>Ga0185299_10003298_pt1 | contig 21929 bp, 14 predicted proteins | sample PaiPotPPA55metaG_FD_128002 | JGI IMG/M metagenome (GOLD analysis project Ga0185299, IMG submission 128002) | Iron sulfur acid spring bacterial and archeal communities from Banff, Canada, to study Microbial Dark Matter (Phase II) - Paint Pots PPA... ... | reverse complement strand
CCGACCAAGGAGAGGGGTCGGGAGCGCAGGTAGCGCTGGTCACTAAGAGTGGAACCAACCACCTGCACGGATCGCTCTATGAGTATCATCGCAACACCATCACCAGCGCGAACGATTACTTCGTCAAGAATGCAGAATTGCTGAGTGGATCGCCGAATGTGCCGGATAAGTTAATCCGAAATATCTTCGGTGCCTCGGTAGGCGGTCCATTGAAGAAAGACCGGCTATTCTTCTTTGCCAATTACGAAGGAACGCGCCGCCGTGAGCAGAACAGCACGGTGCGCACGATTCCCAGTCCCGCCATGCGCGACGGAGTGATTCAGTATCAATGCAGCGCCCAGGACGTAAGCGCGGGCAATTGTCCCGGAGGTAGCGTACAAGGGCTCAGTGGCACGAGTTATTTGTTTCCGAGCGGCTACTTTGGGCTCAGTCCTTACGCTGCACAGGGCGCAAATAACATCCAGGGCCTTGATCCGCTCGGCATTGGCCCCAGTCCTTACATGTTGAGCTATTTCCAGCAGACTTATGCGGGACTGAGCGGCAACGATACTTCCGTGGGCGACGGATTGAATTACGTGGGCTATCGCTTCCGCGCACCGGTACGCTTCGACAACAACGTTTTCATCGCCCGTCTCGATTACCACCTCACGGCTGACGGGAAGCACACGGTATTTTGGCGGGGTGCTCTACAAAACATATTCAACCCGCAGGAGCCCTTCTTACCGGGAACACCGCCCATGCAGACCATGGAAGACCACAGCAAAGGTTCCGTGGTGGGATATACGGCCGTCCTCACGCCTTCGGTCGTCAACTCCCTTCACTGGGGATTTACCCGTCAGAGCACTGGCTTCGTCGGCAACTCAAACCAGGAGTGGAACGTTTTCTACGGGCTCGATCAGAGCTTCGCTTACAGTCACAACGCCCAGACGCCCACTCACAATCTGCTTGACGATCTCTCGTGGACGAAGGGCAAACACAGCCTGCAGATGGGCGGCAGTGCCGGCTGGGTCCGTGATCCTCGCTTCAGCTTGGAACATTCGTTTCCTGTAGGAAAAGGAGCGACTAACTGGATGTCGCCTACGGGATTCGCGAATACGGGTGGCGGCGAACTGGATCCCGTAAACGGTGGGTTCCCGGAGCCTGCATCCACGCCTGCTTATGACCTGCCGATGCTTTCCCTGCTCGGCATGGTTTCCGACGTAGTGGCGAATTACAACTACGACAAACAGGGCAACCTGGTGTCTAAGGGCGACCCGGTCAAGCGCAACTACGGGCTCGACTGGTACGAATTTTATGGTCAGGACTCGTGGCGCATCAAGCCGAACTTGACCGTCACTTACGGCGTGCGCTGGTCGCTATTCCCGCCGCCGTGGGAAGTGAATGGATTCCAGGCATCGCCAACTTGCGTCAACAGCGTTCAAGGACAGGGTGTCACGTGCGCTCCATGGGCCTTCAACTTGGGGACAGAGTTTAACCAGATGGCAACCAACATGAAACAGGGGATCGGGTACAGCGCCATCCCGCTTGTGTCCTACATTTTGGGAGGATCGGCCAATAACGGTCCGGGGTGGTACCACTTCGAAAAGTCGGATCTCTCGCCGCGGATTTCTGTCGCTTATTCGCCTCGTCCCAAGGGTGGCTGGATGAGAAGCTTGTTTGGTGAGGGAGACAAAACCGTTTTCCGAGGAGGATTCAGTAAAGTTTACGACCGTGCGGGAATGCAGATGTTAAGCACCTTCGATGCCAATCCTCCCGGCGGCTTGGGCGCAACGTTGCAAAATTCTTGCTGTGCTTTTTTTGTTCCGGCTGGAATTCCTGGCACCGCGGGTAGCGAGTACGACAGCCCCGGCGGCGTTCCGCGCGTGACCAACATCAACGTTGTTCCGACAGTCAGCCAGTTTACGAACGACCAATTCCTCACGCCCGCTCCTCCGGGTCAATTCCCGCAGACCCCGGGCGCGTTCAGCCAAGCGATCACCTGGGGTGTGGATCAATCGATGAAGACGCCTTATGCATATGCTTTCGATTTTTCGATTGGCCGCGAGCTACCTAAGAAGATGTCATTACAACTGGCATATGTCGGCCGCCTGGGCCGAAACCTGCTCACGCAACGCGACCTGCGGCAACCGCTTGATCTGTTCGATCCGAAGAGTGGAATTGATTACTTCGCGGCGGCCACTGCTTTGTCGAAGGTTGGCAGACAGGGCCTAGCCTCAAATCAAGTCACGAATCAGATGGTTGGTTCGACGGTTCAGTATTGGCAAGACTTGCTTCCAGCAGCGGCGGGATATCGGGATTTCTTCAGCGGTTTCAATACGGATTGCAGCACCAACCCGAGCTGCCTGATTCAGGTCATCTACGATGCGTACTACAACCCAGCAGCCGTTTCTTATCCCGGAAACGAAGTGGTTGGGCTGGGGAACGTTGATATTTTCGGCGCACTCGGGGACAACCTGGGAAATCCGGTCAACTTCCCCGGTGGCCCTGGCCAGATGCTAAACAATCAGGCCACCAGCATGTTCGGTTGGAGCTCGATTGGCAGCTCAAATTACAATGCACTGCAGGCGACACTGAGAAAGCAGTTCGGCAGCTCAGTACAGTTTGACCTCAACTACACCTATTCCAAATCGATTGATATCACGTCGTCGGCGACCCGCCTGGGTTGGGCGTCGTGCTGCAACGTGGGAGCGCCGGGAACTCGCCTGGTAAATCCTTTCAATCCGAATGCGCGCCGGGCAGTTTCAGATTTTGACCTCACTCACCAAATCAACGCCAACTGGATTGTCGAACTTCCATTCGGCAACGGCCGGCATTTCGCAGGTAATGCCAAGCACGTAACTGAGGCATTCATCGGAGGCTGGCAACTTTCGGGCCTAACTCGGTGGACCAGCGGCTTCCCATTCACTGTGGACAATGGTAACTTCTGGCCTACGAACTGGGATGAGCAAGGCATCGCAAACATGGTGACGCGGCCAAAGATTGGGCATCACCGAGATCCGCAGGGTGCCATCAGTGTGTTCGCCAACCCCACGGCCGCGTTCAACAATGACTTCGCTCATCCTTTTCCCGGCCAGAGCGGATCGCGAAATGTGGTCCGCGGGGATGGCTACGCCGGTGTGGATATGGCCCTAAGCAAGCGCTGGACGATGCCTAGGGAAGGCCAGAGCCTGCAATTCCGCTGGGAGGTCTTCAATGTCCCGAACCTGCATCGCTTTAATGTCGAGTCGGGGCTAGGGACATCGGCTTGCACCTGCATCGCTTCGCTACAGCAATCGCCAAGCTCATTCGGCGATTACACAGGCTTGCTGACACAGCCTCGCGAGATGCAGTTCGGGCTGCGGTACGAATTCTAAGAAAAGCAGGGGTTGGGCCTCGGGCTTTGGGAAAAACGTAGGATGGTGGCTGGGGGTGGAAGTCCAGAACTTGAAGCCCGAAGCCTGATTCTCAATGACAACTCTCGCTCACCGGCTGCGTCTGGTTGACTACTTCGCGCTGGCGTTTGGCGTCATGGTTGGCACCGCGTGGCTGGTGGTGATGGACGACATCCTGCAGCGCGGCGGACCGTTGGGAGCGATCCTTGGATTCACCGTCGGGGCGCTGATGCTGCTGCCCATTGGCTACGTCTATGGCCATTTAGTTCGCGCCATTCCTGACGCCGCCGGAGAAGCAGCTTATGTCGCACAATTCTTTCCCTCCAGCGTCAGCTTCGCCACGGGATGGATCGTCTTTCTCAGCTATTTTCTTACTTGCCCTTTCGAAGGCCTTGCCGCCGGACGCATCGCTGGATACTTGTTTCCTTCGCTGAATACGCATGAAGTTTACCGGCTTGGCGGGTACCCGGTTTATCTCCCGCACATTTTGCTGGGGCTGGCGATCACCATCGCGCTGACTTGGGTGAATTATCGTGGCATACGCGCGGGTGCGCGCCTGGGAAAAATCACTACCTTCACGTTCCTCACTCTGGTTATTTTGTTTGCTGCGGCCGGCGCGTGGCACGGAAGCCCAGCCAACTTTCTTCCGCTCTTTAGTCACACTCCGCTGATTTCTATCCTCTTGGTGTGGCAAGTTGTGCCGTGGCTGCTGGCCGGGTTCGAATCGGTCGGAAAATATGCAGAGGAGGCCAGTTCGGACTTCCAGGGTGGCGGATTTTTTGTTGCCATCGCGCTCACCATCTGCACCGGTCTGGCATTTTTCTGGGTAGTGATTTCAGCCGTCGCCTATGTCGCGCCCTGGCAGAGCCTGAAGAGCAATCAACAATTTCCCACTGCGCTTGCTTTTGAGCGGGCGCTGCATGCGCACTGGATTGTCGTGCTGATCATGGCATCGGCGCTGGTTGCGCTGGTGCAGGCCTTTAACGCCAACATGATCGCTTCGTCCCGATTGCTGTTTGCCATGGGCAGACGCAACCTGCTCGCTCCCCAGTTGGGTTATGTGCATCCCATAAATCAGACGCCAACCGCCGCAGTCATTGCCGTTGGAGTGGCCACAGCCTTTGCTATGCTGCTGGGCGAGGCGGGGTTGATTCCCATCCTGGAGGTCGGGGCGGTTTCTTCCGCCGTGGCCTGGATGGCGGCTTGTGCCTCGTACTGCTGCATGAAGCCGCACTTGAGCGGACGCTTGGCCGCCATCTTTGGACTACTGGTCACCTCGCTGATGGTTCTGGTGAAAGTGGTGCCGATTGTCCCAGGGCACTTCACGCGTTATGAATGGATCGCGCTCGCGATCTGGGCTGTGCTGGGCCTGGTTCTCCGGGTGCCGGGAGAGCGGCAGAAGAGGCGTCTGGAGCAGAAAGCGCAGAGCGTTTCGGCGAGAAGCTAGTCAGTTCGCGCCGAGTAGGGTTCGCGGGGACTGAAGAACCTGGTGTGGCTTGCATGCGCTGACACTGGACCGGAACTCTCTTGGGGAAACCCCAAACTCCTGCTTGAAACAGTGGCTGAAATGCGCCGAGTCACTGAAGCCCCAGCCGAATGCTATATCTGTGATCTTCCGCTCGCGCAGATATGGGTCCGACAAGTCAGTGCGGCATCGTTCCAATCGTCTTTCACGGATCCACTCCGCGACTGTGCAGCCTTTCGCGCCAAACAGCCGGTGCAGGTGGCGCACGGAAATGCTCGCAGCGGCGGCGATTGCTGCTGGGCAGAGCGCCGGGTCCTGCAAATGCATCTCGATGAAGTACTCGACACGCGGCCGGAGTTGCGCGCAGCGGACCATTTTGGTCGCGGCGGACTCCGGACGAGCAATGCAGCCGGCCAGAATGTCCAGATAGGCTTCAACGGCGATCAGTCCATCCTCCGGATTCATCTCCTCGGCCTGCTCGTAAAGAGACGTCGCCAGGCGAAACAATGTTGCTCCCGGTCCTGACTTCCCCGAAATCCTTGGCAACATCGGTAGCGAGGAAGTCCGCACACGTTCTTGGACCAGCCAGCGCGGGACTCGAAGATAGAGTCGGATGCAATCGCCAGCACAATCTGACGTCCAGGGTCGCCCAGAATCAATCAAGGTGGTATCGCCGGCGGTGAGGAGCGCCATGGCGCCGCTCTGGCAATATTGGCGCATGCCCTCGAGCTGCGTAATGACGATGCAGCCGCGCTCTTCCGAGTCCCCGGCGACCACGGGAAACTTGGCGAACGAAACCGGCGTGGAGGCAAAGCGCGTCAGATCGAATCCGGCGAGCGAGCGTCGCTCGATAGAGCCATGAAAGGGCAGGCAGCGGGGAAAATGAAACCGGCAGTCACCACAAGTGGGTTTGGCGTTGCACAGCCAAGCCTCCAACCGGTCCGACACAGGAACTAAGTCCGTCGAAAACGACTGTGACATTTTCCCACCCGCGTTCGTTCTTGGACGCGCGAGTGCGTGACCAAGAAGAACCTGCACATTGGCGCGCCTAAAAGTACGCGCAACCCTAGCACAAGAGCAAAACTAGTATCAAGCGCAAACAGCGGAGTTAGGCGGGCACATGGCGCACGGGTGCGAACCTGCTGCGGAGCATTGCCGGTCTCAGAGCACGCGCTGGCTGGCGAACATCGCCCATTACACATTGACCCGGTTCTGAGCGTAATCGCCTTCCATGAGAAGGCGGTCAACGCATTTGGCGAAACCGGTCGGCCAAGAAACTCCTTTTGCTCCACCGAAGTCATGCTCCATGCCCTGACGCAGCAGGTGCTCGGATATACACGGATACCACCGCGGATTGCCAGTGGCGAACGGGCCGAGCGATTCCTGAATGCGATGACGGACAACCATGAAAACCACCGCAACGAAGCCGTGGCGTTCGCTTCAACTCGCGGTACTCATCCTAGCCGCATTCTCAGCTGCGGCTCATTCCTCCCACGAAAAGCAGAAACCGAAGTTGTACCGCGACATCAATGCCATTGGTTACGCAACATTTACTGCCACTCCGGCACGAAAGCTGCAAACTGGCGCTCAAGGGCCTTCGCCGCGCCGGTGCGCCAGCCCTCTGCGATGGACCGGGAGGCAGGATCGGGGAAGATATCCTCCTCGCCTTTCTCTAGCCCATCGAAGATGCCACGCGCCGCGGACTCGGTGGAAGCCTTCGGTATGTTGAAGCCTCGGTTCATATCGGTGTCGATGGGGCCCAGGAAGACCCCATGAACCGTGACGCCCTGACCCGCCAGGAGCGCCCTCAGCGATTGCGTCATGTTGGACGCGGCCGCCTTCGAAATGGAGTAGCTGGGTATGACCGGCAAGGGGGCGAGTGCCACCAAAGACAGGTTGTTGACGATGGCCCCACTGGAGCGTTGCAACAACGGCAGGAACGCGCGCGTCACTTTGAACATTCCGAGGAAGTTGACGGACAGGTGCTGCTCGATGGCGTCGGAATTGCTCAGATCGTCGTAAATAGCGACCCCAGCATTGTTAATCAGGACGTCGAGGGTGTCGACCTCATCAACCGCTCGCTGGATCTGCGAAAGGTTCGTTACGTCCAGCCTAAGAGGCGTCACGCGGTCGTCCGCGTTTTGCAGTTCGCCGCTTCGCCTTCCCGCATAAACTCTTTTCGCTCCGCGTCGAAGCGCTTCATTGACGAGAGCCCGTCCGATGCCGCGATTGGCACCGGTGATCAAGACTGTTTTATTGGCGATGTTCATATGGTCCCCCGTTCAAGAACTTCCTTGGGCCAGTAGGGCCGGTCAGCATCCGCTAAATAGCCGTTTTCATAGCGATCATGATGGCGGAGCCATGACATCGTGAACGGCAACCTGTCTTCATCGCGGCCTTTGGGAACAAAGTCCAGATAGTTATACGTATTGATCGTGTTCTCGCTGCCGCGAGCGTAGGCGGAATACGTGTGGAAAATATTGCCAGCTTTGTCCTTGTAGAAGACGCTGATGCCAGGTGCTTCCGCACTGGGAAATTCCACGAGGTCGTAGTTGTATTCAACCTTGCCTTTGGCAAGTTGCTCCGGAGTGAATGAAGCGTGGAAGTCATAATTGAAGTCGGTTTCGTTCGACGACACCCAATTGAACCTCCAGCCCATCCGCTTTTTGAACGTCTGAATCTTGGACAGGGGTGCTCGGGAAACCGCCGCAAACGAGACGTCGCGCTGCCCCAGATGCACGAGTCCGCCGTCAGTGTGGTCCATGTTGAAGGAGCAACTGGGGCAGCCCTCCTGCCACTCCGGGCCAAACATGAAGTGATAGATGATGAGCTGGCTTCGCCCGTCGAACAGGTCGGCGAGCGTTTTCTTGCCGCTCGGCGAATCGAAAACATAGTTCTTTTCGACTTTGACCCAGGGAAGCTGGCGGCGTTCGGCGGCAATCGCGTCGCGCTCGCGCGTGAGTTGCTTCTCTCTGACCAGTAGTTTTTTGCGCGCCGCAAGCCATTCATCTCGCGACACTACTTTCGGGTTATCGACTGTGCGTGCTGACATTGTCATTGCTCCTTTTGTTCGTGTTTGGAAATCGGTTCTGCTGCATGGTTCTTCTTGCGAGATACTTTGACGGCGAGCGCCGCCAGTCCGCCGGTCGAGACGGTGCCGGCCACCACGAGTCCCAGGGTTGCGAAACAGAATGGGCACATTGTTCACCTCTCAAGCGGCGAAGTTCTGATCTTTAAGCCGCTTCTATAGAGGTGACGGGTGAGGTGGGGTGATTTCTACAGCTGCATAGAAAAAAATCAGCCCCGTTTTTGCAGCAGGAACTCTCTTACTGCTGGATCTTCAGCGAGGCCAATGGCTCGGTCGTAAGCGTCTGATGTTTCAGCAGTTCGTCCCAAGCGTTGTAGCAAGTGCGCGCGAACCGCCCAGTAGGGCTGATAAGCAGAGACTGCGTCCCGGTCGATTGAATCAAGAACTACGAGTCCCTGTTCCGCACCATTTGCTTCGGCAACTGCAGCGGCGTATCCAGTTCGCCTGCCGATCGTCGGCGAGGTGCGGATGAGCTGTGCGTAGAACTGAGCAATCGCTTTCCACTCTACACGACCGCCGTGCACCCGCTCGGCGTGTACCGACTGAATCGATGCTTCCAGTTGAAAACATCCCGGGCGTCCAAATTTGACCGCTTCTGCGAGATGGCGTTCCGCCTCTTCTAATAAAGAGAGCGACCACAGTTTTGGATCCTGCTCGGAGAGGGGAATGTAACGGCCGTCACGATCGCGCCGGGCGGTGCGTCGAGCTTCACAGTGGAGCATGAGAGCCACTAATCCTTGAATCTCTGGTTCGCTGGGCATTTGCTCAAGAAGCACTCGCCCGAGCCAGATGGCTTCTTCGGCGAGATCGCGGCCGCGCTGATCAGCGCCCGCCACGTCGTCCCAGCCGATACCAAACGCTGCGTATATAGCCTCAAGGACGGCATCCAGCCTCTGTGGCAGTTCGCGCTTTTCCGGCACTGCGAACCGGATACCGCCGTCACGGATTTTAGTCTTGGCACGCACCAGCCGCTGTCCCATGGTTTTGGGTGAAACTAGGAAGGCGCCGGCGATGCGGACGGCATCGAGGCCCAGAACGGATTGCAGCATGAGAGGTGTGTGCATAGTCGGATCGATCGCCGGGTGGGCACAGACGAAGAGTAGTTTGAGTCGCTCGTCGGGAAAGTTCGTTTCCAAAGCGTTCTCCGCTGAGTTTTGGGTAAGGAGCAAAAGGTTAGGTTCGCTGTCCACCACTACTCGCTGATGACGGAAGAAATCGATGAGCGAGTGGCGGGCGGTCGTGAGCAACCAAGCCTCAGGATTTTGAGGCACGCCGTCTCGTGGCCACACAGCCAGTGCCTTGAGCAAAGCCTCGCTCAGCGCATCCTCAGCACCCGCCAAGTCTTGTGTGTGTACAGACAGATAAGCCACCAGGCGACCGTACGACTCGCGTGCCACTCGCTCAACCGTCCGATGAACCTTTTCTTCGTCACCTCCGCTCATCCCGTAATCCTGAGCCTGGTTTGGGGAGCGAGCGGACGGACCTCGACAGCACCATACGAGGCAGCCGGGCAACGTGCTGCCCACTCCAGGGCTGCCTCGAGCGATGGCAGCTCCAGGATGGTGAATCCACCCAGCTGTTCTTTGGTGTCGGCATATGGACCGTCCTGCACGCCCCGCTTTCCATCCTTCATTTTTATCGTGGTTCCCGTTTCCGGCACCTCCAGCGGATCGCCTGCCACAAAGACGCCTGCCTCGACGAGAGCCTTATGGTAGGCGCGCCAGGCGCCCGTGTAGGGGTCGTTCCCGTCGCTCTTGCGTGACGCGAAAGCCTCCGGCGATTCGTAGATCAACAATGCGAATTGCATCACCTTTCTCCTTCTGAAAGACAGTTTTACATGTACCTGAACGTACGACGTACGGGAAGTCGAGATTTCGACAAGGAAGCGGTTGTAAGTTTTGGGATCGAAATGGTGGGCAGGGAAGGAACTGCCCAGCATTGCATCGTTGCGTCAATCTTACTCGCCGATGTCATCCTTGACGCCGTCACTCCCTAGCTGCTTGAAAATACAGGCTTGCTCCGACCTCCGTTTTGTAGATCACGCTTCCGGAACAGGCGCAATCAGCGTGGAGAGGCAAACGATTGTCCACAGAGCGTCCCGATCTTCTACCTCTTAAAAATAATATTTGTCAGCAAGACATTTTGCTTGACACTCATAATGAAAAAAGATTATGGTCTTGCCCAGTTCGGGGTCGGATCACTCAAGACAACCGTTTGTCTAGTTGAAGTCGGGGTCCCAGCAGATCGGGGCTCTTGCTAAACAAAAGTATGGAATTTCTACTTTTGAGGCCAGGTAAGCCCGAAGAATCGGTAAACAACCAGGAGGGGTTAATGAGGAAAGCAGTTCACTTCGCGTTCGCGTGTTTTCTTCTGCTCGGCGTGGCCCAGGTCGGTCGCGCGCAAAATACGAATTCCAGTGACATTCGTGGCACGGTAACCGATTCGTCGGGTGCAGTCCTTCCGGGCGTCACCGTTACTGTGAAAAACAACGACACCGGTGTGGTTAGTGAATTCGTCACTAACGGTGATGGCCTTTACGATACCAATTCGATTCTGCCCGGAAACTACACGATTTCCTTTAGCAAGGAAGGTTTCCAGAAACTGGTGCGTGGCCCGATCGCGCTGCAGGTCGGACTGGTCACGATTAACGGTGATCTGAAAGTCGGCTCGGGCAGTCAGGTGGTTGAGGTTACATCCGAAGCGCCGCTGTTGAAGACCGAGAATGCCGAGGTATCGACCACTTTGTCAACGCAACAGTTGACCGACCTGCCGAGCGTCGATCCGGCGAACGGCTGGACCAGTCTCCTGAAGCTGCTTCCCGGCGCCTCCAGCACTCCGAGTATGGGCAATGGCGCTGGCACTAACAATCCTGGACTCGATCAAGCCGTCCTTGGAAGCATGCCCTACTTCTCCAGCTATCTGGTTGACGGCGGCTCGATTTGGTTGCCGCACAGCGCCAACATTGACCAGGGCGAGAGCGAGACCGTAGCCGAAGTGAACGTGATTACATCAACCGCTTCGGCGCAGTATGGCGGGGGCGGCAATGTTTTCAACGTTATCAGTAAAAGCGGGACCAATCGGTTTCACGGTGCCCTCTATGATTATTTCCAGAACGACGACTTGGATGCTAGAGACTACTTCAACCGGACCGGTGCCAAGGCGAAGCAGCGTTACAACTACTTTGGCGGCGCGATCGGTGGGCCAATCCTCAAGGACAAGTTGTTCTTCTACTTCAACTATCAACAGTTGATCAACCCCAATAGCACGTTCGTCTCTGGCTCTGGCGTAAGTGTTCCGACCGACGCCATGAAAGCTGGGTGTTTCGATCCTGCGATCTTCGGAAACAACCTTACCCTTGACGCAGCGCATGGTGGTACGCCATTAACTACCAATGTCGGCCAATGCGGAAGCTTTAATCCTGCTGACGTGGCTCTCCCCACGGCCGATTTCGACCCGGTGGCGGTGAACCTGCAGAAGTATTTTCCTACGGCGCTTAATCAGTCTTTAGTCTCAGGCAACTATAGCTTTTTGAAAGCCGGCAACGGCAACAGCAAGAAAACCTTTGGGCGGTTGGACTACAACATGAGCGCTAAGAACCGTATCAACATTACGGTTACGATGCACGACGCTCCGCACAAGACTAATTTAGACCCTGGCTTTAATTGCCCTGTAGGTTGCGAGAACAATGCAGCTGAAGGGTATAACGCGCAAATTACGGACGTGTACACCATCAATTCGTCCATGGTAAACGAATTCCGGTATTCGTTTGTGCGGCAGGGGAATTGGTTTGTTCCGCAGACCCTTGGCAAGGGCTTCCCGGCGTTGCTGGGATTACAGTTCTCCAACGCGGATGTGTTTCCGACGGTGAACTTCAGTGGAACCGGCGCCCCCTCCGGCGGCGCCCTGAGCCCGGGCACGAACGCAGTCTTTATCGAGAACACCTTCGTGCCCTCGGATGTGCTGACCATGATTCGCGGCAAGCACATCCTGCATTTCGGGGGCGAGTTGATGTTTGAGCAGGATAACTCGACTCCGTGGGGCAGTATCCATGGCGCAGACTTCTCGTTCACGGGCCAGTTCACTACCAGCAACGCCAGTGCTGCTGAGGTTGGCTACGCAGACTTCTTGCTGGGAGATGCGCAGTCATGGAGCACCTCGACTCAGCCGGAACACGGAATGCGGGCCAAGAATCCGTCATTCTTTGCTCAGGACGACATCAAGCTGCGGCCCAACTTGACCGTTAACCTCGGGGTGCGCTCGGAAACCCATGGCGGAATGAGCGAAGTCCAAAACCATATGGGTGGCTTTGATCCGACCCTCACCAATCCCGTTACCAACACTCCAGGCTCGATTTGGTTTGCGGGCCTGAACGGAGCACGCACTCAATCCTTCCAGACCAAGACCAAGGTGATGCCTCGCCTCGGAATTGCCTGGTCGCCAACGGATAAGTGGGTGGTACGGGGCGGGGTTGGCCAATATGCCAGCCTCTGGAGCATGGACACTGTAGGCGGGCCGCTTGGCTTCGGCACAGGCGTCACGGGCACTGCGAATGCAGGTACTTCCCCTACTACGCCGGTGGTGCAGCTTTCGGGGACAGGGGCGGGCTTGCCCATCATTGCCGGTCGCAATCCTGCTTTGTACAACGGTCAGGGAAACGGGTTCATACCCTATACCCCCTATAATCTCCCCATCATGAACGGCTGGCAGTGGACGGCCGGTGTACAACGGCGTTTGCCCGCTAAAATGGTGGTAGAGGGTCAATACGTTGGCAGCCACTGGGACAATTTGCACTTCGAGACTGATATCAACGCAGTACCCTTGAATGCACTTGGAAGCAATGTGAGGTCGTACCCGCAGTATACGAGCATCGGCATCGGCTCCGGCGGAGCCCGAACCGGCTTGTACACCGGCAAGTCAAACTACGAAGCGGCGGAGGTCTTGCTGAAAAAGCCATTCAGCTACGGCTTGTCTGCCGATCTCGCATACACATGGTCACGGCTGAAAGATGACATGGACACATCAGGCTGGGGCAATCAATTCGGTCCGGTGTACTATCAGAACCCCTACACACCCTCGGCCAACTATGCGCTCTCGAATTTCGATAGGCCGAACGCGTTCAAAGGGGAGATCGTATATTCGATACCGCTTGGGCAAGGACACCAATATCTGAACTCGGCCCTGGCGAACGCGGTGGTCGGCGGTTGGCAAGCGTCAACTTCCTTCATAGCCGAATCGGGAGTTCCGTTCACTGTGGTTATGCAGAACAATAACAGCGGCACGGATGCGAACGGTCAGTCCTGGTATCCCAACCTGGTTGGCAATCCACACGTGTCCAATCAGTCGATCACTCAATGGTTCAACCAGTTCGCTTACGCAGCGCCGGCAGCGAATACTTTCGGCAACAACCCCAGAAACTCGCTCCGTGGACCTAGGTTGACGGATGTCGATTTCTCACTGGCCAAGACTTGGGGTATGCCGGGGTGGGAACAAGGCAAACTGCAGCTTCGGATGGATGCGACCAACATTTTGAACCATCCAAGCTTCCAGAACCCCGGCAACGCCATCAATCCAACCGCAACGCCCGCTAACCCCGATAAAAGCACGGGGGTGATCACCGGCACTACGATTACCGGCCGCGTGGTTCAGGTTTCTGCCAGGTTCTCCTTCTAAAAGGAGATCGGGCAGGACTTCTCGACTGAAAGGGCAGCGTCTGACGCCGCCCTTTTTTACGCCAATCGGGCAGACGCGATCCAACATTGGACCTTTTTCGGCAGGTGGCGTTCTCAGTATCGACTCGAAGACTCACGAAATCATTCGCACCGGCCAGTACTGGGCTCTAGCACATTATGCGCGGGCGGCTCGGCGGGCTGCGCTTCGATTCCCAGGGACAAATCGAGAAGGTCTCGCACGTAGCCTTCGTTGACCCCACCGGCAGCTACGCTGCAGTGTTGACGAACACTGGCGCGGAAAGAAACATTCACCTACAACTGGCGGGTATGGCGGCCGGGGTTGTTTTACCCGAAGCCTCTGTACTGACCCTGACTTGGAAGTAGAGGGCAAGAGATGTCGCTTTACACACGCCGCGAACTACTGGAAATAGGCGCGGCCGGAGCGTGCACCGAGAAGTGAATCGTTGTACCCATAAAACTCAATTACCTTCCCATCCATCCCCCGTCAACTACCAGCACATGTCCATGAACGTAGTCGCTCGCGGCCGAGGCAAGAAACACAACAGCTCCGGCGAGGTCTGCGGGATCTCCCCAACGTCCAGCTGGAATGCGCTCCAGAATCTGGCGATTGCGGACCTCATCACGCCGCAAGGCCGCGGTATTGTCCGTATGTATATAACCTGGTGCAACGGCGTTCACATTGATTCCGTGGATTGCCCATTCATTGGCCAGCGCCTTCGTAAGCTGCGCCACCGCTCCCTTTGAGGCGGCATAGGCAGGTACGGTGATTCCGCCCTGGAAGGCCAACAAAGAAGCAATGTTGATTATCTTCCCGGGGCGTCTCTTTTCGATGAAAGCACGTCCCGCGCACTGGCTCAGCTTCCAAACCGAGTTCAGATTAACCTGGAGCACGCCCGCCCAATCTTCGTCTGAATACTCCACTGCCTTGGCGCGACGAATCATGCCGGCGTTGTTAACAAGAATGTCGATGGGTGCCGACCGCGAAGCCTGCTCAAACAACTGTTCGGCGGCTCCCGGCCGGGCGAGATCAGCTTGTACGGGAACTGCCTTCCGGCCAAACTGCTGGACGGCCTCGCAGGTTTGTTGTGAATCGCGAGTGTTGCCGTGGCAAATCACGTCGGCGCCGGCCTGGGCCAATGCGATCGCTATCGCTGCGCCAATTCCGGCAGAGGCTCCCGTGACCAGCGCGGTCTTGCCATCGAGATTGAATCGGTCCGGTAGCGTCACTATTTCCTGCTCGCCTCAAGTCCCGATCCGGATTGGCCGAATTCAGGCTGCGCATTGACAACGCCGAATTGGCGGTCCTCTTGCTCGCGACGTGCCGCCATCGCCCAAAGAAATGCGATGTGATGCCCCGGCGCTGCCACATTGGGATGATAGCCTCTTGGCATCAATACAACATCGCCATCGCGCACAATGGTCGCCAACTCGGGTTCGTGCGTATTGGTATAGACAAACTGAATTCCAAAACCAGGAGGCGGCATGTGGGTGTAAACGTACAATTCTTCCAGCATAGCGGCATGCTCGTGTGGCGGCCAACTCGTCCAGTTGCCGGGTTCTGAAATCGTCAGTCCAGCTAAAAGACGACCTGCCCGCACGTTTTTCCGATCAGAATGTTCAAATCACGGGTCGTGGCCGGACCTCCCGCCGTGAAATGCAATGATTTGTCATCCTTGATGTCCGAATAACGAACCATCTGCAACGGGTAATGGCCCTCGACTTCCGCGGAAAATTCAGCGAGATCGGCTGACGACCTCGTCTTCACTGCAATCGCTGCGCCGCGTGGAATGTAAACCGAGTCGCGCTCGGAAAGAGTGAAGCGGTCCGCACCAACGGCGACCTCGGCGTCTCCGGACAGCAAGATCAGGGCGGTCTCGTGCTTGCCATTTTCCCAACCCGCTTCAGGGGTGGATGGATCGAGGATGGTTCGCGCGTAGCAAAGGTACTGCATTGTGCTGTTCTGGGGAGTAATGAACATCTTTCGTCCCCTATGTACGTTGGTCTTGCGGAAAATGGTTCCCTCGTGGGTGATCGGTTCGGCAAGAGCATCAGATTGTGTCATCGCTTTTCTCTCCGTTCCTAGGCACGACAGGTTTCTTGGGCCAGCAGTAAACGGTCAACGGGATTTGCCCTGGACTCATTGTGCCGGATTCTGAAACTTACTGCGAGCTAAGCTCTCGCAGGGTCCCTGCCGCTGGGTTGGCATAGTGAGTGTAAACGCCGCCTGTTATCGCCATTTGAGACGGACGCCCCGGCTCTGTTGGAAGGCGACTAGTGCGCAACAAAGTCGCGGACCGCTCTCAAAAACTGTTCCGGCTGATCCACGAACGTCATGTGCCCACTGTTGGGCAGGATGACGAGTTGAGAGCCGGCGATCCTTTCGTGCATCTCCTGCGACATTCTTGGATCGCTCTCGTCGTGATCGCCCACGATGATCAGCGTGGGAACCCTGATTTGCGAAAGCAAATTTCTCAAACTCGGCAGGTTTTCAGGGAGCCTTTTGAGGTCTACGCAAACGGTCGCCTCCAAACCATCGAGGGAACAGATTTCTCCTTCGGGATCGGCACCCGCCCAGGGGGAACAGGAGGCTTCCCTGAATCACCCAAGAAAAGCGAAACAGCACGGAACGAGCCACCGGAGTGGCTGCGGAAAATTATAGGGACGGGCGGCCCTGGAAGAGTTTGGTAGCAAATCGCCTTGCGACGCAGATCTTGCTAAGAACCGCATGGATTTGCATGGACAACGCAAAAAGCCACAAGCGCACAAAAATATTAGCTCGGGAAGCGAGTTAGGCTTTTGCTTTGACAGTGACTGAAAACTGGCCACCGCCTTGCACCTCGATCCATCACCTGCCCTGGAATTCTGCCCTGGAATTTTGTGCCCTGGAATTCTGTTGACAAAAGGTGGAACAAAGTTGAAAATGTCGGCGCTGCGCGTGCGTTTTGGCCGGAGGTTGGGGAAGTTACGGACTCGTCGCAGAAACACCGATCAGCGGCGCCACGCTTTCTGGTTTTGTGTACCCAGGCCGTCCGACTGGATAGCTATGCACTCTGGTGGGAGCTTGGACCTCGATGTCTTGCCTACCTGCGCTGTGACCTTTATTCGCTAGTCATCGTTTCCGTGCTCGAAGTTGACCTACGTCACTCGGCGGCAGTGAGGAGCAAGCCATGATGTCGCATAAGCAATTGATGCCTCTTCTTGTTCTGTTGGGAGTGCTTCCGACAGTAGCGCCATTAGGTTTTGCGCAGTCTCCGAATCCTCCACTCAACTTCGGCAACAATTTTTTCGTAACCGGCGATTACATCGTTGCCGGCGCGTATGGGATGACTACGAACTTCACGACGATCAACGGGACTACCTACGCTGTTGGGAATATCTCAGTCCCTGATAACAACCCGGGCATTACTGGGGCGAAACAGGTTCCGACGGGCGCGCAGATCGTTGCTGCCTTGCTCTACTGGCAAACTGTCGAAAAAGTGGGAGCGGCGCCCGGCGGGCCTGGATCTGGTCAAAATGGGTATTTCAGACCGCTGCTGTATTCCAAGAGTGGCGGCCCGGCGGCGCCGGGTTATGCGATTTCAGGGACAAACGTGAGCTCCAGTACCAATGTTTCCTGGAGCTCTGGCGGATGCACCGGCGGTTCGACAGGGAAGCTGCTGCGGACCTACCGCGCCGATGTGGCGGGTGCCCTGCCGCTCGATGCCAACGGCAATCCGACCGCGAACACCAGCTTCGAAGTCCGGCTACCGAGCATAGGCAACTCAACCCCTCTTACCTTGGGCGCAACTCTCGTCGTTATTTATCGAATTCTTTCCGGCGCCGGCGGGCCAAACATTCCGCTGAACTCGATTGTCATCTACGACGGCGACTATTCTCAAGGCAGCGCGCAGCTGATCATGACCCAACAACTGCAGGGATTTTATGACGCTGCGCAGAACCCCGTCTCTCGACTGACTCACATCGTGGGAGACGGAAAAAGCAACAAGTTCCAAACCGTTTACCTGAGCAGCGGAACGAATTCCCTCGTCGCGCTTCCGTCTCTCTACGGCAACCGGCTGCCCCCTTTCCCCGGGTACTACGGAACCTGGGACAATCCCACATGGACATTTCCCAGCGCAAGTACGCCTGCGAATCCAATATCGGCGGGCTCTAGCCTCGCAACCACGCAAGTAGTGCCATCCATGAGCAATCAGGGATGCGTCTCGTGGGGCGCGGTTATCGTCAGCACCACGGTCAAGAACAGCGACAACGATGGGATCCTGGACTCATGGAAAACTAACCAGGGATATTGCGATGTTTCGATGAACCCATCGTGCAGCGGACACGGAGATCCGGCGTGGGTGGATCTCACCGGCGCAGCACCAGGCCAGGAGGACGTGTTCCTGCAATACGATTATCTTTGCAATTCCGTAAGCAACGGCTCGTGTGCCACGGGAGGAGGTCATTATTCCTTCGACCCGCGTCTGGCGGTCGATCCAGCTGATAACACGACGGCTGTCGGTAAGGTGGTTACAGCTTTCGACAGCCACAGAGGCAGCCCGAAACCTTTTAGCTTGCATGCGATTCCGGGGAACGCTATTGACGAAACCCAAAGCTTTTTAACGTGCACTGATTCGAGTCCAACTCCTGTGTGCCCATTCCCGGGTGAGTCCGGCACAATTGGATACAGGGAAGGCCTCACATATCTAAAGAATCAGAATATTGATACACAAACGGGCGCGCTTAGTTGCAACCCCGCCAACGATCCAAACTGCGTGCCCGTCTTCCAGCACGGGAAAAAGGACAGCTATCACTACGCATTGTTTTCCCATGGAGTAGGCCTGCCGAATTGGTTTTTGTCAGATGGATCGCTATCAAGCGTAAAGCAATCCAGCACCACGGTTACATTTACCACTTCTTTGCCCCATGGCATTACCCGGATCCCGGGCGACTTCTGCCAGTATGGCCGGGTTACCGTCGTATTCGCGGTTACCAACCCCAACTTGAACGGCACTTACTGCGTTCTGTCAACGAACTTAACGACGACGACATTTGCGATAACTGTAGTCGGTAGCACTACCTTCACGTACACTTCGAAGACGGATCCCAACCTGTCGGTTGCGAACGGGCAGGTGACCAGCATGTCCGGATTCTCCGACGTGGGTGGTCAGAACTCGGTTATCTCGCTGGGTTACGGTGGCTGGGGCCCACCAACGAATCCCACGTCCGACGGCAACAAATGGCAAACGAAGGCGGGCACATTCATGCACGAGTTAGGGCATACCATGGCCCTGACGCATGGCGGATTCTGGTACAACAATCTGGCGAAAAACGACTATACGCCGACCTTCGAAGTTAACTGCAAGCCTAACGTCCAAACCAATATGAGTTACCTGTTCCAGGTGGACCTTCTGGAGGTGCCCGGTCAACTTGATTCGCTCGGCCAACCTCAGATGTTGGTGGACTATTCCGAGGCGGCCCTGCCTACGCTTACGGAAAACTCGCCGCAAGCAGCGGGGTTCTTGAACAATACGGCTTACGCCACAACGAGTTGGTACCAACTTACGAGCTTTGCCGGAGGTACCTCGGTGGGAGCGCATTGTGACGGTTCGCCCCTTCTTGGCACTGATAAGCCGATGTCCTACGCCAGCGACTCCGTAGGTAACTTCTTCTGGTCGAATACCGCCGGCTTGGACGTCAACTTCGACGGCAACCCCAACGAGACTCTGCACGGGCACGACGAATGGGACGGCACGCCAGCATTAGGTGCGCTGGGCCCAGCGCCTGGTCTTGATCTGCGGCAGATCAGCGCGGCCGGTACCATCACTACATCTGGGCTGGGTGGGGACAATGGCGCAGGCGCGCTCAAGCCGGGTGGTGGCGGAGGCGCGCTGCAGCCGGGCGGTGGCGGAGGCGCGCTGAAGCCGGGTGGCGGCGGAGGCGCGTTGAAGCCGGGCGGTGGCGGAGGTCTCAAAGGGGACATTACCCACGAGACCGCGAACTCTTACGCACGGCCTCCCAGGAGTTTGGTGATAACACAGGAAGAAGCGTCGCCGCGATACATAGATCTGAGCTGGTTCGTTCCCACCTTCGGCCAGATTGTGCAATACAACGTTTACCGGTCTGATGGGGGAGCCCCGTTCAAGTTACTCACCCCCGGTCCCGGTACTCAGACCACGTTCAAGGACACGGTGAATTGCAACCCCGCAGGCTACAGCTACAAAGTCACCGCGGTCGTCAACAACGATGCGCCGCCGCCCACGACTCTGGAGAGCGTGGCTTCGAACATCGTCCCTGCAGTTAATGAGCACCTGCTGACGGGCTGCTACACGGCACCTGTTAGTGTCGTGGCACCGGCCAGTGGAGTCCAGGGGAGCGTCAACGTTGCCGTAACTTGGACACTGACGGATGACTTCTACATAGCCCCAGGCACTGGTTGGGCGAATGCCGCCGCCGGCAACCCTGTGACCAACCTCAAAGCAGGCACACTTTTCATTAACGGTCCCGTCTCCAGTAACGGCTGCACAACCGTCGCACCGGGTCCTGCTGTTCAGCTAGTAGGTAACGGAACCGCACTGAACCCACTTGACTTGTTTAGTGGCAGCGGGGGCGCGTTCACCTTTACGTGGAACAACACGGACGCTTTCTGCGCGGGTTCGTATACATTCGAGCTGGATTTGGACAGCGGCCAGAAGTTCACGAGTGCGCCATTGCAGCTTGCGATTGACGTCAACGACCAAGACACTCCTCACATCAACCAGGTGCCTCTCCCCGCTACAACGGTCGGCGCGTTATACAGCAACACACTCACTGAAGACGGCGGAACCGCGCCATTCATCTGGACCGTAACCGGCCTTCCGTCTGGCATTTCGCAGCAGCCTCCCAATTCCCCTACGCTCTCCGGCACTACGTGCGTGGCTGGCCCGAATAGTGTCATGGCGACCGTCACTGAAACCACCCCCAAGCCGAACTCTGGTATGCAAGGGTTCACGTTGCAGGTAAATAAGGCGAACACCACAACGGGCGTAACTTCGAATGCAAACCCGTCGGTGTTTCAACAGATGGTTACATTCACCGTGACTGTCGCACCGCAATATAGCTGCACGCCGACGGGAACCGTAACGTTGTTCGACGGAGGGAACCAGATTGGCGGTCCCCTGTCGCTGACCGGCGGAACGGCGACATTCCCCTCGGTGTCCAACCTGTCGGTTGGGGTGCACTCCATCACCGCCAGTTACAGCGGCGACGCGAATTTCAATTCCAGCCATTCAGGAGTCTGGTCACAGACTGTAAATAAGGCCAGCACCACGACCAGCCTCAACTCAGTGTCGCCTTCTCCGGCGTTCGTGGGTCAGCCAATCACCGTCTCTTACACTTTCGCGGTACTCGCACCAGGAGCAGGTTCACCAATCCCGCCATCAGGCAGCATAACTGTGTTAGCCAGCGATGGATCGTCGTGCGTGGCTGTTGTCGGTGCTGGAATGTGCACGCTTTCGCCACCACCAAAAACAGCCGGCAACGTGACGTTCACAATAAATTATCCCGGTGACGGAAACTTCGTCGCGAGCGGAGCGAACGGCAATTACAACGTGTACCAACTCGTATTCACGACGCAGCCGAGCAATACGGGAGTCGGTCTTACCATAACGCCCGCGGTCGTAGTTACGGCGGAGGACAGCAGCAACAACACGCTCACGTCTTTCGGCGGCAGCATCACGCTGGCTATCGGCGCAGGCCCGGGAACACTTTCCGGCACTACTACGCAGGGCGCAACCGGCGGCATCGCCACGTTCAGCGACCTAAGCATCAACAAGATTGCGAACGGGTACACACTCACGGCTTCGCCCACTGGAGGTTTTCCCTCCGCGACCTCAAATGCGTTTAACGTTGACACATTCTATGTCGACGGCAACGGGAATTTCGGGACACTAGATTTGCCCACGGGGACTGTCACCCAGATTGGCGCAGCAACGGTGCCTGGCAGCAACGGAATCGACCTGACACCTGGCCTTCAGGTGTACGCATACAACACGTCGAACCAGTTGATGCAGATAACTCCATCAACCGGGGTGGCAACCCAGGTCGGTACTGGATTGATTCCCGATCAGGCGACCACTGGAGCTTTGACCGACGGCTCGTACTTCGGAATAGACGCGGTGACGGGGAATCTGTACTCGATTAACCTCACCACGGGCGCAACGATGTTGGTCGGCCCCACCCCAGCTGCGGTACTTCCAGCAGGGTGCACTGTCGAGACAAGCCTGGCCGGGTCGGCAAACGTGCTTTACTACACAATTGGTTACAGCGGGGCGAGTTGTAGTAGCCCTATGCCTGAC
>Ga0185299_10003296_pt1 | contig 21937 bp, 18 predicted proteins | sample PaiPotPPA55metaG_FD_128002 | JGI IMG/M metagenome (GOLD analysis project Ga0185299, IMG submission 128002) | Iron sulfur acid spring bacterial and archeal communities from Banff, Canada, to study Microbial Dark Matter (Phase II) - Paint Pots PPA... ... | reverse complement strand
TCAGCCACTTTGCGAACGCGGGCGAAAAGTACGTCACGCTCGAAGATTATGCGGGCCTCGGTAGAAAGTCCCCCGCGCTGGCTGCGACTTTCACATTCTTCCTGATGTCCTTGATCGGTATTCCTATCACCGGCGGCTTCTTCGCGAAGTTTTACATATTGAGTGCCGCGCTGAAATCAAATCTGGTTGGCTTGGCGATCATCTTAGTGCTGAATAGCGCTTTGGGCGCTTATTACTACCTCCGCATTATCGTCATGATGTATATGAGTGAGCCTCGCGGTGAGGTTCCCGTTACTCCTGTGCCGGTTGCGGCGGGGCTCGCCATTGCGGTATGCGTGGTGGCCACGCTTTACCTCGGAGTGCTGCCGGGACCGGTGCTCGACTACGCCGCCCAAGGCGCCCGCCAACTTGTGAGCGATAGAGCAGCCCCGACGGTATCGACGGCAGAACAGTAGACATTCCTTAACAACCTAAACTTTATTGATTTGCAACAAGATAGCAAACCTCGCCCTTGACTAGGGCTTTCACCTGAGCGGCGAGTTCCGGCACAGGTAAGACTAACTCGTCCGGCGATTGACAATCGCCGTCCAAGTCGGCATTATTAGCTACGCCACTTCCCCCCGGAGGATTTATGCTTCAGTTTTTTCATAGTATTTGCAGGGACGAAGAAGGACAGGATATCGCCGAATATGCCGTTATGCTCGCCGTCATCCTGGTATTGGTGATCGGCACTGTGCGTCTGATCGGGGGGAACGCCAATAACGTGTTCTCCACTGTTGCCAGTTCTCTCCCGCAGTAATTTTGGTTGCATAGTTTCGGATACATCGGCACTTCAAACGTAACGCTTTAAGATTTCTATGACTCGATTTAGCACCTTCCGCCTGTTTGGCCGCTATTGGTTTCCATTTGCGGCGGCGGTGCAGGATCGGAGCCAGTCAACAAGGCAATAGAGACAGCTCAAAGATTCCGCCAAAGCCGCGATAAAATCGCGGCTTTTGTTTTTGGCGGCAGGAAAGGTCATCGCCATGATTGTGAACATGTCCGACAACGCCACCGAACAGCAAATTGACCACATCATTCAACGCATCCGCGAAGCCGGATTTCAGCCGCACGTCACCCGCGGCACCGAACGCGCCATCGTTGCGGCGGTGGGCAGCGGCGGGCGCCGCCATGAAATCGAGGCTCTTTCGGTTGCGCCCGGGGTGGACAACGTGGTCGCGATCGCCCAACCCTTTAAGCTCGTCAGCCGCCAAACGCGGCCACAGCCCTCGGTGGTCAGCGTTGGAGGAGTAAAAATCGGCGGGCCCGAAGTGGTCGTGATCGCCGGTCCCTGCTCGGTGGAATCGCGCGAGCAATTGCTGGAGACTGCCCAAGGGGTGAAGCGCGCCGGCGCGACCATGTTGCGCGGCGGAGCGTACAAACCGCGCACCTCTCCGTATGAGTTTCAAGGTCTGGGCATTGAAGCACTGAAGATTTTGCGCGAAGCTCGTGAACTCACCGGCCTGCCGGTGGTGACCGAGGTCATGAGTACCGAAGACTTGGACCTGATCTGCGAGTACGCCGACATGCTGCAGGTCGGCGCGCGCAACATGCAGAACTTCGCGCTGCTGCGCAGGCTCGCGACCGTTAAGAAACCAATTCTGCTCAAGCGAGGACCCTCGGCTTCGGTCAAGGAATGGTTGCTGGCGGCGGAATACCTGCTGTCCGGCGGAAACGATGAGGTTGTCCTTTGCGAGCGCGGAATTAAGACCTTCGAAACCGGCATGCGCAACACTTTCGATTTAGCCGCTGTCGCCCTTGCCAAAGAACTGTCGCACCTGCCGGTAGTGGCCGATCCATCGCATGGCACGGGCAAACAGAGCCTCATCGGTGCGGTTTCGCGCGCAGCGATTGCGGTGGGAGCGGACGGCCTGATCGTCGAGGTGCATCCTTGTCCGGAGCGCGCGCTTTCCGACGGGCCTCAGTCTCTCGACATCCCACAGTTCGAGGGCGTGATGCGCGGGTTGAGCGCCCCTTTACGTCCGGTGCTTACTCGTACTTAGAAGTTCTCAGTTCCCGGTTCTCAGTTCTCAGAAACAGCCAATTCTTCAACTGGGAACTGAGAACTGACTCCACGAATCGGGCCACTTTGTCCCAAATCAGGCGTCCCTGCCTGCCCCGCCTTTATTTCAAATGAGTTGCGGACCGCGTGGCGGCATCGGACCCCGCGAATGGGCCAAGTTGTCCCCTCCCGCCTCGCCGCGATCTCCGTGTAAGTTATTGTAAATAATAAGCTTAACCACGTTGTAATTGGCCTCGCGATTGCCCATTAAAGGCCAGGCAAGAAGGACGTGGTGATACGCCATGTCCCTCAAAAATGCCGCCATGAAACTTATGAATAACAGCGATAAATCGCAGGTCAAATGCGGACGCGAAGGCCGTCCGCCTAATTACCGGGCATTCAGCGCTGCTTGGGGTCGGGTTGCCGGACTCGCACTGCTGGTGCTTTCAGCAATGCCGTCCTACGCCGGCCCCACCGCCAAATTTTCCGCGGATCTCCAGCAGCGGGCAGCGGGCGCGAACAGCCGGGCAGCAGGCGCGAACAGCATGGTGACCGTCATCGTGCAGTACCGCCAGATGCCCACTAACTCGTCGATCAGGACGATGCAACTGGGTGGCGCAGCGATCAAGTCGAAGCTGCACACGATCCGTGCGGTGACGATGCGTGTGCCCGTCAGCATGCTGGCGAACCTGGCGAAGGATCCGAATGTCGCCTATATCACACCAGACCGACCGGTAAGCCTGACTGCGGCGAACGAAGAGTATGCGACCGCGGTCGAGGCGGATGTTGCGGCAGCGCAGTTTGCCCTGGATGGCACCGGCGTCGGCGTGGCTATCATCGACAGCGGAGTCGCCGATCATGGCGATCTGCACGATGCCAGCGGTGCCAGCCGCGTGGTGTATAGCCAGAGCTTTGTCGCCGGCGACGCCACGACACCCGATAAGTTCGGACACGGAACGCACGTGGCGGGCTTGATCGGTGGCACGGGCGCCAACTCCGGCACAGCCAATGGCTATCAGGCCAACTATGCCGGCGTGGCTCCGAACGTCAACATCATCAACCTGCGCGTGCTGGATCAGAACGGATCGGGCACGGACAGCCAAGTGATCGCTGCCATTCAGCAGGCGATCGCGCTGCAAAGTACCTACAACATCCGCGTAATCAACATGTCACTGGGCCGTCCGGTGTACGAGAGCTACACGCTCGATCCGGTTTGCCAGGCAGTGGAATCCGCCTGGCAGGCCGGCATTGTGGTGGTAGTTGCCGCGGGCAACCGTGGGCGCGACAACTCGATGGGTACACACGGCTTCGCCACCATCGGCGCTCCGGCCAACGATCCCGCCGTCATCACGGTGGGAGCGACAAGGACTATGGGTACGGCGACGCGGGTCGACGATGCGATTGCCAGCTACAGTTCCAGAGGTCCCACCTTGGTCGATCACCTGGTAAAACCTGACCTGGTCGCGCCGGGAAACCGGCTGGTGTCCTTACGCGATGCGGGCAGCACACTCGACAGGAACCATTCCTCTTTTGAAGTTGGTCCGCTTTTCGGAACTCCAAAGTACTTTCGCTTGAGCGGAACCAGCATGGCAACGCCGCTGGTCAGCGGTGCTGTCGCGCTGATGTTGCAGCAGAACCCCTCGCTGACTCCCGATCAAGTGAAAGCGCGCTTGATGAAGACAGCGTGGAAGGGCTTCGGCCAATACACCCGGTCATGGGACGATTATGGAAACGCCTATGACAATCAGTACGACATCTTCACCTACGGAGCGGGGTATCTGGACATAGACGCCGCTCTTAACAATACGGACCTCGCTGCGGGAGTAGCACTTTCTCCGACCGCAGTGTATGACCCGATCAGTGGCACCGTTTCTATAGTGAATACCACCTCTGTTGTTTGGGGCGGGGCCAGCGTAGTTTGGGGGGCCACTTCAGTCGTCTGGGGAAATTCAGTGGTTTGGGGTGCGAACACATTCACAAGCAACTCGGTAGTTTGGGGCAGCACCAGCGTGGTTTGGGGTGCAAGCTCTGTTTCTGGCTTCAGTGTAGTCTGGGGCGCCAACTCTACAACCGTCAGTCCGATGGCAGCATTCAGCGACGGCGACGATGGAGAAAACTAGGCAACCAACTGAGACCATATTCGGAGACTGCCATGACAAATAATCTACCAATCAAAGCGAAAGTCATGATCGGAATGGTGGCCGTTGCCAGTCTGTGCGCCCTGTCGTTCGGCGTAGTCAGATGGCAAACGCAAGCCTGGCCACAGTTGCTGCTCCTGATGGCGGCAGCCGCACTGAGTTCGCGCCTCAAGGTGAAGCTGCCTGGGATGACGAGCTCGATGTCGGGAAATCTGCCCGTCATTCTTCTCGGGGTCACGCAACTGGGATTGTTCGCTAGCCTGCTCGTAGCTGTAACGGCGGCGATCGCGCAATCCTACACGTCCGGCGGGAATAAAACGAAACCAATCCAATTCGTATTCAACGCATGCACACTGCTGAACGCGTCGGGACTCGCCTACCTGGCCTACCATAGCCAGATTGGAGCTCGCGCGACGGCGCACACGATGTCCCTGGTACTGGCCGCAGCCACATACTTCCTGGCGAACACGGCGCCCGTAGCGAGCATCATCGGCCTGACAGAAGGCGGCAATCCTTTCGCCCTCTGGCACAAGGTCTTTCTGTGGTCCTTCCCGAACTATGTGATCGGTGCGGGATTGACTGCGATCGCCACCGCCTTCAGCACCATCAGCGGACTGGCAACCTTGGCAGCTCTGATGGCAGTGCTGTTCGCGGTATACCAGTCATACAAGATGTACGTGGGTCGAGCCGAACAGACACAGCCAAAAGTGATGGCGATGGCTACGGGTCGATAACCCGCAAAGCTTTCTTCCTGCGCGCAGCCTGCCGGCTGCGCGTTTTTTTTTGCTACCAGTTGTCGACGACATTTGAGGCTGGTCGGCGCTCTACTTGACGTCTCCGCAGGCCGGGCCGAGGTATCTGGAGTTGAAGGTAAAGTTCAAGTTCATGGTTCGACCGCTGGTGTTGGTGACAGACTGCATCGAGCCCTTGACGTTATCGGAACTCACGGCCTCCAGCAGCAGAGTTGCATCGGTGGACGACTGCTTTTCTTCGCAATGAACCTTGATTTCGAGCTTGCTGCTCGTGGAATTCACGACGGTGCGGGTACATTCCTTGCGGTTGTCGCTGAAAGGGGATTCCTTTTCGAGTTTCTCTTTGGTGACGCATTCTTTGTGGACATCAGTGGTAGGCCCACCGGCGCCATTCTGCTTCATCGCGGCTTCTAGGCGGGCACGCTGCTCTGGAGGCATCTTGGCAAGAGTATCCGGAGGGATGGTCGGCATTCCCATCATGGAATGAGTTACGGTCATTTCCCAGAGGCCCTCTTTGATGTTGAGGGGCGTGAGTTTGTCGGCGGCCCAGAAGGTCAGCGAGGGAAAGATAATCAGGGCTAGAAGAAATTTGCTTCGCATCAGGACTCTCCTGACATTGTTTGATCGGCGCGCGCTAAACAGGATTACACACTGCTGGTTGCGGGGCAAATCAAATGTAGGGCAAATCGTTATCGGGACCGGAGACGCACACCGGCATTTAGACCCAATTCCAAGTGCCGTCAGGGCGGGGAGCAAGTCGGGGAGCAAGCTCTGTACAAATCGGGGTGATTGCTATACAAATAGCGAACATCCTGCACTCTAACGGGACAGGAACCTCACTCCGGGGACTTAATCGTTGTACATCAAAGCGTCCTACATCAAGCCTAGAACACTGGATGAAGCGATGGCCCTGCTGGCCGCGGGGGAAGCTCAGATTCTGTCGGGAGGCACGGATTTTTATCCCGCGCTCGGCGACCGCGTGGTGCACGGACCGGTTGTGGACGTTTCCGGGCTGGGAGAACTGCGGGGCGTGTCGAGCGACGCGGGCTGGTTCCGCATTGGCGCGCTGACAACGTGGAGCGAGATCATACGAACGCCACTTCCACGCTGCTTTGACGCGTTGAAGAGCGCCGCGCGCGAGGTCGGTGGCGTGCAGATACAGAATCGCGGGACGGTGGCTGGTAATTTGTGTAACGCATCACCGGCAGCCGATGGCGTGCCTCCGCTGCTGGCGCTGGATGCGGAGGTGGAGCTGGTTTCAAAGGCCGGCGTACGACGGCTGCCGCTGGCAGATTTTATTGTGGGGAATCGGAAGACGCAACGGAAGTCAGACGAGTTACTGACCGCAGTGCTCGTTCCACGCGAGTTGGAGGATGCGGCTTCGACGTTTGTGAAGCTGGGCGCGCGGCGTTATCTGGTGATATCGATTTCGATGGTAGCGGTGGTGGTAAAGGTAAGCGACGCTGAGCTCATCGGCGACCAGAGAGTCTTAGAGGCGCGCGTCGCAGTAGGATCGTGCTCGGCAGTGGCTCGGCGCTTGCGTGCACTTGAGGATGACTTAGTCGGGGTTTCGGTGCGCGACGGGCTGGGCGGCGTGGTGAGGCCGGAGCATCTGGCTCCGCTCGCGCCAATAGATGATGTGCGGGCTACCGCAGAATACCGGATGGACGCTTCGCTGCGGCTAGTGCAGCGGGCCTTGAACTCGTGCGTGGAGAACGGCTGATGGCTGGGACTCGAGAGCCGAGTGCGGAGGCAGGCGGGCAGTCCATTGCGTTCCGTGTCAACGGGCGGGACGTGGTTGTTTCCAGTTCGCCACTGCAGCGGCTATCTCGCGTGCTGCGGGAGGAACTTGGACTGACCGGGACCAAGGTAGGATGCGACGCGGGAGATTGCGGAGCCTGCACGGTCCTATTGGATGGAGACCCAGTTTGCGCGTGCCTGGTGGCTGCGGGGCAGGCGGAGGGATGCGAAGTTACGACGGTGGAAGGGTTGGCTGACACAAATGTCGGCGCGAGATTGCAGCAAGCATTTCTTACCCATGGCGCCGCGCAGTGCGGGGCGTGCACTCCGGGAATGCTGGTGGCAGCGACGGCTTTGCTGGAGAGAAACTCTGCGCCGCACGAGAACGAAGTGATGGACGCGATCGGGGGCGTGCTTTGCCGGTGCACGGGATATCGGAAGATCATCGCGGCGATTCTTGATGCTGCGGTGAAAGATGCTGGAGTTAAGGAGAATGGCTCGGCGGGCGGAGCTGCGATTTCACCTGGGGCGGGCGCGGCGGTGGGAAAGAGGCTGGTCAGGCTGGATGGGAAGCAGAAGGTCGATGGCAGCGAGATTTTTGGCGCGGATGAGACTCCGGCTAGCGCGCTGGCGGTGCGTGCAATTCGCAGTCCTTATCACCGGGCGCGATTTCACTTCGGCGATCTTGCCGCATTTGTTCGCGATCATCCGGGGATTGAAGCCGTCTTTACCGCGAAGGATGTGCCGGGAAAGAATTGCTACGGAGTGATCAGCAAGTTCGCGGATCAGCCGGTGTTTGCTGAGCGGGAGGCTCGGCATCGCGGAGAAGCGATAGCCGCGGTGGTTGGTGAGGCGGCAACAGTAGAGGCGCTGGAAGTTGCGGACCTTCCGGTAAGCTGGGAAGAACTGCCGTCACTCAGCGACATCGACGCCGCTCTGGCGGCGGAGGCAAGGCTGATCCATGAGAACCGCCCCGGAAATATTCTGGTGCGGGGACGAGTGGTGCATGGCGACGTCGACAAAGCATTGGCCGCGGCCGACGAGGTGGTGGAAGCCGAGTACGAAACCGGATTTATTGAGCACGCCTACATCGAACCCGAAGCCGGATTCGCGCGCCGCGTCGGCGACCAGATCGAGATTCAGGCGTGTACGCAATCTCCTTATATGGATCGAAGCGATATCGCCGCGATTCTCGGTATAGCTCCAGAGCGGGTGCGCATTATCCCGACGGCAGTGGGTGGGGGATTTGGCTCGAAGCTTGATCTTTCCGTACAACCGTTTCTGGCGGTAGCGGCGTGGCATCTCGGGAAACCGGTGCGCATGATTTATTCGCGGACCGAATCGATTGTGTCGACCACGAAGCGGCATCCGGCGCGCATGCGGCTTCGCGGAGGCTGCTCCAAGGATGGCAAACTTGTCGCGCTCGACTTCGCGGCGGATTTTAATACCGGAGCGTATTCGTCATGGGGGCCGACGGTATCGGCGCGAGTACCGGTGCATGCGTCCGGTCCTTATTACGTGCCGCATTACCGGGCGTTAACGCGGGCGGTGCACACCAACCTGGTGCCGGCAGGGGCGTTTCGTGGCTTCGGAGTTCCCCAAGCTGCGATTGCGCAAGAACAGCTGTACGACGAATTAGCAGATCGCGTCGGAATCGACCGGTTAGAGTTCCGCATTCTGAACGCGCTTGACGATCACACTCCCACAGTGACCGGGCAAGTTCTCGGCGAGGGTGTGGGCATTCGCGCTTGCCTGGAAGCGTTGCGGCCGAAATGGCAAACGGCGCGGCGCGATGCTGCGGAATTCAACTCGAATGCGATTGGCGCGCTACGTCGCGGCGTTGGCGTCGCGGGAATGTGGTATGGGTGTGGGAACACTTCCCTGCCCAATCCATCGACGGTACGAATCGGTCTGAAACGCGATGGGCGGATCGCCTTGCACCAGGGCGCGGTGGATATTGGGCAGGGATCAAACACGATCGTGACTCAGATTTGCGCCGATGCGCTGGGCGCGCCAATTGAACGCTTCGACCTGGTCTCCGGAGACACTTCTATCACGCCGGATTGCGGCAAGACGTCCGCTTCGCGTCAGACCCTGGTGACCGGAAAAGCTGCACAGATGGCGGGAGAGAAGCTCCGGCGCGCAATTCTCAAGCTCGCTGGCGCCTGTGACTGTGCGACTCTTCTATTTAACGATGGAGGCATAACCGTGCGCGACACCGATAAATCGCACACGCTTGCCCTCCGAGATCTGCCTCTTGATGAGTACGGATACGTGATCACGAGCGAGGCGACGTTTGATCCGCCGACCAGTCCGCTGGACGAGAATGGGCAGGGAGTCCCGTACGCGGTATTCGGGTTTGGCGCGCACATGGCCGAGATCGAGGTAGACACAGAACTCGGCACGGTGCGAGTGTTGAAGGTCACGGCGGCGCACGATGTGGGGCGCGCGATCAATCCGACATTGATTGAAGGGCAGATTGAAGGTGGCGTAGCGCAGGGTCTTGGCATGGCCTTGATGGAGGAATTCTTCCCCGGCAAGGGCGAAAACCTGCACGATTACTTGATCCCATCGGCTGGGGATATTCCTCCGGTGGAATCGATTCTGATCGAGGATCCCTCGCCGATTGGCCCGTTTGGAGCGAAAGGGATTGGCGAGCAGGCGGTGATTCCGACGGCACCCGCGATTTTAAACGCGCTGCATGATGCGATCGGGGTTCGTGTGCGGAAAGTCCCCGCGACTCCTGACCGGGTGCGCGCCGCGATTCTGGCGGCACAAAAAGAGAAGGTGGATGCGCGTGGCTGACGACGCCATTCGCTGCGACGCCTGTCCGGTGCTGTGCTATATCAAGCCGGGAAGAGCGGGAGCGTGCGACCGTTATGCGAATGCCGACGGCCAATTGGTGCGCCTCGATCCCCACGTGGTACTGGAGCGCGCAGTATCGCGCGGCGATACGCTTGTACCCTTTCTTGAAAAGTCCCGCGAGTGGGACGGCGCGCTCCTGAGCGGCGAGGAAACGTTCGTGACCGCGATTGGCGCGGGTACAACATATCCGGATTACAAGCCTGCTCCCTTTATTATTTCGTCGGAGGTCGCAGGCGTCGATATGGTCACGGTCGTGACCGAGGGCATTTTCAGTTATTGCGGCGTGAAGCTGAAGATCGACACCGATCGTCATCTGGGAGCCGAGTGCAGCATAGTGCGCGCGCAGGGCGAGGCCGTCGGACACGTCACGACGAATGAATACGGATCGCAGATGCTATCGCTCGGCGGCGTGCGTCACCTCACCGGCGGCAGTCGGCACGAAGGCACGGCCACCTGCGACGCGCTGTTGAACCTGTGCAATCGACAAGCGGTGGAATTGAAGATTGACGACGGCGCAACGGTTATTGTGCAGGCCGACAAAGCGCCGATTGTAGATGGCGTGCAGGAAGAGCGCATGCGCGTTGGCTGCGGCTCGGCGACGATTGGCATGTTCGCGAAGCAGTGGTTTGGAAAAGTGGATGAGGTCGTGGTGGTGGACGATCACATCACCGGCGTGTTGTCGGAACATCAGGCGGGAAAACTGCTCGGCGTGCCGGAATCTGGGATCAAACTGAAGGGACGGCGATCGACGCCGGGACGCTATTTTCGGGTCGCGGAGCCGGGCACGTCATGGGGAGGGACTAACATCGACGATCCGCTGTCGATTCTGAGTCCGTTCGATCGCGAGGTCGCCACGCCCGGCTTGCGTTTGCTGATGGTGAGCACGACAGGCGAGCACCACGCCTATTTCGAATTGGACGAGTTCCTTCATCCGGTGGAGAAAGATTTGCCGGCTGCTCTGCGGGAATCGGTCGAGCGTATTCGTGAAAACTGCGAGCCCGCGCTTTGCACCGTGCTGTTCATGGGCGGCGCGGGAGGATCACTGCGCGCGGGGGTGACGGAGAATCCGGTGAAGCTGACGCATTCGGTGCGCGACGCGCTCACTCGCGTGACCTGTGGAGGCGCGCCGGTTTACGTTTGGCCGGGCGGCGGAATTACGATCATGGCCGACGTGAGCCGAATGCCGGAAAATGCCTTCGGCTACGTTCCGACACCGGCGCTAGTGGCGCCGATCGAGTTCACACTGAAACTATCGGATTACGCCAAGCTCGGCGGATATATGGATCACGTGCGGCCGCTCAGTTCGATCACTTCGATCAACCGGGATGAGGAAAGCCGCCGGCGGCTGGCGGCGCGGCCGGATAATCCGTGGCCGCTGGCTTCGGAAAAGAGCAAGAAATGAGCGGCAAGTGAATAATCGCGCACAGATCCGGATTCTTCCCGATGGCCGCCGTCTGCACATGCACGATGGTCCAATCGATGTGATCGTCGAAGCTTTCGGCGCGGTCAGCGAAATCGAGGTTGCCTATCGCGCGGCCGCCGCACGGTTCGTTGGAGTGCTGGATGAATTGTGCGGCGAGCTTGCATTTCTGCGACGGCCGGCGCGCACGGACGGAGATCTCCCATCGGGTGCCATCGCACGCCGGATGCTGGCAGCGGTGCGGCCGTACGCTTCGCAGGTCTTCATTACATCCATGGCAGCAGTAGCGGGCGCGGTGGCGGAGGAGCTCCTGGAAATAATGACCTCAGCCGCAAAACTCTCGCGGGCTTACGTGAATGACGGCGGCGATATCGCGCTTCACCTCGCGCCCGGCGAGAAATTTGTCGTGGGCATGGTGGAGCTTCCCGATCGCGCCTCGCTATTTGGGACAACCTCGATTACATCGTGCGACCCAATTCGCGGCATCGCTACAAGCGGCTGGCGCGGTCGTAGTTTTTCGCTGGGCATTGCGGATGCAGTGACGATACTCGCCGATACCGCGGCGATGGCCGACGCGGCGGCAACGGTAGTGGCAAATGCGGTGGATCTGCCGGCACACCCGAGAGTTGTGCGCGTTCGGGCCTGCGATCTTGCGCCAGATAGCGACCTGGGCGAGCGATTGGTGACGCAGTCGGTTGGAGAACTTACGCCGGACGAGATTCGCGACGCGCTGGAAGCGGGAATCCGCGTTGCGGAATCGCTCTGTGGCTCGGTGCTGATTCGCGCCGCTGCACTAAACCTACAGGGAGAGACTCGAATAGTCGTTCCCGTAGAGACGGGGCTCGCCCCGTCTCCCTCTCCGGCGACGCGTGACGGGAGCCCGGTTCATGCCTGAGGTTCAAATTCGCAAAAGAGTTCTTCTGGTAGAAGAGATCTTCCACGAAGGCGGGCCCATCGCAAACAAGCCGCTGCGCCGGGCCGCGACACTGGTTGTGATCCGGAATCCTTATGCTGGTGGCTACGTCGAAAAGATTGAAGACTTCATGGACGACTTGAAGCCCCTTGGTTTGGAGATGGCGCGATCGCTCGTGGCCGCGTTGGGCGGCGATCCGAAAGTGGTGGAGGGCTACGGCAAGGGGGCGATTGTGGGCGCCGCCGGAGAGATCGAACACGGGGCGCTCTGGCACGTGCCCGGCGGCTACGCGATGCGTGATGTGCTGGGGGGCGCGAAGGCGATTGTGGCGTCGACCAAGAAGGTTGGCGGTCCGGGCACGCGCCTCGACATTCCAATCACCCATATCAACGCCTCCTACGTGCGCAGTCATTTTGATGCGATGGAGGTGGGCATTGCGGATGCTCCGCGCGCCGACGAGATTTTGCTCGCGCTCGTGATGACGACCGGAGCGCGGGTGCATGCCCGCGTCGGCGGATTGAAAGCGTCGGAGATTAAGGGAGAGGACGGGCTGCGATGAAGGCCGAAGGCGACATCAAAGCAAAGATTAGAAAGATCGCGACGTTTGTCGAAGAGACTTCGACGGAGATGGGGAGGAAGGTCGATCCGCCGACGCGGCGGGCGGCTGCGGTTGCGGTGATTGAGAATCCGTATGCGGGAAAGTACGTTGAGGATCTTTCGGAGTTGATGACGATTGGCGAAGAACTCGGCGAATTGCTGACGCAGCGCGCGGTGGCGGCGCTGGGGATCGAAGGACCATCCGCCGAGAGTTACGGCAAAGCCGCAGCCGTGGGCGAGAATGGTGAACTGGAGCACGCCGCAGCGATCTTGCATCCCAAGCTCGGCACGCCGGTTCGGCGCGTGCTGGGGAAAGGAGCGGCGCTGATTCCTTCTTCAAAAAAGCGCGGCGGCCTGGGTGTTGTCCTCGACATTCCGCTGGGACACAAGGACGCAGCCTTTGTGCGCAGCCACTTTGATGGCATGGAGGTGCGGATCAGCGATGCTCCGCGCGCAAACGAAATTATGGTGGCGATTGCGGTGACCGACAGCGGGCGGCCGTTGGCTCGGGTTGGTGGGCTGACTAAGGATCAGATCAAGGGTGAGGATGGGCTGCGCTAAACGTCAAAGGCAACTACAGAGGTCACTGAGAGCACAGAGGAGACACAGGAAAGCATGGCTTACAAGGGTGTGTACCGGTTGATGTTGGTGATTGGCGCGTTGCAAGTTTGCTTGTCGAGTCTTGTCTACGGAGACAATATCAAAGTGCGTGCCGATACTATCATCACTGGCATTGTCGTCACCATGGACGGCCAGCGGCATATCTACGACGATGGAGCCGTCGTGGTCACCGGCGACAGCATCGTCACAGTTGGCCCTCGCTCAGAAATCGAATCGCGATACGAAAGCCGCGAGCGTATCGGCGCGAAGAATGCTTTAGTGCTTCCGGGATTTATCAACGGTCATACCCACGTCCCGATGACCCTGTTCCGCGGCCTGCACGACGATGTAACGCTCAACGATTGGCTTTATAAATACATCTTTCCCGCTGAAAAGAAGAACGTTACGGAGGAGTTCGTTCGCTGGGGAACGCGGCTCGCAGCGGCCGAGCAGATACGCTCGGGGGTGACTACCTTTGCGGATATGTACTACTTCGAAGACGCGGTGGCGGAAGAAACCAAAGCTGCGGGAATGCGCGGCGTGGTGGGTGAAACGTTCATCGATTTTCCTGCGCCTGATAACAAGAACGAAGCCGCGATGCTTGAGTACACCGAAAAGTTTTTGAAGAAGTGGCAAGGCGACCCGCTCATTCACGCCGCCTCCGCGCCTCATTCGATTTACACCTGCTCACAAAAGACGTTGCAGGATGCTTCCGGTCTGGCGCGGAAGTATCATGCGCCGATCCTGATTCACGTCGCCGAGATGAAGAAAGAGCGGGACGACAGCGAGAAGCAGAACGGGATGTCGCCAGTTCAATACCTAGACAAAATCGGAGTGCTTGGCCCCGATGTCGTTGCCGCGCACTGTATCTTCGTCGACGAGGCGGACCGCAAGATTCTCGCGCAGCGCAACGTGGGATGCGTGCACAACCCGTCGAGCAACATGATGATTGCAAGCGGCGTCGCGCCCGTGCCCGAGATGCAAGCCGCCGGAATCGCAGTCGGCCTCGGAACCGACGGACCCGCGGGCAGCAACAACGACCTTGACCTGATGGAAGAGATCGATTTGGCGGCAAAGCTGGCGAAGATTACGAAGATGAGTCCGCTGGCGCTGAATGCTTTGGCCGTCGTAGAAATGGCGACGATCGACGGCGCCCGGGCATTGCACATGGAGAAAGAAATCGGATCGCTTGAAAAGGGAAAAAAGGCGGACCTGATTCTGATTAGCCTCGACGAGCCCAACGCCGTCCCGATGTACGACGTTTATGCGCAGATCGCGTATGCCTTGAAGGCGAGCGATGTGCAGACCGTCATGATCGGCGGGCGCGTCGTGATGCGCGATCGCAAGCTGCTGACTGTTGACGAGCAGGCAGCGATCGCCAAGGCGCGTGAGTACAAAAAAGCGATTGCCGCGTCGCTTGGAATGCAGTGAAGCCGGCGGGACGCCGGCGCTACTTCATCACCTCGGGCACTACCGTTGCTGGCGGCGTGTTGCGGCTGCGATGGGCGCTGATCGCTCCGTCGATGATGACCATACCGATTCCCGGCAGATCTCCCTTTTGAATGCTGTCCAACATGTTCTTCCCCGCCGAGTGCTGGGCTTTGTCCATCAGCACGAACGAAGCCTCGCGGCCGGGCGCAATCAGGCCGCAATCGAGTTTGCGCATCTTTGCCGTGTTGCCGGTGGCGAGGCAAATGGCCACTTCGGCAGGGATTCCGCCCAGCGACGACAACAACGAAATCATCCGGACAATGCCTAGCGGCTGGACGCCCGATCCAGCGGGCGAGTCGGTGCCGAGAATCACGCGGTCGAGCTGCTTCAATTCCATTGCCGTGCGGAGCGCGAGCAGTCCGGCGCGCTCGTTTCCGTTGTGCACGATTTCAAGGGCCCGCGTAGAGCGCTCGCACAGAGCCGTGATCTGATCATCGGGAAGAGAAGTGTGGCCGCCGTTGATGTGGCCAATAACATCGGCATCGGTTTCGAGCACCATGTCTTTGTCGATCAAGCTGGAGCCTGGGATGGAAGGTCCTCCGGTATGAATCGTGCTCTGGATGCCGTATTTGCGCGCCCATGAAACCATCTGGTGCGCGGTCTTCCCATCTTTCACGCTGCCCAAACCAACTTCGCCCAAAATCTTCACGCCGGCGGCGGCGAGTTCTTTGAAGTCGTCTTCGACCATGCCATGCTCAATCACGGGAGCCCCCGCATAAATCTTCACGCCACCCGGCCGGAAGGCGTGAAAGGCGCGCTGAGCGAAGATCGCCATCGCTTTCAGGCCGACGATGTCTTTGGGACGGCCGGGCGTATGGACCTCGCCGGCTGAGATCATCGTAGTGACGCCGCCGTGCAGGTAGCTGTCGATCCAGCCGAGCTGATTCTGGCGGGGCGTCCAGTCGCCGCACACGGGATGAACATGGCTGTCGATAAGGCCGGGAGCGAGGGCCGTGCCTTTGGCGTCGATTGTGAGGTTGGCCCCGGAAGTGTCGACATCTTTTTCTTTACCCACAGCAGCGATGCGATCGCCCACAGCGACCACGGTGTCGGCGTCGAGGATGGGATTGGCGAGGTCTCCGCTGAGCAGGAGGCCGATGTTGCGGATGACCAGCTTGATTATTGGCGCGGATTTCGATGGTTCGTCGTGGGCCATGGTTCCCTTCAGGGGACGGAATTGCTGCGAACTCAGTGGCCGCTAGTATACAAATGAATGAGCGTCAAGCAACCCTGAGTTGCGTTTTGCCAGCGGGAGGAATGTGCTACAAGCATCGACACGACGGAGAGTGGAATGCAATCTCGCGACTACATTTTTTGGGAAGTGGATGTACAGGCCGATTTTATGCTGCCGGGTGGCAAGCTCTACGTTTCCGGAGCCGAGAAACTTTTGCCCAACATCCGCAAGCTGACGGACGCGGCGCGGCGCGGCGAAGTTTTCCTGGTTTCGCATGGATGCTTCCATACGGCGAATGATCCTGAGTTCACGCAGTTTCCGCCGCACTGCGTGAAAGGGACGGCTGGAGCGGAGTTTGTTCCGGAAGCGCTCGCGGAACATTTAGTTCGGGTGGAAGACGACGTCACTGCTAAGTTGCCGAATAATCTTTTCAAGTATCAGCAGATCATCCTGGAGAAGCAGACGCTGGATATTTTTGAGAGTCGCCATGCGGACGAGTTGGTTGAACGTTTGGGGAACGCCGCGGAATTTGTGGTTTTTGGAGTCGTGACAGAATACTGCGTCAGTTTGGCAGTCAAGGGATTGCTGAAGCGAAAGCGGCGGGTGGCGGTGGTCCGCGATGCGATTGAAACTTTGGCGCCGCAAGTTGGGAATAAAACGCTTGCGGAACTGCAGAGTCTGGGAGCGAAGCTGGTTACTACTGACGAAATCCTCGCAAGCCTCGCACCGTAACCGCAGTGGGTCACACGATGGAGCGACGGGCGTCCTCGCCCATCAGCCGGGCGGGACGCCCCGCTCTCCACCATCCACCGAAACTCCCTCAGAGGAGCATGCCGGCGATCGAAGCCGACATGAGATTAGCCATGGTTCCGGCCAGCATGGCGCGAATGCCGAGACGGGCCAGTTCTCCGCGCTTGTTGGGAGCGAGCGCTCCAATGCCGCCCAGCTGAATTCCGATCGAGCTTAAATTCGCGAAGCCGCAAAGCGCGAAGGTTGCGATCGTAAACGACCGGGGATCGAGCACGGCTCTCTGCGGCCCCAGCATGGAGAAAGCGACGAGTTCATTCAACACCATGCGCGTGCCGAGAAGATTGCCGATGGCGGGACAGTCACGCCATGGGATTCCGATGACCCACGCGATAGGCGCAAACAATCTACCGAAAATTTGCTGCAGACTGGAGGGAAACCATGCCACGCCGATCCTGTTGTGAATCCCGCCCAGCACGCCGTTGGCTAGCGCGATCAACGCGAGGAATGCAATCAACATGGCGGCGATATTGAGTGCGAGGCCCAAGCCATCGGTGGTGCCGCGCGCAATCGCCCCCAGCAGGTTTTCTTTCTTCTCCTCATCCACCTCTTCCTCGCTCATGACGACACGACCGGCAGTCTTCGGAAACTCCGTCTCGGGCACGAGCATCTTTGACATCAGGATGGTGCCGGGAGCGGTCATGATGACCGCGCTCAAAAGATGTTTAGGCTCGATGCCGAAGGCAATATAGGCTGCCATGATGCCGCCGGAGACGTGGGCCATGCCGCTGGTCATCACCGTCATCAGTTCGGAGCGAGTGAGGTCGGGGAGGAACGGGCGGATGGTGAGCGGAGCTTCCGTCTGGCCCATGAAGATACTCGCCGCCACGTTGAGGGACTCGGCGCCGCTCGCGCCCATAAAGCGCGTCATCACCTTCGCGGCCAGCTTGATGATGAATTGCATGATCCCATAGTGATAGAGAACGGCGAAAAAAGCGGCGATAAAAATAACGGTCGGCAGCACCTGGAATGCGAAAAAGAATCCCATCGACGAGCCCTGCGCACCGAGCGCGCCGAAGACGAACTTCGATCCCTCAAATGAATAGCTAAGCAGGCGATTGACGGCGTCTCCCGCCTTCTGGAAGAGTATTCGGCCGAGTTCAATCTTGAGCACAAAAATGGCGAACACAACTTGCAGGCCCAGACCCCACGCAACCGTTTTCTTGTTTATCGCGCGACGGTTGGTGGAGAAGGCGTAAGCGAGACCCAACATGGTGAGCAGTCCGAGAATGCCAGTGAAGCGTCCCATCGTTATCCCCTTTAATCTTTATTCCCTTGAATTAGTGTTCCCCTTTATAGATCACGCGATGAACCAAGGATATTTTGTGCGCGGGCGCGGCGGCCGCGATTTGATAGCTCTCTTCGAGCAGCGTTTTTGCGCGCGCGGCCTGTGCATCGGAGTGGCAGTGAATGGTACAGAGCGCCTCGCCGGCGGAAACTTTGTCCCCGATCTTTTTATGGACGACGATGCCCACAGCGGGATCGACGGCATCTTCCTTGCGTTCGCGGCCTCCACCGAGGATCACGCAAGCGGTGCCGACCTGTTCGCACGCGATAGCCGTCACATATCCAGCTTTGCGACTAGGCACCTCGACGCGGTGATCTGTGCCCGGGAGGCGCGCCGGATCGTCGATCGCGCTGATGTCGCCGCCCTGCAACTCGACCATCTGGCGGAACCTTTCGAAGGCCTTGCCAGAGGCGATGATTTGCTCGGAGAGTTGCTTGCCCTGCGCCACCGTCTTTGACGCGCCGCCCAGATAAAACATCCACGCCGCCAGATCGAGGCATAGTTCGCGCAGATCCGCCGGTCCGCCACCGTGTAATATCTCGATGCACTCCTGCACTTCGAGCGCGTTCCCAACCATGCGGCCTAGCGGCTGGTTCATGTCGGTGATGAGCGCGACCATCTGCTTGCCCATACGCTCGCCAGTTTCGACCATGAGTTCGGCCAGGAAGACGGCGTCTTCTTCCTTCTTCATAAAAGCCCCTGAGCCGGTCTTCACGTCGAGCACAAGCGCGTCGGTACCTTCAGCCAGTTTCTTGCTCATGATGGACGCACAGATGAGATACGGACTCTCGACCGTGCCGGTAACGTCGCGCAACGCGTACAACTTGCGGTCAGCGGGAGCGACTTTCTCGGTCTGGCCAATCATGGCGCATCCACAGGCTTTGAGAACGCGATGGAATTCGGGTACCGCCAGACCGACGCGGAATCCGGGGATGGATTCAAGTTTGTCGAGCGTGCCTCCGGTGTGGCCCAAGCCGCGGCCGCTGATCATCGGGACGAATAGGCCTCCAGCAGCGACCAACGGAGCAAGCACGAGCGAGGTCTTGTCGCCGACGCCGCCCGTGGAGTGCTTGTCCACCTTTTTTGCGGGAAGGAAGCTGAGATCGAGGACTTCGCCGGAATGCAGCATGGCGTGCGTAAGTGCGGCGGTTTCCTCGCGAGTCATTCCGCGCAGCACGACGGCCATGAGCCACGCGGCCATCTGGTAATCGGGAATGCTCCCATCGGTGCAGCCATCAACGAGGTATCCGATTTCAGCGGCGGATAACGCGCCGTCATCGCGCTTTTTGCGGATGAGATCGATGACGCGGAACGGGGATTCGGAAACGCTTGGCTGGCTCACTTGAGGCGGAAACCCTCCGGCAGAAGATCGGTAATGAGACTTTGCTTTGGGCCCTTCTTCCCCTCGTAGAAGACGATGGCGCGCGGCCCGAACTCATAGATGACCTGGCGGCAGGCGCCGCAGGGCGAGCATGGAACCGCATGATCGTTGGCGACCGCGACGGCGCGAATCTCGAGTTCCGGACCGAGCTTGGCGACCGCAGAAAAGATCGCGGTACGCTCAGCGCAGTTGGTCATTCCGTAAGAAGAGTTCTCGACGTTACATCCGACGAAGATTTGGCCCTTCGAGGTGAGGATAGCCGCGCCCACTCTGAAGTTGGAGAAGGGCGCGTAGGCATTCTTCATTACTTTGCGCGCCGCACGGAGCAGGCGTTCGCGAGTTGCGGTTGACACCTTTATTGTTTGCATACCCAAACCGAATTCGCTGAAGATCGAGTGGTGGGCCATTGTAACGCCTGACCCACTTCGACAGTAGAGATTTTCGCGGACCGGAGGCCGAAGTAGCGTCAGCACATGATGGTCTTCGTCGAGTTCGATGATTTGTAATTGGCGCCTACTGAGTTCTCTCGAAAGCGCTAGCCAGCCCATCCGCTTCCTGTTGCTCAGCAGTGGCCTGCGTGGAACGGCCGGTGAGTTTGTAGATGTCGGCCAAACCGCGGTGAGGCGCGGGCTCCTGCGCTTTTAGTTTCGCCGCCTCATGAAAATAGCGAAGAGCGTCGGGATATTGGCGGGCACTCTGAGCTTTGCGGGCAAGCGATAGGGTCGCGAGGTAGAGCAGATCGGCGGTTGCGGAATCCTGCGCATTGAGTGCGTGAGCGTGCTGGAGCGCCTGATACGCCAGAAGATCTTCACCCAGCTTCGACAGGACAGCCCCATACAGGGCTGCAAGCTGAAATATGTCGGGCCAGCGCGTGACCGCGTTGCTGAGGGGCGTGCGGGCCTCCTCAAATTGTTTAAGCTGGTAGTAAGCGAGCGCGAGGTTGTACTGCATTTGCGGCGATTGCGGCGCGAGTTCTGCCGCACGGCGCAATGGCTTCAGAGCGGCTTCGACGTCGCCGTGCTGACCGTAGATAGTGCCGAGCTCCGTCAGTTTTTCCGCGTCGTCCGGATCGTAGAGCGGTTCGCAAACGGCGTGCGCTTCCTCCCGCGGAGCCTGGTCGAGTTTTTGCGCGCATTCGAGCCGCAGCTGGCTCTGGCTGGAATCGCGCTGGCGTTGTTCTCCCGAGAGCGCAATCGCCTGTTTTGCCTCCTGCTCCCGCCCTTGCTTGCGATACACAAGGCCGAGTTGATATTGCACGCGGGCGTCGTGCGGGTTCAACTGCGCTGCCTCTTTCAACCACTTTTCAGCGGCCGATAGATCGCCCTGTTTGAAGTATGCGAAGCCGAGATAGTACGCGGTGTCGGGAAAAGGCGGCTGGACGATCGCCTGATTTAAATTCCGGATCGCGCTCTCGTAGTGCAGTTCGTCCAAGTCAAGACGGCCCAAATAATACGAGATGTTGGGATGATCTCCAGCTTCGCGGCGGACGGCTTCAAACTCCCGGCGCGCTTCGTCGGGCTTCTTCATCTCGAAGAGCGCAACCGCGAGAGGAAAACGCGCCCTGAGCGTGAGCTTCGGATCAAGCTTGAGCGCCGCTCGGAATTCAGCGACGGCTACTTCGTATCGATCGTCTCTCAGGGCGTCGTAGGCTCGGCCCAGATGAGCATCGGGCGAGTCCGCGGGCGCTGCTTGTGCGGCAGGAGTTGTTTGAGATGCCGCATTTGTGCCGCCGAAGGTGACGAGCATCAACGCGACCAGAGCCGCCGGAATCCACGGTTGAAGACGTCGAGTTCTGCCGGGCTTAGTGCCGAGTTTCATTGTGTCGCTCGATCTTTGTTTTGCCCGATCACTCCGCACGATTCGCCGGTTTTTGCGCGGCCTGGATCATCAGCGCGTTCGCAATCTTCTTGATGGCGGTCACTTCTTCTGCGGTCGCGGTGGCCACGTAATCACTCACCAGCTTGCCGCAGCGTTCTCGAATCTGATCGTGAGCAGACGGGTCCTCTCCTCTGACGGCCAGTAACTCCCTGAGCCAGTGTTTGCCGTAACCGGCATGGATGGTTTCGTCGGCCCAATCGAAATCCATGTCATGCTCGCTCAGGGCATCGCCGTAGGTGTGAAAAAGCTGAGCGCGAGTTAGCTTGTGTCGGATGTTCTTGGTCTCGAAAAAATAGAGCATGCCCAAGCGATAGATTGGATCTTCTCCGGAAGCGCTGTCATAAATGTAAGTTCCCAGAGGAAGCTGGGCCGGGTCGAAACCCCATGCCATGAGGCGCTCATAGCCCATGCGGCAGTGGCGAGACTCGTCATAAGTCCAGCGCGCAGCGTCGTGAATCCACTCCCAGGGCAGGACGTCAGCAAACGCACTCAGCATCAAGCCGCCAGACTCGATCGCCCAAACTTCATTGAGGTGACTGATCGCGGAGCGCAGTTGCAATTGCATCCCCTCGCCGTAGGGAAAGGAGGGATCGACCACATCTGGCCAATAGAAGCGGCAAGGCCAGAAGCGCGGTTCACGAGCTGGCCGGTCGGGAATGGAATATGCCTTCGAACCGGGCAAGGGTCCGGCTGCGGTTGCAGCGGGTGGCGCGTCCACGCCTACACCTCCCACCTGCGAAAGACGATTGGCAACTGTGTTTGCCCACTCGTGTGCGCCGGCGCGCGATTCGGGATTGTGGGAGATTTCGGATTCGGCCCAGCGTTCAAATGTGGCAATCTGATCGAGCTTTT
>Ga0185299_10003295_pt1 | contig 21941 bp, 23 predicted proteins | sample PaiPotPPA55metaG_FD_128002 | JGI IMG/M metagenome (GOLD analysis project Ga0185299, IMG submission 128002) | Iron sulfur acid spring bacterial and archeal communities from Banff, Canada, to study Microbial Dark Matter (Phase II) - Paint Pots PPA... ... | reverse complement strand
AATTGACCTTGTGCTTGGATTTTTCCGGGTCTTCAAAATTCAGCGTGTTGACCTTCAACAGCGCGAAATAGCGTTCGCCCTCTTTCGGGCTGCGAATATGGCCTTCGATGGTGTCACCGGTGCGAAGTCCGAAGCGGCGGATCTGCGAGGGCGAAACATAAATGTCATCCGGCCCCGGCAGATAATTGGCGTCCGGCGAACGCAAGAATCCGAAACCGTCGGAGAGTACCTCGACGACGCCTTCACCGATGATGTCGGTTTCCTGGATCGCGAGTTGCTTGAGAATAGCAAACATCAGCTCCTGCTTGCGCATCGTGCTGGCGTTTTCGACCCCTTTTTCTTCCGCAAACGAAACGAGTTCCGCTGGCGTTTGGGCCTTGAGGTCTTGAAGTTTAATTTCCCGCATTGGGATGGTCCTGTGGAGTAGCTAGGGAAGGGGTGCAGGGTGACTTTTAGAAAATGCGGACGCGAGGTTCAGGAAGGTCCGCAGGTCTGAGCGAGGAAAGCGCCGGAGAGGCTTCAAACCTGATGCAGCGGCCGGTTCAACGAGGAAACCGGAACACAACCGCATCCGCCTGCGTAGGGTGGGATGACCACAATATAGAAAATCAGCCGGCTCTCCGCAAGATGGCGCAAAACCAGGCCGCCGATCGTTATTACTTCAGAATGGCTTAACCACTACCAGGATCACGATCCCGATCATCAACAGAGTAGGTACCTCGTTGATAATACGATAGAATCTCTGGCTTCGCCGGTTGTGGTCGGCAGCGAAATCCCTGACACAACTGGAAAAAAAGCCATGGACTCCCGACAACACCAGCACCAAAAAAAGCTTTCCATGCAGCCAGCTCGCCGAAAACCAATGGCCGGCCCAGGCGAGATAAAGCCCCGCCAGCCAGGTGACGATCATGGCCGGATTGATGATCGCTTTCAGCAACCGCCGTTCCATCACCTTGAACGTCTCGGACTGCTTCGATCCTGCTTCGGTCTCGCAATGATAGACGAAAAGCCGCGGCAGATAGAGCATTCCGGCCATCCATGCGATGACCGCGATGACATGCAGCGCCTTGATCCAGTCGTACATCGTGCCTCATTGATCCGCGATTGCGCGATTTTGGATTTCCAAACACCAGAAATATTTCAGCCGTTATCTGCCTGACCGAGAATGTCTTTCTTGCACCTCACCGAGACATATCCGCAAGCAGCACTTTTCTAAAACAATAATCTTAGATTCTTAGGTTTGAGTCTAAGTAGCGGTGGATTAGGCCCACACAAGATTGTCCTGCCGTTCCCCCAGCTTGTTCACATCCATCAACAACTCCCGCAGTGAACCTGATAATCCCGATAACGCCATCTGCTTCAGGCAGTTGCGCGACGATGTCGTCGGCTTATGAAAGACAAATCCACAAAACCTCACTATCGTCGCGGCCACCGAACGGACTTATCCCTGTGACGAGGCCTGTGAAGAAAAATCCGGGTTATCCCTGATCCGCCGACACGCCTCCGATTCTCTCAGGTAAGGTCCACAGCGATTCACAGGATACACAGGGGTCATTGTGCCCACGACAGGCAATTATTTTCATCTGCACCTGGTCTCCGATTCGACCGGAGAGACCTTGATCACCGTGGCGCGCGCAGTAGCTGCGCAATATGCCAACGTGACGCCGGTCGAACATGTCTATCCATTGGTGCGTAGCCAGAAGCAGCTCGATCGGGTGCTGAGTGAAATCGAGGAAGCGCCGGGCATCGTACTTTTCACCTTGCTGGAGAAGGATCTCGTGGGCCGGCTGGAAGCCAAGTGCCAGCAAATCAATGTGCCGAGCCTCTCGATCATTGGCCCGGTCATGCAATTGTTCCAGGCCTATCTCGGAGCGCCCACCACCGGGCGGGTCGGCGCCCAGCACACCCTGAATGCGGAATATTTCAAGCGGATCGATGCGCTCAATTATACGATGATGCACGACGACGGCCAGCACGTCGAAGGACTGGAGGAGGCCGACGTGATTCTGGTCGGCGTCTCCCGCACCTCGAAAACGCCGACCTCGATCTATCTTGCCAATCGCGGCATCCGTACCGCCAATGTCCCGCTGGTGCCGGGCATCCCGATTCCGCATCAGTTGGAGACACTGAAGAAGCCGCTGGTGGTCAGCCTGCACGCGACGCCGGAGCGGCTGATCCAGGTCCGGCAGAACCGGCTGTTGAGCATGGGCGACCGGGACAACGACACCTACATCGATCGGCAAGCGGTCGCGGACGAAGTCGCTTTCGCGCGGCGGCTAAGCGCCAAGTTCAATTGGGCGCAGCTCGATGTCACCCGGCGGTCGATCGAGGAAACCGCGGCCGCGATTTTGAAATTGTTCACCGACCGGCAGCGCTCGCGGGTTGCCGAATGACGCTGTGGCGCGGAAAAGATCCGTTGATCCTGGCCTCGCAGAGCCGCGCACGGCAAACCCTGCTGGCCAATGCCGGGATCGGGTTCGAAGCCGTTCCGGCCGAAATTGACGAGCGGGCCGTTCAGCGGGCATCCGGCCTCTCGGCGCCAGACGAGATCGCAACGTTTCTTGCCCGCGAGAAATCGCTTTTCGTATCGGCGCGGCGATCAGGTCGATATGTCCTCGGCGCGGACCAGACATTGGCGCTGGGAACGCAGCTGTTCAGTAAACCAGCCGGCCGGGCGCAGGCCGCGGAACAACTGCATGCACTCACAGGCCGGCATCATGAACTCTATTCCGCGGTTGCGGTGGCGCGCGACGGCAAGATATTGTTCGAGGAAGTCGCGATTGCGCGCATGACCATGCGGCCGCTGGATGAGGCCGAAATCGATGCCTATCTGGATGAAGCAGGCGCGGCGGTCGCTTCCAGCGTCGGCGCCTATCAGCTTGAGGGGCTTGGGGTGCATCTGTTCGAGCGTATTGAAGGCGATCATTTCACCATCCTCGGCCTGCCGCTGCTGCCATTGCTCGCGTTTTTCCGCCGCGAGCGGCTGCTCGGTGTTTGAAAGCGTCCAGGGCGGCGACACCCCCATGGTAATCCTTGAATGATAATTCTTGGGCTGACCGGTTCGATCGGGATGGGAAAATCGACCACCGCGAAGCTGTTCGCGGAAGCCGGGGTCCCGGTTTACGACGCCGATGCGACCGTACACATGTTGTATGAAGGCGAGGCAGTGCCGGCCATCGAAGCGGCGTTTCCGGGCACCACCGGCGACGGCAAGGTCGATCGCAACCGGCTTTCGGCGCGCGTGGTGCACGATCCGGCCGCCATGAAACGGCTCGAGGAAATCGTCCATCCAATGCTGGGCGCCTCCCGTCAAAAATTCCTGGCAGCTGCCGAGCAATCCGGCGCCGGCGTTGCGGTGGTCGATGTGCCGCTGCTGTTCGAGACCGGCGGCGAGAAGGGGGTCGATGCGGTGGTCGTGGTCACGACGACGCCGGAGATCCAGCGCCAGCGGATTCTTTCACGTCCCAACATGACCGACGAGAAGCTCGACGCTATTTTGGCGCGGCAAATGCCCGACGCCGAAAAGCGCGGGCGGGCGGATTTCGTGGTGGATACTTCGCATGGCCTTGACCCCGTGCGTGCGCGAATCCGCGACATTCTGGATGAGGCTGTTAAGATGCCGCTGCGACGATCCTGATTCGTCATTGCCGGCGGTTTGTTCATGCGCGAAATCATTCTCGACACCGAAACCACCGGCCTCGATCCGCTGCGCGGCGACCGGCTGGTTGAAATCGGCTGTGTCGAGATTTTGAACCGCATGCCGACCGGACAGACCTTTCATCGGCATCTCAATCCCGAACGCGACATGCCGGCCGAAGCTTTCGCCGTGCACGGCCTTTCCAGGGAGTTTCTCGCCGACAAGCCGCTATTTTCCGAAGTGGTCGAGGAGTTTCTGGAGTTTATCGGCGATGCGCCGCTGGTGATTCACAACGCCTCGTTCGACATCGGCTTCATCAACGCGGAACTCGACCGAATCAAGCAGCCGGCAATTTCGCGCGAACGGCTTGTCGACACACTGCTGCTGGCGCGGCGCAAGCATCCGGGCGTATCGAATCGTCTCGATGATCTCTGTTCGCGCTATGCGATCGACAATTCCCGTCGCACCAAGCACGGCGCACTGCTCGACGCCGAACTTCTCGCCGAGGTCTATATCGATCTGATCGGGGCCAGGCAGTCGCAATTGACGCTTGCCGCGGAATCCCGGGATACGCGCGCGGGCGGACCCGGTGAAATGCCGCGGCGGCAACGCGCGGTGCCTCTTGCGCCCCGGGTGAGCGAGGCCGACCGCGCCGCGCATCGGGATTTTGTCGCCACGCTGGGCGACAAGCCGATCTGGAATGATTTCCTGGGTGCTTAGCCTTTGCGGCTAGCTCGGTTTTACCTGCGCCGTCGCGGCTTGCCGTTCCAGATTCTGGCGATAAAGACCGACAAAATCGACCGGATCCAGCATCAGCGGGGGGAACCCGCCGTCGCGGACCGAGGTCGCGATAATTTCGCGTGCGAACGGGAACAATAGCCGTGGGCATTCGATCATGACCAACGGATGCAGATTTTCCTGGGGCACGTTGACGATCCGGAAGACGCCGGCATAGGCGAGATCGAAGCTGAACATCAGCTTGCCGCCGTTTTCCGCTTTTCCTTCGACCGAAAGTGTCACTTCGAACTCATTTTCGGCGATGTTGTTGGCGCTGACATTGATCTGGATATTGATCGCAGGCTGCTGCTGTTGCGGCGCCAGCGAGGCCGGAGCATTCGGATTTTCGAATGAGAGGTCCTTGGTGTACTGCGCCAGCACGTTCAACTGGGGAGGAGGGGCCGCCTCGGGGGGCGTGCCATTGCCGTTGGTCATGGAAATCTCTCCTGGAACGTTTTTGGCGAGCGGGGGACCGGTTTTCGTCCGAATTCGCTGGTGAGGTGGGAAAATGCCTTGTCGGGGCGAGTGGCTATCATAGCCTCGCCTCATTCCACAAGGACGACAATCGCGGGTGGCCGGCGAAGTCGCGGCGGCGAGGCACAATTCAGGCGGGCGGGATCCGGAATGTGCATTCTAAATTGTTGAATATGCGAGATTTCCAGCCATTATCGGGGGTTTCCCCCCGCGGCCAAAACGCGCTACAATTCAAGCCGTGGCAACCGGGTAAGCGCATCGGCGTGGCCTATTTCTATCGGCTTGGCTGTTCATGTCGGGACGCGCCATTGGCCAGGCCAGGTTTCGTGCCTACATGGTGCAGACCCATCCATGATGTGATCTCTGCCGCCCCCGCGAGGGGGACGCGCTCTACCGCCGGACCGACCGCCCGCGTGAGAACCAGAAAGCGAATGCGACGTGGATATTTACACCATCATCTTCCTGGCGCTGGCCGTCTTCATCTTCCTGCGCCTGCGTAACGTCCTCGGTCAGCGCACCGGAAACGAGCGGCCGCCTTATGATCGCCCTGCGCGCAATGTGGTGCAGGGGGCGCAGGACAATAAAGTCGTTCCGATACCGGGTGCGGTGATCGACCAGACGCCGCTGGCGCCGACGGCCGACGTGGCGCCACCGACCGATCGCTGGAAGGGCCTGGCCGAGCCGGGCACCTCGCTTGCCCAGGGTCTCGACGCGATCGCGGCACAAGACTCCGCGTTTGATCCGCGCCATTTCATCAGCGGCGCGCGCAGTGCCTATGAAATGATCGTGCTGGCGTTCGCCAACGGCGATCGCCGCGCGCTGAAGGATCTCCTGTCGTCCGATGTCTATGACAGCTTCGACACCGCGATCAAGGAACGCGAGAAGCAGGAGCAAAAGACCGAGACGCGCTTTGTGTCGATCGACAAGGCCGAGATTGTCGGCGCGGAAGCCCGTGACCGTGCCACGCAGCTGACCGTTCGTTTTGTCTCGCAGATGGTCTCGGTCACCCGCGACAAGGCCGGTGCCATTGTCGACGGCAATCCGGACAAGGTCACCGATATCACCGATGTTTGGACATTCGCCCGCGACACGACATCACGTGATCCGAACTGGAAGCTGGTTGGCACCGGAAGCGCTCATTAGCTCGGGGCGACAGGCCGCTGCGCTTTGTGTGATTGCTATCGCATTGATGCCGGCGCCGCTTGCGGCGATGGCCGCACGCAAGGTGCACACCTTTTCGACCCAGCACGGCGCCCGTTCGCATCTTCCAAGTGCCCGTCCCATCCCCTATCCGCGGCTGGAGTGGCCGATCGAGATCAGCGGCAGCCATTATGCGCCGCTCGCATGGAGCGATATCGCGGGCTGGAGCGAGGACGATCATCTGCTGGCCTACAAGGCCTTTCGCGTCAGTTGCCGGTCAATTGCCGGACAAACAACGCCTCCAGCGGACCCCAAGGCGCTCGGGACTTCGCTGCGCGAGCCGTGCCGGGCCGCCAAAGCTCTCGACGTTAGCGATGGTGCCAGGGCGCGGACCTTTTTCGAGACGCATTTTCTGCCCCTGCAAATCTCGCGGCTCGGGGAGGATGCGGGCTTCGTCACCGGCTACTACGAACCCGTGGTCGAGGGGTCGCGGACCCAGACTGACGTCTACAATGTGCCGGTCTACCGCCGGCCTTCAAATCTGTTCGTCCGCGGTTTCAAACAGGACGCGTCCAGCTTGCCGAATAAAGGGCAGGTGTTTCGCAAGATCGGCCGCCGCAAGCTCGTGCCCTATTACGACCGCGCCGAGATCGAAGACGGCGCCATCGCCGGCCGAGGCCTCGAAATCTGCTGGCTCAAGGATCAGACCGATCTGTTGTTCGCGCAAATCCAGGGCTCGGCGCGGATCCATTTCGAAGACAATTCGACCATCCGCATCAATTACGACGCCCATAATGGCTATCCCTATACCGCGGTCGGCCGCGTCCTGATCGATCGCGGCATCATTCCGAAGGAACAGATGTCGATGCAGCGGATCAGGGAATGGCTGGAACAGAACCCCGATGGCGCCAGCGAGTTGCGCCGGCAGAACCGGTCTTACGTGTTCTTTCGCGAAGTAAACCTTTCCGACAAGGACGAAGCGGTGGGCGCGCAGGGCGTGCCGCTGACGCCGGGCCGGTCGATCGCCGTCGATAGATCGCTGCATGTCTACGGCACGCCGTTCTTCATTGAAGGCGAACTGCCGATCGAATCGGAGCGATCGAAGACGCCGTTTCGCCGCCTGATGATCGCGCAGGACACCGGCTCTGCGATCGTGGGCCCGGCACGCGCCGATCTGTATTTCGGCGCTGGCGCCGATGCCGGGCGGGTGTCCGGCCGGCTGCGGCACAATATGCGCTTTGTCATCCTGGTGCCGAAGAGCCTCGATCCGGTCGCCCGAGGCCGCAAAATGCCGCTGCCGGACCCGCGGCCCTCGGAGAAAATCGCAAGACTGTTTCCGCAAGTTGACCCTTTGAAGGATCAGCAAAAAGACCCGAAGAATGGCGTCAAGCCGCCGGACGCTGCTGCGGTTGCGAACCCCAGGAGCGCGGCCAGCGCCCCCGAGCCCGCAAAGAATGCCGCGCCGCCACAACCGCCGCAGGCTGGGGCCGGCAAGGTGCCGCTTCCGGAGGCGCGGCCCAATATCAAACCGAGCCGCGAAGGACGTCGCCACCACCGCGTCAGCCATTATCGCCGCAGCCGATGAAACGCCCGCCCTCGATCCCGGAATTGTCGGCGCGGCCACGCCGCAAGCGCGACCTGAGCGAAGAAGAGCACGCGCTGTGGCAGAGCGTTGCCAGGCTGACAAAACCGCTGCGGAAGAAACATCGCGCTGCAAAACCGGAAACGGCGTCGCCGGAGAAGGAAGTCCGCGTTGCTGCGACGCCTGCGGCTTTGCCGAAATCACTTCCTCCCGCCAGCCTTCCGAGAGCGACAAAGCCCGCGGTGCCGCCGCTGGCGCCACTGGGGCGTCGCGAGCGTTCGCAATTGTCGCGCGGGCGAAAGGAGATTGAAGCCCGGCTCGACCTGCATGGCATGACGCAGACGCGCGCGCACAACGCGCTGTCAGGCTTTCTGCAGCGTGCTCACGGCGACGGCCTGACTTTTGTTCTCGTCATCACCGGCAAAGGCAAAATGGGAGTCGAATCCGAGCGCGGGGTGCTGCGCCGGCTGGTGCCGCTATGGCTGAGCCAGCCCGAATTCCGCGCGCTGGTGGTCGGCTTTGAGGAAGCCCATATCGGCCATGGCGGCGAGGGCGCGCTCTACGTGCGCATCCGGCGATCGAAAATCTAGCGGGGCTTCGAAGCGAACGTCGCCCCCGCGAACACAGGGACGACCGCGAGAATTGATTCAGAACGGTCTTACGATGCCGACGCGCGGGATCAGGGTCACGATCCAGCCGAGGATGGTGGTCTTTCGATCATTCTCTGGGATCGACGGCACCGCTTGCGAGCTGGGCAGCGCTTTGACCGCATGCAGGATCAGGAACAGGCATACCGCCCAGTTTGAAATCCATCGCGAATAATCGAACACGATCGCAAACATGATGAAATAGGCTGCGCTCACCGCCCCGATGGCGGCGATAACGATGCGTCGATGCGAATCCTCGGCGAGCGATCGGATCAGGTCGGCAAAATATCGCCAGAGCGGGACATGCAGCCAGATCAGCAATGCAAATACCGGCACGCCCAGAAGGTTGGAGGGCATGCGCTGCCAGGTATCACCGATCTCCTTGGAAAGCGGCTGATACCAGATGTACCTGAAACTCAGCAGATTGGTCTGGCTGGGGTCGGCCATGCGGCCTTGCAGATAATGGACGAAGTCGTCCTGCGGCACCGCCAGCGATCCATGGAATTGTGCGGCGACGAAGAGAACGCTGATGGCCGCGAGGGCTGCAATCCCGATCGCTACGTTCAACCCGGTCAGGCGCTGAACAAGATAATACCGAAGCACAACGATCACCGTGATGGTTGGTACGTACATCAACAGATGAATGTGGTGGATCAGAATCAGGATCATCGAACCCAGCGCCGCCGAGATGACGAAAGCAAGGGAGCGCACCGGCACCAGCAGCAGGCCAATCGCGAACGCGCAGCCATAGATATCGAAATGGCCAAGCGTATACATGAAGTTCTTCAGAAAGAACGGCGAGCCCGCCATGAACACGAACAGCGGCATATGCTTTTCGTCGAAACCGAAGGTGCGCCGGAACAGGCTGATGAAAAGACCTGCGGTGACAAGCCAGACCGCGCCGGCCAGCGCGAACACCAGCCACATCGGCACATCGTGCCAAAACAGCGATACCACCGCGCCGATCAGCGCGCGCTTGGTGAAGCCGAAATGATAATCGACCAGGAGGTGGATGTAGGGGACGTAGGGCGGCAGAGCGGTCTTGTAGAGAAGCACCCCGATCAAGACGGCGACGTTGACGGCGAGCATCAGGCGCCAGGGGTTTTCCCGCACACGCAGATTCATTCGGCACCCGAAATAGCGGCCAGGCCAAATGCCAACTATCACATGGTCGATGCACGGCGCGCAACGCGCCATTATTCGCGATATCGTCCCGGCCAAGCCAACGGACCCGCGAAGCGCGCCGGTGATAAACTCCGCGCGGGCCGGACCCATGGCCACCGATGCTCATGCCGGGCTGCAGCCGCTATCCGGTCCGGAATTAATACCGGCGGTCGGGTCCTGCTTTCGCAGGAACGACGGTCTGAGAGAGACGAAACGCTCGACAAAACCTACAAAATAAACCGGCTCAAATCGGCGTTCTTGGCGAGATCGCCGACGTGCTTCTGCACATACTCGGCATCGATCTGGATGGTCTCGCCGTTGCGGTCGGGGGCGGCGAAGGAGATCTCGTCGAGCACCCGCTCCATCACGGTCTGCAGCCGCCGGGCGCCGATATTTTCCACCGTCGAATTGACGGCGACGGCGACGTCGGCGAGCGCGTCAATGGCGCTGTCGGTGATATCGAGCGTCACGCCTTCGGTCTGCATCAACGCGACATATTGCTTGATCAGGGAAGCCTCGGGCTCGGTCAGGATGCGGCGCATGTCGTCGCGCGTCAGCGCTTCCAGCTCGACCCGGATCGGCAACCGGCCCTGCAACTCCGGCAAGAGGTCGGAGGGCTTGGCGATGTGAAATGCGCCCGATGCGATGAACAGGATGTGGTCGGTTTTGACCGCGCCGTGCTTGGTCGACACGGTCGTTCCCTCGATCAGCGGCAACAGATCGCGCTGCACGCCCTCGCGCGACACGTCGCCGCCGCTGCGGCCGTCGCGCACGCAGATCTTGTCGATCTCGTCGAGAAACACGATGCCGTTGTTCTCCACCGCGTTGATCGCTTCCAGCACCAGCTGGTCGTTATCCAGCAGTTTGTCGGATTCCTCGTTGACAAGGAGTTCGTGCGAATCGGCAACCGTCAGGCGGCGGGTCTTGGTCCGGCCGCCCATCTTGCCGAAGATGTCGCCGATCGAGATCGCGCCGAGCTGCGCGCCGGGCATTCCCGGGATTTCAAACATCGGCATTCCGCCGGACGATTGCGTCTCGATCTCGATTTCCTTGTCGTTGAGTTCGCCGGCCCGCAACTTCTTGCGGAATGAATCGCGGGTGGTGGCGCCGGAGTTGGGACCGACCAGGGCATCCAGCACGCGATCCTCGGCGGCGAGCTGCGCGCGGGCCTGCACGTCCTTGCGCTTGCGCTCACGGGTTTGCGCGATCGCCACCTCGACGAGGTCGCGGATGATCTGCTCGACGTCGCGGCCGACATAACCGACCTCGGTGAATTTCGTGGCCTCGACCTTGATGAACGGCGCGCCCGCGAGTTTTGCCAGCCGTCGCGCGATCTCGGTCTTGCCGACCCCGGTCGGCCCGATCATCAGGATGTTTTTCGGCAGCACTTCCTCGCGCAAGCTCCCGGTGAGCTGCAGCCGCCGCCAGCGGTTGCGCAAGGCAATGGAGACCGCTCGTTTGGCGTCGGTCTGGCCGACGATAAAGCGGTCGAGTTCGGATACGATTTCACGGGGAGAGAAGTCGGTCATGGGCTCTAGGTAGGTTCAAAATGTTGAGGGAACAAGCCGCATTTCATCATTAGCCAGCCGATCACCACCAGCGAATGCGTTGCGTGCAAGCATCATGGATCGCGGACCATCAGCAGGGCCGCACCGTCCGGCGTATCGACGATTCGATCTCGGCAAAATCCCGCCTTCTCGTAAGCCCGGATCGCTCGCGCATTGGTGGGATCGGGGTCGATGACGACACGGGGCGTTCCGGAACCCAGCAAATGGTCGGCAAAGACCCGGATCAACGCTGAACCATGACCGCGATCGAGCATGTCGGCTTCGCCGATAAACTGATCAAGACCGCGCGTGCCCTCCGGTTGCGGACCAAATCCGGTATTCCAGGCGCTCAGATTGTAGCACTGCAGATAAGCGAATTCCCGCGTATCCGCCGTGACGATGAACTGCGCCATATCGGGGTGACCGAGATCGCCACTTACGAGTTCGAATTGTTCCGAAGGGTCGTGCCACCATTGCGAGACATGCGGCGTCCCGAGCCATCGCTGCACCGTCGGCAGGTCGGCCGCCGACATCGGGCGGAACGCGTAGGCCGTCATGCTCAGCCGCCCTGCAACGTCTCGATGGTCACGTTGCGATTGGTGTAGACGCAAATGTCGGCAGCAATATCCAGCGCCCGCCGCACGATGGTCTCGGCGTCCTTGTCGGTATCGACCAGGGCACGTGCGGCCGCCAGGGCGTAATTGCCGCCGGACCCGATCGCCATCACGCCGGCTTCCGGCTCCAGAACGTCACCGGTTCCGGTCAGAACCAGCGACACATCCTTGTCGGCGACGATCATCATCGCCTCCAGCCGTCTCAGATAGCGGTCGGTGCGCCAGTCCTTGGCGAGTTCGACGGCGGCGCGGGTCAATTGCCCCGGATATTGCTCGAGCTTGCTTTCCAGCCGTTCGAACAGCGTAAAGGCGTCCGCAGTGGCACCGGCGAAGCCGCCGATGACGTCGCCCTTGCCCAGTCTTCTGACCTTTTTGGCGTTGGATTTGATGACGGTCTGGCCGATCGACACCTGTCCGTCGCCGCCGATCACCACCTTGCCGCCCTTGCGGACCGTCAAAATGGTGGTGCCGTGCCACACTGGCGACGGGGCATATGATGCTTGCATGGGGTAACCTCGCGTTACCGCACGATTTAGGGATTTCTCCGTGGGGTTGCAATCGGCGCCGTTTTCAGAGCGTTTCCGAGCGAAGCATGCGCTCGGAACTGATCCGGGGGTGGCACCCGGTTCGCGCTAGGAAAACGCATCCAATACAAGACCGGCCTCGGATTCCGGTCACCATAGGCCGAAGTTCGGCCTCGAATCGGCCATCCCGCAGTAGCGAAGGTGACATCGGCCTGTTAAAAGGTCGGCGTTTTCGGCTACGGGAAGCAATTTTCATGCGCAATGCCACCATCAAGCGCAAGACCAAAGAGACCGACATCGAGGTTACGGTGAACCTCGACGGAACGGGCGCGTCCAACGTCGCGACCGGAATCGGCTTCTTCGATCACATGCTCGATCTGCTGGCCCGGCATTCGCGCATCGACCTTTCCGTTAAGGCGGCCGGTGACCTTCATATCGACCACCACCACACCACGGAGGATGTCGGCATTGCGCTCGGACAGGCCGTGAAGCAGGCGCTCGGGACCATGGCCGGCATCACCCGCTATGCCAGCGTCCATATGCCGATGGACGAGACGCTGTCGCGTGTCGTGATCGACATTTCCGGCCGGCCGGTGCTGGTGTTCAAGGTCGAGTTTCCGCGCGACAAGGTCGGCCAATTCGACACCGAACTGGTGCGCGAATGGTTCAACGCCTTCGCCATCAATGCCGGCGTGACTTTGCACGTCGAGACCCTATATGGCGAGAATAGCCATCATATCGCCGAATCCTGCTTCAAGGGTCTGGCGAGGGCGCTGCGGGCGGCGGTCGCGATCGATCCGCGGGCTGCCGGCGAAGTGCCATCCACCAAGGGTCAGCTCGGCGGCTGATCTCTCGTTCTCGGCGGAGAGTAACCATGCCGGTTTACACAGTTCACGCTCCGGTGACCGATAACGCGGATTTCCGCGCGACCGATCGCTTTACCTTCGTTCGCGACGGCTTCCATGTTTGGGCTGCATTTCTGGGCGTGGTGTGGCTCGCCTGGCATCGTCTGTGGCTGGCGCTGATCGGCTGGATCGTCCTGATGACCGCCATCGATGTCGGGATGGTTCGCCTTGGGATGAGTGGGACGGTGGTCTTTCTCGTCGGTGTGCTGCTGGCGCTGCTCTTGGGATTTGAAGCTGCGAGCGTTGAGCGCTGGACCTTGTCGCGGCGCAATTGGCGTCAGCTCGATATCGTGGTCGCCGACGGCCAGGAGGCGGCCGAGCGGCGATTTTTCGATCGCTGGACCGCCAAGCAGCGCGCGGCCAGCAACGATCAACCGGCGGTCGATCGCGGCGCGCCGCCGCCGACGCGGGATATTGCGGGCCAGGCATTCTCCCGGCCGCCGCCGCTGCCGCAAGACGAGATCATCGGCTTGTTTCCGGAACCGGGAGCATCGCGTTGAGCGTTGCGATCATCGATTACGGCTCCGGCAATCTGCACTCCGCCGCCAAGGCGTTCGAGCGCGCAAGCCGCAGCATGGACGCCCCGGAGAAGATCGTCGTGACCCGCGATCCCGAGCTGGTCTATCGCGCCGATCGCATTGTGCTGCCCGGCGTCGGCGCCTTCGCCGATTGCCGCCGCGGCCTCGACGCGCTTGACGGCATGATCGAGGCGATGACGGAAGCGGTACGAAGCAAGGCGCGGCCGTTCTTCGGCATCTGCGTCGGCATGCAGCTGATGGCGACGCGCGGCAAGGAACACGTCACCACCGATGGATTCAACTGGATCGCCGGCGACGTCGAAAAGATTTCGCCGCGCCAGGAAAATCTGAAGATTCCGCATATGGGCTGGAATACGCTCGATATGGTCAGGGAGCACCCGGTGCTTGAGCGGCTGGCGCTGGGCCCGAAAGGCCGCCACGCTTATTTCGTGCACTCCTACCACCTCAACGCGACCAATGAGGCGGACGTGCTGGCGCGCGCCGACTACGGCGGCCCGCTGACCGCGATCGTGGGCCGAGACACCGTCATCGGCACGCAATTTCACCCGGAGAAGAGCCAGCGTTTCGGGCTGGCCCTGATTTCAAACTTTTTGAAATGGAAGCCGTGATTCTTTTCCCCGCCATCGACCTGAAGAATGGGCAGTGCGTGCGCCTCGAGCAGGGCGACATGACGCGCGCAACCGTGTTCAACCTCGATCCCGCGGCCCAGGCCCGCAGCTTTGCCGCGCAGGGGTTCGAATATCTGCACGTGGTCGACCTTGACGGCGCCTTTGCCGGCAAGCCGATCAACGCGCATGCGGTCGAGGCGATGCTTGGCGCGGTCACCGTGCCGGTGCAGCTTGGCGGCGGCATCCGCGATTTGAAAACGGTTGAAGCCTGGCTGGCAAAAGGCGTTGCGCGGGTGATCATCGGCACCGCGGCGGTGCGCGATCCCGAATTGGTGAAAAGCGCCGCGAAAAAATTCCCCGGCCGCGTCGCGGTAGGCCTCGATGCGCGCGACGGCAAGGTCGCCGTCGAAGGCTGGGCGGAGACATCCGAGGTGACCGTGCTCGAGATTGCGCAGCGCTTCGAGGATGCCGGCGTCGCCGCGATCATCTTCACCGATATCGCCCGCGACGGCCTGCTGAAAGGCCTCAACCTCGAGGCCACCATTGCGCTCGCCGAGCGCATTTCAATTCCCGTTATCGCCTCCGGTGGCTTTGCCTCGATCGAAGATGTGAAGGCGCTGCTTCGACCGCGTGCCGGCAAACTGGCCGGCGCGATCGCCGGCCGCGCGCTCTATGACGGCCGTCTCGATCCCGCTGCCGCTTTGGCGCTGATCCGCAGCGCGCGGGCGGCGGCCTAGGAGTTTTCGTCATGTTCAAGGTGCGCGTGATCCCCTGTCTCGACGTCAAGGACGGCCGGGTGGTCAAGGGCGTCAATTTCGTCGATTTGCGCGACGCCGGCGATCCGGTGGAAGCGGCGATCGCCTATGACGCCGCCGGCGCGGACGAGCTTTGCTTTCTCGACATCACGGCGACGCATGAAAATCGCGGCATCATGCTGGATGTGGTCCGGCGCACCGCGGAAGCCTGCTTCATGCCGTTGACGGTGGGTGGCGGCGTGCGCACGGTCGACGACATCAAGACGCTGTTGCGATCCGGCGCCGACAAGGTCTCGATCAACAGCGCCGCCGTCAGCCGTCGCGAATTCGTCAAGGAAGCCGCGGAAAAGTTCGGCGACCAGTGCATCGTGGTCGCGATCGACGCCAAGCGGGTGAAGCGCGGTGGTGGATCGGAGCGCTGGGAAATCTTCACCCATGGCGGGCGCAATTCCACCGGGATCGACGCCATCGAATATGCCCAGCAAGTGGTTTCGCTCGGTGCCGGCGAAATCCTGCTGACCTCGATGGACCGCGACGGCACCAGGCAGGGATTTGACCTGCCGCTGACGCAAGCAGTGGCCGACAGCGTCTGCGTCCCGGTGATCGCCTCCGGCGGCGTCGGCAATCTCGACCATTTGGTCGCCGGCATCCGCGAGGGGCATGCCACGGCCGTGCTGGCGGCCTCGATCTTTCATTTTGGCGAATTTACCATACGTGAGGCCAAGGACCACATGGTCCGTGCCGGGTTGCCGATGCGGCTCGACCCCTGACGACTCTTTGTGACGGAAGTGCTACATCCGTGGGATGGCGTTCCTTTCTTGTGGGCGCAAATTGGGTTGAGTTGAATGTCGGGTTTCACGATCCATGACCTCGTCACCATCATCGATGCCCGTGCGGCGTCGGGAGCAGAGGCGTCCTATACCCGCAAGCTCCTGGACAAGGGGCCGGAGCATTGCGCCAAGAAGTTCGGCGAGGAGGCGGTGGAAACCGTGATCGCCGCGGTTGAGAACGACCGCGACCATCTCATCGCCGAAAGCGCGGATCTGCTGTTTCATCTGCTGGTGCTGTTGAAATCGCGCGGCGTGAAGCTTGAGGAAGTCGAGGCAACGCTGGCGCAGCGTACGACCATGTCCGGACTTGAGGAAAAGGCGGCGCGCAAGCGCGACTAGGGCATGATCCGGAAAAGTGGGAAACGGTTTTCCGAAAAGATCATGAGCAGAAAGACGAAGTAAACCGGCGTTCGGGCCACGCCCCAACGTGAGCTTAAGAGGCGGCGTCATGGATATTCGGGCACCGGAACAACAGTACAATCCCTACCGGATATTCTCCAGGGAGCAATGGGCGCGTCTGCGCGACGACACGCCGATGACGCTGGAGCCCGGCGAGTTCGAGCGGCTGCGTTCGATGCATGATCGCCTCGACTTGAAAGAAGTCGAGGATATCTTCCTGCCGCTGTCGCGGCTGCTCTCGATCTATGTCGATGCGACCCACCGGCTCTATCAGGCGCAACGCCAGTTCCTCGGCATCCGGGATCGCAAGGTGCCCTATATCATCGGCGTCGCCGGATCGGTCGCGGTGGGCAAATCGACCACCGCGCGCGTGCTGCAGGCGCTGTTGGCGCGCTGGTCGCCGCGGCCCAAGGTCGATCTGGTGACGACCGACGGCTTTCTGTTTGCCAATGCGGTGCTCGAGCGGCAAGGCCTGATGCAGAAGAAGGGCTTTCCGGAAAGCTACGACCTGCCGATGCTGCTGTCTTTTCTGAGCGACATCAAGGCGGGGCGACGGCCGGTGCGTGCGCCGGTCTATTCGCATCTGACCTACGACATCATCCCGAATGAGTGGATAGAGATCGACCGGCCGGACATCCTGATCGTCGAGGGCGTCAATGTCCTGCAGACCGGCCGGCTGCCGCGCGACGGAAAGGCCGTTCCCGTGGTTTCGGACTTTTTCGATTTCTCCGTTTACATCGACGCCGAAGAGTCTGTGCTGCGCGAGTGGTATGTGCGGCGTTTTCTTGCCTTGCGCGATACCGCGTTCACTGATCCCAGGTCCTACTTCCACCGCTATGCCCTGTTGTCAGACGAAGAGGCTACGGCCACGGCGCTGGCGATCTGGGAACGCACCAACCTCGCCAATCTCGAGGACAATATCCTGCCGACAAGGCCGCGCGCGACGCTGATCCTGAAAAAGGGCGCGGACCATGTGGTTGAAACCGTGGCGCTGCGGCGGCTTTGAATTTCTATCGGCGGTCTATTTCAGCGCGAGCGGCTTTTCCTCGTCGAGGAAGCCCATCAGTTCGTGGAAGAATTGCATGCGGTTCTTTTCCAACATCACCGTATGCGTTCCCTCGCTCAGTTCGATCAGCCGCTTGTACGGCGTATGCTTCAGCTGCGCGAAATAGCCCTGCGCCAGATAGCTCGGAAGGTCGGCGTCCCATTCGGCGTGAAGCAGAAGGGTTGGCACCCTGATCTTGCCGGGATCGTATAGGGCCTTGCCCGCGCTCCAATATTTCATGCCGTCATCGTAGCTGCCGTTCGGCGCGCGCAGCATCGGCGGATTCTGTTTCGATGCTTCGGGGTCGGTTGCCCAGGTTGCGTTGGCCCAGGCGTCGAACACGCCGGGCGGGATCAGGTCCGCCTGCTTGTCCTCGGCGACGCCCTTCAACCAGCGTGCCCTGGCTGATTCCTTGGAGACAAGCCGATAAGCGCCAAGCGGCGGCGCGCTGGCGGCCGCGGACGCCGGCGGTTCGTTGCGGATCCATTGCGGCGCGTAGAGCACGAGACGGTTGACCTTGTCGTTGTGCTCGCTGGTGTACAGCCCGGCGATCGAGGTACCCCACGACCAGCCCATGACGTCGATCTTTGAAACCTTGCGTTTTCTCAGGACGTAATCGACCGCCGCGCCCAGATCGTGCGCCGCGACCCCGGTCGATACGATCGGCTTGTTCCTCTCCGGCGGCTGGCTCATTTCGGCAGGCCTGGTCGAGCGGCCGTAACCTCTGACGTCGACGAGGTAGACGTCGTAACCGCGCGCGGCGATCAGATCCATCATCGAGACGCCCTCGATCGGCAGGTCGAACGAGGTCTCCGCCGGATAGGTTGCGCCATGCACGAACAGCAGGATCTTGTCCGGCGAGGTTTCCTTGCCGGAGGGATGTTTGTTGCGCACGAACAACTGCACTCCCGCATCGCCCGACGGGATCATGGTGTCTGTTGTTTCCAGCTTCGGCCCCTTTGCCGGTGCGGCCACGCTTGCGAAGGTGCCCGCGACAAGACACGCCAAAGTGATCTGCAAAAACCTGGTGATCATCGAAGCCTCCCGGAATTTTTTTTGACTTTGCGGCCGCACTTCCGCGGTCCGCGTCAGAGCCCGCCCAACAGGATGGGGTGCACTTTACATCGTCAGCCCGAATCGCCGGCAGCGTCAAGGGGAGGCCGGGCGCATGCCGCGTATGCAGCGTCAGGCTGCGAGATGCCGCGCGGCGGCAAGGCCGGCAAGCGCATCGGCGAGCTTGTCGCGATCGAGCGGCTTGATCAGAAAGCCGTCCATTCCCGCTTCGAAGCAGGCGTAGCGATCTTCCACCAGCGTGTTTGCCGTCAATGCCAGGATCTGGGTCTGGCGGCCGGGCTGTCCGGCCTCGCGGGCGCGGATCCGCTTGGTGGTTTCGATGCCGTCGAGCTGCGGCATCTGGATGTCCATCAATACCAGATCATAGGGCGTGCCGGCGGACCGCGCCGAGAGCCACGATTCCAGCGCCGCTTCGCCATTGGTGGTGATCACCGCATGATGTCCAAGCCGGGTCAACAGCGAACGCATCAGAAGCGCGTTGATCTCGTTGTCTTCCGCCACCAGCACCGAAAGGCTGGGCGCGGCTGCGGCTGGCGGGGGCTCGCCGTGGCCGGGCGGTTCGATCAAGGCATCGGAGGCCAGGTCCGGTGCGGCGGTCTCCTGCGCCATGGTCAGGCGGGCCGCGAGCGAAGCCGCGCGCAATGGTTTGACCAGATAGCCGGTGAAAGCCGAGGCGGCCGAGGAGGATTGCAGTTCGTGCCGCGTCGCCGGCGTCAGCATGACCAGGCGCTGCGTCGCGTGAGCGCGCGCCGCCGTCGCCAGCGCTTCGACCTGTTGGGAACCGAAGGCGTGATCGAGCAAAACCGTATGCCAGCTGCGTTCCGGCAGCAAAGCCCGCGCCACCGCGAGATCCGAAACCACGCAAGTTTGCCCGCCCCAGCGCTGCAGCCGCCGGGCGATCAGGGAAGCTTCGATGCTCTGCGGGGCGACCAGCATGATCGACTGGCCGTCGAGATCGGGTGCGGCCAGCGCCTGCCGCGCGCTGGTGTCGGACGCAGACAGCGGAATCGCCACCTCGAAGGTCGAGCCGATTCCGGGCTGGCTCTCCAGCGTGATGCGGCCGCCCATTCGCCTGACGATGCGCTCGGAGATGCTCAAGCCGAGGCCGGTGCCGCCATAACTTCTGGCGATCCGTTCGTCGGCCTGTTCGAATTCGCGAAAAATCCGCTGTTGCGCCTCGGGCGCGATGCCGATGCCGGTGTCGCGCACCAAAAAGCTGATCTCGTTGGGCCAGATGCCGGGCTCGACGATCAGCGCCACGCCGCCGGTTGCGGTGAATTTGATCGCATTGCCGGCGAGATTGAGCAGCACCTGGCGCAGTCGCGCCGAATCGCCGACCACCTCCAGCGGCAGACGCTCGTCGACATAGGCGGCGATCTCGAGCTTTCGCGCCTGCGCCCGCGGCGCCAGCAGTTCGGTGATGTCCTCGATCAGCGCGGCCAGCGCGAACGGGCGATGTTCGAGATCGATCTTGCCGGCTTCGATCTTGGAGTAATCCAGCAGCTCCTCGATCAGCGCCAGCAGCGCGTCGCCGGAGGTCTTCACCGCCTTGGCATAGGTCGTCTGCTCCGCGGTCAGCGGCGTATCCATCAATAACCCGCTCATGCCGATGATGCCGTTGAGCGGCGTGCGGATTTCGTGGCTGGCCATCGCCAGAAAGCGCGACTTGGCGCGGTTGGCGGCATTGGCCTGGTCGCGCGCTTCGGCGAGCGCGCGTTCGGTCTCGGTGCGGTCGGTGACGTCGCGGCCGACGCATTGCATCTCGGCTGGGCTGCCGGCATCGAAGCGAACCAGCGCTTCGCGCCAGGCGATCCAGCGCGGTCCGAGCGCGGTTGCGATCCTCTGGTCGTGAATCCGCGTGCCGTTCGCCTCCAGCGCGGTGTCGCCCTGCTCAAGCACGGTGAGCGCGAGACGGCTGCCGATCAGCGCGCTGCGGGGTTGCCCGGCGAGGTCGCAATAGGCGTCGTTGACGAAGGTGATGGCGCCTTCCGCGTCGCGGAGCACGATCAGGTCGCCCTGCGATTCGAACAGGCTCCGGGCGCGCTCCTCGGCCTCCTTCAATTCCCAATTGCGATCGGCCAGCGCCTCGTTATGCAGCGCGATCTTGCGAAGTTTTCTGTGCAGGAATCGCAGCCGCATGCTCAGCGTCGCCAGCGCCACGCAGGCAATGGCGAACAGGAAGCTGGCGCCGATCGCAAAGGCGTGGGCGTTGTAGCCGGATTCTTCGGAGCGGCTTCCGGCGATAAATCCGTAGGCGCCGCCGAAGGCGGCGGAAAAGATCGTGAACGAGCGGACCGCGAACATGATCCACGGATGACGTCGCGTGAAGCGGCGCATGCCTAGCTTGATCCGCAGAACCCGCCTCATCGCCGATTACCCTGGGTTTGTATCGCGATTGTTTCCGCGCGATCGGCATTGCAGGCTGCCCCCGTCGCGAGTCATTTGCTTGGCGACGACGATGCCCCGGCGACCTTGCAAAGTGCTTGAGGACGGGCGGCGTCGCGCCGCCCGGTGAGAACAGGGTTGATAAAGCGTTAAGAGAGCTCAGAACGTTTTGGGCACCGGTTCGCGTGAAGAAAACGCGTCAAGCAAGCTAGAGAGAGGCGGCCTCCTGCGAGCGGTGCCCGCCGCCGGCGCCGACGATGAGCGCCGCGGCATCGCGCAGGGTAAAGGTCTTCGACCTGACAAAGATCCGGTAATCGGCGGGACCGTCGGGCGAGAGATAGATGACCGGCGCGCCGCTTGTGGGCTTTGCCGAGATCGCCACAAAACGCGTCGCCGCATTGGCCTCGCAGGCCCCGATCTCCGTACTGTCGGCATCGTCGACCATGGCGAAATCGGCGGCCTCGGCGCTGTCCGAGATCTGCACCCGCACGGTCGCAGCCTTCGGGTCGTCGGTGAACGCGACCCGGAGATCGGCATGCCAGGGCAGGTCCGATATTTGGACCGAAATGTCTGATATCGCGATACAGGGGTGCGGGCCGGGCAATAGCCCGCCGCGCGCGAACACGGCGGCGACGATCAGTGGAACTGACGAGGCCAGAATCTTGAAACGCAACATCACACGCCGCTCGCTTTTCCCAGGCCCTCGATCCGCAGAGGCTTATGGTTGGCGGATCGTAAACAAAACTCGTTACCAGCGAGTTGACGCGGCGACACCGCGACGACGCAGTTCAGGTTACGATCGTCATACCCCGCCAACGGGTCGCGCGAATGCGCGCCCGCTGACAGGCTCCAGCGAGGTATCCAGTACGCTGCGGTTTTTCGATTCCATGACCAGCGCCTCGGAGTACTGGATCATCCGCTTTCGCGGATGATGACAGCCAAACTGGATTTCAAACAGCCGGGAAGCGAGACGCTTCCAACGTCGTCATTGCGAGCGTCAGCGAAGCAATCCATAGAGCAACAACAAGGAAGAGTGGATTGCTTCGTCGCGGAGCCTGTCATCGGGCGCGCATTCGCGCGACCCGTTGGCTCCTCGCAATGACGGCAGGATACAGCTTCGCGATCTCGCCGCGCTTTTCGCGCGAGGCTTGGCCTGCTCGTTCCGCCCTCTCAATTCAGAGGGCCCAGGGAATGCCGGACGCTCGGCGCGTCCGCAGCCGCGTGTGCAGTGGTAGAAAGCACACGCGTTAGTCACCACGGTCACGCCGGAAACGTCCGGCATTCCCCGCGCAATG
>Ga0185299_10003294_pt1 | contig 21942 bp, 17 predicted proteins | sample PaiPotPPA55metaG_FD_128002 | JGI IMG/M metagenome (GOLD analysis project Ga0185299, IMG submission 128002) | Iron sulfur acid spring bacterial and archeal communities from Banff, Canada, to study Microbial Dark Matter (Phase II) - Paint Pots PPA... ... | reverse complement strand
TGGCGACGACGCCACCAAGCCGCCGCCGAACTCTCCCACTACAAACGACGCGACCAGGAGACCCAGCACCCCGACTACTACATCCCCGCCAACCAAGATCAACCATAATCCGCTGCTGTAGTACCGGTACTACAGCAGCGCTTTCTCTTGATCTTGTGTGGTGACCTCTGTGGTCTGTGCCTCGTTGGGTAGTCGTGAGTGTTGAGGTGGATGCCGGGTTCGATGTTGACGAGGCGTTGTTGGACGAGTGGGAGCGGGAGCTCGACGGGCTTGATTCCCTGATCGGCCCGCGGTTTTTTCGCAGGGAGCCGCGCGCTACCGCCGTCGCTTACGTCAAGGGTCTGCTTTCTGATGTGCCGACGCGCAACGGGTGGACGCTGGCGCAGCAGGCCGGGCACCGCACTCCGGACAAGGTACAGAAGATGCTGAACCAGGGGGTGTGGGACGAGGCGGGGGTGCGCGAGGACGTGCGCGGCTATGTGGCGGCGAACCTCGGGGACGCTTCGGGCGTGTTGGTGTTCGACGAGACCGGCGACATCAAGCAGGGAACCGAGACGGTCGGAGTGGCCCGGCAGTACACCGGGGTGACCGGACAGGTGGAGAACTGCCAGGTCGCGGTGTTCGCGGCGTATGTCAGCGATCGTGGCCGCGCGTTGGTGGACACCGAGTTGTACCTGCCGCGCGAGTTCGCGCTCGATGCCACGCGCTGCCGGCGCGCCGGGGTCCCCGACCAGCGGCGCGGGGTAGTGGTGACCAAGGGGCGGTTGGCCGCGACGATGCTCGCACGGGCGCTTTCGGCAGGTATGGCGTTCGGGTATGTCGCCGGCGACGAGGTCTACGGCCGCTCCCCGGACCTGCGCGACGCGGTGGAAGCGGCCGGTAAGGGGTATGTGCTGGAGGTCGGGTGCGATTACCGGTGCGGCATGGCCGTCGGTGAGCACCTGCGGGTCGACGAGCTCAAAGACCAGGTCCCGGCCCGTGGCTGGCAGTTGCGCTCAGCCGGGCGCGGAGCCAAAGGGCTGCGGATGCACGCCTGGGCGTGGGTGGCCTTGGACTCCTCTCACTGCCCCGAAGGGTGGCGGCGCAGCCTACTGATCCGCCGGGGCCGGGAATCCGAGGACGAATACGCCTACTTCCTGTGCTACCACCGGCGCGGGGTTGGCCTGGGCGAACTGGTAGGTGTCGCGGGACGCAGGTGGGGAGTGGAGGAGTGCTTCGCCACCGCCAAATCCGAGGCCGGACTGGACCAGCACCAGGTGCGCACCTGGACCGCGTGGTACCGGCACACCATCCTTGCGATACTGGCCACCGCGTTCCTCGCGGTCACCGCCGCCCGCATCCCGGCAAACGCCGCCGCCTGGCAGACGGGATGATCCCGTACACCTACAACGAGATCCGAAGACTCCTGGCCACGGCGATCCTGCACCCCGTTCGAGGGACACGATTCATCCTCCGGTGGTCGCACTGGCGACGACACCACCAAGCCGCCGCCGAACTCTCCCACTACAAACGGCGCGACCAGGAAACCCAGCACCCCGACTACTACATCCCCGCCAACCAAGATCAACCGTAATCCGCTGCTGTAGTACCGGCCATGCTAGCCCTCGCAGGGGACTGTCTTGGTTTAGGTGAACGCGCCCTGTCCGGTCACCTCTCGCCCCACGATCAGCGACTGGATCTCCGCGGTGCCCTCGTAGGTGACCAGTGCCTCCATGTCGCACAGATGGCGCATGACGTGGAACTCGAGGGTGGCGCCGTTGCCGCCGAGGATGTCGCGGGCCAGGCGGCAGACGTGGCGGGCCTTGACGCTGCAGTAGTACTTGGCCAGTGCGGCCATGGTGTCGGTCATCCGGCCTTCGCCGATGAGGCGTCCGAGGCGGATGCAGTACAGCTGCATGGCGGTCACCTCGCCGAGCATCTCGACGAGTTTGGCCTGGACAAGCTGCGTTCCGGCGATCGGCTTGCCGAATTGGACGCGCCGACGAGCGTAGGTGAGCGCGATCTCGTACGCGGCGACCGCGTGTCCGGTCGAGGCCCAGGCGACCATGTTCCGAGTTCCCGTCAAGACCTTCGCGACGTCCGCGAACGAGGCGCAGCCGGCCAGCCTGCGATCCTCGGGAACGCGCACGTCGTCCAGCAGGATGTCAGCGTTCTGCACCATGCGCAGCGCCATCTTGCCGTCGATCTTCGCGGCGTGGAATCCGGGGTCCTCCTTGTGCACGACGAACGCCTTGACCCGTCCGTCCGCGACGTCCCTGGCGAACACGACGATCAGGTCGCACCAGACGGCGTTGCCCGGCCACCGTTTACGCCCGTTGATCACCCAGCTCTCGCCGTCGCGGCGTGCGGTCGTCTCCAGCGCGACCGCGTCCGAGCCGTGCTCGGGTTCGGTCAGCGCGAACGCGCCGATCGTCTCGAGTCTGGCCATCGCGGGAAGCCATCGCTCGCGCTGCTCCGGCGACCCCAGCAGGTAGATGGACTTCATGGCGAGCCCGACCTGCACGCCCAGGAACGTGCCGATGCTCCCGTCCAGCCGGCCCAGCTCGTAGGAGACCAGGCCTTGGCCCACCGCGGTCATCGGAACCGTGCCGTAGCCGCGCATGCCGTCGCCGACGATGTCCAGGTCCCGCAGCTTGACGACGAGCTCGAACGGGAACTCGCCGCGTTCCCAGTAGTCGTTGACGATCGGCAGGATCTCCCGCTCGCCGAACGCGCGGACCTTGTCGAGCAGTGCCGCCTCGGCGCCGGAGAGCTGCTCGCGCATGAGGAAGTAGTCCGTGCCGAGCGAGAGGGCGATGTCCTCGGCCAGGGCCGCGGTCGTCGGGTCGGTCATCGCTGTTCCTCACCTCACGTGTCAGGATCCTTACTTATCAGGATCCTTACTTGTCCAGGATGTACGTGCCGGGCGCGTCCTCGAGCGGGTGGAACTCAGTGCTGCCGAGTTGGGTCGGGGCCTGCTTCTCGGCTCCCGACCGGTCGCGCAGCCACTCGGCGTAGTCGGGCCACCATGAGCCCTTCACGGTCGGCGCGGCCCGCTGCCACTCCTCGGCGCCCGGGGTGACGTCGTCCAGGACCTGGAAGCTGGATTTCGGGTTGCCCGGCGGATTGACCAACGCGGCGATATGCCCGTTGGTGGACAGCACGAACCTGACCTTGCCGCCGAGCAACTGGCTACTGCTATAGCAATTCGTCCAAGGGCAGATGTGGTCGGCGGAGCCGGCCACGACATACGAGTCGACGGTGATCTTGCGCAGGTCGATCTCCGTGCCGAGGACGGAGACCCCGCCGGGGTGGGCGAGCTTGTTGTGCAGCGCGGCCTCGATGAAGTCGCGGTGCAGCGCCGCGGGCATCCGGGTGGTGTCAGCGTTCCAATAGAGGATGTCGAACTTCGGCGGGTCCTCGCCGCGCAGGTAGTTGTTGACCCAGTAGTTCCAGATCAGGTCGCCGGGACGCAGCCAGGCGAACACCTCCGCGAGGCTGCGGCCGTCGAGGTACCCCTTGCGCTGGGACTGGGCGACGGCCCGCGCGGCGAGCTTCTCGTCGATCAGCGCCGAGGCGAGTCCGGCCTTCTCCTGGTCGATCATGGTGACCATCAGGCTGAGGCTGGCGAGCCGGTCGAGGCGCCCGCCTGCGGCCCGGTACGCCGCGGTCAGGCAGGCCAGCAGGCCGCCGGAGCACGCCGCGACGACGTGCGCCGCATCGACTCCGGTGATCTTGTCGACGGTGTCGAACGCGTCGAGCAGGCCCTGCGCGTAGGCGTCGAAACCCCACTCGCGATGCCGGGCGTCGGGATTGCGCCACGAGACGACGAACACCTGCTGGCCTTGCCGCACCAGGTATTCGATCAGGCTGCGGCCGGGCGCGAGGTCGAGCACGTAGTACTTGTTGATCGTCGGCGGGATGATCAGCAGCGGCACCTGACGGACCGTCTCGGTCTGCGGGCGGTACTGGATCAACTCGAACATCGGGGTGCGCAGCACGACCGAGCCGGGTGTCACCGCGAGGTCGGTGCCGACCTGGTAGGCGTTCGGCGGGACCATCGACGGCACCCGCGGCGGAGCGCTCAGGTCGCGCAGGAGGTTGCGCGGACCGACGATCATGTTGGCGGCCCCGGTGTCTATCGCCGCCTTCCACGCGACCGGACTCAGCAGCGGATTGTTGCTCGGCGAGACGGCCTCGATCAGGTTCGTGACCGCGAACCCGACCCGCTCGGCGTCCGCCCATTCCAGCGGCGCGTCCTGCACAAGGCCTTCGGCCCAGGCCCCGCCCGCGAGATAGGCCTGCACGATCCGGTGGAGCAGGGGGCTGCGGGTCCACGCCGGGTCGGTGAAGCGCCGGTCGCGCCGGGCCGGGGCGAGGTCGGAGGTGCCCACGGCGATCCGGCCGAGCTCCGCGGCCAGCGTGGCGCTGCGCGTCGCCACCTGCCGCGGCCGTCCGGCCAGCGCCGCGGCGAAACGCAGGGTGCTGCGCACCGGCAGCAGCCTTCGTACGGCGCCGACCGATGCTTGGGCCAGTAGCTGGTCGAGCGGGGCGGCGACCTCCGGCCCGGCGCTCACCGCGCGCCGTCCGGCGGCTTGATCTCGCGCTTGAGGATCTTCCCGGTCGGGCCCTTGGGCAACTCCTCCAGCAGCCACACGTGGCGCGGATACTTGTACGGCGCGACCCGCGCCTTGACGTAATCGCGCAGTTCGTCGGGCTCGACGGCGGTCCCCGGCTTGAGTACGACCGCGGCGGCCACCTCCTCGCCGTGGGTGGGGTGCGGGACGCCGATCACGGCGGCCTCCAGTACTGCGGGGTGTTCGTAGAGCACTTCTTCGATCTCGCGGGGATAGACGTTGAAACCCCCGCGGATGATCATGTCCTTCTTCCGGTCGACGATGTAGAAGAACCCGTCCTCGTCACGGCGGCCGACGTCGCCGCTGTGGAACCAGCCGCCGGTGGTGAACACGCCGGCGGTCTCCTCCGGCTTGTTCCAGTAGCCCCGCATCACGTTGTGCCCGCGGATGACGATCTCGCCGCTCTCACCGCACGGCACCTCGTCACCGTCCGCGTCGACCACGCGCATGTCGACCCCGTCGATCGGGAGGCCGATCGATCCGGGTTTGGCGTTGTCCACGCGGTTGAACGAGGCGACCGGCGAGGTCTCGGACAGGCCGTAGCCCTCCAGGATGCGGGCCCCGAACTCGGCGCCGAATCCGGTGAGGACCTCGACGGGCAGCGCGGCCCCGCCGGAGACGCACAAGCGCAGCGTCGAGGTGTCGGCCACGCCGGGCCCGGCGTGCAGCATCGCCACATACATGGTCGGCACGCCCATGAACACGCTCACCCCGTCGCGCTCGATCACGTTCAGCGCGGCCGCCGCGTCGAAACGCGAGATCAGGGTGAGGCCGGCGCCGGCGAGCACGGCGACGTTGAGCGCGCAGGTCTGGCCGAACGCGTGGAACAGCGGCAGGCAGCCCATGATCACATCGTCCTGGGTCACGCCGAACAGGCTGGAAGCCGAGATGGCCGCGTTCGCGCGCAGGTTTGCGTGCGTCAGTTGGGCCCCCTTAGGGGTTCCGGTGGTGCCCGAGGTGTAGAGGATGACGGCGGTGTCCTCGTCCTCGCGAGTGGCGAACTCCGTACGCGCCGGCCAGGACGCGATCTCGTCGAGGGTGTCGGCGGTGACGGTCACCGTCTCGGCACCGACCTCGGCGGCCCCGGCGGCGGCCTCGCCCGCGGCCGTGTGCCACGCGAAGACCACCCTCGCCCCCGAATCGCCGAGGTAGTGCCGGACCTCGCGCGCTTTAAGCAGAGGATTCATCGGCACGACCGTCGCGCCCGCGCGCAGCACGCCGTAGTAGAGCACGACGAAGGCCGGGACGTTCGGCAGCATCAGGCCGATCCGGTCGCCCGCCTCGACCCCCCGGCCGCGCAGCCAGCCGGCCACCCGCGCGGTCAGGTCGTCCAATTCGGCGTAGGCGATGACGGCGTCGTCGAGCCGGACCGCGGGCCGGTCGGGGTACTGCCCGGCCGCGTCCTTAAGGTTGGTCGCGAGGTTGGTCATCGTGCCTCCATTGGCAGATGGGAACGCTGTTCGGCCCGGAACTCGCGCACGAGGCGCACGGGCGTGGCACCTCGGACACCCGCCCTGCCTCTTCATGCTTGACCGCGGGTAGCCGTCCGTCCATATCCCCGACGCCAAAGCGCCCGCCCGAAAAATGTCGCGGGCCACATAATCGGGCGGGGTGCGCGACAGCCGTGACCGGCCGGACTAGTGTCGGAGGGGTGTCCAGCCACGTCCAGGACCCGGCGGTCTCCCTGATCGCGCGCGGCCTGCTCGCCGAGATCGACGCGCTGACCGACGAAGTCGTGTCGCTCGTCGCGGCGGAGATCGACGTCTACCGTCTCGACGGTCTGGTGCCCCCTGCCGACCTGCGGGCCTCGGTGGCGCACAATCTCGGCTACCTCCTCGGCTACCTCACCGGCTCTGGAACCCTGGAGCTCGACGCCCCGCGCCGGACCGGGCGGCAGCGCGCCGAGCAGGCCGTGCCGCTTCCGGAGGTCCTACGCGCGTACCGCATCGCCATCGCGATGCTGTGGCAGCGGCTTATCGACGCGGCGCGCAAGGCGGGAGTCGAGGCTCAGACCGCGCTCCTCGACGCCGCGTCGACGCTGTGGGAGATCGCCGACGAATATTCGCAGGCGTTGACGGAGGCGTACCGGCAGACCGTGCGGCGGCAGCTGATCGCGGACGAGCGGCGCCGGTCGGCCTTGGTCGCGTCGCTGCAGAACGGCACGACGCGCGGGCAGCCGACCGCGTGGGAGATCGCGAAGCTGCTCGGGATGCCGTTCGAGGGCGCCTTCCTGGTGGTCGTCGCCGGGGCGCCCGCGGCGGCCGAGGCCGTACCCGGCCTGGAGGAGCGGCTGCGTCGGCTCGAGGCCGTGTCCGCGTGGCGCGCCGAACCCGAATACGACATCGGAGTGGTGTCCTACGGCACGCGCAGACCGGTCGGGGAGATCCTCGCCGCGATCTCCGACACCCCCGGCTGCCGGATCGGGGTGAGTCCGTCGTATACCCGGCTCGATCTGACGCCGCGCGCCACCCGGTACGCCGTGGTCGCGCTGGAGGGTCTGCGGCCGGGCACGACCGGGGTCAACCGACTCGAGGACGCACCGCTGAGCGAACTGATGATCGGGAACCTCGACACCACGCGCCGGTTCGTGCACCGTGTTCTCGGTTCTGTACTGCGTCTGCCCGACGACGATCGCACCATGTTCCTGACCACTGCGCAGGCGTGGCTGGACGCCCGGGGCTCCGCGGCGGAGGCCGGGCGCCTGCTGTACTGCCACGAGAACACCGTCCGCTACCGCGTGCGCCGCCTCGAGGAGCATTTGGGCGGCCCGCTCAGCGATCCGACCATCGTCGCCGAACTCGCCGCCGCGATGCAGGCGATCCGGACGTTCCCGCACTTGAAAGCCCATGAGTCCGACTCCGGCACGACACGCTGAAGCCCATGGACCCTGATCCCATTTCACCTTTGCCCAGGTCCGTCCAGGATCTCACTGCGTGCGGCCGCCGGCTCCGGGTCGCGACGCGGCCGGGCTCCGGCCGTCCGCTCGTGCTGTGCAACGGAATCGGCGCGGGGCTGGATCTTCTCCAACCGTTCGTGGACGCGCTGGATCCGGCGATTCCGGTCGTGCGCTTCGACGTGCCCGGCATCGGCGGGTCCGCGCTGCCACGGCTGCCCTATACCTTCGCGACGCTGGCCGCCCTGCTCGGCCACGCCCTCGACGAGCTCGGCATCGGCGAGGTCGATGTCCTCGGCATCTCGTGGGGCGGCGGTCTGGCGCAGCAGTTCGCCTTCCAGAATCCGCGCCGCTGCCGTCGGCTGGTCCTGGTCAGCACCGCCGCCGGTTGGACGATGATCCCGGCCCACCCCCGGGTGCTGAGCAAGATGATCACGCCGCAGCGCTACCGCGATCCGGAATACGCGGCCGGGATCGCCGCGTCGGTCTACGGCGGCCGGATGCGCGACGAGCCCGAACTGGCCCGCGTGCTGCTGAGCGGCCACTCCCCGTTCGCCTCACGCCGCGGCTACGCTCTTCAGCTGGCCGCAGGCCTCGGCTGGACGAGCCTGCCCTTCCTCCCGCTGATCCGGCAACAGGCCCTGGTGCTCGTCGGCGAAGACGACCCGCTCATCCCGACGGCCAACGCCAGGATCATGGCCCGGCTGCTGGCGCACGCCGAGCTTCACGTCTTCCCCGACGGGCACCTCGGCCTGATCACCCTCGCCGACGAGCTGGCCCCGCGGATCGCCCGCTTCCTGCGGCAGCCCGAGTGAACCGCGGGTACGGACCCTGAATCGACCGTCACCGATCTCTGATACACGGTGATGCCTGGCCTGCTCCGGCCTTTCGCCCGCCGATCCTTCTCCCGAACTCGGCGTTAGACGATTCCCGAAGGATTCCTAATGCCCCATGGCGGATCGTGGTCGCGTGAACACGATCCCCGCGTACCGCGGGGAGGTTCGAGAACGAGGAGGTGCATGGCATGGTCCTGAGACGTAGGCGTTATATCGCCGCCGCGGTGGCCTTCGTGGCGACCCTCTGCATCAGTGTCCTGACGATGAATGCCGCGAGCGCGGCGCAGCCGGCGGCCTCGACGGCGGTGCGGGTGACGCTGCCCGCGACGGCTCCGGCGACGAAGCCGCTCGTACTCGCGTCGAAGAACGCCGTGTCCGGAGACTGCGCCGCGATCCGCGCGGACCAGCTCCGGGCGGCGGCCCGCGGCATCCACCAGGAGGCCCTCTGCTCGACGTACGCCAAGTCCGCCGCACTGTCGTCCGCCGCGCTGTCCGCCAAGGCGGTGACCCCGGCGGTGTACTGGTGCACGAAGGACGGCGCCGACCTCTGGGTGATCACCCGTCATGAGGAGTGCATCACCGGTGTCGTGGACACGGTGGAAGCCTTCCTCAACGGCGACGTCGTCGGTATCGCGGAATTCACCATCAGCCAGAACATCATGCTGTCGGCGACCAGCGGCATCTTCACCGAGGACGACACCATCCAGTTCACGGCCGGCGTCGGAGTGCTCGACGTGCCCACCACCGTGACGTTCGAGGCCGCGTGCACGAGCTCGTCGTGCGCCACCCTGCTCGGTTCGGGTTTCGCCGCGATAGCGCCCGAGGAGTCCGTGCACTTCCACGACGCCTACGAGGACACGCCCTCGGGACAGGACGCCACCCAGACCGCGTACACCATGGAAGTGGCCCCGCCGCCGACGTTCCCGCCCGCTGAGCCGGCGAGCTGGGGCTCGGCCGCCACGATCAGGTGCGACAACCAGCTGACCAAGCTGCCCACGGGCTGCGTCCTGCCGCAATACACGCCCGCGCTGCACCTGTCGTCGGCGGTCGAGGGCGCGGGGGCGATCAACGTGGCGGTCGGTGAGAAATACCTGACCGGCACCCCCGGCGCGTCGACCTCGACGCCGCTGACCCGGCTGATCGATCCGACCCTGCAAGCGCAGTACGGCGCGGCCATGTGCGGAGGCAAGACGTTCCAGCCGATCCTCGAGATAACGGACGACAGCTGCGACGAATACCCCTTCAAGAGCAGCCAGCAGAGCGGCGGCGCGTTCGGGCTGACCGGCCCCGCCTGCGCCCAGGCCATTCCGTACCAGGAAGGCGGCGCCTGGTACGTCGACTTCATCGGCGACTACAACCCGGCCACCCCGTACCAATGCCTGATCGGGCACGTGCCGCTCGCGCAGAACAAGCTCGTTGGCTCGCACCTGGCCGGCTTCTACAGCCTCAACCGGGTGCTGAACGGCGACGCCTACACGATCTACGTCACCAGCTGAGCCCGCCCGGCGCAGGCCCGGCCCCGACCGTGGTGCGGTCGGGGCCGGTTGAATCGGGGAACGGCGCGGCGCGGGTACGCGTGCCGCGATGCCCACCCCCATCATGCCGACCGGCCGACGACCACCGCATCGTCGCGCCCGGCCCGTGTCCCCCGTGAGTCGGATGGGATACTCAGGGACGTGACGTGCACCGGCGGCGAAGCGAGGCGGCAGGCATGACGAAGATCGCGATCCTCGACGACTACATCGGCGTCGCCCTGGAGTACGGCGACTGGTCGGCGCTGCCCGACGACGCCGAGCTCACCGTCTATCGCAAGGCGATCCCGCCGGAGCGGCTCGTCGAGGAGCTCGCCGAGTACGAGGTCATCGTCATCACCCAGCAGCGGGCGCGCTTTCCCCGGTCGGTCCTCGAGGGCCTGCCCAAGCTGAAGCTGCTCGTCTGCAACGGCCCGACGAGCAATGTGATCGATCATCAGGCCCGGATCGAGCGGGGAATCCTGCTCTGCGGCACGGCCGGGACCGCCTCGGGCTCCGCGGCGCCGGCGCCCGCCGCGGCCGGGTACGGAGCACGGCCCGGCCTGCCGGCGCCGTCGGAGATGGCGTGGGGGCTCATCTTCGCCGTCGCGAAGCGGATCGGCGTCGAGGACCGGGAGATCCGGGCCGGCGGCTGGCAGACGGGATTCCCGATTCCGCTCGGCGGCAAGACGCTCGGCCTGCTCGGCGCGGGCCGGCTCGGCGGCGCGATGGTCCCGGTCGCGAAGGCGCTCGGGATGGACGTCGTCGCGTGGAGCCCGAACCTCACCGATGAGCGCTGCGCCGAGCTCGGCGTGGCGAAGGTGACGAAGGACGAGCTGCTCGCGTCCGCGGACGTCCTCGGCGTCTTCCTCGTCTTCTCCGAGCGCTCCCGCGACACGCTGCGCGCCGACGACCTGGCGAGGATGAAACCGGGCTCCATTCTGGTGAACATCTCCCGTGGTCCGCTCGTGCAGGAGGCGGCGCTGATCGAGGCGCTGCGTTCCGGCCGCCTCGCCGGAGCCGGGCTGGACGTCTACGACCGCGAGCCGCTCCCGGCGGACCACCCGTTCCGCTCGCTCGAGAACGTCGTCGTCACCCCGCACATCGGCTACGTCACCGAGGACCTGTTCCGCTCCGCCTGGCCGCGCATGGCCGAGGATGTCGCGGCCTACCTGGCCGGAGCGCCGATCCGCGTGGTCACCGACCCCGCCGACCTGCCGCAGATGGCAGCGCAGTAGCCGCAGTAGCAAGGCGCGGCTTAGGTCGCATATGAGCGTAGATCGGCCATAAAAAGCCTGAGAGCGCTCTCCCGCAACGTGGCGAACGCGATTCGTCGCAGAGACACTTCAGTATGCATTGATGAGGATTGACGCGCGCGGCCAGCCCGGTTGCGAATCCGCGGTTCTCCCGGTTTCGGAACGCGGCGCCCTTGACGGCGTTTGCGGCCCGCAGTTCACTCTCGCGTGAGAGCGCTCTCCCGACCGATCGCACCGCCCGGCGCAGGCGAAGAAGATCAGGCTACTGAAGGGAATGCAATGAAGCTTCTCCCACTCCCACGGCCTCCGGCGTCCGCGCGCGGCAGATCGGGCCCGCCACGCCGCCGGCCCACGTTCCGAGCGCTGCTCGCGGTCGCGGCGCTGTTCGCGCTGTCGCTGGCCGCCGCTCCCTCCGTGGCCCACGCCGCCGGCGGCGTCGCCTTCGGCGGCACCGCGGCCGCCGTCCCCGGCACAGTCCAGGCCGCGAACTACGACACCGGCGGCCAGGGCGTCGCCTACAACGTGACGTCCGCCAACGGTTCCGCCGACAGCTACCGCTCCGACGGAGTCGACCTCGAGGCGACCGCGGACACGCAGGACACCAGCGCGGCCGGCGGCGCGTACGACATGGGTTGGACGACGCCCGGACAGTGGTTCGACTACACCGTCAACGCGGCCGCCGCCGGAACCTACAGCGTCGCCTTCCGGGTGGCATCGCCGTACGGGATCACCGATGCGCTGCACATCGCCAACTCTTCCGGAACCAATCTGACCGGCGCGGTCGCCGTCCCGAACACGGGCGGCTACGAGACCTGGACCACGGTCACCGCCAGCGTCGCCCTGTCGGCCGGCCAGCAGACGCTGACCGTCGATCAGGACACGAACGGCTGGAACTTCCACTTCATGACCTTCAGCCAGGGGTCGGGCGGCGGCACCGGACCGACAGAGTACTGCGGCACGCAGGACCTCGCGCTCGACCAGCCGACCACGGCCTCCTCGACCTACTCCGCCACCGCCAACCTGGCAACCGCCGCCACCGACGGCGACCCCGGCACCCGGTGGGAGAGCGCGTACAGCGACCCGCAGTGGCTGGAGGTGGACCTCGGTTCCCAGCAGCAGATCTGCAGTATCGGCCTCCTCTGGGAGGACGCGTACGCCTCGGCGTTCCAACTCCAGGTGTCCAGCGACAACACGAACTGGACGAACATCTACTCCACGACGACCGGCGCCGGCGGCAGCGAGACGTTCCCCGTTTCCGTAACCGCCCGCTACGTCCGCATGTACGGCACGGTGCGAGCGACGCAGTGGGGCTACTCGATCTTCGAGTTCGACATCTACGGCCTCACCACGACCGCGCCGGTCACCGGCGGCAACGGCAACGGCGGCAACGGAGTGTGCCCGTGGGTCGGGTCCACCGCGCCGGTCGCCCAGCGGGTCCAGCAGGTGCTCAACACGATGGACCAGTCCGAAGAGGCCACCCTGCTCTCCGGCGACGGCAGCTCGTCGTACATCGGCCAGCTCGGCGCGATCCCCGATCTGTGCATCCCCGCGATCAACATGGAGGACGGCCCGTCCGGAGTCGGTGACGGCAACGGCGGCGTCACGGCCTTCCCGGACGGAGAGAGCGCCGCCGCGACCTGGGACCCGGCGCTGATCGAGCAGGAGGGCGCGGCGAAGGGCGCCGAGTTCGCCGGCAAGGGCGTGAACCTCGCGCTCGGCCCGACGACCAACCTGGTGCGCGACCCGCGCTGGGGCCGGACCTACGAGACCTACGGCGAGGATCCCTACCTGGCCGGCCAGATCACCTCGGCCGAGGTCGACGGCCTGCAGAGCCAGGGCGTGATGGCCGACGTCAAGCATGCCGCGGCCTATGACCAGGAGCAGTACCCGAACGGCGGCGACGACGAGACGGTCAGCCAGCAAGCGCTCGAAGAGCTCTATCTGACGCCGTTCCAGACCGCCGCCGAGCAGTCCGCGCCGGCTTCGATCATGTGCTCCTACGCCGTGGTCAACGGCGCCCCCTCCTGCGCGAACGCCGACATGCTGCAGGACGGGCTCGACGAGCAGGCCGACTACGGCGGCTTCATCGTCTCCGACTGGGGCGGCGCCGGAAACGCCGTCGCGGACGCCCAGGCCGGGATGAACATAGCGATGCCGTTCTCCGATGCGAGCAACGTCTCCGCCGACCTCACGGCCGGCACGCTGAGCCAGGCGACCGCCAACACGCGGGTGGCCCAGATCCTGACCCAGATGTTCGCCTTCGGCCTGTTCGACAACCCACAGACCGGCTCCCTCTCCGCGACCGTCACCAGTGCGGCGCACCAGCAGACCGCGCTGCAGCTCGGTGAAGAAGGCACGGTCCTGCTGAAGAACAACGGCATACTGCCGCTGAATCCGAACCCCGGCGGCAAGGAGTCGATCGCGGTGATCGGCACCGATGGCGGCGCCGCGGTCGAGCTCGCCGGCGGCGGCAGCGGCGGGGTCGACAGCTCGAACACGGTCTGGCCGCTGACCGGCATCCAGAACGCGGTCAACTCGAACGTCACGGTCACGTACACCGCGGGCGACGACAACGGCACCGCCGACATCCCGCAGGCGGTCGCCGCGGCGCAGGCCGCGACCGACGCGATCGTCTACGTCAGCGCACCGGAAGGCGAGGAGAGCGACCTGACCACGCTCGACCTGTCCAGCGCGGACGAGACGATGATCGAGGACGTGGCCGCGGCGAACCCGAACACCATCGTGGTGGTCAACAGCGGTTCGCCGGTGGTCATGCCGTGGCTGAACGACGTGGCCGGAGTATTCGAGAACTGGTACGGCGGCGGGGAGACCGGCGCCGCGACGGCCGCGCTGATCTTCGGCGACGCCGACCCGTCCGGCAAGCTGCCGGTCACCTTCCCGTCCAGCCTCAGCCAGGTCCCGGCCCAGACCACCGCGCAGTGGCCCGGCACCCCGACCGGCCCGATCTACAGCGAGGGCGTGGACATCGGCTACCGCTGGTACCAGTCCCAGAACATCACCCCCGCGTTCCCGTTCGGGTTCGGACTGTCCTACACGAAGTTCTCGTTCTCCAACCTCGACGTCGGCGCCTTCAACGCGAACGGCACGGCCACGGCGACCGCGACGATCACCAACACCGGGTCGGCGGCCGGCGCGGACGTGGCGCAGATGTACGTCGGCGACCCGGCCTCCAGCCAGGACCCGCCGGAGCAGCTCAAGGGCTTCCAGCGCGTCATGCTCAACCCCGGGCAGAGCGCGACGGTGTCCTTCCCGCTGACCGTCCACGACCTGGCCTCCTGGTCGTCGACGGACAACCAGTGGGAAGCTCAGGCAGGCGCCTACTCGATCAGGGTCGGAGACGCGTCCGACAACCTGCCGCTGACCGGCTCGGCCAGTCTGGCCCAGAAGCTGACCGGGCAGATCGCCGCGGGCGCCTCGAGCGCGGGCGTCTCGCCGGCCAACACCTCGGTCAGCGCGAACGTCACGCCGAACTCGGGCGTGCCGGGCGCGGAGACGGTCGGTGTGGTCAACCCCTTCGGCTACAGCAGTCCGAAGGGCGCGGCGGTCTCGTTCGCCGTGCAGGCCGTGGACTCCAACACGTCGCAGACCCTCGCCTTCACCGCGACCGGGCTGCCACCCGGCATCACGATCGCGTCGAACGGCACGATCTCCGGTTCCGGCAGCACCCTCGGAACCTACACCGCGACCGTGACGGCGACGGACACGGAAGGAGCCTCCGGCACCGCCACCTTCGTGTGGTCCGTCGTGCAGTGAGCTGAACCCTCGGCCGCGCAGTGATCACGGTGCCCCGCCAGTCGGGGCACCGTGATGTTTGCGGCAGTGAGCGAATTCCTTGGTGCGTCGCGGATTCCTCCTGAGTGATTCACAGGATCAGGCCGTAGAACCGGGTAGCGACACCGGCGAACAGGGCCTGCCGTTCCGCCGCGCTGAGCCCCGGGGTGATGACTTGCGCGCAGCGGTAGACGGCGTCGTAGGACGCTGAGAGCGTGCAGACCGGCCAGTCGGAGCCGAACATCATCCGGTTCGGGCCGAACCCGGCGAGCAGCGCGTCCGTCCAGGATCGCAGGTGGTATGCGGACACGGGTGCGGGATAGGCACGCGTGAGCAGCCCGGAGAGCTTCACGGTGACGTTCTCGGCTCGGGCCAGCTCCAGCACGTCGCGGCGCCAGGCGATTTCGGCGACGGGGTGGACGGGCGGGTTTCCCGCGTGGTCGAGCACGAAGCGCACCTCGGGCAGGGCCCGTACGGTCTGTATCGCCGCAGGGAGCTGCTCGGCGGTGACCAGCAGGTCGTACGCCAGGCCCGCCGCGCCGACCGCCGCGAGTCCGGCGCGTACCTCCGGGCGGCACAGCCAGCGCGGGTCAGGCTCCTGCTGTAACTGGTGCCGAAGGCCGACCAGCGTGTCCCCTCCGGGCAGCGCGCGCAGTTCGGCCAGGCGGTCCGCGACGTCGGGCGAGTCGAGCTCGACCCAGCCGACGACACCGGCGACGAGCGGCTCGGCGGCGGCTAACGCCAGCAGCTCCGGCGTCTCCTCGGGCACGGTGACCGTCTGCACCAGGACCGTCGCCGTGATGTTGTTGAGCCGCAGCGCGGGGCGCAGATCGTCGATGCCGAAGGAACGGCGCAGCGGGGCGAGGCCGATCGTCCACGGCTGGTCGCGGACGGAGAGATCCCAGAAATGATGGTGCGCGTCGACGCAGGCCATTGATTCGGTTGTCTCAGTCAAGGTGGAACAGCTCCTCGGCCGGAGCCCACCACTCCCCCTCGGCGGCCGACTCGACAGGCTGCTGGCACGGGTCGGTGAGCTGCCACCAGCGCCGCGTCGCCTCGTCCGCGGCGATGGCGGCCATGTCGGCGGCGTAGTCCTCGCCGGTGTATTCCAGGTAGCTGAACAGCAGTCCGTCACGCAGGAAGATCGAGTAGTTCCGCACGTGCGCCCGCTTCAGCGCCGCCAGCACCTCCGGCCACACCGCCGCGTGCAACTGCCGATAGACCTCCTCGTGCTCCGGGCGGAGTCGGGTGACGGTGGCATATCGCATCTCTGATTTCACTCCTTCGTCGCGCCGGCCAGCATGCCGGACACGAGGGCACGCTGGGAGAAGAGGAAGACCAGCAGGATCGGCGCGATGGCCAGCAGGGTCGTCAGGGCGAGCTCGGGCCGGTCGAAGTTCAGGTCGGCCCCGCCCGCGGCCGGGTTGAACGCGGGGGTCGAGGCGAGCAGGTTGTTCAGGCCGACCTGGATCGGCGCGCTCTGGTCGTTCGGGAGCATCACCAGGGGCAGGAAGAAGTTGTTCCAGTTGCCCACGAAGGAGAAGAACGCGACGAGCGCGACCACCGGTTTGGCCAGCGGCAGCGCGATGTGCCAGAACACCCGGAACTCGGAGCAGCCGTCGAGCCGGGCCGCGGCCAGCATGTCCTTCGGGACGCTCGAGGCGAAGTAGATGTAGACGAGGTACACGCCGAACGGGAAGAGGGAGAACGGCAGGATCACCGACCAGACCGACCCGAGTTCGTGTACTGCGTTCATCTCCAGGAACAGCGGCAGCACCAGCGCCGCGCTGGGCATCAGCATCACGATCAGGGTGATGGTGAGCAGCGTCTTGCGGCCGATGAACTCGGTCAGGGCCAGCCCGTATCCGGCCGGGATGGCGGTGACCAGGGTGATCGCCAGGGCGCCGAAGCTGTAGAACGCCGAGTTCCGCAGCCAGGTGAAGACGATGCCGCCCTCGAAGGACGTGACGTGGTCCCAGGCCAGGCGCAGGTCGTGCAGCGAGCCGAAGGACAGCGGCGATCCGGAGACCAACTGGGAGTCGGTCTTGGTCGGGGCCAGTAATAGCCAGAGGATCGGCAGCGCGAAGAAGACGAAGAACGTTGCGATGACGATCAGCCAGATGATCCGCCCGAAGCCGCCGGACGGCAGCTGGCGGCGGGCCGCCGGAGCCGGGGTACTCACTGTCCCACCTCGAAGAGGCCGGACCGGAACACGACCAGCGCGGCGCAGGCCAGGCAGAGGATGAGCAGGTAGATCGAGACGACGGACGCGTCGTTGAAGTTGTTGGAGTGGAAGGCGTACTGGTACGCGAGTTGGTTCGGCGACCAGCTGTCGCTGACCTCGCCGAGGCTCGCCTCGCCGACCAGCTGCGGTTCGACGAACAGTTGGGCGCCGGTGGCGAAGGCCAGGATGAGCATGTAGGCGATCCACTTGCGCAGCATCGGGATCTGCACGTACCAGGCGGTCTTGAGCACCGACGCGCCGTCCAGCCTGGCTGCCTCGATCAGCTCGTCGGGAATGTTGTTCAGAGCGCCGTACATCACGACGATCCACCCGCCGGCGCCGGTCCAGAAGGCCATCACCGCGAAGACGATCGGGAGATGCTGCGGCAGGATCACGTCGCTGAAGGTGCTGAAGCCGAACTGGCGTAACAGCCATGACAGAGGGCTGACCGACGGGTCGAGCATGAACATCCACACGAGCGCGCTCGCGGCGCCAGCCAGAGCCCCAGGAAGGTAGAAGACGAACCGCGCCACAGCGCTCGCCTTACGCAGCCGACCGTGCAGCATCAGCGCCAGCCCGACCACGGCGACGACCAGCACGACCATCCAGATGACCAGGTAGATCGCGACGTTCTCGAAGGCCGGCCAGAAGCGGTAGTCGCCCAGCACCTGGGTGAAGTTGCCGATGCCGACCAGTTGGCCGTTGCTGTTGGTCAGCGCCAGCCATACCGCGTACACCGTGGGCACCACGCCGAAGAGCAGGAGCAGCACGAAGTAGCCCGCGACGAAGCCGTAGCCGGCCCGGCGGCGGCCGCGGCGGCGACGCGGCGCCGGGGGGCGCTCCGCGATCACGGGAGCGCCCCCCGAAGTCTGCTGTGAGAGGGCCATAGGTCAGTTGACCTGGTATCCGAAGCTGCGGGCCTGGTTCTCGATCGCCGTCTGCCAGGTGCCGAGCAGCGAGGTGATGGTCTGGCCGCTGGTGATCTGCGGGACCATCGAAGCCGCCCAGATGTTCTCCTGGCTGTAGCGCGCCGAGCCCCAACCGCCCCAGATCTCGTTGGCGGCCTGGGTGAACACGCTCGTGACGTCCGAGGCGAAGTAGTGCTGCGTGGCCTGCGCCGCCAGCCACGCCCGCGCCGCCGGCTGGTAGGCCGGGTAGGTCGGGGCGGTCAGCTGGTAGGCGTTCGACGTGGCCATGTACTGGGCCAGCGCGGTCGCGGCGGCCAGGTTCTTGGAGTACTTGGAGACCATCCAGATACCGCCGCCGACGTCACCGGTAGTCGCCGTGGTCTGACCCGCCCAGGTGAGCGGCGCGGCCGCGGCGACCTGGCCGGCCGGCACGTGCAGGGCCGAGTTGAAGACGTACTGGCCGTACCAGGACGGCCCGATGAGCATCAGGGTTTTGCTTGCGTACTGCTTGACGAACGAGTCGGCGAAGGCGGACTGCGTGGTGAGCGACTTGTTCGCCACACCCGCGTCGAGCAGGCTCGCCATCTTGGTGCAGTTCGCGCTGCTCGTGTTCACCGTGACCGTGTTGCCGTTGACCTGGTTCGCGCCGCACTGGCTCGCCCAGAAGTAGACCTCGGGCGTCCACGCGTCGCCCACGCTGCCGGTGATGTAGCCGGGATGCTGCTTGGCGACCTCGGCACCGAGCGCCTCGTACTGCTCCCACGTGGTGGGCACCTGGTATCCGAAGCTCTTCATCAACGCAGCGTTGTACCAGAGCACGTTTTGCCCGATGTCGTTTCGCAGGCAGTAGACGTTGCCGTCGACGGTGCACGGGGCCAGCGCGTTGGGCGCGAAGCCGCTGAGCACGGATTGCGGGACCAGGCCCTCGTTCAGCGGCGCGACCCAGTCGGTGCCCGACGCGGTGCTCCACGAGGCATCGTTGTACTCCTCGCTGAAGACCACGTCCGGCCAGCCGCTCCCGGCCCGGTTGTAGAGCTCGATCTTAGTCTGCAGGTAGTTCGAGCCCTCGGCGTCGCCGTTGTAGGTGACGATGTTGAGCTTCACGTTCGGGTGCGACTTCTGATACGCCTGCACACCGGGCAGCCGGGTCGAGTCGACCCAGACGGTGATCGGTGAGTCACTGCTCTGACTCACGGCTTGGAAACTCGACGGGGCCGACGTGGCCGACTGGGTCAGGCTGTCCGGCGACCCGCAGGCGCTCAGGCCGACCACCATGGCCGTCGCCAGCACCCATTTCGCACCGGGCCTCGAGAATCCGCGCGTGCTGGTGGTTCTCATAGCTCAACACCTCTCTGTGCTGCCTATCAGATGATGACAAAGGGTTGGCGTGACTGAGCAGAAACGGACTACGCGGCTTCCTCCACGTACCGCCGCAGCACTTCCGGATAGTCCAGTCCGGCGGGCAGCGCGATGCCGGGCCCGGTCGGCGCGTGCACGAAGCCCTCGAGGTCTATCTCAGGCTTCTTCGCCACGGTGGTGCTGGTGACCAGCGACTCGAAGTACGTGGTGTTCGGGATCGCCATGCACAGGTGACGGCTGGTGATCTCGGGGCCGTGCACCTCGGCGCGGATCCGGAAGGCGTCGGCCAGGTGCGCGGTACGCATGCAGCCGGTGATGCCGCCGCGCATCTGCGTGCCGGCCCGCACCCCGAAGGTCGCGGCCCCGGCGGCGATGAAGTCCGCGGAGTTCATGTGCGCGCCGTCGGAGGTCTCGGCCACCAGCAGCGGGACGTCCACCGAGCGGGCCAACTGCCGGTAGGCGCTGACGCTGAACTCGCGCATCGGCTCCTCGTACCAGAGGAAGTCCGCGTCGGACAGGGCCCGGCCGAGGTAGATCGCGTCCGGCAGGTCGAAGCCCGCCGAACCGTCGTACATCAGCGGCAGGTCGTCGCCGACGTGCTCGCGCAGCCGCCTGGCCAGCTCCGCGTCCTTGCGGACGTCGCCCCACGCGTGCACCTTGAACGCCTGGTAGCCGAGCTCGAGGCACTGGGTGGCCACGTCCAGGTACTCCTCGATCGAGGCGAACGTCGCCGTGGAGGCGTACGCGCCGATCTTGTCCCGGTAGCCGCCGAGCACCTGCCAGGCGGGCTGCCCGACCAGCCGGCCGGCCAGGTCCCACAGCGCGATGTCGACCAGGCCGAGCACCGGCAGCGGCAGCTCCTCGATCCGGTCCAGCTCCCAGATCCGGTGCCAGTGCAGTTCGCGCTGCAACGGGTCCTGGCCGACGAGCTGGTCACGGAGGACGCGGTCGACGATATCCGCGACTACCACGCCGGATCCCGGGCGCGGCAGCATCGCCACTCCCTCGACCCCCGCGTCCGTGCCGATCCGCAGGACCGCGACCTCGCTGTCCGGGGCGCTGCCGAGCAGGCCGCGGCGCCAGGCGAACGGCGGGGAAACCGCGGGCTGGAAGACCCGGTGGGTCTCCACGTGGGTGATGCGCAACGTGATCTCCTTCACAGGGGCGGGAGCAGCCGCAAACATAATTCGTCATACGACTACTGTCAACAGTCGCGTTCGGCTATGCTGCGCGTAGCCGTTTGGGAGGAACCGCTTTGGATACAGACACGTCCGCCGACGAGAGCACGGACACGACGACGCACCTGCCCCGGTGGCCGCGCAGGCCGCAGCGGCTGGCGACCGCGGTCGTGAGCGACCTCGTCGACCGCATCGTCGCCGGCGAGTACGCCGAGGGAACCTCGCTGCCGATCGAGCCGGTGCTCTGCGACCGCTTCAGCGTGAGCCGGACCACCGTCCGCGAGGCCCTGCGAGCCCTGGAGGCGATGCGGCTGGTGGAGGTGCGGCAGGGCTCAGGATCGACGGTGCGCGCCAGCACGGAGTGGAACCTGCTAGATCCGACCGTCCTGGCCGCCCGGGTCGCGCACGACGACGAACTGCTGATCCTGGACGAGATCATCACCCTGCGCTGCCAACTGGAGGGCGCCATGGCCGGCCAGGCCGCGACCCGGCTGGACGAAGAGCGCCGTACGAACCTCGCCGAACTACTGGCCCAGCTCGATGACGCCTGCGACGATCCCGACCGGTACCTGGATCTCGACGTCGCGTTCCACGAGGTGATCATGAGCGCGTCCGACTCGCCGCTGAGCCGAGCCGTCATCACGACGCTCAACACCCAGGCTTTCGGCAGCGGTCCCTACATCGGCAGGCCGACGACGTCCGACCGGGAGAAGTCCAACGCCGGCCACCACGAGATCTTCAGAGCCCTGCTGAACCAGGACGCGGACTCCGCAAGCAGCGCCATGGGCGAACACATCCACCAGTCGTGGCTACGCCGCCGCGCCGGAAAGCCGCCTGCCGCAGAACGCTGAGCCGGCCGCGCACCTTACGCAGAGGCCTGATGAAGGTGCCGCTTCTGCTGTGTCAGTGGGTCCGGTTAACGCTTGATGGTCGGCCTTCCTACGTTCCGGTGTTCCGCTGCGCTCCACACCGGACCTCGTACGGCCACGCTGGCGCTGGTGCTGGCGTTGCGTGGTGGGACGGCCCACGTCGCTACGCTCCTCGGGCGCTTAAAGTCGTCCTCCCTCCGGTCGTCCTCCACGCGCACTCCGGGTCGTGTGTGAAGTCGCGTCGGCTCCCTGCGTCTGGTGGTTGATGGAAAGTCAAGGTCAACTGCGCCTCCGGCGGACCGGCTCAGAGAACATCGGGGGGTGTCGGTCCGGCTGGGGTTCGCGCGTGGTGGGGTTTTCAACCGTGGTGGCTGTCGCCGGTTGGGTCGTTCTCCTCGCCTGGCACCGGAGGCGACCAGGAACCTGGCGGGGGCGCAACCGGCGGCAGGGTTCGTGGATGCTGAATTTAACATTCGCCGGTTGCACCCCCACCAGAACCC
>Ga0185299_10003293_pt1 | contig 21949 bp, 23 predicted proteins | sample PaiPotPPA55metaG_FD_128002 | JGI IMG/M metagenome (GOLD analysis project Ga0185299, IMG submission 128002) | Iron sulfur acid spring bacterial and archeal communities from Banff, Canada, to study Microbial Dark Matter (Phase II) - Paint Pots PPA... ... | reverse complement strand
CAAGACGGTGCGCGTCGGCTCGGAGCAGGCCAAGGGCTACGAGTACGACACCTTCGCCGACGCGTGGGAGCGCTACTGCCCCGCCCCGGCCTCCGGGGAATCCGTCCCGACCGTCCCAAGCGTCCCGGTCCAGCTCAGCGCCCTGCCCGATGGGACGGATACCGAGATTGGGACGGATCGAACCGTCCCCGGACCAGACCAGACCACCTCGACGACGGGACGCGGCGGGACAAGTCAATCCGTCCCAACCCTGCGATCCGTCCCAACCGGAACGCCTCTGACCAGCGGCGGGACGGTCGGGACGGATGCGACGGATTTCCCGGAAGGCGGCTGCCAGGTCTGTCACGACTTCCTACACCGGATCTACGAGGCGGACGGCATCCACCCGTGGTGCCAGACCCCGGACGAGTGGCCCGTGCTGCCGTACGAGCGATCCGCCTAACGGCCCAGGGAGGCGGCCAGGGCCCAGGGAGTTTTCCCTGCCCGCCTCCCTGACCCGCTTCCCCCGCACTGAGCAGCACAGACAGCGACTCAGGGAGGCAGGGAGGCCAGGGAGGCGGCTCCGAAAACACCCCGGAACCGCAGTCCCCACGCCAGCGACCCGCCTCCCTCCCCGACCACTGCCGGCATAACCGACCAGAGACGAGATCCGACATGACCCACCCCGCCGACATCGCGTTCGCCGACCAGCTCCAGGCCGCCGAAGACCACCTCGCCAGCATCCTCGCGCGCACCGCACCCCGACTCGGCCTGACCGAGGAGACCAGCCCCAGCCCGTGGCTCAGCGACCGGATCGAGCAGTTCGCCGAAGACATCCTCAACGGCAACGTGGACGTGTGCGAGCACCTCGCCCGCCCCGCCAACCCCCAGCCCGCCTTCGGCGTGTTCGGCAACGGCCCCGGCCGCCTCGCCTGCCTCCAGTGCTCCCGCACCCTGACCCCCGCCGACCCGAACGCCCCGATCCACTGCGACCACTGCGCCACCCCCATGGACGACACCGGACTCGTCCTGGTCGAGGTCGGCGCCGTCGCCCTACTCGTCATGCTCTGCGACCCGTGCGCCGAACTCGAAGACAACCCGCCCACCTCGCAGAACTGAGCTAAGGGAGGCCTCTGAGATGACCGCACTCAGCCCCACCGACCAGGTCGAGCCCCGGCGCATGCTCACCGTTGAGCAGGCCGCCGAAGTGCTCAGCGTCGGCCGGACCACCATGTTCGCCCTGGTCAAGTCCGGCGACATCGAGTCCGTCCGCATTGGCTACCTCCGCCGCATCCCCGCAGACGCGATCGATGCCTACGTGGCCTCGCTCGTCGCTGAGCAGCACCGATTGGCATGACGTCGGGCGTTGGGTTTTGCCCCAACCGGCTGGCGAGGCCCAACGCTCACCCATCAGACACCGAATACGAAGGAGCGAACACGATGCCCCGCAAGAAGCAGCAGCCTGAGGACGAGTCCGGCCGGGCCGACAACGGCGACAGCTCCGTCTACTTCAGCGAGAAGGATGGCCACTGGCACGGCTGGGTGACCGTTGGCGTGAAGGACAACGGAAGCCCAGACCGGCGCCACCGGATGAGCAAGAACGAGAAGAAGGTTCGCGACGGCGTGCGCGAGCTGGAGAAGCAGCGCGACGCCGGAACCGTGGGCAAGGCTGGCCCGGCCTGGACCGTGGAGAAGTGGCTCATCCACTGGGTCGAGAACATCTCGGCGCCGACCGTCCGCGACTCGACGGCCGACTCGTACCGGAACGCGGTCTACAACCACCTCGTGCCGGGCGTCGGCAAGCACCAGCTCGCACGCATCCAGCCGGACCACTTCGAGAAGCTGTACGCCAAGATGCAGGCGGCTGGGCACAAGCCCGGCAACGCCCACCAGGTCCACCGCACAGCCAAGGTCGCGTTCGGGGAGGCGGTCCGCCGTGGTCACCTTGGCCGCAATCCGGTCTCGCTGGCCAAGCCCCCGCGCATGGAGGACGAGGAGATCGAGCCGTACGAGTTGGATGAGGTTCAGAAGATCCTCGCCGCCGCCGCGAAGCGCCGGAACAGCTCCCGATGGGCCATCGCGCTCGTGCTCGGCCTGCGCCAGGGCGAAGTGCTCGGACTCCGGTGGACCGACCTCGATCTGACGCTCGGCACGCTGCGGGTTCGGGAGAACCGGCTCCGGCCGAAATACGCACACGGGTGCGGCGAGGCCCCGTGCGGCCGGAAGGCTGGGTACTGCCCGCAGAAGGTCAACACGCGCAAGCTCACCGGCCCGGTGAAGTCCCGCGCCGGGAAGCGGCCGATGGGCGTCCCCGCGCCGCTGCTGGCGCTCCTGACGGCTCAGAAGGTCGCCCAGGACGCGGAGCGGGCCAAGGCGGGGGACCTCTGGCAGAACGGCGACTGGGTGTTCGCCACGGAGACCGGAGCGCCGCTCAACCCCAATACGGACTTCCACGACTGGAAGGATCTGATCAAGGAGGCGGGCGTACGCGACGCTCGGCTACACGACGCCCGGCACACCGCCGCGACGCTGCTGCTGATCCTCGGATCCGAGGGCCGCACGACGCAGGGCCTCATGGGCTGGTCCGACCCGTCCATGCCCGCCCGGTACCAGCACCTCGTCAAGCAGGTTCAGACCGACATCGCCAAGCGGCAGGGAGACCTCGTTTGGGGCGTGCCGACGACCCCGGGAAACGGGCCAACTGCAACTGAAACTGCAACTGGCGAGGGGGAGTAGGCAGCGTAGCCCGAAAGCAAAACAACCCCTGACCGGCGTTCCCGCTGGTCAGGGGTTGTTCTCTCTGCGGAGGATACGAGATTTGAACTCGTGAGGGGTTGCCCCCAACACGCTTTCCAAGCGTGCGCCCTAGGCCACTAGGCGAATCCTCCGTGGGGTAGCTTACCCGACGCGCGGGGGTGCTCCGCCACTCGGATTCTGGGCTATTCTGTTTCGCGGACCCCTCGTGTGGCGTCACCCCACCGAACTCCCCCAGGGCAGGAATGCAGCAAGGGTAGGCAGGCTCTGGCGGGTGCGCGAGGGGTCTTATGCTGCCCGGAACTCTTTCCGCGTGGCCCTCAGCCTGCAAGATCTCGCGCTTCGTCGATCTCCCGTCACGGACCGTCGCCCCAGGTGTACCTCGCTGTCGGTGGAAGCGGATAGGCTCGGGTCGTGTCGCTAGCGCTGTATCGCCGGTATCGCCCCGAGACCTTCGAAGAGGTCATCGGGCAGGAGCACGTGACCGGGCCGCTGCAGCAGGCCCTGCGCAATCAGCGGATCAACCACGCCTATCTGTTCAGCGGGCCGCGCGGCTGCGGCAAGACGACCAGCGCGCGGATCCTGGCCCGCTGCCTCAACTGCGAGCAGGGGCCGACGCCGACGCCGTGCGGGCAGTGCAAGTCCTGCACCGGCCTGGCCCGGGGCGCGGCCGGGTCCATCGACGTGATCGAGATCGACGCGGCCTCGCACGGGGGCGTGGACGACGCGCGTGACCTGCGGGAGCGGGCGTTCTTCGCGCCGGTCGAGTCGCGCTTCAAGATCTACATCCTGGACGAGGCGCACATGGTGTCCTCGGCCGGCTTCAACGCGCTGCTGAAGGTCGTCGAGGAACCGCCGCCGCACCTCAAGTTCATCTTCGCGACCACGGAGCCGGAAAAGGTCATCGGGACCATCCGCTCCCGGACGCACCACTACCCCTTCCGCCTCGTGCCGCCGGGGACGCTGCGCGACTACATGGCCCGCCTGTGCGAGCAGGAGGGCATCAAGGTCGAGCCCGAGGTGCTGCCGCTGGTCGTGCGCGCGGGCGCGGGCTCGGTGCGTGACTCGCTGTCGGTCCTTGACCAGCTGCTCGCGGGCGCGGACGAGAACGGCGTCTCGTACCCGGCCGCCGCCGCCCTGCTCGGCTACACGGACGCGGCGCTGCTCGACGAGGCGGTGTCGGCGCTGGCGGTGCGGTCCGGCGGCGCGGCCTTCGAGATCGTGGACCGGGTGGTCGAGGGCGGGCACGATCCGCGCCGCTTCCTGGGCGATCTGCTGGAGCGGCTGCGCGACCTGGTGATTCTGAACGCGGTGCCGGATGCGGCGACGAAGGGCCTGATCGAGGCCCCGGCGGACCGGCTCGCGCGGATGGTCGAGCAGGCCGCGGGCTTCGGCCCGGCCGAGCTCTCCCGCGCGGCCGACCTGGCGAGCACCGGCCTGACCGAGATGCGCGGGGCCACGGCGCCGCGGCTGCTGCTTGAACTGGTCTTCGCGCGCATCCTGCTGCCCGGCGGCGAGGATTCGGCGCGTTCGCTGGCGGCCCGCTTGGAGCGTCTTGAGCGCTTCGGCCCGCCCGCCGGTGCTTCGGCGGCGCACGCGGCGCCCGAGGCGGGTTACGCTGCGGCGCCTACTCAGCAGCCCCCCGCGGCGTACCCGGCCGAGCCGGCCCAGCCCGCGCCCGCTGCTCCCCCCGCCTCATCGGGTTCCGCGCTCTCGACGCCGCCGTGGCGCAATCCCCCGGCCCCGCCGGCCTCCGCGGCCGCCGCGCCGCAGCAGTCAGCTTCGGCCGCGGCGTCTTCCGCGCTCAGCGGTCCGCCGGTCGACGTGGCGACGATCCGCGGGCGCTGGGAGGAGATCCTGGACCGGATCCGCTCGCACAGCAAGGTCACCTGGGCGATGGTCTCCTCGGACAACGCGCACGTGGTCGGCGTCGAGGGCCGCACGGTCCAGCTGGGCTTCAACATCCCGACGCTGCGGGAGAACTTCCCCGGCTCCAAGCACGAGGACACGCTGCGCCAGGTCCTCGGCCAGTTCTTCGGCGGGGAATGGCGGGTCGTGGTGATCGTCGACCCCTCGGCCGGGCACAGCGGTTCCAGCGGTTCCGGGCCGAATCAGCCCCCGCAGGCGCCTCCGGGTGGTGGTCAGTGGGGAGGCTCTGGCGCTGCTCCCGCCGCGCCGCCGCAGCCCGACAACCAGTGGGCGAACGTCCCGGCGCCGCCGTCGCAGCAGCAACAGCCGCAGCAGCCGCCACGGCCCGAATCCGCGCCCGCCGCGGCGGTTCCGCAGCCGGCCCCGTCCGCCGGGTTCGGACCGCCGCCCGGCAGCGGTTCCGCCGCCGCGCCCGCCATGACGGCCACCGCGACAGTGCCTCGTCAGGCGCCGTCCCCCGCCGCCCCGGAACCCGCTGCTCCAGCTGCCACGCACACGTACGCCCCGACGTACGCGCCCGCGGCCGAGGTCTCCATGCCCCCGGTCTCCGCGCCGCCGAGCTACGAGTACGCGCCGCCGCCCGCGTCCGCACCCCCCCGCTCTGCCCCGCCCCCCTTTGTCGGCGAGCCCACGGACGAGGGTTTCGACCCGCATCTGGCCGCGCTCAACGACGAGGCCGCCCCGATGCAACCCGGGCTCTCCGCCCGCGACCTGCTGATCAAGGAGCTCGGCGCGAGCCTCCTGGATGAGATACAGAACACGGATTGACCCGGCCTGGCCCTGGCCCGTACAAGGGCCGGGCGCCTTAGGCTCGAAGGAACCGGCGAGGAACGAGGGAGCAGGACGTGTTTCCAGAGGGATTCGACATGGGGTCGCTGATCCAGCAGGCCCAGCAGATGCAGCAGCAGATGGAGAGCGCCCAGCGCGAGCTCGGCGAGGTCAGCGTCAAGGGCACCGCGGGCGGCGGCCTGGTCGAGGCCACCGTCAGCGGGCTCGGCGAGCTCACCGGCCTGAACATCTCGCCCGAGGCGGCCGACCCGCAGGACACCGAGACCCTCGCCGACCTGGTGATCGCGGCCATCCGGGACGCCAACGCGCAGGCCGAGGCGCTGCAGCAGGAGAAGCTCGGCCCGCTCGCCGCGCTCGGCCAGGGCGGCGGCTTCGGCGGACTCGCCGGGGGCGGCGGCAACACCTTCCCGCTCGGCTTCTAGGCAACGGACGACGGAGGGTAGCGCGGTGTACGAGGGCGTGGTCCAGGACCTGATCGACGAGCTCGGGCGGCTGCCGAACATCGGCCCGAAGTCAGCTCAACGCATCGCCTTCCACCTGCTGCAGGCCGACCCGGTGGACGTCAAGCGGCTCGCCGACGTGCTGCTGAAGGTCAAGGAGACGGTCCGCTTCTGCGAGCTGTGCGGCAACGTGGCGGCCGCCGAGCGCTGCCGGATCTGCCTGGATCCGCGCCGCGACGACACCGTGCTGTGCGTGGTCGAGGAGTCCAAGGACGTCGTCGCGATCGAGAAGACCCGCGAGTACCGCGGCCGCTACCACGTGCTCGGCGGTGCGCTGTCTCCGATCGAGGGGATCGGACCCGACGAATTGCGGGTACGCGAACTGATGGCCCGGCTCGCCGACGGCGTGGTGACCGAGCTGATCCTGGCCACCGACCCCAATATGGAGGGCGAGGCCACCGCGAGTTTCCTGGCCCGCCTGGTCAAACCGCTCACCGCGGACGGCTCGCTCGGAGTCACCCGGCTCGCCTCCGGACTGCCGGTGGGCGGGGACCTCGAATACGCCGATGAAGTCACCCTGGGCCGCGCGTTCGCCGGAAGAAGGAAGATCGATGGCTGATATCGCAGTGCTAGACGACGACCTGGCCGAGTTCACCTCCGCCATCGCCGACCAGGTGGAGTCCTTCCTGGTCGCGGTGCGGGCGGTGGCCCGCGGCGAGGCCGCCGCCTCCGCCGTCTCGATGCTGCTGCTCGAGGTCTCCCAGCTGCTGCTCGCGGGCGGCCGGCTCGGCGCGATCGCGGACGTGATCCCCGAGGAGCGCTTCGAGGAGGACCCGGGCCCCGACCCGGACCTGGACGACCTGCGCGACCAGCTGGCCCTGCTGCTCGACCCCTGCGACAGCTACCGCGAGGTCTTCGACCCGCTGGCGGTGCCGACGGAGGTGGAGACCCGGCGGATCTCCGACGACCTCGCCGCCATCGTCGCCGAGCTGGCGCACGGCCTGACCCACTTCCGCGCGGGCCGCGAGACCGAGGCGCTGTGGTGGTGGCAGTTCTCCTACCTCTCCGGCTGGGGCCCAGCCGCCTCCGCCTCGCTGCGCGCCTTGCACTCGATCGTGGCCGGATCCCGGCTGCAGGAATCGTGAACAGTAGCTGATCCGCCGGGTACGACGCGGCCCAACTGCCTCGGCGTCGCCGCGCGCGTTGCACTTGATCGTGGCCGGATCGCGGCTGCAGGAAAGCTGATCCGCCGGGTTCGCCGCGTGCCCCGTGTCACCAGATGGAACGAACGGGACATCGCGGCCCCCGCCCCGTTACGATATTCGGGCTTCAGGTTCGTCGACGCCCGCCAGTAGACGGGCGCGGCCGGGGGCGGCGCGGACGGGTCAGTAGGCCCGTGGGCGCACGAAGAGAAAACGGAGCTCACTGTGAGCCTTGTCGTACAGAAGTACGGTGGCTCCTCGGTGGCCGATGCCGAGAGCATCAAGCGCGTGGCCAAGCGCATCGTCGCGGCCAAGCGCGCCGGAAACGAGGTCGTGGTCGTCGTCTCCGCCATGGGGGACACCACCGACGAGCTGATCGACCTCGCCCAGCAGGTCTCCCCCCTCCCCGAGGGCCGGGAACTCGACATGCTGCTGACCTCCGGCGAGCGCATCTCGATGGCGCTGCTCGCGATGGCGATCGGTTCACTCGGAGTCGAGGCGCGGTCCTTCACCGGGTCCCAGGCAGGCGTCATCACCGACCGGGTGCACAACAAGGCGCGGATCATCCGCGTCACCCCGGGACGTATCCACAAGGCGCTCGAGGAAGGCGCGATCGCGATCGTGGCCGGCTTCCAGGGCGTCTCCCACGACACCAAGGACATCACCACGCTCGGCCGCGGCGGCTCGGACACCACCGCCGTCGCGCTGGCCGCGGCGATGGGCGCCTCGGTGTGCGAGATCTACACCGATGTGGACGGCGTCTACACCGCCGACCCGCGGATGGTTCCGGCCGCGCGCAAGCTGCCGACCGTCCGGTACGAGGAGATGCTGGAGCTGGCCGCTTCCGGCGCCAAGATCCTGCACCTGCGTTGCGTCGAGTACGCGCGGCGGTTCGACGTCCCCATTCACGTCCGGTCCTCCTTCTCCACGCTGGAGGGCACCTGGATCCGCAACACCCCCGAAGGAGCCGAGATGGAGCAGGCGATCATCGCAGGGGTCGCACACGACACCAGCGAGGCGAAGGTCACGGTGATCGGCGTCCCGGACAAGCCGGGCGAGGCCGCGAAGATCTTCCGCGCGGTGGCCGACGCCGAGATCAACATCGACATGGTGGTGCAGAACGTCTCCGCCGCGTCCACCGGCCTGACCGACATCTCCTTCACCCTGCCCAAGACCGACGGCACCAAGGCGATGGGCCTGCTGAACAAGCTCAAGGAGCGGATCGGCTTCGACTCGCTCGCCTACGACGACCAGATCGCCAAGGTCTCGCTGATCGGCGCCGGCATGAAGTCGCACCCGGGCGTCACCGCGATGTTCTTCGAGGCGCTGGCCAGGGCCGGGGTGAACGCGGAGATGATCTCCACCAGCGAGATCCGCATCTCCGTGGTCTGCCGCGCGGACAGCGTCAAGCCCGCGGTCTCCGCCATCCACACCGCCTTCGACCTCGACTCCGAGGCTGAGGCTGTGGTCTACGCCGGAACCGGGCGGTAGTCAGAAATGAGTGAGTACTCCAAGAAGCTGCCTACGCTTGCTGTAGTCGGCGCGACCGGCGCTGTCGGCACCGTGATGCTGGACATCCTCTCCACCCGGCAGAACGTCTGGGGCGAGATCCGGCTGATCGCCTCGGCGCGCTCGGCGGGCAAGCTGCTGACCGTGCGCGGCGAGCGGGTGCCCGTCATCGCGCTCAGCGAGGAGGCCTTCGACGGCGTGGACGTCGCGATGTTCGACGTGCCGGACGAGGTCTCCGCGCAGTGGGGCCCGGTCGCGGCGGCGCGCGGCGCGGTCGTGGTGGACAACTCCGGCGCCTTCCGGATGGACGCGGACGTGCCGCTGGTGGTCCCGGAGGTCAACCCGGGCGCGGTCCGCCAGCGTCCGCGCGGGATCATCGCCAACCCCAACTGCACCACGCTCTCGATGATCGTCGCGATGGGCGCGCTGCACGCCGAGTTCGGGTTGAGCAAGCTGATCGTCGCCTCGTACCAGGCGGCCTCCGGCGCCGGCCAGCCCGGCATCGACACCCTGCGCGAGCAGTTGGCGAAGGTGTCCTCGACCCCCGGTCTCGGCACCGCGCCCGGCGACCTGCGCCGCGCGGTCGGCGACCTCGGCCCCTTCCCGGCCCCGCTGGCGCTGAACGTGGTGCCCTGGGCCGGATCCCTCAAGGACGACGGCTGGTCCTCCGAGGAACTCAAGGTGCGCAACGAGTCGCGCAAGATCCTCGGCCTGCCGGACCTGAAGGTCTCGGCCACCTGCGTGCGGGTGCCGGTGATCACCACGCACTCGCTCGTGGTGCACGCGACCTTCGAGCGCGACGTCACCGTGCAGCAGGCGCACGCCGTGCTGCGCGACGCCCCCGGGATAGTGCTGTGCGACGACCCGGCGCGCGGGGAGTTCCCCACGCCCAACGACGTCGTCGGCACCGACCCGACCTGGGTCGGCCGGATCCGGCAGTCGCTGGACGAGCCGAACGAGCTTGAGCTGTTCGTGTGCGGGGACAACCTGCGCAAGGGCGCCGCGCTCAACACCGCGCAGATCGCCGAGCTGATCGCGGCGGAGCTGACCGCCGGGTAGCCTGACCGCCCCGGAGCAGCACGGAAAACCCCCTCTGATTCACTCCTGAGGGGGTTTTTTCGACGAATCCGGCCGCGAGCAGCACTGCGGGTGACATCCTTAACGTTCGTGAGTCCGCCCGCCAACCCGTATCAAGAACCACTCGAACGGGGTACAACGGTCGGTGGGTTCCGTGTGTCTAACTGTCGTGACTCTGTCCGCGCCCGAAGGGCTGTGCCTGGTGCCGCCTCTCGTTCGACGGTCGCGCCCGACTCCGACGGGAGGTGTGGTGGCGACTGACGTCGATGTGACGACCGATCTATTGACCGAGACCTACCAGCGCCACTACGCCTCGCTGCTCCGGCTCGCCGCGCTGCTGCTCGACGACCTCGGCTCGTGCGAGGACGTGGTGCAGGAGGCCTTCATCCGGGTGCACGCCGCCCGGGCCCGGGTGCGCGAGGCCGACAAGCTGCTCGCCTACCTGCGGCAGACGGTCGTCAATCTCTCCCGGTCCGCGCTGCGGCGCCGGCTGCTCGGCCTGAAGCTGCTGCCGAAGCCGATGCCGGACGCGGCGAGCGCGGAGGAGGGCGCGTACGCGCAGCTGGAGAAGGACGCGCTGATCCAGGCGCTGCGCGGACTGCAGCGGCGCCAGCGCGAGGTGCTGGTGCTGCGCTACTACTCCGATATGACCGAGGCTCAAGTCGCCACCGCCCTCGGCCTGTCGATCGGTTCGGTCAAGGCATACGGTTCGCGGGGGATCGAAGCCCTGCGGGTCCGGCTTGAGGAGCAGCGATGAACGAGGAGCGCGCAGGCCGGGAGGGCTCGTCGCGCGACTCCGGGGGGTCGCGGGACGAGGCTTTCGGTGCGGACGGGCCGTTCGCCGCGGTGCCGAGCCAGGCCGAGGAGGGCCGGGGCACCGGCGCGGGCCGGCGCAGGGCCATAGCGGCCGAGTTCGGCGCCACGGAGCTCACGGCCGCCCTGCAGCATTCGGTCTCGGCGATCGGCGCGGGCGGTCCGCCTCGCGCGGGTCTGGCCCGGATCCGCCGGCGGGCCAAGGCGAGGCAGCGCAGGCGCACCGTGATGGCGGGCAGCGCCGGTGTGCTGGTGCTCGCGATGAGCGTGGCCGCGGTGACCGGCAGCAGCTTCGACATCGTGCCGGTGCTGACCAGCGTCGTCGGCCTCGGCGGCGGCTCCACCTCCAGCGGCGCCACGCCCTCGACCCCGTACTCCGGCGGCTCCGGCCAGGTGCGCACGGTGCGTCCGCCGGCCGCCGCCGCGGGGAAGAAGGGCCCTGCGATCGGTCCGCTCACTTCGAGCGCGAGCACGTCCACGGCCCTGGCGGCCACCGGCGTCGCCCAGTGCACCGCGTCCGACCTGACGGTGACGGGGGGCGTGGACTCGGTCATCGGCGGTGTGTCCTACGGGCACATCCAGGCGGTGGCGACCACGACGTGCGCGGTGGCCGGGCCTCCGGCGCTCGAGGCGGAGAACGCGGCGGGCACGGCGGTCGGCACGGTGGTGATCCTGCGGCACGAGACTTCCGACGGCTCGCAGTTGCCGAGCGTCTCGACCTGGGGCGCGGTCCTGAAACTGCAAGCGGGCCAGGGCTACGACCTGCAGTTCGCCTGGGCACCGGACGCCTGCGCGGGCTCGGGAACGAACGGCGCCGGCGACGGCAGTACCACGTCGGCGGCCTCGGGCGGTTCGAGCGCCGCGGCGTCCTCGGGCAGCGGTTCCGCCGCCGGCGCCGGGGCGGCGAACCAGAGTGCTGAGAGCGCGTATTCGTTGAGCTACCTGGTCGCGGGCGTCACGCCGGTGCAGCCGGTCCCGCTCGACGCGACGTGCGGCGCGACTGTCTACGTCACGGACATCTACGGCGAAGGCGCGTACCCGCTGCCCCAGCCCCCGGCCTCACCGACCCCGGCGCCCTCGACGTCCTCGGCCCCCGCGCCCTCGGCCTCCCCGACGACACAGCCGGCCCCGAGCGGTACGTCGGCGGCCTCGAGCAGCACGTCCCCGGCGGCGCCGAGCAGCAGCGCGACCTCGAGCAGCGCGGCGGCGACGGCGAGTTCGGCTCCGGCCGCGACCGGAGCGGCGAACGCGACGCCGGCGGCCGATCCGTCGAGCTCATAGCCAGTGCGGTCCGGCGTCGTCTTTAGCCGGCTTCGCCGCCGAACCGCGAGGAGAGCTCCGGGTCGGTCTCCCACCAGGGGCGGAAGCGTTCCTGGGCGGAGCCGTCGCCCGGCGCGTATTCGACCTCGACGACCTCGAGGTTCTGCTGCTCCGCGTCGCCCGCGATCGTCTCGTCCTTGCGCAGCGCCCGCCAGAGCGCCGCGAGCAGCGGGATGCTGGTGATGTCGCCGACGATCCAGAACACCGCGCCGCCGAAGGCCTGGTTCCAGGCGAGCCCGGAGGTGGCGCCGAGCCGCAGCGGCGCGTAGAGCGCGGCGTGCGGCAGTGAGCTCAGCGAGGCGTAGTAGCCACCCGCGACGAGATTGCCGCCGAGCCACAGGACCATCGCCACACCGGCGTCGCCGATGCCCTCGACGAAGCTGATCCACACGGAGATCATGTGCGAGAACTTCTTGGGCACCGGGTCGATCTGGATCCGGCTCCAGAAGTACAGGAAGCCGACCGCGAGGAGCTCGAGGTGCAGCGTCTCGTCCATGAAGGAGCTGGTCAGGGTGGACAGGTACCAGCCGGTGAAGTAGAGCGCGTACGGCGTGATCAGCAGGATCGCCGAGACGATGAGCGGGAACGTGAGCAGTTGCAGGGGCTTCGACGCGATGACCTTGCGGACCAGTCGCGCGTCTCGGCTGTCCCCGGTGGTCGCGAGCGTGAGCGGCGCGCTGCACGCCAGGAACAGCGGCGTCGTCATCAGCAGCAGCGCGTTCTGCAGCGCGCGGTCCCAGAACAGCACCTTCTCGTAGGAGCCGATGAACGACATCGTGGCCAGCGTGAACAGCACCGCGGCCGTGCCGAAGCACATCCTGCGCGCCAGCGGCCAGTGGCCGACCTCGCGCTGGTACCGGCGTACGCCGAGGATGTAGCCCGCGATACCGAGGAGCAGGACCGCGAGCATCGCCGGGTCGAACTTCCACGCGCTGAACGCATCGGCCCAATGCAGCGGGGAGGCCGGGCCGCACCCTTGGCTCAGGCAACGTCCGGCCGCATCGGCCAGCACCACGATCTACTCCTCCCGCGCACCCGCCCGGAAATGCCGGTTACGTTCCAGCACGGTACCCCCAGCGCTGCGGGGGCACGGCGGCGGGGTGCGGGTCGTGACGGCCCCGGACTCGCTACAGCTCCAGCAACACGGTGAACGGCCCGTCGTTGACCAGCCGCACCTTCATGTCCGCGCCGAAGACACCGGTGGCGACCGTCGCCCCGAGCCCCCGCAGCGCGCTCACCACCTCGTCGAACAGCGGCTCAGCCACGACCCCCGGTGCCGCCGCGGTCCACGATGGCCGCCGACCCTTCCGCGCGTCGCCGTAGAGCGTGAACTGTGAAATCAGCAGCAGCGGCGCGTCGAGGTCGGCGCAGGACTTCTCATCCGCCAGGATCCGCAGCGTCCACAGCTTCTCCGCCAGCTTCCGCGCTGTATCCATTGTGTCCGCGTGCGTCACTCCCACCAGCACGCACAGCCCCGGCGAGCCGATCTCCCCGACCGTCGCGCCGTCTACCTGCACACTCGCCTCAGCTGCCCGCTGGACCACCGCTTTCACGGGCCCGATCCTCCCACGCGGGTAATTCCCGCGAGAACGCACGCCGCCCGCCGTACCCTTTGCGGCATGCCGAACATACCCAACAGACAGATCAGAGCCCTGTATGACGACGCGACGATCACCGTCTACCAGGCCTACAGCCCGTCGATCGCCACGCCCGCGGCGGCGAACGGACGGTTCGGCGGCGGCTTCAAGCGGGAGCGGATGACGTGGATCAAGCCCTCGTTCCGCTGGATGATGTACCGCTGCGGCTGGGCTACGAAGCCGGGCCAGGAACGCGTCCTGGCCGTCCGGATCTCGCGCGAGGGCTTCGAGTGGGCATTGGCTCACAGCGCGTTCGCGCACTTCGACGCCAATCTGCATGCCGATCACGAGGCGTGGCGCGCCTCCCTCGCCGAGCCCGTGCGCGTCCAGTGGGATCCGGAACGCGACCTGCACTTCCGGCCGCTTGACCACCGCTCCGTCCAGATCGGCCTCGGCGGTCCGTCCGTCGCACGGTACTGCGACGAGTGGATCCAGGGCATCGACGACGTCACCGAGCTGGCCCGCGCGTGCCGCGCCGAACTCACCGCGCACGGCCCGGACGCGGCCGCGAAGCTGCTACCTGCCGAACGCCCCTACCCCGTGCCGGATTCGGTTGCCGCGCACATCGGGATGACTCGGGATCAGGTTCGTGTCCACAAAGGGTCCGGCTCCGGCAATAGCTGACGGCGGCCCGGACGACTCGCCGCCGCCCTTGCCGGTGTTACTCAGCCATGGTAAAAATTACTCATGCCAGTAACACCTGTCGGCAAGGCCCGCGATCGTTCGGTCACCGCGACCGCCCGCAGGGCCCAGATCGTCGCGGCCACCATCGAGACGATCGCGGAGCTCGGCTACGGACAGACCTCGTTCGGACGCATCGCGGAACGCGCCGGGCTGTCCAGCACCCGCCTGATCTCCTACCACTTCGCCGGAAAGCAGGAGCTGATCGCGCAGGTCGTCGACGAGGTCGTCGGCGAGATCGGGGCCTTCGTGGCCGCGCGGATGGCCGACCAGACCTCTGCCGCGGGCGCCCTGCGCGCCTATATCGAGTCGAACGTCGAGTACGTGGCCGGGCACCGCACTGAGATGAAGGCGCTGCTCGGCATCTTCCTGAGCGGAGCCCTCCCCACCAGCCCGACGTCCGAGGAAAGCGGCCCGGCCGTGGCGGTCTCGCGGCTGGAGGAACTCCTGCGCGCGGGACAGCGCGGCGGCGAGTTCCGCGCCTTCGACCCGGCCGTGGTCGCGATGAGCATCCAGCGTACGATCGAGGGCGTCCCCCTGCTGTGCGAGTCCCGTCCCGATCTCGATTTCACCGCCTGCGCCCGGGAACTGGCCACCGTGTTCGAACTCGCCACCCGGAACTCCGCGTGAACGGCGTACCTGACAAGGGCCTCCCACCGCGCCGCGGGGGCGCCATGCTCACGCTGCTCTTCGACATGGGCGCGCCCATCGTGATGTTCTACATTCTGACCGCGGCCGGCCTGAGCAGCTTCAGCTCACTGCTGCTGAGCGCGGTGCTGCCGGGCCTGAGCACCGTCTACCAGGTGCTTCGGGCGCGGCACCTGGACGCCCTGGCCGTGTTCATGGTGGCGATCACGGTGATCACCGCCCTGGCCTCCCTGCTGAGCGGGAGCCCGCGGTTCCTGCTGGCCAGGGACGGCTGGGTCACCGGGATCTCCGGCCTGTGGCTGCTGGCCACCACGCGGGCCGATCCGCCCGTGGTCTTCATGTTCGCCCGACCGCTGCTCGAGGGCCGGATCGGCCCGAACGGCGAGTCCTGGACCCTGCTGTGGGACCGGCTGCCCGGCTTCCGCCGGATCTGGCGGGTGGCCAGCGTCGTCTGGGGCGTCGCGACGATCCTCGACGCGGTGGTTCGCTTCGTGATGGCGTACACCCTGCCGGTTGAGGCGGTGCCCGCGCTCAACGGGGTGCAGTACGCCATCCTGTTCGTCCTGCTGCAGGTCGTCACCAACGTCTACTACTACCGCGCCGGCCTCTACGACTCACAGTCCGACCTCTACGCCCCGATCCGCTCGGCCGCAACCGATCCGCCGCCACCCGCAAGGGTCTACGCGGCCTGATTCAGGCTACGAGCAGGCGCAGCCCGAGTTCCGCCGCGTCGAGATCGATGAGTTCGCGGTTGCGCTCGGCCCACCGGCCCGAGGAGAGGTCGTCGCGGAGCCCGGTTACCGCCCGTTGCTCAGCCTGCGGCCCGACTCTGGTCCATATTGATACCGCGCGGCGCACGTGCTCCTCCAGGTACGCCTCGGGCCGGCGCCAGTAGGCCTCGAAGAAGCCGTCGGCGCAGTCCCACGGGATGAGTACCGGCTCAATCCGGGCCCCAATCGCGTGGGCCAGTTGATCCACCGACGGTCGGCCCGCGACCAGATCTGCGACCTCGGGCAGGTAGTCGCGGCTAAGCCAGAACCGGTGACGCCAACCGGTATCGCTGGCGTCGTGCGTGAACACCACCACGCGCCGGGCCACGCGCCGCATCTCACGCAGCCCGGCGATCGGATCGTGCCAGTGGTGAATCGTGCTGAAGGCCATCGCGGCGTCGAAGGACTGGTCCTCGAACGGGAGGCGTTCCGCGGCAGCGGCCACGCACGGCGCCGCGCCCGCGGGACGCTGCGCCCGCATCACCGCCGACGGTTCCACGGCTGTGACCTCGCGGTCCGCAGGTTCGTAGGAGCCGGTTCCGGCCCCGACGTTCAGCACCGTCCGCGCGTCCCCGAGCGCATCCCAGACCTGTGCGGCGATCCGCGGCTCCGTACGCCGCGTCGCCGGGTAAGCCGACCCGATCACGTCGTACAACTGCGCGCCGAACACCTTCAACTGCTCCTCCGGCGTCGTGCTGATCCCCATGGCCCGTGCCTCCAGTTCCCTGTCGATGGCCGCCACCATCGCCCCGGCGCGGTCGCGCTGCTCCAGCAGCAGCCCGCGCAGCCGGCGCAGGTGCGCGACCGCGTCAGTGGCCGGGTCGTCAACCAGATCCGCGATCTCACGCAATCCGAAGCCCAGCCGCCGGTAGCCGAGCACCTCCCGCAGCCGCTCCACGTCACCCGCCGAATAGGCCCGGTACCTGGCTGCGGTCCGCGCGGACGGTTGTACGAGGCCGATCTCGTCATAGTGATGCAGCGTACGTACACTCACGTCGGCCAGCTCGGCCACGCGCCCCACGGTCAGGTGCTTCTCCACGCCACCGACTATGTGGCATCACGCCACGTGAGGGTCAAGCGCGTGAAGCGCGGCAGCTGTTGAGTTAACTGTCGGTGCATGAGGGCCAGTGGTCCGCTGCCCACTCTCGCCAGCCTGGCCACCCCACCGGCGCGGCTGGGATCTCACTACCGTCGAGTTCGGCGGCGTCGGGCTCCTGGAATTGCTCCCGCCACTCGTCCACGTCGGCCTCGCTCATCGGGAACGTGCGGTGCGGTGTCGTTTCCTGGCGGTGTGCGATGCGGACGAGTTGGACGTCTTTGTCCACGGGTAGGTAGACCACCTTGCATGTTGCCCCGGCCGACCGGGCCAGCCAGCGCAGTGCCGAGCGCTCATCGCGGCCCCAGAGCCCGAAGTCGAGCACGACGCTGGTCCCCAGCCTCAGCGCCTGGAGCGCGATCGAGATGAGCCGGCCTTCGATCACCCAGCGCTTGCCGTCGGCCATCGAGTCCCCGAACAGCGGGATCATCCAGTGGTCCGGGGTCAGCCGCAGCGCTTGGTGCGTGGCGGCGAGCTCTTCGGCCCGGGTGGTTTTCCCGGCTGCGGGGAGCCCCACCATCAGGACCAGGGTGGCGACACGCGGCTCCCGCGTGACGACGGGTACGGCCGCGGACGGGCATGGGAACGATTCTTCGCACGGTGAATTCGAATGCTGCGACTGAGACATGGCTCCCCTGATCAGGCGGTACGAGTGGTCATGGCAGCGCAGCAGCACATGCCTCGACTCTAACCGATGCGCCGGTTTTACCGAGATGGGAAAAGAGCTGCGCGAGCCCGAGCCCCGGTATCAGCATTCGTGTAATGCTGGTCTTGGTCAGGTGAAGGGGGCGCTATGAGCGCGATCGTGCACGTGGGTGCGGGCCGGGAATCGGGTGCGTCTGGGTCTGGGGGCCCGGTGGAGACGATCACGGGTCACCTCGGTTCCGGTGCCGAGTACCTGCCGGTGGTTTCCGGGTCCTGGCCGCCTTACGATCATGTCAACGTGCAGGTCGGGATCGACCGGTGGCTGGCCTCGGCCGACGGGCGTCACCGGCTGCTCGGGCTCACCGGTTTCCGGCATCGGATGTTCGGGCTGGCCGAGTTGTGTCAGCCCGATGGGGACCAGGGCATGCGGATCGGCGGCGTCGCGATGCGCGACTTTCCGTCGGGTCCGGACGGCGCGGTCCGCGATTGCGTGCAGTGCGGGCTGTACCTGTACGAGGACGGCGATCTCCGGATGGTCCTGCTGCTGCGGGGGTCCGATCAGCGCGGGCCGCAGCCCGATGTGACCCTCGAGGTCGCGGCCACCGACCCGGAGGCCGCCCGCGGCCTGCTCTCGAGCGTGCGCGCGCTGGCCGTCGAGCACAGCGTCTACCGCCGCCAGGTCGTCTCGTTCGGCGACGAGGCGTTCGGCCCGGCCCGCGGCGGTCTGCTCGCCTTCCAGCCCAGGCCGCGGCTCGGTCGCGAGGAGCTCATCCTGCCCGGCGGCCTGCTCGCCGGGATCGAACGGCAGATCGTCGGCGTGGCCCGGCACCGCGAGGCGCTGCTGGGTTACGGCCAGCACCTCAAGCGCGGGGTGCTCCTCTACGGCGAGCCCGGGGTGGGCAAGACGCACACGGTGCGCTACCTCATCAGCTCCCTGCCGGAACTGACCGTGCTGATCCTGTCCGGCGCCGCGCTGCGCTTCATCCGCGAGGCCTGCTCGGTGGCCCGTTCGCTGCAGCCGTCCCTGCTTGTCATCGAGGACGTGGACCTGATCGCCGAGGAGCGGGGGACGCACGCGGGCGCCAGCCCGCTGCTGTTCCAACTGCTGAACGAGATGGACGGTCTTGGCGACGACATCGACGTCACGTTCCTGTTGACCACCAACAGGGTGGACGTGCTCGAGCCCGCGCTGGCCAGCCGCCCCGGCCGGATCGACCACGCGGCCGAGATCCCGCTGCCCGACGCGGAAGGGCGCCGTCGCCTGCTGGCGCTCTACCAGGGCGGGCTGACCCTGGACCTCGTCGATCCGGACCGGCTGCTCGAACGCACGGAGGGCGTCACCGCCTCGTTCCTCAAGGAGCTGCTACGGCGGGCCGCGTTGATCGCGCTCGAGGAACGCGAGGGCGCCGCGGCCGCCGAGCCCTCGTTGCGTGTGACGGACGAGCACCTGAACGCGGCGCTCGATGTGCTGCTCGGCGACGGAAGCCGACTCACCCGCAAGCTCCTCGGCGGCGGAGCGGCGTAAGCCACCGCGCGCGCTGCCGGTGAACGCGGCGAGCCTTGCGAAAACCTACCAGTGAGGTTAGCCTACTTGTGGGTGGCGAGGCCCTTCACGGTCGTCCCATCCGAACGGCGGGGCTTCTAAGAAAACTCACATGCGGCACCCATCAGAAGCCGAGAAATCGGGGGCATCCTCAATTTGAGAGCAGATCACAGAGAGGATGCCTCAATGAATGACTACGAGCCCACCGGCCCCCTCGGCGTTCCGGGGATCGGCGAACCGTCGGCGAACGAGCCGGACCCGGCGTCCGCGGCCCGGCAGGAACGTCCCTCCGGGTTGCGGCGGCTGTTCTCCCGGAAGAGGAACATCGTGATCACGGGCGCCGCGGTGGTGTGCGCGGTGGCCGGGGTTTCCATCGGCCTCGTCGCGACCTCCGGCTCGTCGATCACCACGACGGCCGCGTCCAGCACCGCCGCGTCCGGGCAGGGCGGGCCCTTCGCGGGCGCCTCCGCCGGCGCCGGCGGGGGATCCAATGCCCGCTCCGGACCGGAACCCGGCGGTTCCTCGGGCACGGTCACCAGCGTGTCCGGTTCCAGCTTCACGCTGACGACGCCGGCCGGCCAGAAGGTGACCGTCAACGAGGGCTCGTCCACCACCTACCAGGACGGCTCGGCCTCCAGCACGGCGAGTGCGGTCACGACCGGCTCGGGGGTCCTCGTGCTCGGCACGGTGGACAGCACGACGATCACCGCGACGCAGGTGACCATCGAACCGTCGGGCAGCAAGTACACGACGGCCTCGGCGTCCGTCACCGCCCTCCAGAAGGGGCAGAAGAGCACGGCTGTCTCGATCGGCTCGATTCCCACGGACTACACCGAGGGCCAGGGCACGATCGTCAGCGGTAGCACCGCCGACCAGGCGACGGAGGCCGCGCTGGCCGCGTACCCGGGCGGGATCGTCGACCGCGTCGTGCAGTTGGGCAACGGCGAATACGAGGTCCACTACATCGGCACCGACCTGCACCACATCTTCGTCAGCTCGAGTTTCCAGGTGGTCGGCGCCAACTAACCGCTAGTCGCGGCGCAGGTGTCGGTTCAGGAAGCTGCTCGAAGAGGACTGACCTGCGAAGGGTGCAGCTTGATCTGGGGCACGGTGTTACGGAGGAGTTGTGCTACTCACGCCGCGCGGTTGTTGAGCGAACTTCCCGGGTGGTTGATCAGTACGGTCTAGCAAGAGTCGGCTGCTGTGCCTAGATCCGAGCACAGCAGCCGACTTGTCGGTTACTCGCCTGCTTCAGCGCGCGCCGCGAGCTCGACGGCAGGGTTTTCGGGTAGGACTGTCGTGGTGAACGTGTAGCCTTCGTCGCAAAACAGGACCTCGATCGTGGGTGGTACGAGTTTGCGGTACCAGATCGCGAATTCGGCGGCCAGGTGGACGCTGCCCTCCAGATAAATGCAGGTGCCGTCGACGTGCGAGTGCCCCTCGACCTGCTCGGCCCCACGTTCGTAGGTCCATACGACGTCGCGCACCTGGCTGACCGTCGCCGGCAGTCCGGGCTCGAAGGCGAGTTCGGGCCAGTCTCGTTCCAGGGCTGAGCGCAGCGTCTCGGACGCTACGCGGAACCCGGGGTCATCGAATAGCACCAGATAGGACATCGATATGCTCGACGTTCCTTATGCCGTGAGCGGATTGGACGGGTCGGCGATGGCGGCGGCGTACCTTTGGAATTCGTCTTCCTGTCCCGCGTCGATCTTGGCCTGGATGGCGACGGGTACCCCGGAGCCGACGACATAAGGGCTCTGGCTGTCCACGGACTGCGACAGGTCGTCGGTGTCGTTTTCGAGCGCGTCGTAGGTGTCCGCCACGTCGCTCGACGGCTCCTGGGGGAAGCTGAGGTCGCCGAGCGACGCGTCGTCCACGGCCGAGGCGCGAGCCGGGTTCGCGGCCGGGGTGCGTCCAGTGCCGCTGGTGCCGCCGGCACCCCGGGTGCCTCCGGTCAGGCGATCGGCAAGCTCGGCGGGCCACGAGCCGGATGAGGTGGTCGACGCCGTTGCGCCGGTGCTCGTCGGGACGAGCTGACGACGTGATAAGGCGTGGTTGCGGACACGTACAGCACGCCGAGCGTCGTGTCCGCGGCGATCACCGACGAGCCCGCACTCGAGGACGAGGTGCTAACCGGGAGCGTCGGTGCGTCGCCGAGAGCGGTGGTCAGCTGTGCGGACAACTGCTCAGGTGGAACGAACTGAGACAGGCCGGAGCCGAGCAGCGCGTCAACACTCTGACCGGTCAGCCATTTACCGCTCAGCGCCGAGGTCTCGGCCGTGTTGCCCGCACCCGACAGGCTCGAGGACGGCGCCTTGACGTAGAGCCGCCCAGTCACACGCAGCAGGCCGTAGGCCGTGCCGTCCTCGGTGAGCGTGCCGACCAGTTCGTCATGCGCGGTGACCTTGACATCTACGGTGCCCAAGCCGGGAACGGTGTCCTCATAGCGCACCTCGGGTTTCGCAGCCAGCACGGACAGCGCGTCAGCGAACGGTGCCGTGCGAGCGGCGGCCACCGGAGCCGCAGGGCCAGACCTGCCGACGCCGCCCAGCCACGCCGCGAGCCCGGCGATCAGCGCGAGCACGACGGCACCGACGATCAGCACCCTGCGGCGGATCAGGCTGGTTGTCCGAGGCTCCCGGCGTCATCGCGGACATCTCATGCTCCCTTCATAGGGACGTCCGCCATGAGAGTAGGAAAGGGAGTGCGGGACCGGTCCTGGCCGTGACCAGCTACCGTCGGGTCCTGACGGAGAGGTCTTGTGATCTGTGATCTACGGGGTGGAGGCGCGACCGAGGTTAATCAGGTTTCTGATGATGTGTCGGCAGCTGTACCGGCGATATCGGAAACGTGGACGAGGCGGGCTTGGACGCGCTCGATGTCCGCGCGCATGCCGAGGCGCTGGTAGATCTCCAGCGCTTGGTGCAGGTTCGCGGCGGCCTGGGTGGAATCGCCGGTGGCCAGGTGGCACTCACCGATGCCTTCAAGGGAGACAGCTTCGTCGTCGGGTTTGTTCAACTCGCGGTTCATCGCCAGGGCCTGCTGGTAGAGCTCGAAGGCGCGGGGGCGTTGGCCGGCCGCGGCGAAGGTGGCGGCGTAGTGGTTGAGCGCCCAGGC
>Ga0185299_10003289_pt1 | contig 21967 bp, 16 predicted proteins | sample PaiPotPPA55metaG_FD_128002 | JGI IMG/M metagenome (GOLD analysis project Ga0185299, IMG submission 128002) | Iron sulfur acid spring bacterial and archeal communities from Banff, Canada, to study Microbial Dark Matter (Phase II) - Paint Pots PPA... ... | reverse complement strand
CAATCGTGGGCTGGACATTGTCGGTGCCGTTAAACACCGCGCGCTGGCCGGGTTGCAGATCGTAGGTCTGTCCGCTGGCGGTCACTTGTCCCGCGCCACGAATGACGGTGATGCCGGTATTGTCGCCATTTTCGTTTACGTCGATGCGAAACGCTCCGGCTTGATTGATGGTAAAAACAAGATTGGGCGTATCCACCTCGTAGATGTCGCCTTCGCGAATTTCTTTGACGCGGAAATTGATGGAACCTTCCGCGAGGCGCATTTGGGTGATGTTCTGATCGAGATTCAGGAAAGAGAGGGCGGTCATGCTGCCCAGATGAATGGAAACTACGCCGGTCTGAAGTTCGGCGCGGGAATCTTTATCGGTCCAGATTTTGTCGCCGATGGTCATGGGACGGTTGCGCGCTGCGCTGCCCCAGTCGCCCGCTCCACCAGGCTGCAGAGAAACCGAACCATCGAGATAACTGATGCGAGCAACGCGAGTTGGCGGATCGCCAGTGTCACCTTGAGCAAGCTGATCCGTTGAATCAGCTTGGTAAGGCTGATTACCTTGATCACCCTGATTTGCGTAAGCTCTAGTGGCTGAAAAAAAGAGAAGACCGATGACACACAAAAGCAGGCTAAGCAAGTGCTTGCCAGAAAGAGTGGTCTTCAACATGGTTGATCACCTTATCCCTAGGCCGGACGCCGGGTTCCGGCAGATGGGAGCCTACCTCATATATAACTCCCATTGGGTAGAACCCCAAAGTGGAAAAGAAGTTGCTCGGAGCGCCAGAAGGGATGCGGCTACGCAACGTTTCGCAGGGCAGGATGCCCAGCTGTTCAACAAACTGCTTGTTATCTGTACCTTAGGATAGGGCACATCAGAGATGGGCGTTCGGATAGTTGGGCCATTCCCTTCCCGCCTGTTCGCCATGCATCAAATCGGACGAGGGCACATACCCATTTCAGGATTGACTAGTGGGGTGTGCCATTGCCGCCAATTTGGTAGCCGACTCCACGGATTGTTCGGATTAAAGGCCGGTCATAGCCAGTATCCACTTTGCGGCGGAGATAGTTGATGTAGACGTCGACCACATTGGTCATGGTGTCGAAATTAATTTTCCAAACCTGCTCGACAATCGCCGTGCGGGTGACGGCCTGGCCCTCATGACGCATCATGAACTCGAGGAGGGCAAATTCCTTGGGGCTTAGATCGATGGAGTGGCCTCCGCGCTGGACAGCGTGCGTGACGCGATCGATTTCCAGATCGCCGACCTTAAGCACGGCGCGACCGGGGCGGCTTCCTCGACGCAGAACGGCGCGGATGCGCGCAGCAAGCTCCGCGAAAGCAAAAGGCTTCGCCAAGGAATCGTCGGCACCGGCATCGAGCAAGCGGACGCGTTCTTCCGCCAGGCTCGCTCCAGTGACCATGAGGACGGGCAAGTCCGGTTTTTTCGCGCGAATATTGCGAAGAACGTCCAGTCCGCCTTCCGCGGGCAAATTGAGATCCAGAATCACGAAATCGTACGGCTGGTCAAAAGCCAGACGCTGGGCTTCTCCACCGTCTGAAACCATTTGTACGGAAAACTGTTCCTGCTGCAACCGTTGATGGAGAAACTCCGCCAGCGGTGCGTCATTTTCAGCGACAAGAATGCGCATCGGCACACACCGGAAAATAAATTTGGAAGGGGTAAGACGATAGTGATGGTGATGCTGGAGTGTGTCAACGAAGTATCGGGAGGTGATAGCGCAAAGAGTATCCCCTTATAGAGGCTTGTGGAATCGAGGAGCGGATCGAGCTGGCGATATAGATAGCTTGGAGAAAACTACCGTGCCATCAGGCAATCTGGAGTTGCAAGGGAGAGCTATTGTTGCGGTGGATTGGGATTGGGGTTGGGTGTCGCCGTTGGAGGAGCTGGGGGTGGGCTCAGCGGGTTCGGTTGTGGGCCAGTGGGATTTTGGCCTGGGGTTCCAGGTGGCATTCCAATTTGTTGGCCGGGTGCACCTGCAATGCCCAGGTCTTTGGAAGGATCCCAGATAAACTCGAAAAGGCGGTAGTTGTGGGCCTTTTCGAAAACCATCAACGAGGGCTGATTGATCTTGCTCCCGATACCGATGATGTTGCCGCCGACGATAGTCGGCGTGTCACCCGTGGGAACGGCTTGAGAATCCGTGCCCGTGCCTGTCGCGTCGGTTCCCTGCGCTCCGGTGCCTGATCCGGCGGCGCCTGGGGTTGGCCCGGTTGTCCCCTGCCCATTTGCGGGAGCGGGAGTCCCGGGAGTGGTGCTAGTCGGCCCAAAGCTTCCTGGAGGGCCTGTCGGGCCCCCAATCGTTCCCTGGGCATTACCTGGCGTTACCCCCGGCACCCCCGGCTGTCCTGCGGCCGCAGGCATCTGGACGTTGCTTAAAGAAGGGTTGAGGCTGCCGATGAGCTGTCCCGCCGGGCCAACATAGATCAGGCGCCACGAGCCGTCCTCTTTGTTCATGGGGTCTTTGTAGGCTTGGCGCATGAAGCGAATGTTGCCGATTTTGGGCTTGGTCAAATCGTCCATGGAAGTCGGGAAGCGGCCCAGCTTGCGGTAGTAAAGCTTGATGCCGCGAGTGTATTGTTGGCCGCGCCAGATCATTTCCTGTTCTTTTTCGCGCTTGCCTTCGGTGAGGATGCGCAAGCCAATGGACATAGTGCCGACGACGAGCAGCGCGGTGAGAAATACGACGAGCAGCAAAGCGTAGCCGCCTTGTTTCTTTCGCGCTCGCGTTATTAGAGGCTTATTTTTCATGCTGATGGCGGGGTGGCTTGCTCATCCAGCGGCGTAGTACCCGGAAGTCCGCTGGAAATCTCTTGAAACTCGAGAATGGTATTGCCAACCTTTAAGATGCGATAACGGCCCAGCAGGGTGTCCCCCTCGGTCACGATGAACGTATCCTCACCGTCAGTAAAAAACGCGAGGCGTGGTGTCCCTTTCCCGACTGTGCCAAAGCCAAAGTATTTGAGATTCGGCGGCAGCGACGCTGTCGTGGGCTTCGGCGGGGGCGGGGGAGGAAGAACCGGCCCCGACTGTTGCAGTTTGGCGTCATTCGCTTTTTGCACTTCAGCCGGCGTGGGAGGAGCGATGCTGCTAAAAGGGTTGCGGCCGTTGCTCTTGTACTCGGTTTTCTGCGCGCGCTCGAGTTCTTGCCAGCGGATTTGCGGGTTTTCTACAGCCAAACCCTTATAGTCCTCAATAAAGCTGGCCGTTTGCATGGAGCGTGTTTGTTGGCGCCACTCGAAACTCCAAATGAGCGCGGCAACCACCACCAGCACGACGAGCACGATAACTTGATTCTTCTGCTTCATGCGCCTTCTCGAAAAAAAGTCCGTAGGTGGAGTCCTACCCGAATGGTCCCCGTAGCAGCTTGCGCCTGCGCATCCGACGCGAGAGCCAAGCCATCGACCACGTAGAATCTCTGTGACCGCTGCAAACCATTCACGAATCGCACGACGCTGCCGTAGCCGCCGCTCACTGTCGCTTCGATAGTCACTTCGGTCAAGCCGCGATTGGGGATTTCCTTCTGCCTTTCAGTATGAGTCTCAATCTGAAGGCCGGCTTTCTTTGCGACTTCATCGAGTTCGGCCTCGATAGAAGAATACCCAATGCTCGCCGCGGGGAGAGACTTCTCGAACTTCTCGCAATCCTTGCGCGTTGCGGGCATATTGTCTTTGATAAATTGCGCGGACTTGATGTCGTTCTTCAGGACACCGAGCTTAAGAGTTTGTTCGTCGAATTCCTTTTGCGGCGTATGGGGCGAGGAGGCCAGTTCCCAACTGTAGACGGCCAGCCCGATGTCCGCGGTTAATAGCAATCCGAGCGCGATCAGGATCGCACGCTTTTGTAATGTGAAGTCCCGGTGCATTACGTCCTCAAGTACTCCGCTTTCAGCTCCACGACGACGCGGTCCCCACTTGTCTCCGATGTGGGATGATGCTCGGTGATCAATTCGATGTGAGTAAATGTCTTGGAGTCTTCCAAAGCTTTTATGAGCTTGAGTTTAGCGTCATCGCTGGTAGCGCCGATGATTAATTTTACTTCGATGTGGCCCTTTTCCTGCTTTGGCTCGATGCTTACCACGCGGACGCCCGCCGGAAGAACTTTCTCCAAGTCCATGAACATCAAGGTCCAGTTAAAGCTGCGCGCATCGATGAGGCTGTTGATGAAAGCGGCGCGGTCATGCAGTTTGGCATTTTCGTCGAGGGCAAAAAACCGCTCCAAGGCTGCGCGCTGCTGGTCAAGTTCGGCGACCTGCTGAAGAATTTTCGCAGATTTGGCGCGCATTTCAGCGTTGGCATTACGAGCCAGATAGACGTGCCAGCCCAGGCTCAGGAAGACAATGGCCGCGATGAGGCCCACGAGGCTCGAACCCGCCACAAATTTCCGGTGTGCCTCGAGAGGCTTGGTCGCTAGATTGAGCCGAACTCTCATGCTTCTTTGATTGCTTCCTTTCTCGAAACCCGAACCGAACTATGTTAGCCGCGATGCAACATCCAGCCGACCAGACCATCCAGTTCGCGGTCTGCAAGCGGACGCGCATCGTCCGGGATGCGTCCATCGGAGACCCCGGCTTGAAGCAGCGAGCGTACTTCGCAATGAAATTCTTCTTCGAGCGGCGACACAAATTCCTGTAGGCGCGAGCCGAGGCCCGCAACGCGGACCGACTGAATGCCTTCTTGCCAGGTGTCCTGGTAATACGCGGCTACCGGATAAATATCTTCGAGCAGCATGTGCGGCGTCAGATCCGCGCCGCGTGTGGGCAATTCCGTGCAGCGGTAACCGCAGAGGACGCCTTCGCGGATGATCGCGGTGGTCAAGGACGGACCGGAAACGCGAGCGAGGAGTGTGGGGCGGTTCTCTTCCACGAGGGCGATCGCGGCGAGGGAGGAACTGAGGACTACTCCCGGATGCAGCCCGGCCCCTTCGGCGAGAGATTCGTATTCGCGTATGATGCGCAAGCGAGCCAACGCAGTGACAACGTCGACGCCTTCTTCCCGGGGGGCTTGGCGCATGTAAGAAATTAGCGTTTCGTCGACCTCGAAAGGAACGCTTTTTTTCAGCTTCCATCGAAGCATGGGATCGGCTTCTGCTTTCGAGCGAGGGAACTCGTCGAAGTGCTGGACGAAGACGCGAATGACCGGGTCCGGCAGAATTAGTGCAACGCTTTCATCCTTGGCCCGCAAGCGGGTACACACCGCTGCGATGGCGGTCTTGAGCGCAAGGGCGTTCGCGATATTTGTTTCGACCGCTGAGGGGACAAGAGCGCCAGGGGGAAGAACCTCGACGCTAAAACCATCCACGCTGCCGGTCCTCGTCCAACGGGCGCCTGCCACGCTGTCCAGGCCTATTTCGATGGCCAGGGGCGGATGAGGAGTAGCATCCAGCCAGCGCGCGACGCGACGCACAAGATCGCTCTTGTAGATTCCCTGGTGAAATGTAGCTGTGCTACTCAACGAAGGTCACCTTATTGATTTCTTTGACAGTGGTAAGACCCGCGCGGATTTTGGCCAGGCCGCTTTCGCGCAGAGTGATCATGCCTTCTTCTATAGCTATGCGTTTGATCTCGGAAGTGGGGCGGCGATCCACAATCATTTCGCGGATGCGATCCGTCAAGTCCAGGAGTTCGCAGATGGCAGTGCGTCCATGATAGCCCGTACCGGAACATTCCAGGCAGCCGGCTCCCTCGGAAAGGACGACGTTGGCCCATGCTGCCGGATCGAGGCCGGCTTCTTTTAATTCGGTGGCAGAAAAACTTTTTGGGCGCTTGCAGTTTTCGCAGATCACGCGGACGAGGCGCTGCGCCATGATGCAGTTCAGAGCGGAAACGAAATTGTAAGGCTCGACACCCATGTTAATAAAGCGGCCGATGACGTCTGTTACGTTGTTGGCGTGCACGGTGGTGAAAACCAAGTGACCGGTGAGGGCGGATTGAATGGCGATTTGGGCGGTTTCCTGGTCGCGGATTTCGCCGACCATGATTTTGTCGGGGTCGTGGCGAAGAATGGAACGCAAGCCGCGCGCGAAGGTAAGCCCTTTTTTCTCGTTTACCGGGATTTGCGTGATTCCTTTGAGCTGATACTCGACCGGATCTTCGATAGTGACGATTTTGTCTTCGTCGGTTTTGATTTCGTTGATGGCGGCGTAGAGAGTGGTGGTCTTGCCCGAACCTGTTGGGCCAGTGACGAGCACCATGCCGTATGGCTCTTGAATGTAGCGGCGGAAACGTTTGACCTCGAGTTCGGAAAAGCCGACAACGTCAAGGCTTAGGCTTTGGAATTTCTCCGAAAGCGTTTCCTTATCCAGGACGCGGAGGACGGCGTCTTCGCCGTGGCTTGCGGGCATGATGGAGACGCGCAGATCAATGAAGCGGCCTTTGTACTTAACGCGGAAACGGCCGTCTTGCGGGACGCGGCGTTCGGCGATGTCCAAATCGCTTAATACCTTGATGCGTGAGAGAACCGTCGAGTGCCATTCTTTGGCGATCGGTTGCATGGCGTGTTGCAAGACGCCGTCGATGCGGTACTTGACGGCGACTTCGGTGTCGCGGGCTTCGATGTGGATGTCACTCGCGCGGCGTTCGAGGGCGGTGAAGATGATGGTTTCGACCAAGCGAACGACCGGGCTGACGGTGCTGTCGCGCGTGAGGCGGTCGCCGGAGATGGTCTCTTCGCTCTCTTCTTCTTCCTTGGAAACCTGAAGGGTGAAGGCTTCGGTGGCTTGCTCGAGGACGCGTTGAGATTGCTCGGTGCGCTTGAGGATGTCGCCGATTTGCCTTGCGGTGGCTACCTTGATGGCCAGCTTTTTTCCCAGGAGCAACGGAAGTTCGTCGCTGAGCAAGACGAGGCTGGGATCGGAGACGGCGATGGAAAGTGAGTTGTTTTGAACTTCTAGCGGCACAAAGTTGTAGCGAAACATCAGGTCCGCGGGGATGGTGCGGAAAAGTTCCGGATCGATGTGCTGTTCGCGGAGATCGACAAAGGCGCAGCGATATCTGCCGGCGAGCTTGCGCGCGAATTCGTTCTCGTTAACGGCGTCAGCGCCGTCGCCCGGTGTCCAATTGTGTTCTTGTGTAGCCACGGTCTCCTTACTTTAACTTTACCGCACTTTACTTTGCCGTTCCCGTGAGAGAGAAGGAGAAGATCGGCAGATAGAGTGAAATCAGAATAAAAGCTACCAGCAAGCCCATGAATATGAGAATAACCGGTTCGATGACGGCCACCAGCGCGGAAAGCCTGACGCCGACTTCTTCTTCATAGAATTCGGCGACGCTGGTGAGCATAGGAGCTAGCGCGCCGCTGGATTCGCCAACTTCAATCATGTCGAGCGCGAGCTCGGGCATGGTGCCTTTCGACGCCAGAGCGCTGTGAAGCGACTCGCCTTCACGGACCATTTGCGTGGCTTGGGTGACGGTCGAGCGGATAAGTTTGCTGGTGATGGCGTCGGAAGCGGTTTGCAAACCTGCAACCAGAGGAGTACCCCCAGTGAGGAGCGTGGCGAGCGTGCGGGAAAACTGGGCGACCTGGAATTTCAGAAGAGTGTCGCCGATGACGGGGATGCGGAACTTCAGACGGTCAAAAGCTTCGCCGCCTTCCTCGGTTCTGGACCAGAGAAGGACACCAAAAACGGAAAGAAACAAGAGCGCGATCACGCCGATAACGATGTAGCGATAGTCAACCGTGAGGGCGATGAGAAATTGGGTGGGGCCGGGGAGTTCCACATTCAGGTCGCGGTACAGCAGGGCAAATTTGGGAATCACAAAGGTGACGAGATAGGTGACAATGATCGTCGCGACAGTGATCAGAAGAATTGGATAGACGAGCGTGGCGAGAATTTTCTTCTTAACACCCGTGCTTACCTTTTGGTAGGCAATGTAATAGTCGAGAACGCCGGAAAGATTGCCGCTTTTTTCGCCGGCGAGAATGGCGGTGGCGTAAACTTTGGAAAAAACACCGGCTTCGGAGATGGCTTCGGAGAGCGACTTGCCTTCGCGAACGCGGTCTCGGACTTTGGAGAGTATAGGACGAAGCTTGGGAGAGGTGGCGCGGTCGGCGAGGAGATCCAGTGCTCGGAGGATCGGCAAACCTGCTTTGATGAGGGTATTGAATTGTTGATTGAGGATGAGGAAGTCGGAGCCGCCGATTTGGCGTTCACTGCGGCGTCTGGAAAGTGCGCCGAGCAGGCTGCTGCGCGGGTCCACCGAGTAGACGAAAAGACCCCGCTCGACCAGTTTCTGACGCGCTTCGGCTAATGACCCCGCAGCCTCGACGTGCGAGAAAACCCGGCCGTTTGCGTCAGCAACGCGGCAGACAAATTCCCCCATGCCTAACAGTTTACCTCATCTAGTTAATATGCGGAGTAGCGGCCGATGGTTGGCTGTTCCTCCAAGGAAACGTTCCAGGGAACATAAACGGACTTTAACTTAAGGCTTTGATTCAGCAGGGGATTCTGCGTTGACGATGGCGACGCCGGTTGGAACATCGAACCGGAAATATGAATCTGCTAGGGGAGGATCGAAGCGCCAGCGAGCAAATTTGAACTCGACTACGACCCCACCGTTTTCGCGAACGAGAACGCGGGCGAGTTCGCCAGTGGCTGGGGAGATCTCTAGAAAGACAGATTCGTTTGGAACGGCTTCCTGGTTATCATCAGCTGCGGCGGCGGTCGCGTGCTGCGGTTTGGTTTGTTCTCCGCGGAGAGGGCAGTACAGTACCGTGTTTCCAGGCGTGTCGGGCTTTTCAGAAGTGGTGATTTCGACTCGAGCGCAGATCCGCGACAATTTCATCTCGCCAGCGAGAAGAGCCAGCGGCGTTCGCCAGTCTGTGCTTTGCTTTGCGGGAACGCGGGTAACCGTGTGATCGGCCGGGACGTAAAACCAAGCCGTTTTACCGTCCACAAGAAACAGGTTTTTCTCCGGGGATTCGTATTCCCAGCGCATTTTCCCAGGTCGCCGGAAATAGGCGACTCCGGCCTCTGAGCGAACTATTCGGCCGTTTTCGGAATACTGCTCGAGAAAGGTTGCAGCCAGGGTGTGCGCGCCGCGGTAACGTGCTTCCAGCTTTGCGCCGACCAATTTTGTTTCGGGTGTGGAAGAAAGGGCGGCCAGTATTGAGCAGGCATAGGCCAAAAAAACAAGCATAGTGTGTAGTCTAACAAGTCTGCCGCAGGTAGCAAACGAGGCTTTGCTGAGCTATTCGGCCTCTGCATACAAAAGAGCGCGGGGATTCTCCCGTGCTCTCCGAACGTTTAGCCCGGATTCATAAGTCTTAATACTGATTTATTGGACGGGGCCGCTGGTATTGGTGCAACCGGCTCCGCTAGGTTCGAATCGAACTACGCTTGTCGCGTCGCTGCAGAACATGCGCTGACCGGATATGCCCAGCGAAATGGGTGTCGCGGTAGCAGTGTACCCAACCGAAGGTGTGTTCCCGTCTCCGGCATAAGCAAAGGTATAACCTGCCTTAGTTCCCGCGCTGAGGACGCTGTCGAGCAAGCATGCGTTTGCGGGAGCGGCAGTGCAGGGTGCGACCCCACCGAGTGCGGGCAAGCTGGGTGGATATCCAGCGGTCGGGTAGGTGCTGGAGTATGTGACCGCCGCCGTGTTGATTGTGCGTAGTGACTGTGCGGCAGACGATTCGTTCGCAACAAGGCGTGACCGCAGATAATTGGGAACCGCAATGGCGGTCATAATGAGGATGATCGCCACGACGATCAGCAACTCAATTAGGGAGAAGCCGTTATGCTTTCTTCTCATGGAGGTTTCCGAATACCGTGTCCGAACCATTTTTCCGTTAAAATACGCCTGATTCTCATTTATAACTAGCATTCTAGAGGCCATACTCAGTCCCTGACAAACTTGCGTAACTGTATTATTTTTATATAGTTAGCTCCCATGCAGGGCTTTACAAGGGCAGTCCTCTTCCCCGGATGACATTAATCGTCATTTTTGAAATCGACACCGACGAAAAACGGCGATCTGGAGGCGCTGATGAATTCTTGTCGAGCAGCTTCCGCGGACTCCTAGGCTGCTCCCACACAATAGAGTTTACAAACTACGTGCCTTATTTCTGATCTCGCCACCGAATCCTCATGAGGGATAAGGGCCGGGTATTGAATAGAGTCACCCATAAAAAAAACAGAGCACGGAAGCAAGGTCCCGTGCTCTGTTCAGGTCCAATCACTTCAAGGCTGGATGCCCAAACGGGCAAGCAATCTTACTGCAATGGCGGGCTGGCGTTCGTCGGCGCGGTGCCATCCGTCGTGTAACGAATCACACCGGACTGGTCAGAGAAGAATCCACGCTGACCAGAACTGCCAATGTTGACCGGAAGACCGGTAAGCGTATAGTTCACGGACGGGGTGGCGCCGTCGCCAGTCCAATTGAACACATAGCCGCTCTTCGTGCCGAGCGAAAGAACGCTGTCCAGTAAGCATGCATTAGCGGGAGCGGCCGTGCAGGGATTTGCACCGCCCATGGCTGCCAGCGAAACTGGAAAGCCATTTGTCGGATAGGTGGACGAATAGGTCACGGCGGCGGTGTTGATCGTACGGATCGAACCGACCGAGGAGGCTTCGTTGGCCGCCATACGCGACCTTAGGAGGTTCGGAATTGCGATGGCCGCGATGATCAAAATGATCGCCACGACGATCAGCAACTCGATAAGCGAGAAACCCTTCTGCTTCTTCATTCTATCTCCTTGAGAGTGTGAGAGTTCTGGGTACCAGAGCACGCGGTACTAGAAGGCAAGGCGGGTGCCACTCTGGCACTACCCGCGCCAAAAATCAACCGAAGATAAGGCACTTGTTATCTGCATCTTACGAAATTTGACAGACCAGAACGCGCAAATTGATCCTCCTAACGAGCCTTCAGGGAGGGGTGAAATGACTTTTTCCGTCATTTCTGATGGACGAAAAAGGGCATCCGCGATCCCGCTTCTCAATCCTTTGTGACTCTGCCTTCCTCGCAAAGCAAAACCATTTGATTCTATAAGTTGTGTTTTCTTGGGGATAGTGGCGGAAACGAACGGTAGCTGAGTTTCAATAGATCGGCTGACTGGGTGCGCATTGCAAAACCCAGCTAAGCTGTTGATTGTATCCATAATTGGCTGAAGGTGAGCGGTATAACAGGCTGGGGAAGACTCCGCGGGATTTGGCGTTCGCAACCGAGTTCAGAAATTACGCAGGGCGCCCAAATCGGGATGCAAACTCGCCCCTAAAAAGAACAGAGCACGGAACCAAAGTCCCGTGCTCTGTTCAGGTCCAATCACTTCAAGACTGGATGCCCAAACGGGCAAGCAATCTTACTGCAATGGCGGGCTGGCGTTCGTCGGCGCGGTGCCATCCGTGGTGTAACGAATTACGCCGGACTGGTCAGAGAAGAATCCACGCTGACCCGAACTGCCGATGGTGACCGGGAGACCTGTAACCGTATAGTTCACGGACGGGGTGGCGCCGTCGCCAGTCCAATTGAACTTATAGCCACTCTTCGTGCCCAGCGAAAGAACGCTGTCGAGTAAGCATGCATTTGCGGGAGCGGCCGTGCAGGGATTTGCACCGCCCATGGCTGCCAGCGAAACTGGAAAGCCATTTGCCGGATAGGTGGACGAATAGGTCACAGCGGCGGTGTTGATCGTACGGATCGAACCGACCGAGGAGGCTTCGTTGGCCGCCATACGCGACCTTAGGAGGTTCGGAATTGCGATGGCCGCGATGATCAAAATGATCGCCACGACGATCAGCAACTCGATAAGCGAGAAACCCTTCTGCTTCTTCATTCTATCTCCTTGAGAGTGTGAGAGTTTTAGGTGCCAGAGCACGCCGTACTAGAGTGCAAGGGAGATGCCATTCGGCGCTCTTGAGGTACTGTTGGGTAAAATACATCAAGTCCTTTTGATTCTGTTACATACAAGCGAATAGAGATTGGGATAGTACTTTTGCCGTTGACCTAGCTTCATTAGAAGCCTCAAATTGACCTTTTGTGTCATCTGACCCCGCCGAAAAAGGGCACTTGGCGCAGACCGACATTGGTCCGCGCCACTTGATTTGAAAGCAAAAGCCTTCCAATTCTATAAGTTATGCTTCTTGGCGTAATGGCGAAATGATCGGTAGCTGATTTTCAGGAGATCGGAGGCCTTGGTCCGGACGCCGTTCGATTTCTCAAGGGCTGCCTGGAGATACCTTCGCTCAGTTTCAGCGATCTCCTTTTCGAAGTCGATCCCTTCGGGTGGAAAAGAGGGATCGCTCGCGGACCCGGCTCCGGAAACGAGCGCGCTGGCGTAGCCTGCAATTCGGTCGGGAAGAACGCGGAGGGATATCTCCCCGCCGGTTTCGAGCGCAACGGCCCGCTCCATGGTGTTCTCCAACTCGCGAACGTTTCCCGGCCAATCGTAGGCCTCCAGGCGACGGACCGCCTCCGGCGATAGACCTTCGACAGGCTTTTCCATCGACTTACGGAAACGTTCGAGGAAATGACGAGCGAGCAGGGGTATATCCTCTCGGCGCTCCCTCAGAGCGGGAAGCTGGATCGGGATTACGCTCAAGCGGTAGTACAAGTCTTCGCGGAAGCGTCCTTCGGCAATCTCCTTTTCAAATTCTTTGTTCGTGGCTGCGATGATGCGGACATCAACGTCTGTTTCCTCTGTGCTGCCGATGGGCCGGACTTTGCCTTCCTGAAGGACGCGGTAGAGCTTGACCTGCATGGTCAGGCTCATGTTGCCAATCTCATCCATGAAGAGCGTGCCGCCATGGGCGGCCTCGAAGAGGCCTTTACGATTCTCGTTTGCGCCTGTGAATGCGCCTTTCATGTAGCCGAAAAGTTCCGATTCAAGCAAGGTCTCAGGGAAAGCACCGCAATTGATGGTGATGAAGGGAGCCTGAGCGCGAAGACTGTTCTCGTGGATGGCGCGCGCAACCAGTTCTTTTCCAGTGCCACTCTCGCCGGTGATCAAGACGCGGCTGGTTTGCGGAGCTATGGTTTGGATCAAGTCGAAGATGGCGCGCATCTTGGGACTCTGCCCGATGATATTGTCGAGGCCTGTGAGGCGTCGCAGTTCCCTCCGAAGGTAGCCAGCTTCTTTTTTCCACTTGAGGCTTTCAGAGACCTCTTTGACGGCGCGGCGCAACTGGTCGACAAGCTCATGGTCTTTTATGACGTAGCGATCCGCTCCCGAGTTGATGGCCGCGATAGCGGTTTCCACCGTGGGTACCCCGGTGATAAGCAGAAAAAAGGAGTTCGGAGAAATCTCTTTGGTGAATTTCAGAAGGTCGACGCCGGTCGCTCCGGGCATGCGCACGTCGGAGATAATAATGTCAAAGATCTGCGATTCGAGCTTGCGTTTGGCAGCTTCGACGCTGTTGGCCACTTCGACGCGGTGACCTTCCTTGCGAAAGGTAATCTCAAGAAGCTCGCAAATGGAGCGCTCGTCATCTACAACCAGAATGTGAACGAGGTCACTTTGCGATTCCTTTGCCACTGTTTTCGTTGCCAGCATAAGACCTCACACCGTGCGCGGTAACTCCACGATGAATTCCGCGCCGCGATCTTTCTCTGAGATCACACTGATTCTGCCGCTGTGTGCCTGCACGATCTGATACACGATGGATAGCCCCAGACCCGTTCCGCCCTCAAATCCGGATTGCAGAGGCTCGAAAATTTTCGCCCGCTGTTTGGCGTCAAGGCCGATGCCGGTATCCCGAAACGCAATGCGGAGCCAGAAAGGCAGTAGCTCGATGCCTACGCTGAGCGTTCCGCCGGTGGGCATGGCGCGAAGGGCGTTGTCGCAGAGATTCCAGAAAACCTGCTTGATCTTGTCTGGGTCCACTCGCGCACGCAATTCCGCCCCGTTAAAGGTTCGAACAATGTGGTACTTGCTCTCAACTTCGGGCTTCTTCTCGAGCAGCGTGAGAGTTTCATCCAGCAAGCCGCGGACGTCTGCTTCCTGAAATTCGTAGCTCTTCTCGCGCGAGTAGTTCAGAAAGTCTGTGATGATATGGTTCAAACGCTCCGATTCGCGGCTGACGATATTGACCAGATGTTTCTCGTCCTCTTCAAGGGGGACAAGGCGGGCCAGTTCCTTCACCGCGCCGGCCATGGCTGTCAGCGGCTGGCGAATTTCGTGGGCGATGGCGGCGGACAACCTGCCCAGCGCCGCCATGCGGTCCTTCGTCGCTACTTCTTGCTCAAGTCTTCGAAGTTCGGTCAAGTCTTGAAAATTGAAAACGAAGCCGCTGCGGGAAGAATTCCGGGTGCGCAGTGGAGAAACGGAGATGCCCACGTAACGCTGCTGGCCGTCCGGTGTGCGGAAATCAATCTCTCTTCGGACCACGGGGCGTTCATTGGGGCCTTTGAGCCCGGGAAGCCAAAAATTCTCGTCGATCTCAGGCAGCTTCCGGCCGCGCAGATCCGCAAAACGCCAGCCGAGAATTTCTTCTCCCGTGCGATTTAGAAGCACGATCCTGCCCTGCAGATCCGTTGTCAGCAAGCCGCCCCGCATCGAATGGATGATATCTTCCGTGAAATCCTGGAGTTCGAGCAGCTCTTCGCGCTTTTCTTCGAGTTCAATGCCTTTGCGACGAAGCGATTGCGCCAATAGGCTGGCCAGATAAGCGACAGCGAGGAATCCGAAGAGATTGCTGAGAAACCAGACGCGCAGGCCCTCCGGCGTGGGCACGAGCAAGAAGGTGCGCGGGATTTTTCCGGCAAAGGCCAGTGTGGTCATGCCCCCGAGGATGAAGAGACAAATCGCTGTGGTAACGAACGCCACTTGGCGCGAGAAGAGGATACTGGCCACGATGATGACCAGCAGGTAGAGAGAGATGAAGGAGCTCTCCTGGAGACCGGTGGTGTAGACCAACGCTGAAATGATGACAATGTCGCCAGCGACCTGCAGAACGCCCTGCCAGCTGGCTCCGGGCGCCCAGCGGACCAGCGCGATATGAAGGACTCCAAGGAGAACCCAGGCCAGCAAAAGCGGTAGGAAAGAGTGGTTGGTGGTGGAAGCGGGGACGTATTGCGGCCAGATGAGGCCGACGCCCAGGATTAGGAGAATCGTGAGCAGGCGGACACGGGTCAGCCAACCCAGCCATTCCCTGGTTGTCGTACTTTGATCCATGGATCGCCCGCGTTCTAACCCCAGTAATTCCCCCCGGGCATGCTCTAGTTTAGACAGAAATGGCGAAGGGCTGGGAGTTCCTTCCCTGCCCTCCGCCAATTGGATAACGCTGTCAGCGCGATGCCGCGATCAGTGCGCTGAGCTCAACTTGCCAATCAGGGTGAACAGCGGCAAGTACATGGAAATGACCACGCCACCAACCACCACGCCGAGGAAAACGATCATGACGGGTTCCAAGGCAGTCAAGAGGTCTTTCACGGCAGCGTCAACTTCTTCTTCGTAGAAGTCGGCGATTTTCTGCAACATGGCATCCATCGCGCCGGTCTGTTCGCCGACGCTGATCATCTGCGTCACCATGCCGGGGAAAACCTCCGAGTCCTTCAGAGGTTCGGTGAGGGATTTGCCTTCTTCCAGGGACTTGCGGACTTGTTGCAAGGCTCTTTCGACGACGGCGTTTCCGGCGGTCCTGGCGGTAATGTCCAAGCCTTCGAGGATGGGCACGCCGCTGGCGATCAGCGTTCCCAGAGTGCGGGTAAAGCGGGCGACTGCTATTTTCCGCATGAGGAGCCCGAGAACTGGCAGGCGAAGGATAGTGGCGTCGATAGCATAGCGGCCTTGTGGAGTGCCGTACCAGACCTTTAATCCAAAGAGAGCGGCTCCGAAGGCCACCAAAGCAAGGAGACCGAAGATGCTGCCGATCATGTTGCTCATGCCGATAACGATCTTGGTCGGCAAGGGCAAATCAACACCAAGGCCTGCGAACAACGTCGCGAAAATCGGGACGACTTTCCACAGGAGCAAAATGATGACGCCGCCGGCCACGGTCAAGACGCCCACCGGGTAGACCAGGGCGGATTTGACGGCGCGCTGCAGCTTGACGTTCTTTTCGATGTAAGAAGAAAGCCGCTGCAAAATGGTATCGAGAATACCGCCAGTCTCGCCGGCCTCGACCATGTTGACGTACAGGGAGTCGAAAACTTTTGGATATTGGCGCATCGCGGCAGAGAGCGTGGCGCCGCCCTCTACTGACGCGCGCGTCCCCGCCAGCACCTTTTGAAACGTCTTGTTTTCCTGCTGGCTGGCGAGAATCTCGAGACACTGAACGAGCGGCAAGCCGGCGTCGATCATCACCGAGAACTGACGCGTGAAGATCGCCAGTTCCTTGGCGTTGACGCCAGCGCCGAAGGTTGGCAAGTTGAATTCCTTGCCTTTTTCGGACATCTTCGTCGGCGTGATCTGCTGGCGCCGAAGAAGGTTCTGGAGCTCCGCCTTGCTGGTCGCGGTGACTTCTCCGCTGACGTTTCCGCCGGAACGATTGGTTCCTCGATATGTAAAGACCGGCATATACTTTCCTCCTCAAATCCTACAAATCTATTGGCCCAGGGCCCGACGGCCCTGAAAAATCTCTACCGCTTGTGCCCTACCGGCGTTTTTGAGCTGCTGGGACCGCTACCACCCGGTGAAGACACGCCGCGGTTGATCATGTCCTGGAGCTCATCGGCATTCGACGAGCGCGAAAGGGCCAAGTCGAGCGTGATGAGCTTCGAAAAATACGCGTTCGCAAGCCCTTGATTGAAAGTCTGCATGCCCGTTTGCCCGGTACCCGTCTGCATGGCGGAATAGATCTGGTGGATTTTATCTTCGCGGACAAGGTTGCGAATGGCCGGCGTGGGGATCAGAACTTCCATAATCATCACGCGGCCGCGGTTGTCCGCGCGCGGGAGCAGAGCTTGGCAAAGAATGCCTTCCATCACCATGGAAAGCTGGGCGCGAATCTGCGGCTGCTGGTGAGAGGGGAACACGTCGATAATTCGGTTGATCGTGGATGCCGCGGAATTGGTGTGCAGTGTGGCAAAGGTCAAATGGCCCGTTTCGGCGATGCGCAAGGCCGACTCGATGGTTTCCAGGTCGCGCATTTCGCCGATGAGAACGACGTCCGGGTCTTCACGGAGTGCGGCGCGCAGCGAATTCGCAAAGGAGTGCGTGTCGGCGTGAACTTCGCGCTGGTTCACCAGGCACTTCTTGTGGTTGTGCAGAAACTCGATGGGGTCCTCGATGGTGATCATGTGCTCTTCGCGCTCGGCGTTAATCTTGTCGAGCATGGCGGCGAGCGTGGTCGATTTTCCCGAACCGGTCGGCCCGGTCACCAGCACGAGTCCGCGCGGTTTGTCGCAAAGGCCTCTGACGACCGTAGGCAGACCTAAGGCATCGAAGTTCTTTATTTCCCAAGGAATGGTCCGGAAGACGGCGGCTACGGCGCCGCGCTGGTTGAAGACATTGCCGCGGAAGCGCGCTAGATTCTTGAGTCCAAAAGAGAAGTCCAGCTCGAGGTTTTCTTCGAAACGGTGTTTTTGTGCGTCGGTCAGAACGCTATAGGCCAGAGATTTCGTGTCGGCAGCCGTCAGGGGCGGCATATCCAAAGCCCGCAAATGTCCATGAACGCGAACACGGGGGGCGCTATTCGTGGTGATATGGAGGTCGCTACCTCCCATTTCGATCATCTTTTTGAGCAACTCGCTCAGGGTAATCCCAGCCATCTCTTCACCTTCTTTTTATAGAACCGTCTCGCGCAAAACTTCTTCCAGCGTCGTCTGCCCTAAAGCTACCTTAGCTAGTCCGCTTCGGCGAAGGGTTAGCATGCCCTGCTCGATCGCCTTCTTCTTGAGTTCCAGGGCGGAGGCTCCGACGAGGATCAATTCGCGGAGCTCGTCATTAACCTCCATCACCTCGTACAAACCCGTGCGGCCTTTGTAGCCGCCCTTGTTGCAGGTGTTGCAGCCCTTGCCGTGATAGATTTTAGTCGTCTTGACTTCGTCAGGAGAATACCCAGCGTCGATAAGCGCCTGCTCCGGCAATTCCAGCTCTTCTTTGCAATTTGTACAAATGCGGCGCACGAGGCGTTGCGCGCAAATAAGATTGACGGAGGTGGCCACGAGGAAAGGCTCGATACCCATGTTCATCAAGCGGCTGATGGTGGAGGGCGCATCGTTGGTGTGAAGCGTTGAGAGCACCAAGTGCCCCGTGAGCGCCGCTTTGACCGCGATTTCGGCGGTTTCAAAGTCGCGGATTTCGCCGACCAGGATGATGTTGGGGTCCTGCCGAAGGAAAGCGCGAAGTGCGGCGGCGAAGTTCAGGCCGATCTGTTCCTTCATCTGGACTTGGTTGATGCCCGCCAATTGGAATTCGACAGGGTCCTCGGCGGTCATGATGTTGGTATCGACCGTGTTGAGGCGGGCGACCGATGAATAGAGCGTGTTCGTTTTGCCCGATCCGGTCGGTCCGGTGACCAGCACCATGCCGTACGGCTTCAAAATATTGCGCTCGAATTTCTTGAGCGACTCCACCTCGAAGCCCAGCTTGGTCATATCCAGGCGGAGGTTTTCTTTATCAAGGAGCCGGAGCACGATCTTTTCGCCGTAGAGAGTCGGAACGGTGGATACGCGGAAATCGAGTTCCTTCTTTTTGCCGTCGGCCTTGTACTTGATCATGATGCGGCCGTCTTGAGGAAGACGCTTTTCCGCGATGTCGAGCTTGGCCATGATTTTCAGGCGGCTGGTGATGGCGTCCTTGAGGCGAAGAGGCGGAGTCATCACTGTTTGCAATTGGCCGTCTACGCGGAACCTGACGCGCATCTCGAGTTCATACGGCTCGATGTGAATATCGCTAGCGCCTCGTTTCACCGAGTCGGTCAAGATCAGGTTGACGAGCTTGATGATGGGCGCTTCTTCGGCGGCCTTCTCCAGCGTGGCGGTATCGAGTTCAGCCTCTTCGGCTGCCAACTCAAGTTCCTGGTCTTCGTCGACCAGATCCTTCATCATTTTGCTCAGCTCTTCGGTGTTCTGTTCCGTGCCGCCGTAGAATCGCGAAATAGCTTCCCCGATTGCTGACTCGGAGGCCACGACCGGTTCCACGTTAAATCCGGTCATGAACTTGATATCGTCCATCGCGAACACGTTCGTCGGATCGGTCATCGCAATAGTGAGAACGGAACCCACACGCGAAAGAGGAATGACCTGGTAACGCAGAGCCGTGTCTTGCGGGATAAGCTTGATGACGTTGGGGTCGATTTCGTAATACTTCAGATTGATGGAGGGGACACCGTACTGCCGAGAAAGCACACCGGTGATGTCATCGTCGGTGATGAAGCCCATCTTCGTCAGGCAGCTCCCCAGCTTGCCACCATTGGAGCGCTGGAATTCGAGCGCCTTCTGGAGCTGGTCCTGAGTGATCAGGCTTTCTTTTATAAGTATCTCGCCCAAACGGACGGACATCCGCAGCACTCCCTGCCGGTTTGCACCCAGAGTCAACATAGCAAACGGGGGCTGCGAAGGTGTGCAGAAAATAGCACAGAGTTCTGAAATGGCTAATACCTGTCCACAGGGGCAGGTCTTGCGAACGAGGTACAGGTGCGGTTCTTGACTTGCTTCCGTACGGTGGCTATCGTGCGAGAGAGAGGCTTTTGTAGCAATTTGTGCGACAAGTGGTTCACCGCGCGGATGTGCTGACACAAAGTGCTTGGGTCTCAACGAACGAAGGCTCGAAGGCCAAGGTTGCTGTGTTGAACGATTGCAGTGCTCATATTGCGGTGGACGTCTGAGGTGTTCGTTGGGAACCAGGTGCATGGGATTTTTCCAGAGAAAATTCTTTCCTGAAATGACAGTGGCAAAGGCATGAGTCGTCTCGATTCCAAACAGCGCTGGACCCTGGTCATGGGCGGGATTCTGTTTACGCTGTTGCTCGCCGCCGTTTTTACATTTGGCTCGCTGGATGTTCCGTTTGAACCGAAGAGCTGGCGCGCGTTGGCGCCGCTGTACGCTGTTTCGAGTTTCATCACGGCCGCGCTGCTGGTCTTTGGTTTGATTCTGGGCCGCACCGTTCTCCGCTTGTGGGCAGAGACGAGCCGCGAGCAGCTTGGCGCGCGTTTCAAAACCAAGATGGTCGTCGGAGCGATGGCCATTTCGCTCTTGCCCATCATTTTTATGTTTATCGTCAGCTACTCGCTGATCAACCGCACACTGCTGCGATGGTTCCCCCGCCCGCTGGAAATCGCCTCGGAAAAGACGCAGGAGCTGATGAACGATTTTGGCCGAGCGCAGTTGCCGCGGCTTCGCCGGCTGGCGATGGAGGTTCAAGACAACGCCTCGCAAACTCTCGAGCAGCAGTTACAACACGCTTTTGCAAAGGGCGCGGACGCCATATGGATTTTGGATAAGCATGGGAATTCCACGCAAGGCGGGGTCGTCTGCGAAAGCCAGCCCGAAAACCGGCAGGGCGCGATTTGCGTTCAAGCTGGAGTATTGGGAAAACTCGCGCGAATATTGCCGAGCGGCATCGAAGTGTGGACCGCCGATGGTGAAGATTACTTTGCCGTGCGGGTTCCTACGGTGCAAAATGGCCAGCCTGTTGGCTATGCCGTCGCGGCATACCGCACAAGTCCGAACTTCCTGACTCGCATTACCGAGATTCAGTCTCAGACTCGCGAATATAATCAGGAGAAGCAGGACCTTCGAGCCCTCAAGCGGCAGATGCTGCTCATTCTTCTCCTATTCACCGTGCTCCTGCTTTCTGCGGTAATGTGGGTAGCCCTCTTTCTCGCGAAACAGGTCACCATTCCCATTCAAGCCCTCGCCGAGGGCACGCGTGAAATTTCCGCCGGAAACTTCGATTATCAAGTGCCCGAGCAGGCTCAAGATGAGCTTGGAATTCTGGTGCGTTCTTTTAACACCATGACGACGCAGTTGCGAGACAACCGCTCGCAAATTGATCAGTTCACACGAAATCTGCAGCAAGCGGTTCAGGAACTCGAGCGGCGCCGACAACTGATGGAAACGGTCTTGGAGAACATCCCAACCGCGGTCATCTCGCTCGACGCCAGCGGCGCCATTCTCCGCGCCAATACCGCGGTGACGCGGATGTTCGGCGGCGAAGCCCGCAATGCACAATCCCTTGACGAACTCCTGGGCCCCGACGCATCGCGTATCCTGCAGCTACTGATGCGGCGTTCGCTGCGCATGGGTGTTGTCTCTCGCGAGATTGAGACCGTCGTCTCGGGGCGTATCCTGCACCTCGCCGTGACCGCCAGTTCTCTGGGGCCGCGCCGCGCCAACTCCGGTTACGTCTTGGTCCTTGACGACCTGACCGAAATGCTGCGTGCGCAAAAATCAGCGGCGTGGCAAGAAGTCGCGCGGCGCATCGCGCACGAGATCAAGAATCCGCTTACGCCGATTCAACTTTCCTCGCAGCGATTGTCCCGTTTTCTGGAGCGGCGCGATGCCGCTGAATCCAAAGCTCCGCGCGACCCCGAGCTGACAAAGCTCGTTCACGAGTGTTCGCGCTTGATTGAACGCGAAGTCTCGACGCTTGCAGCGCTCGTCAATGAGTTCTCTCAATTCGTTCGCTTCCCCACCGCAAAGCTCACGGCCACAAACGCCAACACGATTGTGCACGAGGCAGTGGAGGTTTTTTCCGGGCGTCTAGATGGCATCACGCTTAGAACTACTCTGGGAGAGAATCTCCCGCCAGTTCGCGCCGATGGCGGGCTGATCCGCAGCGTTGTCGTCAACCTGATTGACAATGCGGCAGAAGCTCTTGAAAACTCGCCTTTCCGGGAAATTCTAATCTCCACCTGCGCACATCCCGACGCGGAAACCGTCGAGATTTGCGTGTCGGACACCGGCCAAGGTATCTCTCCACAAGATAAAGACAAACTTTTTCTGCCGCACTTTTCGACGAAGAACCGCGGAACCGGCCTCGGCCTGGCGATCGCGGCTCGCATCGTCGCCGAACACGGCGGCAGCATTCATGTGGAAGACAATCAGCCCGTAGGTTCGCGTTTCCTTGTCGAACTCC
>Ga0185299_10003288_pt1 | contig 21974 bp, 21 predicted proteins | sample PaiPotPPA55metaG_FD_128002 | JGI IMG/M metagenome (GOLD analysis project Ga0185299, IMG submission 128002) | Iron sulfur acid spring bacterial and archeal communities from Banff, Canada, to study Microbial Dark Matter (Phase II) - Paint Pots PPA... ... | reverse complement strand
CGCGTTGCAGTGAGTCAAAACGCCGCCGCTGGCAGGCATCAATGCGGCCCCATGCCGGCCCATGGCCTGATTGATCGCAATGTCCTCGGCGTGCATTCGCTGCGCCTCGTCAATCAGCGCCAGCTTGATCTGCGCCACCGGACGCACTCGCAGCGTTTCAAACTTCGCTCCCATCCGCCGGATCGCCCAAAACAAATTCACTGCCGTAGGACGAGTTTTCCCAATCACCTCGCAGATTTCGTCGAACTCTCGCTTCAACTCGCCAACACTCTCGGCTTTCGATTTCTGCACCCCCAGCGCGATCCCCATCGCCGCCGCAACTCCAATTGCCGGCGCTCCCCGCACCACCATGTTGCGAATCACATCCGCAACCTCGAGGTAGGTGGTGCAATTGACGTAGCTCTCTTCAGTCGGCAGCTTCGTCTGATCGATAAAGCGCACGCCGCGGTCGGTCCATTCGAGGGTTTGAATCATAAATAGTCTCTAGCGTTTATCGCTGACCATTAGGCCTTGTCTTCCAGCGAAGAGCCGCAAGCTGCTGGCGGGTCCTTGGCGAAAGGGTGGGCTTAGGAGGGCCGAATGCTGACTGCTGAATGCTTATTCACCGCGCAATCTTGTCCCCGTGTCGCGCGGCGATCAGGGCCATCGCCACGATGGTCGAGTTGTAGGCAACATGAACCACAAAGCTGGAGCCCACCGAATTGGTCTTAGCGCGCACAATGGTGAGAACAATTCCCACGATAAAAATAATCAGGACCAGCCCCCAGGCGAACGCCAGCTGCGCGCCATGAATCAAGCCAAATCCCACCCCCGTAGCCATTACGCCTACGGTACCGCCAAACCTCCGGGCCAGCACCGGATACAGGAATCCGCGAAAAAACAGCTCTTCCATCAGCGGCCCCAGGGTGATGGCCAGAATCGCCGTCATGATCGCCGCCAGGGGAGTGGCAAGGAACTCTTCCATCGGAAGGTGTTTGGGAATCTTAAAAAAGTGCTCCAGTCCTTGCAGAGAAACCATGACCACTCCCACCGGGACTAACAGCGCCCAGTTACGGGGCCAGTTCCATTGAATCGCTTTCCAAAACGGTCGGTGAAACGTTCCCTCCACGAACAGGATCATGTAAATCGCAATAGCCACATACCACACGAACTGAGTGGAGAGGGCGATCCAGGGCTTTTGTGCCACCGTAAGCCAAGGCAAGCCAGGATAGAAAATCTTCTTAGCTGCCAAAGCCACAAAAGGGATCACAAGAAAGGGCAGCACAAACAATAGCAGCCCAATCCGCGTCACATCCCAGCCGCTCCAGGGCGGATTCTGAGACGGATCGTTCGGCGCGGGGGCCAGCTCTCCCACTATAAGAGGAGCGGTTTCCGGGCCGGCCTCGGGCCATCCTGAGTTCGAATCCATAAACTGAATTTACACGAAAATGACAGCGGCCTATTCTTTTTCAGGAAGTTCGAAGGCGACACGAATCGCATCCTCAACCCTTCGCATTGATTCGCGGTCGAGAACTCCTAAGGCAGGAAAAACAGCCATCGAGATTTCCGCCGATGTCACCTGATCGCACTTCGCCCACGAATCGAACTGCAATCCTCCCTGCCCAGCTTTTAGCTTGGGCCGCAGCGAGAATTGCCTGTGCTCCGCCTTTGAGATCGGCACGATACACGCGTCGCGGGAGAATCGATTGAGCGCATCGGTCGAAAGCACCAGGCCAGGACGCTCCTTGTCCAAAGCGAACAGGCAAACCTCTCCCCGCCGGGGATACCACCCCGCTGGTTTTGTCCCCCGTCGCCATGCCATTCGTCAGTCCTCTCTCGCTAAGGATCGAATTGCAGCGGCCTGAAAAGCCTTTCGAGCCGCCGCATCTCCATCCGGAGCCGACCCGAAAAAGATCTCCGCTTCGGCAGCCAAACCCCGGCGCCGCTCGATTTCTAGGGCGGTCTTGAGCAGCGCATTCACCCGCTCACTGGTTGATACGCCGCCTCGGGTGCGCTCCACTTCTCTCAGCAGATCTTTCTCGAGTGAAAGACTCTTGGTCGTCCGCGTTGCAGCAGCCATTAGAACTCCTAATAGGAAAACTATTGTATCACACCGTGGATATAATATTGGTTGTCGTGCGAGAGAATGCGTTAGCTAACCGCTGACCGCGGATGGCTGCCGACTAGTTTCGCGAACAACTCAGCCAGTGCCTGCCCGGTATAAGATTTCTTATTCCGCGCCACCTGTTCCGGGGTCCCATGGGCCACAATCCTTCCGCCTTCTTCTCCGCCCTCCGGCCCTAGATCAAGAATCCAGTCGGCGTTTCGGATCACGTCCAGATTGTGTTCAATGATGATGACGGTATTCCCCAAGTCGGTCAGCCGGTGCAGCACATCCAGCAGCTTACGGACATCATCGAAATGCAAACCCGTCGTCGGCTCATCCAGGAGATAAAGCGTCCGCCCGGTCTGCCGTTTGCTCAACTCCCGCGCCAGCTTGATTCGCTGCGCTTCTCCGCCGGAAAGCGTCACTGCCGATTGCCCCAAGTGCAGATAGCCCAGTCCCACATCCACCAGCGTCTGCAACTTCTGCTGCACCTTAGGAATGTTCTCCAGCACTGGCAGCGCCTCTGAAACCGGCGTCTCCAGCAGGTCGGCGATCGAATACCCCTTGTACTTCACGGCCAGAGTTTCCTGGTTATAGCGTCGTCCGCCACAGCCTTCGCACACCACATACACATCGGGAAGAAAATTCATTTCAATCCGGCGCTGCCCTTCGCCCTGGCAGGTTTCGCATCTCCCGCCCGAAACGTTGAACGAGAATCGTCCCGGCTTATACCCGCGTTCGCGCGATTCCGGCAGCATCGCATACAGGTCGCGAATCTGCGTGAACACTCCCGTATAGGTCGCCGGATTCGATCTCGGAGTGCGTCCGATCGGCGACTGGTCAATGCGAATCACTTTGTCCACATTCTCAGCCCCGGAAATCGCTTTGTGCTCTCCTGCCTGTTCGCGCGAACGGTACAGCGTCTTAGCCAGCGACCGATACAGAATGTCATTCACCAGCGTGGATTTCCCCGATCCCGAGACTCCGGTCACAACTGTGATCAGCCCCAACGGAAACGTCGCATCCACATTTTTCAGATTATTCTCGCGCGCTCCCAGCACCGTAATCGCGCTACCGTTCACTCGCCGCCGCTCGGCGCGCATCTCGATTCGCCTTTGCCCGGAAATGTAAGCCCCGGTCAGCGACCCCGGCTCATGCATGATCTCTTCGGGCGTGCCGCGTGCCACTACTTCACCGCCGTGCCGCCCCGCTCCAGGGCCAAGGTCAATCACGTAGTCTGCCCGCCGGATGGTCTCCTCATCGTGCTCCACGACCAGCACAGTGTTTCCCAGATCGCGCAATTCCTGCAGCGCGTTCAGCAACCGTCCGTTGTCGCGATGATGCAATCCGATCGACGGCTCGTCCAGCACGTAGAGTACGCCGCGCAGCTTCGATCCAATTTGCGTTGCCAGCCGGATGCGCTGTCCTTCGCCGCCCGACAAAGTCGCCGCCGACCGATCCAGCGAAATGTACCCCAGCCCGACCGCATGCAGAAACTGCAGCCGCTCCACAATCTCATGCATGATACGCCCGGCAATCTGTGCATCGCGCCCGGTCAGCTTGATGGCCTTCGCTTTTTCCAGCGCCCGCGAAACTGGCAGCGCCGTAAAATCCGCAATGGATATGGCTTCCACCTGCACCGCTAGGCTCTCCGGACGCAGCCGCTTGCCTTGGCACGCCGGACACTCTGTCGCCGACATATGCTCCATCAGCCAGTCGCGATAAGTTTCCGACGACGACTCCTCCATCGCATTCTTCAAATATCCGAAAACTCCCAAAAAACCTGTCTTGCCTCGCTTTTCCGGCTCTCCGTAAAGCAGCAAATTTTGGACTTTGTCCGGCAGCTTTTCAAACGGCGTACTCAAATCAATCCCATAGGCCACGCCCACAATTTTCACTTGATGAATCAAATTCTGCGACGCCGAACCCGGTCCCAACCCGCCATCAAGCAGCGGCTTCGACCAGTCGTTGATCACTTTCGCCGGATCGAAATCGTACTTGCTGCCCAGCCCATGGCACTCCGGGCAAGCTCCGTACGCGCTGTTAAACGAAAATGATCGTGGCTCGAGTTTGGGCACGTCAATGCCGCAATCCGGACAAGCCAGTCGCTCCGAATAAAGCTGCTCCTCGCCGCCGACAATCGCCACTTGAACCAGACCGCCAGCCAGCTTCATCGCCAGCCCAATCGACATCTCCAGTCGATGCTCGATCCCCGCCTTGACCAGCAACCGATCCACCACTACCTCAATGGTGTGGTTCTTGCGCTTATCCAGCGCGATTTCGTCTTCCAGGCTGACCAGCTCGCCGTCAATTCGCGCTCGTGTGAAGCCGTGTTGCGCCAGCTTTTCCAACTCTTTCTTGAATTCACCCTTACGCCCGCGCACAATCGGCGCCAGTACCATCACCCGGTCTTCCGGTGTCAGCGCCATCACCCGCTGAACGATCTGCGCCGCAGTTTGCCTCGAAATCGCACGACCGCATTTCGGACAATGCGGCACTCCAATGGACGCAAACAGCAGCCGTAGGTAGTCGTAAATCTCGGTTATGGTACCCACGGTTGAGCGCGGGCTGCGGCTGGTGGTTTTCTGTTCAATCGAAATCGAAGGACTCAGCCCGTCAATCCCGTCCACATCCGGCCTCTCCATCTGGTCCAGAAATTGCCGCGCATAAGCCGAAAGCGTTTCCACATAACGCCGCTGCCCTTCGGCGTAAATAGTGTCAAATGCCAGCGACGATTTACCCGACCCGCTCAGTCCGGTGACCACCGTGAAGGTATTGCGTGGAATCTCCACGTTGATGTTCTTCAGGTTGTGTTGCCGGGCGCCCCGAACGGAAATTTGTGTAATGGCCATCTTCGCGAGAGAGAATGCACCTTTGTAATATGGACGGGCCCACAGATATGTTGGAGAGTGGGGTTGCGCAGCTTTACTCACGTATCTTATTTGTTAACAGCGGCAAGCGTCAACGCGGGTAGAGTGATGAGGCGCACCGGGATGCAACACTTTTCGTAAAAAAGTGGCTAAACACACTGGATTCAATCCGTTACCGGTTGCTGCTGGAGACGAGACGACGGGAAAGTGGGCCGAACTTGGGAAGCTTGTTGATTGCGTTTGTAGTGACTTTCACCGTCGCCGGGTCGTTAGCCCTGGGAATCGCCCTCGCCTACTCAAGTGTTCTCGCCCTGCTGCACGCCTTCGCCTACAGTTCGCGTAAGCCAGCAACCCGACTAGTCCTGGTGGCTAGCGAAAACCACGCCAGCGGCGACTGAATCCCGCTCTCTGCCGTCAGCTTCCGCTCCTCAGGCCTTTGGACCGCTTTAGTCTTCATTTGCTCCGTAACCAACACCAGTCCGGCTCAGGGACGGTAATGGGAAGCTGCTTCTGGCTGATGTATCGTTGGCTTGACCTGGGCTTCACCTGAAGGCTGATAGAAGAAGTTTTACTGCGGTGGCGCTCCCGGCGGCGGCCCATTCTGCTGCTGTTGCTGTTGTTGCTGTTGCAGCTCCCGTAACAACTGCTCCGGAGTCTTAACCGCCGGCCCGTTCGTTCCCGGTTGCTGCTGCTGATCCGGCTGGGGCTCTTCCTGCTCCTGCTGCTCTTGAGCCTCGGGCATCTCCACCGCATTGCTTTCTTCCTGCTGATCGTCGCTCGCGATATCCGGCACCGCCTGCAGATTCGGATTCCCCTGCATCACAGGCTGGGTCCCCTGCAGTTGCTGCGGAGCCGCATCCGGCCCACTCGCTCTCGCGATCAGCACCACCTTTTTGAGCGCCCCCGGATCAGCCGGCGACCCTAACAGCACATAGTCGTAGTGGGTTCCGTTCAGCAATTGCGCCATCACGTCCCGCGGAGCTCCCGGCCCAAATCGCCCAACTATGCGCTCGCCGGACACCACCGGCATATCTACCGCGGCGCCAGTCCGCTGTTTCACCGCAGTGAGCACGTCGCCCATGGTGGAGTTCCTGGCCACAATCGTCAGTTCTCCACCTTTAAAACTGACCTCAGGAGGAGATGACGGTCCCTGTTCCGGCGTAAGTGGTGGAGGCGGCGGCACCGAAGTGGGCGCTGGTTCTGGCACGGGCTGGACGGCAGCTGCTTTGGCTTTGTGCGGTTTCTTTCGCGGTGTAGTCTGCGCCGCAGCAGTCGCGGTGACCGAAAGCAACACCCACATCAATAGCAGAACCTTGCGGGACATAAGTCAGTTAATGTGTTATCTGATGCGATTTTAGCACTGCGAGGCTGGATCCTACCTATTGTTGCGGAGCGAAGTAGCCTCTGCGCGCCCTCACCTGTAGGTCCTTCTTCAGCGAAGTGATCTCAATCGAGCGGTAACGGCCGTCGGCGTCGAAGTCCGCTGGATGATACGCGACCACGTACTGGCTGCGTAATTCGTCTTCAATGGCTGAAAACGAGTTTTTGATGTCCTTCATCTTATACGGGAAAAACGCGCGTCCGCCGGTCGCATCGGCAAGCTGTTCCAGTATCTTGTCGCCGCGCAAAATCAGGCCGCTGTCGTCGGTAGAAATCGTGTAAATGATGACCTGTGCCCGCTGCGCCATTTCGATTGCTTGCGCTCGGGTGTGTTCACTCTGATTATCTTCGCCGTCGCTGACCACGACCAGCGCCCGCCGTACCGGCCGGTCTGAGTCGTCCTTCAGCAGGCGCTCTTTGCAACTCGAATAAATCGCATCGTAGAGCGCGGTGCCGCCGCCATTCTCCATACGTCGGATTCCTGCAGACAGCAGGCTCACATTGTCCGTGAAGTCCTGCGCTAAATGGCTGTGGGAGCTGAATCCAATAACGAATGCGCGGTCATAATGCGGGCGAATCGTGTGTTGTAGGAAGCCGATTGCCGCGTCCTGCTCAAACTGAAAACGTCCATGCACCGATCCGCTGGTATCGATCAGCAGGCCCAACTGCAGCGGCAAGTCGGTTTGTTGCCGGAAATTCACAATCGTCTCCGGCGGTTTGTGGTCATCGAGAATGCTGAAGTCGTCCTGGCTCAAATCACGCACGAATTTCCCGTGCTTGTCCATGGCGATGAACAGCACGTTCACTTCATTCACCCGCTTTTGAATGGTGATAATGGAACCGGGCTGCGTGGAATCGAGGCCGGGCGAGGGGACCGCAAGCCCGCTAGTGGAGGCAACATACGAAGTCTGAGCCGGGGCCGGCGCCACCTGCGCCACCGTGGTCATCGCGAGACAAAAAACCAGCTCTGTGTACTTCATACTCAGACCATCCAAAAATTGCACAAATAGCCACCTTTTGAGGCTACCCCAAGCTATTAGATGCACGTGGCTTGCCGAACCTTTGAAGCCGATCCAACCTAATCAATGGCCTGACTTTAGGCCAGTAGCGCCGCTTAGCCAAGTTACAAAAGGAGTACGTGAAGGGTCACTGATGACGGCAGCTGCAAGCTCTTAGCCGTTAGCTCTTAGCGGAATAGATTCGTCCCACTGGCTGACGAAGACGAAATGAGGGCCGAGATTTGCCTCCGCATCAGAGTAAAATAGCGATGCATCGAAAAAGGAAACGTCGATCACCGGATGCTTTCTGGTCCAGCTCAAAGCTAACAGCCTAAGAGCTAAAAGCTACTGAAGGAGCCATCATGAAAAAGCTCATCGCATTTCTGCTGTCCTTGACCTGCATTCCGCTGGCCCTCGCCGCCCATAATGACAAAGAAGTGGACCGCGTAAAAGATGCAGGCACCGTAATGAAAGAGATCCTCAACATTCCCGACGACATTCCGCGCGACTTGCTCGATAACGCCGAGTGCGTGATCGTCCTTCCGTCGGTCGTGAAAGTCGCCATCGGCATTGGCGGCAGCTACGGACGCGGCGTCATGGTTTGCCGTACCGGGCAACACTTCACCGGCCCATGGGGCGCCCCCGCCATGTACGCACTCGAGGGCGGAAACATTGGCTTCCAACTTGGCGGACAGGCCACTGACTTCGTTCTTCTGGTGGTGAATCCTCGCGGCGCCGAATCGTTGATGGGCAGCAAAATAAAGCTGGGCGCCGACGCCGCAGCCGCCGCTGGACCCAAAGGCCGCACCGCCACCGCCGCAACCGACGTGGTCATGCGTGCCGAAATTCTTTCCTACTCGCGCTCGCGCGGCCTGTTCGCCGGTGTTTCTCTGGAAGGCTCAACTCTGCGTCCAGACGGCAGCGCCAATGAGAAACTCTATGGCCGCAAGCTCACCGCCAAGGAAATCCTGCGCGAAGGCAAAGTTGGGATCCCCGCTGCCGCGCATGAACTCGATGCCGAGCTGACCAAAGCTTCGCCAAAGAACCGCTCCGACCCCAAATCATTGCAATAGCAGCATCAAATCCAAATCGGCAGGGTGCCCCATTCTTGTCGCGCTTTATTGCGACAAGGATGGGGATTCTAGCGGCGCGAGGTCCGACCCAACGCTGAACTATTCACCTGATAACATTCTCGATTACCCTTCATCCTCATTCTTGGCGATTGCCCGGAGCATTTTCTGATGTCCAACTCTTCTGCACCTTCCGCGCGCACGCGCGTCGTGCGCGAACCGCAGCGCGCGGTCTATGATCGCGATGCGGTTTATCGGATTCTCGACGAGGGATTCATCTGCCACGTAGGCTTCGCTGTCGATGGACAGCCCTACGTGATTCCAACCAGCTACGCCCGTCGAAACCACGTGCTCTACGTCCATGGCTCCGCGGCCAGCCGCATGCTCCGCCACACCGGCCGCGGCATTCCCGTCTGCGTGACCGTGACTCTGCTCGATGGCCTGGTGTTGGCGCGCTCCATTTTTAATCACTCGATGAACTACCGTTCCGTAGTCGTTTTGGGGACAGCCGTCTCCATCGAAGACCGCGCAGAAAAGTTGGCGGCGCTCCAGGCGCTCTCAGAACACATCTTGCCCGGACGATGGCAAGACAGCCGCAAACCCAACGAGCAGGAACTGAAAGCGACGTCCGTTCTGCAGCTGCCGATTGCAGAATTCTCCGCCAAGGTCCGCCAGGGCCCGGTGATTGATGACGAAGAGGACTACAGCTTTCCCACCTGGGCTGGGGTCATTCCTCTGAGCATGGTTTCCCACCCACCGGTGGATGATTCGCGCCTGCTTGAAGGAATCACTGCGCCGCAGTACGCGAAGAAATATTCAAGAAAGAGATAGGGTCAAACTGACTAAAGTCTTGGCGCCTGCCTCTCCAGTTCATCAATCGCCGCCAGCATCTCCGCACTGTGCCGCGATGGATTCACGCTGGAAAATGCGCGTGCAATTTTCCCCTGGGGATCTATCAAAAAAGTATTGCGCGCGGAAATCCGCGCAACTCCAAAATTCATTAGCGAACCATACTCTTTCGAAACCTGGCGCTGCGTATCCGCCAGCAGCTTGAAGTTCAGCCCCTCTTTGGCGCAGAAGTTCTTGTGCGATTCTGCGCTGTCCACGCTCACGCCAAGAATCACCGCGTTGCGCCGCGCATATTCCGCCTGATCGCGCTGAAAATTGTGCGCCTCAATGGTGCAGCCGGTGGTGAAATCTTTGGGATAAAAATAGAGCACGACCCATTTGCCACGAAAGTCTTTCAGACTGACATGGCTTCCATCCTCTGCGCTGAGCGAAAACTCCGGCGCCACCGATCCCGATGCCGGCATGGATTTCGCCGACAGCGATCGCGACACCACAAACAAAGCCACCATCGCAACAACTGCGAGAAGCAGGACTGTCCACATGCGCACAAAGCCTCCTGGAGGACAAGGCAGGCTAATTCATTGTTCCCGCCTTGTCCAGGAAGCTGTTTCAAGGTTCTCGGGCTTGCAGCCCTACGCTGATTTCGGCAAAGCCGCCATTCGTCTCTCCATCTCTTCCGAAGAAACGTCTTCTTTATGAGTTGCAATCGTCCAAACGTGTCCAAAGGGATCCGTCAGGTTTCCCGAGCGATCGCCGTAGAACTGATCTTCCACCTCGCGGGTTGACTTGGCACCCAGAGAGACCGCCTGATTGAAAACTGTGTCCACGTCTTCAACGTAAACCATCAGGCTGATAGGCGTGCCACCAACTGCAATAGGACTACGATAAGGACCGCTTTCATGTTCGTCCGCCAGCATGACCACGGAATCGCCGATCTTGATTTCCGCATGCATCACGCTATTATTCGGTCCGGGAAAACGCATCAATTCGGTTGCGCCGAATGCGTTCTTGTAGAAGTCGATGGCTTTCGCTGCGCCTTTGACGATCATGTAGGGGGTAACTGAGTGATAGCCATCGGGGATAGGTTTTACTGCCATAGCTGGCCTCCTTAGGGATTTCTGCCCAGCAGGTTACCAGATTCGCGGCCTGAGATAGCCTGTGCATACCATATTTTTTTTTGGAAAACCCAGCCCTGAGTGTAGGCATCATCTACCCTCCCCGCTCATCCGACTAATCCTATTTCCCCCTCGGAGGTGACAATGAGAATCCTAGGTGCTCTCGCAACGGCAACTCTCTTGCTGCTATTTTTGGCAGCCGCTCCCGCTTATTCGCAGGACCGCGACCAAGCTAACCCTAACCAACAGCAGGAAGAGAAAAATAAGGACAAAGCTACGAAACCAGACCAGAAGGCCAAGCCCGACGAAGCAAAGCCGGGACAAGACCGGCCCGCCAGTCGTCCAGACGACCGGAAGAACGACGAGCGGAGAGTCGAAGAGCCAAAGCAAAACAAGAACCGCCAACCTGAAGCCGTTCGGCCAGAGGAGCAGCGTCCCACTTCGGAAATGAACCGCGGCAATGAGCAGCACCAGGTCCAGGGCCAACGTGGAAAACGCATTCCCGACGACAAGTTCCGCGCTAGTTTTGGCCGCCAGCACGCCTTCCATGTGCGGCGCGAGCAGTTCGTAAACAATCCCCAGCCCGTCGTGGTGTACGGCGGCTACTCGTTCCAGTTAGTTGACGCCTGGCCGGTTGATTGGGGCTTTGACGATAACGTGTATGTCGATTACGTAGACGATGGCTACTACCTCTTCGACCCGCTGCATCCCGGCATTCGCATCGCTGTCATTGTCGTGGAGTAACTCCAGAATCGGGGGATTGGACCGTCGGGGGATCGGAAGGTTCAGTTCGATCATCCCATGACCCGATCTCCCGACCTCCCAAATCCGGATCGTGCTATCATTTCCGGCCATGCCGCCCCGTCTTAGCCGCGAGCTGTGTGTGTTTCTGCTGCTGACCGCCGCCTGCGCCTTCGCCGGGGATGACGACAACAAGCCCGCTCCCCGCTTCCGCGCCAAAACCACTTCTGGAGAGAGTTTCAACAATGATTCGGTGAAAGGCAAAGTCGTTCTGCTCGAATTCTGGACCACCTGGTGCCAGTACTGTCACCAGGAGGAGCCGCTGGTCGAGGCCATTAACCAGGAGTTTGCCGACAAGGGACTGATCGTTCTCGCCATCGATGTTGCCGAATCCAAAAAGACGGTCAAGAAATATCTCGAACAGCATCCCCGGGCCTGCCGCATCGTTCTCACCGAAGACACCAATCTCGCCGCCATGTACCAGGCCAATTCCTATCCCATCTATATAGTCATTGATCGCGATGGAAACATCGTCGGCGAGCAACGCGGCGCCGCCGGCGAAAAGGCTTTGCGCCGATTGCTGGCCAGCGCCGATATGGAAGCTCCCGGAAATCCAGCCGGGGACAATGCGGACAAAGACAGCTCAGACGATAAGTGACTCGTGTGGGTCGGACACACTTGTCCGACGCCTTTGACTCTTGATTTTGAACTTTGAACTTGCCGCTGCGGGAACCCTGCAGGCCAGACACCTTCATCTTCCAACAGAAAGTAGTTCGCAAGTCCTGCGAATCAGGTCTCGCTGTATCTCATCCCGTGCCAGAAACTCAAATCCATGACGCAATCCGTCGCGGTACCGCACCAGCCCCCGCAATTTCAACGGAGACGCATTGGCCGGCAGCGTCAGTTCCAGGGTGGCCACCTCTCCCACCTCCAGTTCGCCGGTGAGAGTCACCCCAATCCCATCTTGCCCGAATTCAATGGAGCGCCCCCATAATTCAACCGCTGCATCGGCGCGGAATACTTTGGCCGAAACTCGCACATCCAGGGGAAATCGTGGGAAGCGGCGTAGTTTGGATGGATCAGGGATGCTCGTGCTCATCGGCTGCGGCTCACTCTTTCTGATTTCGGCTACAGCTTTCTTGCGGCCTTGCCTAGACGGATCCGGTTCACGGATAGACATCGATAGCGATTCTCAGAATCTAGAATCTCACGTCGCGACCTGATCTCAATCGCTTTGCACCAGTAGAGTAACATCGGCAAACTCAGCTGTGCTCCTGGCCTCCACACCGGTGAGGTGCAAATCTCCACCGATTCGTGGACAATGGTCAGGCGTCGATAATCAGTGATCCCAAGCCTGGCCGCAGCCAGGCAACGAACCACTGGCCACTGACATCTGCTCTTTGAATCGTTCTCGGAGAAATCGTCATCACTAGTACTTTGGAGGAACACCTATGGCTCATGAACTGCCAGCCCTACCCTATGACTACTCTGCCCTGGAACCCGTAATTGACGCCGCGACTATGAAACTGCACCACGACATGCACCATGCCGCGTACGTGAAGAATCTGAACGCAGCTCTGGAAAAATATCCCAACCTGCAATCGAAGACTGCACAAGACTTGATCCGCGACCTCTCAGCTCTTCCCGAGGACGTCCGTACCGCTGTTCGCAACAACGGAGGCGGCCACGTGAATCACACCATGTTCTGGAAGATTATGAAGCCCCAAGGCGGAGGCGACCCCGCCGGCGCCATCGCTGATGTGATCAAGAAAACATTCGGCAATTTCGCTGACTTCAAAACTAAATTCAACGATGCTGGCACCAAGCAATTCGGCAGCGGATGGGTCTGGCTAGCCGGCAAATCCGGCGGCGAAGTCCAGGTCATCAGCACTCCCAACCAGGACAATCCCATCTCTCAGGGCCTCTACCCCATCTTCGGCAACGACGTCTGGGAGCACGCCTATTATTTGAAGTACAACAACCGCCGTCCCGAATACCTTGCCGCCTGGTGGAACGCAGTGAACTGGCAAGAAATCAACAGCCGCTACGAGGCCTTCAAGTCCGGCAAGCTGGAACCGGCGCTAGCAGCAAGATAAGTTCGTGTGGCGCGGATGCTCTTGTCCGCGGCTTTTGATGTTGGTGTGATTGATTTGTTTGTGATTGTGTGGGGCGGGCACCCTCGCCCGCCTTTTGAACTTGTTTGTATTTTTCTTTTTGACCTTTCCTTTAATGTCGTCATTCTCATAGCACTCTGTCATTCCAAGCGCAGCATTTCGATTCGCTCTGCGAATCGGAATGCGGGGTCGAGGAACCTGCTGTTTTCCGCCTTCGCCAGCAAGTCTTCGTATTGGGCGCCGTTGAACAACTCACCCCTTCTCCGCGTATCCTCTTCCACGATGGGCAGACCCTTTCGCCTTCTGATCTTGTTATTAGCGATCTATGCCTTGGTATGTGCGCCTGCAGCCATCTTCCTCGCTAATAGCACTCTGCACGCCTACCACCGCCCGCTCCCGCCGAGCGCCGAAAGCAACATGCTCCAGATCGTCGCCGGACTCCAGTCGCATCTCACCGACGTTCAGATTGAAGCCTTCGATGGCGCATCCCTCCTCGCCTGGTACATCCAACCTCAACACAACAACGGCGACGCCGTCATTCTTCTCCACGGACTAGGCGACAACCGCCTCGGAATGCAAGGCTACGAAGAAATGTTCCTCAACCACGGCTACAGCGTCCTGATGCCCGACGCTCGCGCTCATGGCCTCAGCGGTGGAATCTATCCAACGTACGGCCTGCTCGAGCGCGACGACATTCGTCGCTGGTTCGGGTGGATTCAACACGAGCATCCTCCGGGATGCATCTTCGGATTCGGCGAATCCATGGGCGCCGCGCAGCTACTACAGGCTCTCGATTCCGAGCCTGACTTTTGCGCTGTTGCCGCCGAGTCGTCTTTCTCCACCTTCCGCGAAATCGGCTACGATCGCATGGGACAGCAGTTCCACGCCGGTCCCTGGGTTGGCCGTAGCATCCTGCGGCCAGTTGTCGAAATCGCGTTGGCCTACACTCGCTGGAAATATCATCTCGACCTAGCACGCGTGTCCCCCGAAAGCGCAGTCGCGCAAACGCGAGTTCCCGTGCTCCTAATCCACGGTCAGGTTGACGGCAACATTCCCGTACGCCACTCTCGCGGAATCAAATTCGCGAATCCTGAGGTAGTGCTTTGGGAAGTCCCCGGCGCCGATCACTGCGGCGCAATCTCAGCCGCGCCCGCAGAACTCGAGCGAAGGGTGACCGGCTGGTTCGTGGCCCATCACCACTCAATACCGCAACTCAGCATTTCTGCTGGACATTTGACGCCCGCTCGATAACCCGGCAGACTCGTTCCAGCGTGACAGGTTGCCAATCTGCCCCAGGCAAAAGGAACATTCGAAGTAGAAATCATCCCTCTACCGCCGGACGCCGGAGCTTCCGACACCACTCTCGGCCGGATGTCGCTCGACAAGCAGATTCACGGCGATCTCGAGGCCGCAGGTAAGGGACAGATGCTGACTGTCGGCACGCCCAGTTCCTCCGGCGTTTACGTTGCCATTGAGCGAGTCACCGGCACGCTCCATGGCCGCAACGGCAGCTTCGTACTGCACCACACCGGCATCATGACGCGCGGACAACCGCAGCTGGCCATCGCAGTCGTACCCGACTCCGGCACCGATGAGCTCGTCGGCATCTCGGAGAATCTGTCGATTGAGATCGCGGACAGAAAGCATTTCTACACCTTCGACTACACGCTCCCCGAGAATTCTTGACCGCCCAAAAGCAGCCGTCTTGCCTCTGAGAAAGTACAGGAAGAATTTTCTGATGGCAGAGGGCTAATGGCTGCTCTGCATTTCCTGTGCTTGACATGTGGATAATCGGACCGCAGAAAAAATAAAATCCCCGTTCCATATCTTCCGACATCTTCTCGCCTCCGCGGAAACCTGCGCCCAGAACGCCTTACAGCGATTCCTTCGTAATTCCGCGTTAAATGAAATTTCATTTTAGGAATTTCTTATTGCACCAACATTTGAGAATTGACCGCGCCGAATTCAGCGCGTACATTCACAACACTGCAACGGAAAATCCAGCCTGCAAAATTTCGCCACTCTCGCCAACACCGGGAGCACCACGCTAAACGCTAATAGCTAGAAGCTAGAAGCTGAACGAGGCAACACCCATGTCCGAATTCAGATCCGATGACTGGAACATTTACCGCACACGCTTTCTGGTTAGCGCCAAACGGTTGACAAGGCCGCTCACATTCACCGATCCTCTGGGCCGCGAGCATCAAGGACGCCCCGGAGACTACTTGGTGCAATCCAGCAATGGCCTCCTGCGCATCGCGCCGCGAGAGATTTTTGAAGATGTGTACGTCATGATGGAAACGGAGATTGACGGCGAGGAACCAAAGGCTGCATTTAGGGTCTCTTCGTCCGAACATCTGCATCCGGTCTCAGCCGCCGGCACTATGCACATTTAGCGGCATTTGTGGAAAAGAAGTCCGCTAGCAGGAATTCATCCAGTTAATTCAATGCGATACAATAGGTAGTGATTCCCTATTGACAGACACTATATACAGCAGTACTGTTGCTATCCCAGAGGCAGTAAAAGCATCGTTTTAGGTGGTTCCCAATACGTCGGCAAATCGCGAATCGGACTGGGAAACGGCGCTCGGCAAGCAGTCAAACAAAAACAGGGACGGCGCTTCTGGCCAGAGGTGACCTAACGCCGCCCCGCCAAATCAAACAGAGCGGTGACAACAGTAGAGCGGCGGTTCCAGTCGCCGCCGCGCTAGCTTTGCTGACATTACTAGGCCGCGAAGCGGCGCAAGAATGCAGCCCAGGGCGCAAGCCCTGGGTAGGCCGGGAAAAAGCAGCAAGCCCCGAAGGGGCGCAAGAACCACTAAACGAATTTCGCCGGGAGAGACAACATGGCCGAGATCCAAACCCAAGCAACCACGACAACCGCAGCCCCGTCAACCCCGTCAACCCCGAAGCAAAAAGCTACCGGCCTGGCCATCCGCCGCTTCTTTACCAAGGCTGACATCTCTTCTTACGACGAGGTCGAATGGGAAAAGCGACTGGCACAGATTACCGATTCTAAGGGCGGAATCCTCTTCGAGCAAAAGGACGTCGAGGTCCCCAAAGACTGGTCCGTAACCGCGACCAATATCGTTGCCAGCAAATACCTGCACGGCGAGGTCGGTACCTCGCAGCGCGAGACCGGCGTCCGCCAGCTCGTGGCTCGCGTCGCCGAAACCATCCGCAACTGGGGATTGGCCCAAGGCTACTTCCGTACTCCCGAAGACGGCGCTACTTTCCACGACGAACTCGTACATCTTCTTATCCGCCAGTATGCCGCATTCAATTCGCCAGTCTGGTTCAACGTAGGATGCGATCGCATCGAGCCTAACTCCGACGGCCGCAACTGGCACTGGAATCCGGCAACGAGCCGCGTCGAATTCGGCGTCACCGGATACACCAAGCCGCAATGCTCAGCTTGCTTCATCAATTCGGTGCAAGACTCGCTCGACTCCATCCTTACTCTTGCCAAGACCGAAGGCATGCTCTTCAAGTGGGGATCAGGCACTGGCACCAATCTGTCCGCTCTGCGTTCATCGACCGAAACCCTCGCCGGCGGCGGCACTGCCAGCGGCCCGCTCAGTTTCATGAAAGGTTTTGACGCCTTTGCCGGCGTCATCAAGTCCGGTGGCAAGACCCGCCGCGCCGCCAAGATGGTCATCCTTAATGTGGACCATCCTGACATCATCAGCTTTATCGAGTGCAAATCCAAAGAAGAAGCCAAGGCCCACGCCCTGGTCGCCGCCGGATACGACGGGTCTTCTCCAGATTCCGAAGCCTATTCCTCCATCTTCTTCCAGAACGCGAACAACTCCGTCCGCGTGACTGACGACTTTATGTACGCCGTCCTTCGCGACGCCGATTTCTCCACCCGCGCCGTCAAAGACGGACGACCGATGGAAACCTTCAAAGCCAAAGACTTGCTCTACAAGATTTCTGACGCCACTTGGCGCTGCGGCGATCCCGGCATGCAATACGACACCACCGTCAACCGCTGGCACACCTCGAAGAACACCGCTCGCATCAATGCCAGCAATCCGTGCAGCGAATACATGTTCCTCGATGATTCAGCGTGCAACCTAGCCAGTCTGAATCTGCTGAAGTTTGCGCCCAACGGCACGTTTGACGTTGAAGCCTACCGCCACGCCGTGGACATCCTTATTACTGCCCAGGAGATTTTGGTCGACAACGCCGGCTACCCCACGGAAATGATCATGAAAAATTCCCATGATTATCGTCCGCTGGGCCTAGGCTATGCGAACCTCGGCGCGCTCCTGATGGCGTGCGGTCTCCCCTATGACTCGGAAGGCGGCCGCGACTACGCCGCCTGCGTGACCGCCATCATGTGCGGCGAAGCGTATCTGCAATCAAGCCGTATCGCCGAACTCTGTCCGCCACTGGTTCCCATCACCGAACCCACACAAAAAGGCCTCGCCGAAACAAATCTAGGATTCACCACAGACCGTGTGGGGACAGGCGTCTCGCCCGTCCCTGCGGAGCGCAGCTCCGCTGCCATGCCGGGAGGCGCCTGCCCCGGCTTCTACATCAACCGCGAGCCGTTCCTCGACGTAATCCGCATGCACCGCGCGTCGGTCAACAACATCAACAAAAACAATATCCCCACCGCTCTGTATGAAGGCTCCAAATCTTGCTGGGACGAAGCCCTGGCCAACGGTGAAAAACACGGTTACCGCAACTCCCAAGTAACGGTTCTCGCCCCGACGGGCACGATCGGATTTTTTATGGATTGCGATACTACCGGCATCGAGCCGGATTTGGCGCTGGTCAAGTACAAGAAGCTGGTCGGCGGCGGGATGATCAAGATCGTAAACAATACTGTGCCGACGGCGTTGTTCAAGCTTGGATACACCCACGAACAGACCGACGCCATCGTCAGCTACATTGACGCCACTGGAACGATCGAAGGTGCACCGCTCATCAAAGACGATCACCTGGCTGTGTTTGATTGCTCGTTCAAGCCGGCGAAAGGGACGCGCTCGATCGCTTACATGGGACATCTAAAGATGATGGCGGCGACGCAACCGTTCATCTCTGGCGCGATTTCGAAGACGGTCAACCTGCCCGAACTAGCGACCGTTGAAGACATCATGGAAGCTTATCTCCAGGCCTGGAAGTTGGGGCTGAAGGCTGTCGCTGTCTATCGTGATGGATGCAAGAAGTCGCAGCCGCTCTCGGCTGCGGGGACTAAAACTGCAGAGGCTGCGGGCGGCGGCACCCGCACCACACAAGTACAACAAGAAGAGGTTGACCTGCACGCTCCGCCGCGCGCCATACGCCACCGGCTCGATGACGAGCGCATGTCCATCACCCACAAATTCAACGTCGGCGGGCACGAGGGCTACATCACCGTCGGCCTGTACCAGGACGGCAGCCCCGGCGAAATCTTCATCACCATGGCCAAGGAAGGCTCTACCGTCTCCGGCCTCATGGACAGCTTTGCCTGCGCCGTCTCGCTGGCGCTGCAACACGGCGTCCCGCTCAAACTGCTGTGCGAAAAGTTTGCCCACACCCGCTTCGAGCCCAGCGGCTGGACCAACAACACCGACATCGGCTTCGCCAAGTCGATCATGGACTATATTTTCCGCTGGCTCCAACTCCGCTTCCTGACCGGCCAGCAGCAGTTGCTGTTCGAGAACCTGCGGCCAAAGCTGTCAGCAATCAGCTCTCAGCCGTCAGTGGAAGAAGTGAATGGCCCTGCCGAACCCGGTTCCCCGAAGCCCGAAGCCCGAAGCCTGAAGCCCGGTTCCATCCATCCCGCCGACGCCCTGGCCGGAATGATTGACCTGGGAGACGCGCCAACCTGCCACGTCTGCGGCTCGATCATGGTGAGAAACGGCAGTTGCTACAAGTGCATGAGCTGCGGAAGCACAAGTGGGTGCAGCTGAGGTTTTCGGAGGCTGTATGAGGAGCAACAAACAAACATTGCAATGATGGGTTAGACCATCGATGCCAAGATGCGGATGGAGAAATACGTCACAAGCGCGGTGATACTCTGCTGCGCACACTTCGTAAGGAGTAGGGCGACGCCTTCGCAGATGATTTCCGAAGCGATGCGCGAAGCTGGGGACAGTCCTAAAAGAGACGGACTCGAAGTCTCTAAGCGATTACTTGAAGCATCGGCGCTAGTTCGGGAGGGCACGGATTTATCCATCCCGAAACAAGAACCAAACCTGAGCGGCTTTAGCTGCTGAGGTCAACAGGATGTGGTAACGTAAGCAATGAAAAAGGGCACGGCGAACGCTGTGCCCTTTTTCATCGCTAGCCAGCCGGAGGGACTTATAGTGAGGAAACTTGTGATTTATTTATTGGCCACGATCTTTGCGACCTCGAACCGCTGTGCCGCGGCTAAAGGCGTGCTCTGACAGAATTAAGTTTGAATTCCGCGGAAAAACCTTATGCGGCGCGGCCTTCGGTTTCGGCGGACACCACGCCGAGTTGCTGCATCAGTCCGAGGGCGTCCCAATTGTTCCAGCTCTCAATGATTTTTCCATTGGCTATGCGGGCAATGCTGATTCCAGTTACGGAAAAGCGGCGCCCGGTCCGCGGTATGCCGGCCAGTTCTCCTTCGTGGGTGCCGACAACTGTCCAGCGAGTGACTTCGCTCTGGCCGTCCGTGAACGCGTCGTCGATCGTGAAGTGAGCGTCAGGAAAGGCGTTCATATAGTAATTAACAAATTGTTTGTAGCCGTCGATTCCGCTGGCAGCGGGAGAATTGGCGTCGTGGTGAATGTAGTCGGCGGATATCAGATCGTCGATAGCATTGAGATTCTTGCGGTTCCAAACATCCTCAAAAATCCGGCGAGAGCGCTCTGCAGTTTGTGCGGCCATTGCGGTTCTCCTGATTTCGGGTGAATTCTACACCCGCAGGAAGTGTTTCTGCGTCGAAATGCTGAAGAACTAGGCGGCGGGTTGGCCCATCCTTTTGCATGACCCAAAATGACCCCAGCCCTGCGACTGCGCTCAGGGCGGGCTCTTTGCGATTTTCGATGGGTGGGGCGCTCGACAGCTTGCGCCGTCAAGCTTTGCGGCTTTTGCATCAAGTCACAGGATCCCAGCGGCTGAAGCCGCCAATCATTCGGGAGGCGCGTACGGCACGACTGGAAGCCGCGCCCTTTCACGAACCCAGTCCCCGGTGTTCTGCGGATCGCTGTACCGTAATGTGTCAGCCTTCGGGCGCATTGGAACGTAAGTGCAACCTTGCCAGTCCAGCCGCATTCAAAGATGCATGAAAACGATGACATGCAAAGAGCTTGGCGATCCGTGTCATCAGAAGCTGTCGGCCGGGTCGTGGGACGAGATGGTGCAGACGATGGTTAAGCATGTTACGGGCAACCACCCGGAAACGGCAGAAGCGATGAAGAAGATGCACGAGCAGGACCCCAAGAAGTGGGGCGGAGAGATGAAGCCGAAATGGGATGCGGCTCCGGCAGTGTAGTAGAGATCGTAATTCCCAGGAACTTACACAGCCTAACTAAGGCCTTCCCTTTACAACCCTTCAGAGTAGGGGGCCATCCTATCCCCGGTTAATCAGGAAAGTCCTAAGGAGAATGAAGAATGAAAAAGCTAATCATGTGTTTGGCTCTGGTTTGCAGCGCGTCGTTGTGGACGCTGGCACAGGATTCCGACGCAAAGGGTAAATCCGACACCCGGACAATTACCGGATGCCTGGCGCAGGGTGACAGTGCCAAGGAATTCAAGCTAACCGCGGAAGACGGCAACACCTGGGAAGTAAAAAGCAGCAACGTCGCATTGGCTGAGCACGTGGGACATACGATCACGGCCACGGGCGTGGTCTCGAATGCGACCGCGCATAACATGAAAGAAGACACCAAAGATATGGCCCACGATACCGGCATGAAGAAAGACAATCGTGAGCACGGACATCTGAAGGTCACCGACGTCCAAATGGTAAGCGAGTCCTGCAAGTAGTAGTGGACCGAGCAGTAGCGGAACCAAGCCGTAACCGAGGTGTTGATCCGCAGGGCTTCCAAGAGAACCCATCTGGGGAAGTCCCACCCTTTTCGCAAAAAGCGCGAAAGGGTGGGACACCCGTTCCCTCCATTAGTAGCCTGCCGCTAGAAAAGCCGGTGTGGGGACAGCCCCTCATTTTGGAAGCCACCCTACTCTACGGCTGGAAGGTTTTACTGACAGCTGATGGCTGTAGCTGACAGCTCTTGAAACTTTCCCCGGTCTCACGACTCATATCATCCAATATAGAAAGAATCACGTACACCTGTTGGGGAGTAGCTCGCCATGCTGATCAAGAAAGCCGACGACATCCGTTCTTCCGAGATCACTCCGAAGGACCTTTACTTAAATCGGCGCAAGTTCTTGGCGGGTGCGGCAATGGCCGGGGCTGCGGCGGCGGCTGGACTCGGACTCAAAGAGCTGCTTGCACCCTCGTCAACGGTCCAGGCTGGCGAGAAGATCAATGGCATCCAGAAGAGCCCGTTTTCGACTACTGAGAAGGTCACGCCGTATAACGACGTGACCCATTACAACAACTACTACGAGTTCTCCACCGAGAAAGAGGAACCTGCAGACCTGGCAAAGAGTTTCAAGACGCGTCCTTGGACTGTGACCATTGACGGCGATGTGACCAAAAAGCAAGTGCTGGATGTCGACTCGATCATGAAGTTCGCGACACCGGAGGAACGGATTTACCGCCACCGCTGCGTCGAAGGGTGGTCCATCGTGGTGCCGTGGGTCGGATTCTCGCTCACTGAATTGATC
>Ga0185299_10003287_pt1 | contig 21975 bp, 16 predicted proteins | sample PaiPotPPA55metaG_FD_128002 | JGI IMG/M metagenome (GOLD analysis project Ga0185299, IMG submission 128002) | Iron sulfur acid spring bacterial and archeal communities from Banff, Canada, to study Microbial Dark Matter (Phase II) - Paint Pots PPA... ... | reverse complement strand
TATCGTGGTGAACAATGTGGGCGATTTCCGGTGGGGGACACTGGCGGAGTCTTCGCTGGAAGATTGGCGGAATATCATTTCGTCGAACTTGATGACGGTGCTTTATGTGAGCCGGGCGGCGCTTCCGCATCTGCGGCGGGGGCGGTGGGGACGGATCATTAATTTGGGGGCGGTGGGGGCGGAGAGGGCTTTCGGTCAGGCGAAGATTTCGGCTTATGCGGCGGCGAAGGCGGCGGTGGTGGCTTTGTCGAGGTCGTTGGCGCTGGAAGAGGCGAAGAATGGGATTACCGTCAACGTGGTGAACCCTTCGAGCATTGATGAGAATGAATTGACTTTGAATGAGGCGCGGCGGATTCGGGATGCGCGATTTCCGATTGGGCGGCCGCCTACTGTTGAGGATGTGGCGAATACTGTGGCGTTTTTTGCTTCGGAAGAGGCGGAGTATGTTACCGGTCAAGTTGTGAATGTCAGCGGCGGCTGGATGCTTTGAGATTGTGGGACATGTTGATTTTGTCAGAGCTTCGGAAAGGCCGCCCTTCGACGCTTCACGCGTTGGGTTTTGGTGGCGCGGCATCTAAACCCCGCCCTCTCGGAGAGGGCGGCTACAGGGTGCCGTACTTCGGGGCGCGTTTGTCGAACCTGCCATGAAAGCTCTTACTTCGGAAGAGATGCGCGAAGTTGACCGCCTGACCACCGAGCGGATCGGAATTGCCAGCTTGCAATTGATGGAGACCGCGGGGACTCTCGCGGCGAACTGTCTTGCCGCGTGGATGCGCGATGCGGGATTGCATACGCCCACGATTGCGGTGCTGTGCGGCAAGGGAAATAACGGCGGAGACGGGTTCGTCGTGGCGCGGCATTTGTATCCGGCGGCGGAACGTGTGCGCGTGTATTTGTTTGCCGGATTGGACGATTTGCGAGGCGATGCCGCGACGAATCTTCATCGGTGGCGGAATTTGGGTGGTGACATCATTTCCATTGGCGATGAAAGGGCATGGGAAGCGGTGCGGGCTGAGGTTGGTGGCGCCGATGTGATTGTTGACGCGATATTCGGGACTGGATTTCGCGGGGTGGCATCGGGGGCTGTGGGGCAGGCGATTGCGGACATCAACCGGATGTCAAGGGATGCGACGGCGGCGCGGCCTGCCGTGATTTTCGCGGTGGATACGCCGTCAGGGTTGCCTTCGAATGGAGGAGCGGCTGAGGGGCCGGTCTTACGGGCGCATCATACGGCGACGTTTACGGCGCCGAAGGTGGGGCAATTGGTGTCGCGGGATTGTGAGGCCGCGGGATCGCTGCGCGTGGTGAATATCGGATCGCCGGTTGCGCTGGTGGAAGAGGTTGGCAAGGGGTCGCTGCGGTGGAGTGAGCCGGGGGAGTTTGCGGAGCTGCCGCTGGTGCGGACTACGGACGGGCACAAGGGTTTGTACGGACATATATTGGTTGTGGCGGGCTCGCAGGGGAAGAGCGGGGCGGCGGTTATGTCGGGGAGCGCGGCGTTGTTTGCCGGGGCTGGACTCGTAACCGTCGCGACGCCGGATGTGGTGCTTCCGATTGTGGCGGCGGCGCACCCGGAGTACATGACTGAGGCGCTGGCGTCGACTATTGATGGAATGGCGTCGAAAGCGAATCTGGCGGGCGGCCGTTTTGCCGCGATCGAAAAAGGGAAGATAGTTCTCGCCGTCGGACCGGGGCTTGGACAGGATCCAGAGACGCAGGAATTTATTCGAACGATCGTAAAGGGGAGCGAAGTGCCTGTAATTGTTGACGCCGATGGATTGAATGCTTTCGGGCGTCGCGCTGACGATTTGCGCGACCGAAAGGCGAAATTTCTGGCGATTACGCCGCATCCGGGAGAGATGGCGCGATTGCTGAACAGTTCGATCAAAGAGGTGCAGGCGGATCGCGTGAAGACTGCGCAGGATGCGGCGAAGAGATGGGACGCGCACGTGATTTTGAAGGGGTCGCACACGGTGCTGGCGGCGCCGGATGGGCGGACTTTTGTTAACACGACCGGTAACGCGGGGCTGGCTAAGGGTGGATCCGGCGACGTGCTGACGGGCGTGCTGGCGGCGATGACCGGGCAGTTCAAGACGGACGATTGGCTGCGAGTTTTGGCGCTGGGCGTTTATTTGCATGGGACGGCTGCGGAGGTTGCGACGACGGGTACGGACCTGTCGGGGCTCGTGGCCGGAGACGTGGCCCGGGCGGTGCCGGCGGCGCGGCTGAGACTTCTCCGGGAGCTACAGCAGCGTGGGTGAAGAGTTGATTACGCGATCGGCGGAAGAGACCATCGCGTGGGGCAGGGAATTCGCGGGGCGCCTGCAACCGCCCGTTCTCGTGTTGCTGACGGGCGAGCTTGGGAGTGGGAAGACTACGTTGACTAAAGGGATTGTGGAGGGGCTGGGGGCGGCGGCTGAGGATGAGGTGACTAGCCCGACGTTTACGTTGGTGCATGTCTATGGACGGGCGGCGAAGGTTTATCACGGTGACCTGTACCGGATTGAGAGTTTTCATGATTTTGAGACTTTGGGGTTGGAGGATGTTTTTGCTGCGCCGGCGGTAATGATTTTGGAATGGTCGGAGAAGTTTCCGTTGGAGTCGCCTTGGCCGCAGGTTCGGGTGCGGCTGGAGCATTTGGGAGGGGATTCGCGGCGGATTTTGGTGGGTTGAGGTTTACTGACCAGCGTGCCGGCAGCGGGGGCTGAGAACAGCCTGCATTATGGGTGCGCGTGGGTGGATTGGAGTCTAAACCCCGCGGTCTCGGCCCTTCGAAGCTCAGGGTAAAAGACCGCGGCTACAGGGCGCTCCGACCACTTACTGGCTAACTGTCTCGCCAACGATGGTACCGGTGGCTATTGCCCGCCTCGCGTGCCGCTGCTAGCTTGGAAAAAGCCCTTCTGGCGAGACTACATGGCTTACGAGATTCTTACCCCTATCGCGAAGGAAGAGGCCCGGATCGAGCTTAAGAGCTACAGCACCACGATCCCGATGGGATCGCTGGCCATTGGTGTGGATAACATCCACCACGATGTGTTTCTTAGCCCGAAGTTCGTCCAGGCCTCGCGCGACTATTTGTTCGACCTGATTCGCCAGAGTACCAAGGCGACCTATTTTTCCGGGATCGAGCTGCGCACCGTCAAAGCTCCGGACAACGCCGCCTACCGGAAGTTGCTCACCGATCTTCTGCAGAGCGCCCTGACGCAGGCCAAATTTCAGAAAAATGTCGAGATCGACTTGCTTTTCCGGCTGGCGCTGCTGAAATTTCTGACCGTCGAGATCGGCAACCAGTTTGCGAATTTGATCCTGGAAGGCAAGGAGTGGATTCGCCAGCGTGGCGAGCATTTCGAGCGCAGCCAGCAGGCGCATGTCATTAAATCGCGCTTGTCAGAGTTGCAGTCATCGCGGCGCGTAATCATTCGAGGCGTAGGGCAGCAAGTCGCCCAGATGGTGGCCGACGCCGAGGATAATGTGGTGTCGAAGGCGCGGCGTGCGCTGTTTGGGGAGGATTTCGCCGCGTACTATGAGCTGCTGAAAAATCGGCTGGTGTTTCTGGATGGCGGCAAGGACGACGTATTCTTTCTGGAGCACTACGTGCTGCTTGGGAATTACGTTCGCGATCCCGACCGTTTCGAGGCCATGGACGAGTTGTTTCAGGATTTCTTGAGAGATGCAGGATTGGCGATCAGCCAGGATTCTGCGTACACCGATGCGAGTCAAGGCCACAGGACGCTGATGGAGTCGGCGCAACGCATGCGCGACGAGATCGCCAACCTGGAAGAGCAGCGTGAAAGCCTGCGAAAACGGCTTGATCGGGGCGACGGCTTCTTAAACAAGTTCTTGAGTTCCGGTGATCCCTCGGATTTGAAAGCGTCGCTCAGCGACGTGGAAGCCCGGTTGAAGCATCAGGAAGTGAAGCTGGAGGAAATCGGGCCTCAGATTGAGGCATCGAAACAAAAGCTGGACTTCCTGACCAAGGACTACAAGGGCCGCTTAGGCGACTACTTGAACGATCCGGAGAATGCCAAGCGACTGTTCGATCACACATCCGTGAACGCGGGAGAGGGAAACCTTCGCGGGAAACTGCTGTCGGAATTGCTGGAGCGTTTGGAACAGCAGGAAATTATTTATCACGTGCTGGCAAGTTATGAGATTCGCGCTATCTCGGCGGAATACAGTCCTCCGGTTCATTTACAGCAGCTACGGAAGGCCCTGGTTTCGAAAGAAGAGATGAAGCGCGTGGAGGGCGTGCTAAAGCAAGTGCCCGCGCGGCAGTTGTCGCTAAAGCCGATCGAGGACTTATCGCGCAAGATCCGGCGTTTCTCTCGCGAAGAAAAACTGAGTTTCGTGGTGCGTTTCGCGGGTGATTTCCTGCGACTTCGGCGAGACGTACGGAACGCCGAGCACCTGAGCACCTGCATGGAACGGGTCAACCTGGTTACCACCGAACAGGCCCGCGAGCTTTCGCGATTGAACAATCGCCTGTACGAGTGCGTGCTGCAAGAGGAGGCCAAGCCGAATCAGGACCAGGTGGTGTCGCACGTGATCATCAAAGCGGACGTGCGCGGTTCGACCAAGATGACGCAGGACCTGTTGTCGCGGGGGCTAAGCCCGGCATCGCACTTCAGCCTGAATTTACACGAACCGGTAAAGAAGCTGCTGGATCGCTACGCGGCAAAGAAGGTGTTTATCGAGGGAGACGCAATTATTCTTGCGATTTTCGAGACGGAGTCGAATCGCGCCTATGCGCGAGCGGTTGCGAAGGCGTGCATCTTGTCGCGGCAGATCCTGGCGGTTTGCAACTCGTATAACGATCGCGCGGCGACGACGGACCTGCCAGCGCTGGAACTTGGAATCGGCGTGGCGTTTCAAGGGTCGGCGCCAACGTACTGGACCGACGGGGATTCGCGCATCATGATCTCGAAGGCGCTCAATTTGTCGGACCGGCTGTCGGGATGCGCGAAGATCGCCAAGCGGCTGATGACGGGGCAGAAGACGCACTTCTCCGTATTCCAATTTCTGACCGCCATGGAAGGAGCGTCTGCCGAGGAATTGGACGAATTTCTGGTGCGCTTTAACATGAACGGGATTGAATTGAACGAAGAAGGCTTTCAGAAATTATCCGAGGAGATTTCGCTGGACTCGATCGAGACCAAGCTGGATATGCCGTGGGGCAAGGAAAATGTGATGTTGCACTACGGCGAAGTGCCTATGGGAGATTCGGTGGAATTGCTGGTTCTGCGCAAAGGGCTTGCGCGGGAACTGCGTCCTGACGGGGCGATCGGATTCGCCTCGAGCCATCCGTACTACGAAGTCTGCACAAGTGGCGCTCTTTACGATTTGGTTGCCGCTCTTATCCGCACGCAAAGTGCGGCGCTGGAAGCAACGCGCGCCTGAGGCCCGCCGCCAGTCCACTAACCTTGTTGCATGTCCGTTTGGGCATCGCCGATTCAGTGCGTTGTGGGTGACGGGGCGACGTTTTAATGCGGGCAGCGCCGGGCGGGGCGAGCCGCGCCTCTACGAAGGAATCGCGGAGCTATTACGCATTTTCAAATCGGCTGTCGTCACACTACGGCGTTGCGCTGGATTACTTCGCGGTACCACTCAGCGCTGAGCTTGGGAGTGCGCTTTTGGGTCTTGAAGTCCACGTAGTGAATTCCGAAGCGCTTGCTGTAGCCGTCGGCCCATTCGAAGTTGTCCAGCAGGCTCCAGAGGAAGTAGCCCTTGATGGGGTAGCCCTCCGAAGCGGCGCGGTGCAGGTGCGTCAGGTGATTGCGAAGGTACATCACGCGGTCGGTGTCTTCGATGTGCCCATTTGCGGCGATCACATCGTCTGACGAACAACCGTTCTCCGTGATGTATAGCTCTTTCGGCTTCCAGATGTCGCTGGGATTGCGGATGGCCCAATACAGGACTTCCGGACCGATGTTGATCCACGGGGAGGCCATGTGCGGATAGGAAGCCGGCCGGGGCTCGATTACATAGCCCGCCGGCGAACCGTCCGCGCGAACATAGTCCGGGGTATAGACGTTGAAACCGATGAAATCCAGCGGGCTGCCAATGGCCTTAAAGTCGTCAGGCTGGACCTTGGGAGCGTTGGCTCCTTCGCGCTGGAGATATCCGTCGGTGTACTTTCCTTCCATGAGGGCGGTGAGGAACTGAGCGTTGCCTTCGCGAGTGGCGCGCCGGGCGGCTTCGATGTGCTCGCGGCTTTCGATGACCGGGACGTAGACGTTGGAATTTTCCGCGAGGCCCACTAGCGTTCCGCTCTTCGCGTTGGCGCGGATGGCTTGCACAGCCAGTCCGTGCGCGAGAATGGCGTGGTGGCGGACCTGGTTGACCTCAGCGGGAGGAAGCTTCTTGCCCGGCGCAAATTGGCCGGTCTTGTAGCCCAGGTCGGTGAAGCAGACGAATTCGTTGGTAGTGAAAAAGTGATTGACACGATCGGACAGATGCTTCGAGACATACGCGGCGTAGTCGGCAAAAGCCTTTGAGGTGTCGCGTGATTCCCATCCGCCGGGCAACGCCTGGGGCAGATCCCAATGGAAGAGCGTGATGTATGGTTGAATATCGTTTGCCAATAGTTCGTCAACCACCCGCTGATAATAGGCGAGGCCTTTTTTGTTGGGCTGGCCGGTGCCGTCGGGGAAGATGCGCGACCAGGAGATCGAGAAGCGGTAAACCTTAGCTCCCAAATTCTTGAGAAGCTGCACGTCTTCTTTGTAGAGATGATAGGAATCGTCGGCTACATCGCCGGTGTCTCCCTGAAAAGTCTTCCCCGGCGTGTGCGAGAAAGTATCCCAGACGGACGGTTTTCGACCGTCTTCGTTAGCAGCCCCTTCAGTTTGGTACGAGGCGGTGGCGCAGCCCCACTTAAAGTCGGCCGGGAATCGAAGTAGAGTCCCGTTCGACATTCGAGCGAGCGCGATCCGCGGCAGGGAAGTGCTGGCCAAAGTGGTGGCTGCGGTCGCAGCGATCGTGCGGGCAAACTGGCGGCGTGAGAGAGTATTCATAAGCCCAACAGTGTAAATCACTTGGCGGCGCGCGCGTCAAACAAAGATTCGAAGCGTGGTCACGCGCTAGAGATCATTGGCTGTGTTATGAGCGAATAAATTCAATTCTTAGGCTGACCCTGTCCGTCACCAGAACGGACACTCAGAACCACCACAAACCGCGTCACTTTCGTCGCATCGGAGACACCCGCGCATGCCGTCAGCTTGCTAAGTCTCTTTCCACGGAATCCAGATAGTTTTTGATCACATAAAATACCACTTCGGGACGTGCCGCTCGAATTCTTGAAATAGCCTCGGCCTGCGAGAATCCGAATGCCCGCAAGAGCGCGTAACACATCGTAGGTCCGCGATTTATTCCGGCGGAGCAATGCGGAAACACTTTGGTGTTCGCCAGCGACAACGCTGGGAGGGCAAATTGAATTCCTTTTCGGTATTGTCCTGGAGGCCGCATGGTGCCGTCGTCCACCTGCGGGAGCCAGAGAATCGTGACGCGACTGTCGTTCAGCGTGTCGTCATCGAATTCCGCGCGCATGTCGATGACGTGGGTGATGCCCGCACCCACGATTTGATCAACGTCGGCTTTGGACGAGATTCCACCGCCAACGGCAATACGTTCGGTCACGAAATTGAAAGACACGCTCAAGATACGCCCCAGCCGATTATTCGGAGGCAGGTAGTGTAACATCTACCGCTCAGTACTTGGACTCTGCCGGACAGGTTTGGGCGCAACCCGAGTTATTTGCCTCAGTGTGATTCTCCTGACAGCACGACTAAAAGGGTCTCTAGGTCGTGAGCCGACCGCCGGGTTTACACCGCAAACCTTTTATGTCGTACCCGAATCTGACTTATGGAGGCCGATTTTCTTATGTCAAAACACATTCTGATCGTCGATGACAGCGATACTTGCCGGAGAGTCACCCGGCTATTTCTAGAGAGCCAATTGGACCTTGAGGTTTGTGGCGAAGCTGTTGATGGGGTAGACGCTATCGAAAAAGCGAGAGCTTTGAAGCCTGATCTCGTCGTTATGGACCTGGCGATGCCCCGGATGAATGGCGTGGAAGCTACATCTGAACTGCGAGCTATGATGCCCCGAGTGCCGATTGTTGTATTCACGATGTATGAGGACAATTTGGGCCGGGCCTCGGCATTATCGGCAGGGGCGAACCTAGTGGTTTCCAAGCCTGACGGCGGCTGGAAGCTAGTAGAGAGCGTGCAAAGCCTGCTTCAAGCCGCCTGACCTCCAGCGAGCGCGACCTATGCTACTGGCGGTTTCCGGCTGTGATGTTCATGGCCGCGTAGACAGAACAAGCTGGTTGGGTTATACCATTTGTCGATGGGAACCCCGATTCGACTTCTAATCGCTGACGATTCTGCAACCATTCGCCGCACCATCTGTTCGCTGCTTCAAGCTCAAACCGACATCGCGGTCTGTGCCGAAGCTGGCAATTATGCAGAACTGCTGAAGAAATTTAACGCGACCACTACTGATGTAGTTCTGATGGACGTGCGGATGCCCGGCGAAAAGATGTTTACCCCTGCCACTATCAAAGCCCATTTTCACGGGTCATGTTTGCTTGCAATGTCTGTGTGGAACGACGCAGAGACTGCCAGCCTTGCCCGGAGCTTCGGAGCCACGAAATTGTTGGACAAGGGACAGCTTGCTTCCACTCTGGTTCCCGCAGTCAAAGAGTGCGTTGACAAGACCGGGAAAGCACGGAGATGACAGGAAAAGACGATTGGCCATCATCCGCAATGAACGATTTGGCGGCAAGGCCAGGCCGCTGACCCAAGGTCCGACCAAGCGCCCTTGCACGACCCATCTTCTTTCTGCTGGTGTCTCCTTCATCGTGATCTTCAGCACGTCTACCTCTCATGTGAGCCAAATGGCATAACGCCTCTTGCCTCAACCCTGCTTCGTTCAAGCGACACCAAAAAAGGCAACTTGGTCGCCAGAAACTGACATGAATCCGCAACAATGGAAGTCATTCAGTTGCATTGAGATAACCGCGAGGCGGGAGGTTCGTCAGATCAGGGTGCCACCCTATCGGTGCCAAGCAAGTAGCAGGCTGCTAAATTCTTCGCACGTCAGAAGAACAGTGTCAGCACGGAGGACTTTTCGTAGCAGGAGCTGAAATAAGAAAGGAGACCGCACAACTATGCGGAAGCTACAAGCGAAATTTTGTCGTTCTTGGCGTCTTCGCCTTCTCGAAAAAATCAGTAACTTACGTATTTTCAATGCCGCTGAATATTCCGACTCCTCCCGCCTGGACCAGTTTGTTTTGGAAACAAGGCAGGGCTGCGACGGTCACGGATCATTTTTTATGTAACCTAGAACAGACTGGTCTAATCGAACTCGTTGTTGAGAATCTGGGGGCACAACGTCAACTTATTCTCGCCTGGGAGGCGCACCACCCGATAACGGAATCGGAGCGTCATGTCGATTAGAAGAGAAGATCGTATGCCATATCTACAACTCGATACCCCCTACGCGTACTCCGTCGAACAAAAACAAAGACTCGCAAAACGACTTGGCGAGATCTATAGCCACACGATGAATTCCAACATCCAGCGGCTGACCGTCGCGATCCGGGAACTCGGAACTGGAAGCATCTGGCGTTGTGCAGAGCAAGATCCGAGGCCAGCTGCTCTTCTCATGTGTGATATCCGACGTGGGCGGCCAGCTGAGTTGCGGGCGGAGCTCTCGCGAAAGCTAATTGATGCCTGCATAGAAATCGTCGGTCTTAGAGAAGACAACCTCAACATCGAGTTCACGCAGCACGATGGAGATGAGATGTATCACACGCTCTACGGTGGCCTGAGCGATGATTGGAATCCCGATAAGCCAGATAGCCTTGGGCAGTGATCACGGCCCTCTCAAAGAAAGCTGCGACCGAATCGAACTCATAAGATTCCAACTTGGCTTATGTGAAGCCAAATAAGAATGCATTGGTCAGTCCCGCGCTGCTCTCGGACATCGCGGACGTCTCTCGAGTCCCTCGATCCATTCCGCTCCTTTAGTTCAGCCGGTTTTCTTCCAGCAACTCCGTGAACAATGTATCTTCGGCGGAAACCGCGAGGATGCCGAAGACGCTGTGTAAGAAGCCTTCCTACTCGCGTTTATTCATCTGCAACTCTTTCCTGGAATTTCTCTACACTCAAAAAATTCCTTGTTCCTCCCAACCTTTCGAAAGCATCTATAGCAGCGGAGGAACGAAGACCACGTGATTTAGTTTTTGCGAATAGTCATCAGGTTGCTGTTTCTCCAAGTGGGGGGGACGGATCAAGCACGAGGACCACAATCGGGTCCTTCCGTGACCGATGCGTCCAGGCTTACCTGCATTTTGATCGACGTGTTCTACGACTGCCTTGCAGCCGCGTCCCCGTGTGGGTCAGGTCGTGGCGACTTTCTGTCACAGGATAAAGAGAAAGGAAGCGACGACAATGGCTACAAGACAGCAGACGGCGCAGTCAGATCTTCGGGATGTTCCCCGCGGGATGGATCTCCTCAACCGGCAACTCCTGAACAAAGGCACGGCGTTCACGGAGGAGGAGCGAAGGCAATTTGGCCTGGACGGACTTCTCCCGCCACACTTCGAGAGCCTTGAAGAGCAGGTCGTTCGCGCTTACGAGGCTTACAAACGAAAGGACGACGACCTGGAGCGGCATATCTATTTACGCGCTCTGCAGGATACCAACGAAGTCCTTTTCTACCGTCTCCTGCTCGATCATATCGAAGAAATGACGCCAATGGTTTACACACCGGTGGTCGCCCTGGCCTGTCAGCAATTCAGCCATATCTACCGTCGGCCCAGGGGATTATTCATTTCTTACCCGATGCGCGACTCCGTTCCGGCGCTCTTGCGGAACCGACCCAATCCGGACGTCGACGTGATTGTCGTCACAGACGGCGAACGCATTTTGGGCATCGGCGACCAGGGCGCAGGCGGACTGGGCATCCCGATCGGCAAACTGTCTTTATATACGCTCATCGGCGGGATCCGTCCGGAACGCACCCTCCCTATCGTTTTGGATGTGGGAACCAATAACCAGGAACGGCTCAACGATCCGGAGTACCTCGGTTGGCGTCACGAACGGATTACCGGTCAGGCGTACTTTGACTTTGTCGATCAGTTCGTCCAGGCCGTGAAGCAGGAACTTCCCGGAACATGCCTGCAATGGGAAGACTTCGCGACTCCTCACGCTCGGCCCATTCTTCAGCATTATCACGACGAATTGCTGACGTTCAATGACGACATTCAAGGGACAGCCGCCGTCGCCCTGGGAGCGATACTGGGTGCCGTCAAGGTGACCGGAAAGAGTTTGAAGGATCAGCAGATCGTCATGTTCGGAGCAGGCTCCGCGGGCATTGGCGTTGCCGATGGATTGCGAGCGGCAATCAAAGGCGAAGGCCTATCCGAAGAGGAGGCGCGCAGCCACTTCTGGGTCATTGACAAAGGCGGTCTTCTTCATTCAGGGCGAAAAGATCTTACTCCGGAACAGAGTGTCTATGCTCAGCCGGAGGAGCGTGTATCTGGATGGCCGCGAACTTCCAACGGACAAATCGGACTTGCCGACGTGATTGGAAAGATCGAAGCGACGGTCCTGATCGGCCTGTCCACAGTCGGCGGCGCTTTTTCAGAAGCGATTGTTCGCGAGATGGCGCGCAAGGTCGAGCGACCGATCATTTTCCCTCTTTCGAATCCGACCTCCAAATCGGAAGCGAAAGCGGAAGACTTGATTCGTTGGACCGATGGGCGCGCTCTTGTAGCTACAGGTTCGCCTTTTGCGCCTGTCAGCTATGGTGGTCGAACGATTCCCATCGCACAGTGCAACAACGTTTTCATCTTTCCAGCCATGGGCCTTGGACTGGTCGCGTCGCGCGCCCGCCGCGTTACAAACGCGATGATGCTGGCGGCGGCCCGAGCACTCGGCGCGAATTCGCCGGCCCTCAAGGATTCTTCCGCGTCTTTGCTGCCTCGCTTGACCGACATCCGAAGGGTGGCTGCGGAAATTGCGCTAGCGGTGGGCGTCGAGGCACAAAAAGAGGGCCTTGCTCCAAAGACGACAGAGGATGAACTCCGTCAACGTGTGTCCGCGGCGCAGTGGACTCCTGCCTACCCATCTCTTATCCCGGCAAAGATGTAGGCCAGAAGCAATAGGAGCTTACCATGCAAAGTTTTCAGGTTTTGCCGATCAAGACTATAGGGAAAGGCACTGCGGGGCTGAAGCGCGAAATGGTTCGATTGGCGCGCTCTGCATCAAAAATGCTTGGTTGTTCCCAGAGGCGGGCCAGTCTAGCAAGGGTAGCCCGAACAGCAGGCTTACTTGTGCTGGTCGCGGGTGCTCCTGCTTCGGCGCAAACGCCGGAAACCACGGATGCCGCGGACGCCTCGACTTCCGTGCAATCTAGTTGCCCCCGCCCAGCCCCGGCCTTTACGCAACTGACGTATGACGAAGACAACCGGTATTTCAGCAATTCGAATTGCCGGACTCAATTCCTGGACCGCTTGAAGTTTATCCCGCTTCGAGGTGACGACGAGAACTATTACCTCTCTTTGGGCATCTTCACACGGGATCGTGGCGAATATTTCAGCCATCCAGATTTGGGAAGCGGCTCTACGGGAAATGCCTATTTGATGCAGCGTTACTTTTTGCATATGGACCTGCATCTGGGTGAGAGGTTCCGCTTCTTCGGCGAACTTGCAAGCAGTCTCGAGACCGGCAGAAACGGCGGGCCTCGCGCAGGTCTGGACGAGAAACAGTTGTACGTTCATCAGGGTTTTTTCGATATCGGCCTTTGGCAGTCCGACAAAAACAGCCTGACCTTGCGAGCCGGACGGCAAGAGATGGTATTGGGTTCGGAGAACTTCGTTTCCACTCGCGATGGACGCAATATCCGGCGCAGCCTGACTGGATTTCGTCTTACGTGGGTTAAGGGCGACTGGACCATCGACACATTTGCCATGCGCCCAACCCTGGATAATCCGGGCAACTTCAACGATTCACCCAACCACGCATCCAGTTTCTGGGGCGCCTATGCGGTCAGGCCATTTGCCTTCTTGCCGCGAGGAAATGTCGACCTCTATTACTTCGGGCTCGACCTCAAGAGCGTGCATTTCGACGGCAGAGGAACCGGCCGCGAGCAACGGGAAACAATCGGGACGCGGCTCTGGGGAACCACCGAACGCTGGGACTATAACGATGAGTTTACCTATCAGTTTGGCTGGTTTGGGCCTGTTGACGATATTCGAGCCTGGGCCATTTCCACGGAGACAGCCTATCGGATCGACTCGAATTCCCTAAAGCCCAGATTTGCACTTCGCGCCATGTCCTTCAGCGGTGATCAGAATCCTTCGAGCGGGACTCTCGGCACGTTTAACTCTATTTTCGAAAAAGGCCCTTATTTCAGCTACGCGGAAGTATTCGCCAGACGAAATCTGATCGCGTTGCAACCGTACGTGGAACTTCATCTCAGCAAGACCGTCACTTTGACGCCCAATCCGGCATTTTTCTGGCGTGAGAGCCCGCGCGACGGCCTTTATACCGTTGGCAACGCGGTGGTAATTTCCGGCCAGAACAGCAACGCGCGCTATATCGCCACCCAAGCCTCTGCGCAACTTCGGTGGAAGATGACCCGGAACCTGACCTGGTTCACCGAGTACGCCCACTTCTTTCCGGGTGAGTTCCTGAAGCAGTCCACGCCGGGGAGCAACATGAATTTTTGGACGGGATGGCTGGACATCAGGTACTAGGGAGAATTCACAATGGCGATAGAGGCAAACACTACCCCTCATGCCGTGTCGAGCAGAGCGCCCGCGAAAGCTGCCACACCCACCGTGGCAAAATCACCCAGCCAGATGTGGAAGGCCATAGCGCCCGTCGCCGTGGCTGTCGTCCTCGCATTGGTGCCCGTACCAACTGGCCTGCCGCAACATGCGTGGTACTTCTTTTCCATCTTTGTCGGCGTAATCGTGGGGCTGGTTTTGGAGCCGTTGCCCGGCGCTGCCATCGCGTTGAGCGGTCTCACATTGGTCGCGGTGTTTCCCCGATTTGTGCTGTTTAGTCCCGAGCAATTATCGCAACCCGGCTTCCGCGCGCCGAGTGCAGCCCTTAATTGGGCGCTATCGGGTTACAGCAATCCGACGGTGTGGCTCATCTTCGGGGCGTTCATACTCGCACTTGGTTACGAGCGAACAGGGCTCGGCGAACGCATCGCTCTCATCCTGGTTAAGCGCATGGGCAAAAACACCCTCTTACTGGGTTACGGAGTTACATTGGCCGATGCGATCCTCGCGCCCTTCATACCCTCCCCAACCGCGCGCAGCGGCGGGATCATCTACCCGATCGTCAGCGATTTGGCGCAGGTCTATGAATCCAAGCCCAACGATCCTTCCGCGCGCCGAGTCGGGTCCTATCTCATGTGGGTAGCTATCGCAACCACATGTGTAACAAGTTCGCTATTTCTTACCGCTGCTTCATTCAATCTGCTCGCCGTGGGCTTGGTTGAGAAGCTTACACAAACGGACGTGCACTGGATGGATTGGTTCAGGACCTCGGCGACCGCGATTATTCCGCTTTTGATTCTGATTCCGTTGTTGAGCTATTGGCTCTATCCGCCCGAGGTAAAGCACTCCACCGAGGTATCAAAGTGGGCTGCACAGAAGCTCGAAAAGGTCGGCCGTCTCTCCCGACGCGAACTCATCTTGGCGGCGATTGTCGTGCTCTCGCTGGTTCTGTGGGTGGGAGGCAGCGCCTTCGTCAGCGCAACGACGGTGGCGTTCATCGCGATAAGTCTGATGTTGATCACCGGAGTAGTGACGTGGAACGATATTACGGAGGACAAGCGCGCTTGGACTACCTTCGCGTGGCTCGGCGCCCTGATCGCTCTTTGCGATGGACTCAATCGCGTCGGCTTCGTCAAGTGGTTTGCCGACGGCATCGCCCCGCACATGGCGGGCCTTTCGCCCCACGTGGCGATGATAATTTTGCTTGCGATCTTTTTCGTAGCCCATTACTTATTCGCCAGCGTCGATGCCTATACGACAGCCTTGCTGCCAGTCATTCTGCTAACTGGCGCGGCGATTCCGGGAATCCCTCTCAAGGAATTCGCGCTGCTTCTGTGCATGGAGTTAGGAATCATGGGGATCATTACCCCCTTCGCGGACGCGGCCAGCCCCATCTATGCGAATAGCGGTTACCTGCCGCCCAAGGATTACTGGCGTCTCGGCACGATTTTCGGAGCTCTCTTTCTCATCTTCTTTCTCGCAGTCGGCGTGCCCTGGGCATCGCTCCTGTGGGAAAAATAGCGCTCTCGAACAAAGGAGTGAGCATCTTGCCTTATTCGTTCCCGCCGGCACGTATGTGGGAGTCGCGGCGGGCCTAACGGTCGAAAAAATGATTCGAGATTGGAGTCAAAGGCGGGCGAAATGCATCGCGGCTCCGGATCGTACCAGGACTTAACTTATCGTCTGAAAGGACAGACTCTCATGAGTGAAGATTCGAAGAAGGACATGTATTCGCGGCGTGGATTCCTGGGGATCGGGTCTGCGGCGCTAGCGGCGGCTGGGATGTCGGTGGCCGATGCCGCGGCTCAGGATCAGAAGGGTAATCGAAGCACCAGCGATCCTGGTCCAGGCAATCCCCCGCTGGATGCCCAAAATCCGGATTCCCAGTGGCCACCTGCCACCGATTCCAAGAGCCTGGTTCAAACGTTCAAATATCCGTTCTCTTTTGCGAACAAGCGGACTTACGAAGGCGGATGGTCGCGCGAGGTGACCGTTCGGGAATTGGCCGTCTCTAAAACCCTGGCAGGCGTAAACATGAGACTGACAGCCGGTGGGGTTCGGGAACTGCACTGGCATACGGCGGACGAATGGGCGATCCTGCTTTACGGGAGCGCACGCATCACGGCCATTGATCGGGACGGCAAGAGCTTCGTTGCTGACGTGAAGAAAAACGATTTGTGGTATTTCCCCAGCGGGATTCCCCATTCGATTCAAGGCCTCGATCCGGACGGCACGGAATTCATGCTGGTATTCGACGATGGAAATTTTTCGGAGTCAGAGACGGTTTTGCTGAGTGACTCGATGGCGCATCTCCCGCCGGAGGTCCTGGCAAAGAACTTCGGGGTTGCCGAAGCAGTTTTTAAGAATCTCCCCAAGCAAGAGCTATTTATTTTCCAGACCGCCGTTCCCGGAACGCTAGAGGCGGATCAGAAAGCAGCTGCGGGAGCGCTTGGGAAGTCGTCGAGCGATTTCGCTTTTCGTACGATGGAAATGCCGCCGACGAAGCGCACCAAAGGCGGAGAGGTGCGCATCGTTGATTCGAGCACGTTCAAGGCCTCGACGAATGTTGCGATGGCCATGGTCACGGTGCACCCGGGAGGGCTGCGGGAACTGCACTGGCACCCCAACGCCGACGAATGGCAGTATTACATTGCGGGCAAGGGAAGAATGACCGTGGTGTCGACAGGCAATAAGGCTCGCACCATGGGCTTTCAGGCGGGTGACGTCGGGTACGTGGAAAAAACCCTGTTGCATTACATCGAGAATACGGGGAACACAGACCTGATCTTCCTGGAGATGTTCAAGAGCAGCTATTACCAGGATTTTTCGCTCTCCGAATGGCTCACGCACACGCCACCGGAGCTTGTGATGGCGCACCTGCGTATTGACAAGGCCACGCTGGACGCAATGCCGAAGGAAGAACTCGTGGTGACGCCGAAATAGATCGGCGATCGAGGTGGCGAGGCCGTCACGAGCATCTCGACAGCACAAATTTCGCTTGTGGTGATTTCAGTTCGGTTCCCAAACTTCGGACCGTTTTGGACTGAAGTTGGAGCAAGGCAAAGCCAATTGATCCATCGGGTTTTATGGAGCGGGCGAAGGGAGTCAAACCCATGTCCGAATGTTGGGAACTCGCGCTCGAACGCTCACAAAAGTTGAGGCCAGAATGAGGCCAAAACCCAGATCACTCTGGCCTTTTTCTTGTTCGCCGCGCTACAAGGGCAATTGAATCAACGAGACTTTGGCGGAGGCGTGTGGAAGTCGAATCCACCATTCGACCCGCGAAGGGCCGAATCGCCGGCTTTGAAGGCCGGGAAGATCACCGGACCCTTTTCGCCCCCGTCGTTGTAAGAACATCATACGACGAAACTTAAGTCACATACGAATTCGCCGAGGCTTTGGAATTTGGCTGCGGTGCTACTGTGGTGCTATTCGAAATCCGAGAAGCGTCTTTGTCCGCGGTGTACGTCTTCATCCCTACTGATTCCTACTTGTTGGCGGGAGCAAGGAGGCTGCAACGACGCATAAACACTGTCGATTTGAAGAAGCATTGTTATTTCGACTTCCGCACGCCTCCGCCAGAATTTTTTCCCGAAATGTGCTGCGGCAAGTTGCCTCGCGGGGCGGACGTATCGCAGGTGTACGAGATTTGAGTTGCGGTATAACGCGGCTCATTTCGTTCACAGTTGGATGCCGGGGGTATAATTCTGCCCGTGAGCGAGCCGTCCGTATATCTAGGGACTTCGGGATTTACCGCAGCTGGCTGGGTTGGATCGTTTTACCCGGCTGCGCTGAAGGCTGCGGACTACCTGAGCTTCTATGCTGACCACTTTGAGACGGTCGAGGTGGATTCGACGTTTTATGGTTGCCCTTCCGCGCGGACAGTGAGCAACTGGGCCGCGAAGACCCCCGCTGCGTTCGTTTTCTCGGTGAAAGTTCCGCAGAGCATCACGCATGAGAAGGCTCTGGTGGACTGCGGCGCTGAGCTCGAGGAATTTCTAAACACGATGAAAATCCTCGGAGAGAAACTCGGGCCGATCGTGCTGCAGTTTCCCGTCTTCGATAAATGGAAAATCAGGGACCGGCATGAATTTACCGATCGGCTTATTCCGTTTTTGAAGAAATTGCCGAACGAGTATCGATTTGCAATCGAGATTCGCAACCGAGAATGGCTGGATGCTGAACTTGCGGATCTGCTACGGGAACACAGGGTTGCACTGGTTCTTCAGGATCTGTCGTACATGCCGAAGCCCATGGAGCTTAAATTCGATCCGATTACGACGGATTTTGCTTACGTCCGATGGCTGGGCGACCGAAAGGGGATCGAACGGCAAACTTTGAGCTGGGATAAGGTTATTGTTGACCGCACCTCGGAGATGAGCGAATGGGTGAAGTATTGTTACCCGGTGGTGAGGCGCGGCGTGAAGGTGTTCGCGTACGCGAATAACCATTACAGCGGGCACGCGCCCGATTCGGTGGAGCAGTTCCGAAAGCTGTGGAAGGTCATAGCTGGCGGCGAAATTGGCAAGCTGAAGCCAGCTGTCGTACCGTCGTCGATTCGTCAAAGCAGCTTCCTGTTTGAGTGAATTTCGTTCCGGTTAGCGGGCGCGGCGCCTCCTGGGATGACCATAGATGGTGGCGTGGATGAAGCGAATTCGAACGGGGAGACTTGGGCGGGGTTGGCTCTAAACCCCGCCCTCTGAAGAGGGCGGCTACAGGATGCGATTGTTGCTGGTGGAAGATGATGCGCGGATTGCGCGATTTGTGGCCAAGGGGTTGCGGGAACAGGCTTATGCCGTCGATGTGGCTACGAACGGCGACGATGCGTTGTACCAGGCAGCGATCAATACGTATGACTTGATCGTGCTGGATGTGATGATTCCTGGGCGCGACGGGTTTGCGGTCTGTCGGGAGTTGCGCGCCGCCGGCCAGAAAATTCCGATACTGATGCTTACGGCGAAAGATGCCGTCGAGGACCGCATCGCGGGACTCGATTTCGGCGCTGACGACTACCTGACAAAGCCGTTTGAGTTTCGCGAGCTGCTGGCGCGGTTGCGGGCGCTCCTGCGGCGCTCGGGTGAGTTGCGGCCGCCGCGCATTGCGGTCGCTGATCTCGTGCTGGACACCGCGGCGCGAAGCGTTTCGCGTGCTGGCGCGGATGTGCCGATGACCACGAAGGAGTATGCGCTTCTGGAATACCTCGCGCGGAACCTAGGGCGCGTGGTGGGGCGCGCGGAAATTGCCGAGCATGTGTGGGAGGAAACGTTTGATCCGTTCTCAAATTTGATTGAGGTGTACGTGAATCGGCTGCGGCGGAAGATTGATGCAGGCCGGGCGACGCCGTTGCTGCAAACGCGGCGTGGCGCGGGTTACATCCTGGGCGACGTCGCGGACTCGCACCGTGACGAGACGGGAAAACAAGACGCAAAGCGAAACGCTTCGACCAAGTCGGCCGCGGGCTCAGGCAAGGACCATGTTTGATTCGGTTCGCGTCCGCTTGACGCTATGGTATTCCGCGGTGCTTGTGTTGGTGCTGCTGGCGCTGGCTGGCGCGATGTATTTGTTGCTGGCGCGGAACGCTCTGCGGAGCACCGACAGCAATCTGTCGGAGTTGGCGGACGCGTTTCTGACAACCGTGGATGCGGAACTGGAAAGCGACACGAGCGTCCCGGGATTGGTGCAGGCGTCGAAGGAAGCGATCGCGGAGCACAGGTTTCGAGACGACGCGTTCGTTGTCCTCGATGCGGACGGGACGATCGTCATTACTTCCGAGGACCTGCCGAGTGACGGAGGCGCTCGACGGGAATTCCCGCCCGAGGTGTTCAGTTCGGAATCGTTTCGAAAACTGGCGGGCGCCGGCGGGCACGGTACGCGCACCTTTGGAAATGTAGCCGGAAGAAGAGACGGATATCGCGGGGTGGTTCGCACCTTTCCGGTAGGCAGCAGGGAATTCACGCTGGTGGTTCTGCAATCGCTGCACCGGCAGCAGGAAGCGTTCGAAGGAATCGTGAGAACATTTGCGATCGTTATACCGTTCGCGGTGGTTCTGGCTACCGCGGGGGGATACTTTCTGGCGAAGAAGAGTTTGGCGCCGGTTGTGGCCATGAGCACGCAGGCCGGGAAGATCAGCGCATCGAATCTGCACGATCGGTTGAAAATCCGGAATGAAAGCGATGAGCTTGGGCATTTGGCAAAGTCATTCAACGAGTTGCTGGACCGGCTGGATGCCTCGTTTGAGCAACAACACCGGTTTATGGCGGACGCATCGCACGAATTGAGGACGCCGGTCGCGATCTTGCGAGGCGAGGCGGAAGTTTCGTTGTCGCGAGAAGCGCGATCACAGGAAGACTATCGGGAATCGCTCGGGATTGTGCGAGCCGAAGCGGGGCGGCTTTCGCAAATCGTAGAAGATTTGTTCACACTGGCGCGGGCGGATGCCGGACAGCATCCGCTGGTGAAGCGTGAGTTCTACTTGGATGAGCTTGTGGCGGAGGCCGTCCACTCTGCGCGCGCACTGGCAGTTGAGAAAGAGATCTCGCTGCTGTGCGAAACCTCACAAGAGTGTTTGTTTTTCGGCGACGAGGGACTGCTCCGACGGATGGTGATGAATCTCGTCAGCAACGCGATCAAGTACACACCGCGCGGGGGAAGCGTGACCCTGGCCTGCCGCGCCTCCGCCAATTGCTATGAATTGAAGGTATCCGACTCAGGACCTGGAATTCCAGCCGAGCTACAAACGCGCATATTCGATCGGTTTTTTCGTGTCGACTCCGCCAGATCTCGCGAGGATGGAGACAAAGGCGGCGCTGGTTTGGGATTGTCGATCGCTCGGTGGATCGCGGAAGCGCACGGAGGCAGTTTGGAGTTGACCGGCTCCGGTGCCAAAGGCAGCGTTTTTACAGCATTTTTGCCGATTTCCCGCGGTTAATCCCCCGTTTATCTTCCGCCGCATACGCTCGGAGTTGGAGCCATGCGCCTGCCTGAAAGACGATCCAAGGTTTTCCGTCGTATGAATAGCGGTGCTTTCATCGCTTCGGGGACTTGTATTTTTGCAGCTTTGCTGGCGGTTCTCCCGAGTCTTGCGCAGCAAAGTCCGCAGCAGAGTGCGCCTGATAGCGCATCGAAGGCGAACCTGGAACGCTTGAGCCTGCAGGATGCGATCGAAAGAGCCCGCCGGAACGATCCGCAATTCCAGTCCGCGCTGACCGATGCCGGCATTGCGAAGGAAGACCGCGTCCAAGCGCGCGACGTATTGCTTCCGAGCGTTGCTTACGACAACAGCGCGATCTATACGCAGGCCAATCACGGGCCTGTCGGAGTCATCTTCATCGCCAACAATGCGGTGCACGAATATATCAGCCAGGGCAACGTTCATGAAGCACTGGACGCCGCGACATTGATGAACTACCGGAGGGCCTCGGCGGCGGCGGCTCTGGCGAAAGCGCGAGCGGAAATTGCGTCGCGCGGATTGATTGTGACGGTGGTGCAGAGCTACTACGGAGTGGAAGCCGCAAAAGAGAAACTGGATGCCGCGGCCCGGGCGGCCGACGAAGGGGAGAAGTTTTTAAAGCTCACGCAAGACCTGGAACATGGCGGCGAGGTCGCGCACGCCGATGAGATCAAGGCAGAGTTGCTGGCCAACGACCGGCGACGGCAACTGCGCGAAGCGCAATTGGCGTTGGTGAACGCGCGGCTGGATTTTGCCGTTCTGGTTTTCCCCAATCTTCGCGACGACTTCGAGCTGACGGATGATTTGCACCGCGACATCCCGCTGCCGTTGTTCCCAGAATTTCAACAGCAGGCGGCCCAAAATAATCCGGACGTGCGAGCGGCGTTGGAAGTCGTGCAAGTTACCAACGCGGAGGTGAATGGCGAGCGAGGAGGGTACTTGCCGTCTCTGAGCGTTGATTATTTTTACGGGATCGACGCCGTGCGTTTTGCCACGAAGACCGATGGAGTGAACAACCTCGGTTCGTCAGCGATTGCCACTCTGAGTATCCCGATTTGGAATTGGGGAGCGACGCAGAGCCGGGTGCGGCAAGCAGAACTGCGAAGGACGCAGGCCAAGCGCGAGCTGTCTTTGACGCAGCGGAAACTGCTGGCCGAGATCCAGTCGCTCTATGCGGAGGCTGACGCGGCGTTAAACGAGCTGAGCGGACTGGCGTTCGGTGGAACTT
>Ga0185299_10003286_pt1 | contig 21982 bp, 15 predicted proteins | sample PaiPotPPA55metaG_FD_128002 | JGI IMG/M metagenome (GOLD analysis project Ga0185299, IMG submission 128002) | Iron sulfur acid spring bacterial and archeal communities from Banff, Canada, to study Microbial Dark Matter (Phase II) - Paint Pots PPA... ... | reverse complement strand
CGTTCCATTCACTGGCTGCTGTGGCGCAGTCATTTTGGCGATCGTAGCCGGAGTCAGGACGCCCCGCCCGCCATCGAGCAAAGCCTGCGCAAAAAGCGCGAGATCGTCCGCAGTAGAAAACACTCCCGCATGCCCCGCCACGCCGCCCATCCGGCGAGCCGTGGGATCATGCACCACTCCGCGCAGCATGTGATGGTTCTCATCCTCTTCGGTTGGCGCGATGCGCGGCTCCCACGACGGCGGAGGAAGGAACCGGGTCTCTTTCATTCCCAGCGGTCCAAAAATGTGCTTCGCGGCATACCCATCGAGCGGCTCGCCTGAAAGCCGCTCCACCAGAGCTCCCAGCACGACGAAGTTGACATCGCTATAAATAAACGACGCTCCTGGAGCCCACTTCGGTGCGTCCTCAAACGCCATCCGATACGCCGTCTCCTTCCCCTGCCATGGCTTCGTCAAGTCCAGATCTAGAGCCAGCCCCGAGTAGTGCACCAGCAACTGCCGGATCGTAATATCCTGCTTCCCGTTCTGCCCAAACTCGGGAAGGTACTTCGCGACCGGATCGTTCATCCGAAACTTTCCCTGCTCCCAAAGTTGCATGATCGCCGGAGTAGTCGCCAGGACCTTAGTAAGCGACGCGCAGTCAAACACCGTATCGAGCGTCATCGCCTCCCGCCGAGGTTCAATCGCCCGGCTACCGTAAGCCTTGCGGTAGACCACCTGTCCGTCATGGCCGACGATGAGAACCGCTCCTGGAATCTGTTGTTGCGTGATGGCTTCGCTGATGACGGGATCGAGAACGGCGAGGCGGGATTCCAGCGGAGTCTGGGAAAATGCCGCGGCAGAAAACAGGAGAGCGAACAGCAGCAGATTTGCCGGTAAGTGTTTCACGACTGTGACTGTACATGACCCCGGAGATGCGGCTCAAGGCTCAACAGTACCAACGATGCCCCCAGAGTAACTCCCCGTTTGCCTCTACCCGCCGCCTTTGCTATAACCCCATCAGTTCACAAAACACCCTTGAACCTGACGCTGCCCAATCGAGAGTCTGGTTTTTCCTTCCTCGTGCGCAATTTCGTCGCGCAGGATGATCGGTTTCACAGCGCGTTTGGCATCCTGGAGAACGCCATCGCCGCTCACGCCTTCCCCGCCTGCTCGCTCGCGGTCACATTCGGCGGAGAGCTCGTCGCCCACAAGGCCCTCGGCCGCTTCACATATGATCCGGCTTCGCCCGAGGTCACGACCGCGAGCATCTTCGATCTTGCTTCGCTGACCAAAGTCGCCGCCACGACCGCCATGGCGATGATCCTCTACGAGCGCGGGCTGCTCGATCTCGAAGCCCCGGTCACCGCTATCGTCCCCGAATTCGCCGGCCAATTGACCGAGAATGACCCTCGCCGCCGCGAAGTCGCGCTACGCATGCTGCTTGCACACAGCTCCGGCTTGCCCGCCTACGACAAACTTTTCCTGCGCGCCAAGACTCGTGAAGACCTTCTGCAAGCCGCCTTCACCGCGCCGCTTGCCGCCGCTCCCGGCGCGCGCGCCGAATACAGCGACGTCGGCTTCATCATTCTCGGCGTCGTCCTCGAACGCCTCGCCGACGAATCCCTGGACGTGTTCTGCCAGCGCGAGATCTTCGGTCCGCTCGGCATGACCCACACAACATTCAATCCCGCGTCCGCGTTAAAGGACTCCATCCCGCCCACGGCCGACGATCGCACCTTCCGCCACCGCATCATCCAAGGTGAAGTGCAGGACGAAAATGCGAGCGTCCTCGGCGGCATTGCCGGGCACGCCGGCTTGTTCTCGACCGCCGAAGACTTAGCAAGCTTCGCCCACTCCCTGCTCAACGGCGGACACCCGATTCTCCGCTCCTCGACCATCGAACTTTTTTCGCGCCGGGAATCCGCCCCTGAAGGCACTTCCCGAGCGCTTGGCTGGGACACACCCTCGGCGCCCTCGCAATCCGGAAAATACCTCTCGTCGCGTTCCTTCGGACACCTCGGTTATACCGGGACGTCATTGTGGATCGACCCGGACTGCCAACTTTCTATAACTTTACTAACCAACCGCAACTGGCCTGACCGCCAGAACCAGGCAATCAAGCAAGTACGCCCAGTGTTTCACGATGCGGTGATTGAAGCCTTGGGGAAGAACGCTTGAAACGCAAAGAGTTGAAACGCAAAAGAGGGATCCGCAAAAGATTGACCGTAGAACTCCGCCGCCTCGGTACCGAGAAAGCAAACTCTGCCTCCGTCGATCTCGATCGCAAGTCCGCACTCGAAATCGCCCGCATCATCAATGCTGAAGATGCCAAGGTCGCCGCCGCCGTGAAGGGCGCTCTCCGGCAAATTGCGCAGGCCATCGATCTGATTGCCGCGGCACTCTCGCAAGGCGGGCGCCTCATCTACGTGGGCACCGGCACCAGCGGGCGCATCGCCGCCCTCGACGCCGTCGAATGTCCGCCCACCTTTGACGTGGACCCGCGCATGGTCCAATTCATAATCGCCGGCGGGCCAAAAGCGCTGGGCGCGGCAGTGGAAGCCGACGAAGATTCCCGCGAACTGGGCCGCAAGGAAATGGCGAAGAAGAAGCCAACAAAAAAAGATGTCGTCATTGGGATCGCTGCCAGCGGACGCACTCCCTTCACCATCGCTGCCATCAAATATGCGCGCGCCCACGGCGCAAAAACCGTTGCCGTCGTCTGCAATCCGCACTCCCCGCTCGGCAAAGCCGCTCACGTCGCCATTGTCGCGGACGTCGGAGCGGAAGTTGTCGCCGGCTCCACGCGTATGAAAGCCGGTACGGCGCAGAAGATGATCCTGAACATGCTCTCAACCGGCGCGATGACCCGTCTCGGCTACGTCTATGGCAACCTGATGGTCAACCTCCACACGAAGAACGAGAAGTTGCTGGAGCGCGCAGTGGGCATTCTGGAAGAAGCTGCGGGACTCAAGCGTGCAGCCGCGCGCAAGCTCCTCGCCGCTGCGGGAGGCCGCGTCCCCCTAGCCCTGGCGATGTCCAAGGCGGGAGTGAGCCGCACTCGCGCTGCAGCTGCGCTGAAAGAATCTCGAGGTCAAGTGCGCAGAGCGATAGCGCTGGCAAAGCCCATGTAACGCAGACGGCCGCTCTCCCCTGTGGCCCTTGTGGCCCCTGTGACCCTCTGTGCCCCCTGTGGTTATGCTTTTGTCGGAGCAAACTAAACTCCACTCGATATTTCGAACCGGCGCGGTCTCGCAATCGTAGTTAAAATGAAAGCGGCGCTTAATTTTTCAGGCAACCACTCAAGCTATGGATAAGCTCGTAATCCGCGGTGGCAACCCGCTGCTCGGCACCGTCCGAATCAGTGGCGCGAAGAACGCCGCGCTCCCTTGCATGGCGGCGGCTCTACTTACCGACGAACCGGTGATTCTCGAAAACATTCCGCAGGTGCGCGACATCGAGACCACGCGCAAGCTCCTTGCCGCCATGGGCGCCGAAGTCGAACTCGGCTACGGACGCGCCCAACATCGGACCACCATTTGCGCACGCACGCTCTCCGCTCCAGAAGCGTCCTATGAACTGGTCAAGACGATGCGAGCCTCGACGCTCGTCCTCGGAGCGCTGGTCGCGCGCTGTGGCCACGCTCGCGTCTCGCTGCCCGGCGGATGCGCCATCGGTGCGCGCCCCATCGACCTCCACATCAAGGGTTTGGAGCGCCTGGGCGCCAAGATCACGCAAGAACACGGCTATGTCGAAGCCACCACTGATCCGATCAATGGCGATCGGCTCAAAGGCGCCGAAATTGTCTTCGACAAAATTACCGTCACCGGCACCGAGGATTTACTTATGGCCGCCACGCTTGCCGATGGCGAGACCATCATGCAGAACTGCGCCTGCGAGCCGGAAGTCGCGGACCTCGCCGCGCTGCTCAATGCGATGGGCGCCAAAATCCAGGGCGCCGGCACGTCCACGATCCAGGTAAAGGGCGTCAACAAGCTTCATGGCGCCCGGCACCGCATCATCCCCGACCGCATCGAAGCCGGAACCTTCATCCTCGCCGGAGCCCTCACCGGCGGGGACGTCAACGTTTCCGGATGCGATCCCGCGCACCTCACCGCCATCCTGCAGAAGATCGAGGAAGCTGGCGTGAAGACTGTGGTGAAGACCGACTCCGTCCGCGTCATGGGGGATCAGCCGCTTCACGCGGCCGACATGAACACCGAAGAATATCCCGGCTTCCCCACCGACATGCAGGCGCAATATATGGCGCTCACCACGCAAGCCGAAGGCACGTCGATCATCGAGGAAAATATTTTCGAGAACCGCTTCATGCACGCGCTGGAACTGGTGCGCATGGGCGCGAACATCAAGATCGAAGGCCGCCGTGCCATCGTCCGCGGTGGAACTCCGCTCAGCGCCGCCGCCGTACTCGCCTCGGACCTGCGCGCCTCCGCCTCGCTCGTGCTCGCCGCCCTGGTCGCGGACGGCGAGACCATCATCGACCGCGTCTATCACCTCGACCGCGGCTACGAGAACATCGAAGAAAAGCTGAAAGGCATAGGCGCCGAAATTCGGCGTGTAGGAAACATCTTCCCCAAACGAAGCGCCGCTCCCGCACAATCGTGATGGGTAACGATAGTAACCTTCAGACCCTCAGCTTATCCGGCTAGTATGACTGCACATGTTGACTCACAACCAGCAGCCTGGATCGCAACTATCTTCGGCGGCCGGGGCTGCGGCTGGAGTCATGACCGCTCCAGTCTGGAAAAGCCCACACATGCTTACCATATTCTGGTACCTGGCTGTGGGCGCCTGTAACACGATCTTCGGCTATGGCTGCTTTGCATTATTCACGCTTCTCCTGACCCCAGTCCTTTCCTACGGATATGTCGCTGCCAGCATTCTCGCCAACCTGTTCAGCATCACGTTCGCCTTCCTCGGATATAAGTGGTTTGTATTCAAGACTAAGGGCAACTACCTCAAGGAATGGCTCCGTTGCCTCGGAGTTTATGCCGGCGGCATGATCTTGTCAGCCGCCGCGCTTCCCTTCGTCGTTGGCGTCATCCGCCGCCAACCGGGGCACGACCGCAGCGCCCCATATATTGCCGGAGCCATCGTTCTTGTGTTTTCAATCGTGTTCAGCTTCTTCGGCCATCGCCACATTTCCTTCGCCGACCGGAATCAGGCCCCGCAAGGGGCACCTTAACCAGTTGGGATCACACCCCTCAAATTGAAGCCTACAGTGTGACTTTCGTAATTCCGCCTTCGTCCCTCGCGTGTGGGATAACTGAATTGCGGGCTCGTATAAGTCCGTGAAGATACGAGGCGTTGTCACACGCGGGCGGCGCTGCCAGGAACCCTGATTATGAAGGTTGTCGTTCTGTGCGGTGGATTAGGTACCCGTCTCCGCGAAGAAACCGAATTCCGACCCAAACCTATGGTGGAGATTGGGGGCCGTCCCATTCTGTGGCACATCATGAAGATGTACGCACACTACGGGATGCGCGAATTCATTCTCTGCCTCGGCTATCGCGGCAACATGATCAAGGATTACTTCCTGAACTACGAAGCCATGAATAGTGACTTCAAGATCTGCCTGGGTCGCAAATCGCACGTCGAGTTCATGGGCGCGCACCACGAACAGAATTTTGCGGTCACCCTTGCCGACACCGGCCTCGAAACTATGACTGGTGGCCGCTTGCAGCGCGTTGCCCGTTATCTTGAGAACGACGACACGTTTCTGCTTACATACGGCGACGGCCTGAGCGACGTCAACATCAGCAGCCTTCTCGATTTTCATCGCCAGCACGGCCGCCTCGCAACTGTTACTTCAGTCCCGCCTATCTCGCGCTTCGGAGTGCTCGAAACCGACGCCGAGGGCCAGGTTCAGCGCTTCATGGAGAAGCCCAAGGCGAATGGGCTGATCAGCGCGGGCTTTTTCGTCTTCAACCGCCGCGTCCTCGATTACCTCGGCGGGCCGGAGTGCATCCTCGAACGTGAGCCTCTGGAGCGACTGGCGCGCGAAGGTCAACTCATGGCCTATCGACATGACGGATTTTTCTTCGCCATGGACACGTACCGCGAATATCAGTATCTGAACGAACTCTGGGCGAGCGAGCAAACCCCGTGGAAAGTGTGGGCGGAATGAGTTCATTTTGGCGAGATCGCTCCGTCTTCGTCACCGGCGGCACGGGGCTGCTGGGATCGTGGCTCGTCAAGCAACTTCTCGAAGCCGGCTCGAATGTTGTGTGCCTGGTGCGCGACTGGGTTCCGCAAAGCGAACTCGTGCGCAGCCGCCGCATTGAGCAAGTCAACACCGTGCGCGGCGATATTACCGACCGCAATCTCATCGAGCGAGTTCTCGGCGAGTACGAAGTCGAGATCGTCTTTCATCTGGCGGCCCAGACCATTGTCGGGATCGCCAATCGCAACCCGGTCTCGACTTTCTCCACCAATATCGAGGGCACCTGGAATCTGCTCGAGGCATGCCGCCGCTCTCCAAAGGTCGCGTCGATTATTGTCGCGTCCTCGGATAAGGCCTATGGCGATCAGGAACATCTACCCTACAACGAGACGATGCCTCTGCAAGGCCGTCATCCCTATGACGTCAGTAAGTCGTGCGCCGATCTGATCGCGCAGACCTACGCCGTCAGCTACAACCTGCCGGTCGCAATTACGCGTTGCGGAAATTTCTACGGCGGCGGCGACCTGAATTGGAATCGCGTGGTCCCGGGCACGATTCGCTCCATTATTCGCGGAGAACGGCCCGTGGTGCGCTCCGACGGTAACTTTGTCCGCGACTATTTTTACATTGAGGATGGCGCAGCCGCGTACATGCTGCTCGCCGAGCGCCTCGCCTCTTATGCCGTTCTACGCGGCGAAGCTTTTAATTTTTCCAATGAAAGCCAAGTCAGCGTGCTTGACATGGTTGAACTAATCCTGCGGAAGATGAAGTCTTCCCTTCGCCCGGAAGTGCTCAACCAGGCGAGCAATGAAATTCGTCATCAGTTCCTGAGCGCCGAGCGCGCTCGCACCATGCTCAACTGGCAACCGCAGTTCACTCTGGAGTCCGGCCTTGACCGCACTCTCGCCTGGTACCGCGAATTCCTGGGCGCGCCGGCCGCGATCGCGCATGCGGCCAAGGGATAACTGGGAAATGACAATGGCAACGACAACGACAACGACCAAAACTGCTGGCCAGTTGCGTGATGAAATCCGCACGATCGTGAAGCAGTACTACGATGTCGCCCTGGCTCCACAGGCATTCGTGCCCGGCCAGAGCGGCGTGCCGGTTTCGGGCAAGGTCTTTGACAGCACCGAGCTCGAACTTCTGGTGGAAGCCTCGCTTGACGGATGGCTTACCACAGGCCGCTTTGCCGCTCAGTTCGAGCGCGAATTTGCCGCCTTCATGGGTGTGCGCTGCGCTTCGCTCGTCAATTCCGGATCGTCCGCCAATCTCGCGGCCCTTTCTTGCCTTACTTCTCCATCGCTCGGCGATCGCAAGCTCTCTGCCGGGGACGAAGTCATCACCGTGGCTGCTGGATTCCCTACAACCGTCAATCCGATTATTCAGAACGGGCTCGTACCCGTCTTCGTCGACGTTCAGATTCCAACTTACAACGTTGACGTAACTCAGCTTGAAGCGGCAGTGTCCGACCGCACAAAGGCCATCATGCTGGCGCACACGCTCGGCAACCCGTTTGACGTCGATGCCGTCATGGAGCTGGCAACCAAACACAAACTCTGGGTGATCGAGGACTGCTGCGATGCCGTTGGCTCTCTCTACAAAGGGCGAACGGTTGCGACCTTCGGCCACCTCGCAACCACTAGCTTCTATCCCGCGCACCACATCACCATGGGCGAAGGCGGATGCGTGCTCACTCAGGCCCCGGCGCTCAAGAAGATAGCGGAATCTTTTCGCGATTGGGGCCGTGACTGCTGGTGCGATCCCGGGAAGTCCAACACCTGCGGGTGCCGCTTTGAATGGAAACTTGGCGATCTGCCCAGCGGATACGATCACAAATATATTTACAGCCACATCGGCTACAACCTCAAGGCGACCGACATGCAAGCCGCAGTCGGAGTCGCACAACTCCAGAAGCTGCCGGGCTTTATTGCCACCCGGCGCGCCAACTTCGCTAAACTTCACGCCGCTCTCAGCGACCTCGACGACATTTTCATCTTGCCCGAGGCCACCGCGCATTCGGACCCAAGCTGGTTTGGCTTTCCACTCGCTGTCCGAAAGGATGCGCCCACAACCCGCAGCCAGATCGTGCGCTTCCTTGAATCTCGAAACATAGCCACCCGCCTGCTCTTCGGCGGCAACCTGCTTCGCCAGCCCGCCTATCGCGACATTCAGCGGCGCGTGATTGGCGATTTGCGGAACACTGACTTTGTAATGAACAACGTTTTCTGGATCGGCCTCTATCCCGGAATCACGCAATCGATGATCGATTACATGGTGGAGACTTTCCATCAGATTCCAAGAGCCGCCTCCGCCGTTCACGGAGCATAACTGGCGCAACAACAAAAGACGCACGCATGAGCCACGCAAAAACGACAAACCGGCTGGCGCACGATCTCGACAGCATCCTCGCGCGAACGGAGCCCCTGTGGCAGGAGTTGCGCGGCCAGCGCATCCTGATCACGGGCGCCACGGGATTTTTCGGATGCTGGCTGCTCGAGAGTTTCGCCTGGGCGAACCGCCGGCTTGATCTCCACGCTCATGCGGTTGGACTATCGCGAAATCCGGGACGGCTTGCTGAGAAAGCGCCGCACTTGGCGCAAAATCCAGCGATCAGCCTGCACGCCGCCGACGTTAGTCACGGTGATTTTCCCCATGGCGCCTTTTCCCACGTCATCCACGCCGCGACCGAAGCCAGTGCCAAGCTGAACAACGAAGCGCCCCTTGTGATGTTCGACACTATTGTCGAAGGGACTCGCCGAGCGCTGCAGTTCTCGATCGCCAGTTTGGTCACGAGATTTCTGCTCGTCAGTTCAGGCGCGGTTTACGGAACCCAACCGCCGCAGCTCACACTCGTTGGCGAATCTTTCGAAGGCGGACCCGATCCCCTTAACCCGGCCTCTGCCTATGCCGAAGGTAAGCGCAGCGCAGAAATGCTGTGCTCGCTTGCTGCCTCGCCCCGGTTTGCTACCACGGTAGCGCGCTGCTTTGCTTTTGTCGGCCCCTACATGAAACTTGACGCGCATTTCGCGATTGGCAACTTCATCGCCGATCGTCTGCACCATCGCCCGATTCGCGTCCAAGGAGACGGCTCGCCTGTGCGCTCCTACCTTTACGCTTCCGATCTGATGGTCTGGCTTTGGACCATTCTCTTCCAGGGAGAATCCAGACGCGCCTATAACGTCGGCTCCGAAGACGCTCTAAACATCGCCAGCCTCGCGCACGAAGTCGCCGCCGCTCTACCACCGGTAATTGATGTCAACATCACGTCGACCGCAACCGCTGGAGCACCGGTGCATCGCTACGTGCCCTGCACGGCGCGAGCGCGCCGGGAACTGGGCCTTCGCGCCGAGGTACCGCTGCGCGAGGCCATCTGCCGCACCCACGCTTGGTTTTACGGCGATACATTCTCCAAACGCGAAATTTCTAAACCAGCGGCTGCTGCTCGGCGGGCTCATGCATAGTGCAGCTACTCTCAGTCCTCAGCCGCATCGCGCATGCGGCGCTTGCGGTGCAACCGGAAGCGCGTTCTGCCATCACCAGCGATTCATCGTTCCCGACGGCTATCCTCTGCCGAACGAGTATGACGTTGCCGTGTGCCGCCGCTGCGGTTTCGTCTACGCCGATCCCGCCGCCACTCAGCGCGACTATGATCGCTTCTATTGCGAGTGGTCCAAGTACGACGACTCGGCGACCGCGACCGGCAGCGGCCTTTTCCCGTACGACGCTGCTCGACTCGCCACCACCGCCTCCGACATCGCGCGCGCCTTGCCTTCACGGGCGGCCAGCATCCTCGACGCGGGCTGCGCCACGGGCGGCCTGCTTACTGCACTTCGCAACCAGGGATTCACGGCAGTCGCCGGCCTCGATCCTTCGCCGCGCTGCGCAGCCGCGTGCCATGATCGTGGCTTTGAGGCCTACGTCGGGTCGATCGGCTCGGCTCCCTCGCACATGCCCAAATTTGATTGCGTCGTGTTTAGTCACGTGCTCGAACACGTTTACGATATCCCCGCATTCTTCACAGCCGCCCGCCGTCTTCTCGCGCCCGGAGGCTACATATATATCGAGACTCCGGACGCCACCCGTTACGACGACTATCTCTACGCGCCTTTCCAAGAATTCAATACCGAGCACATCAACCACTTTTCGGCGCGTGCTCTCGAAAACGCCGCCCGCCGCTTTGGCTTCCAGCCCATCATGGTTGAACAGAAAGTGATTCAGACCGCGGAAGACACGCTCTACCCTGCTGTATTCGGCCTTTTCCGCGACTGCGGGGGAACCGCCGATGAGCGCGTCGTTTGTGATCAGGAGTTACCGTCCAAAATCGCTGCCTACATACGGCATTCTGCCGAGAAGATGGAAAGGATCAACCACCATTTAGCTAGCCAGCTCGCCAATACCCAGCGGGTCATCATTTGGGGTGCAGGGCAATTCGCGATGAAGCTCCTCGCGCTTCCGTGTCTCGCGCGAACTGAAATCCGCGCTCTGGTGGATAACAATCCCATTCTCAGAAGCAAGACGCTCGCGGGCGCACCTGTCATAGGTCCGCAGGAATTAGGCGCGCAAGAAATCGCTGGTACCCATGAGCCGATTATCATCGCCACCTTGCTGCATGCCGACGAAATCGGCGCTCAAATCCGCCGTCTCGGACTCAGCAATCCCGTTCTCTCGCTGCTCCAAGACTCGAGCTCCGATCTCCAATCCGAGGTTCGCTCCGACGTTCGCTCCGAGGTCCGCCGCTCATGAAGCTTTCGGACTACATCGTCGGGCAGCTCGCAGATTGGGGCGTGCGCCACATCTTCCTCGTCACCGGCGGCGGCGCCATGCACCTCAACGACTCCATTGGCAAGGAGCCGCGCATTCAGTACATCTGCAATCACCACGAACAAGCCTCAGCAATGGCCGCGGAAGCTTATGCTCGCATCAGCGGCGAGTCCGGCGTCGTCAATGTCACCACCGGCCCCGGCGGTATCAATGCTCTCAATGGAGTCTTCGGGGCTTGGACCGACTCCATCCCGATGCTGGTCGTCTCGGGCCAGGTCAAGCGCGAAACCTGTATGCGCGCCCAGCACATTACTGGCCTGCGCCAGCTCGGAGACCAGGAAGTCGACATCATCGCGATGGTCGAGAACATCACCAAGTACTCGGTGCTGATCGACGATCCCCTCTCCATCCGATATCACCTCGAGCGCGCCTGGCATGTCGCACAGAGTGGACGTCCGGGTCCCTGCTGGCTTGACATTCCGGTCGACGTGCAGGCCGCGTCCATCGATCCCGCTAGTCTTCGCGGCTATGATCCCGCCCAGGACGAGGCCGCACAGGAAAAGGTCGGCGGGGATCCTTCCCAGCTGAATGCCGATTGTCTTGCGGTGCTCGACCGCATAAGAAATGCAAAGCGCCCCGTAATCCTCGCCGGCACTGGCGTTCGCTCCGCCGATGCAGTCGCTGAATTCGACAAACTCTTTCACCAGCTGGGCGTGCCCGTGACCACGGCCTGGACCCATGACCTCATCGCCTCCGATGACCCGCTCTATTGCGGACGCCCAGGCACCATCGGCGACCGCGCCGGAAACTTCACGGTGCAAAATGCCGATCTCTTGTTGGTCCTCGGATCGCGTCTTAACATCCGCCAGATCAGCTATAACTGGAAATCGTTCGCGCCGCGCGCCTTCAAAATCCAGGTCGATATCGACGCCGCCGAGTTTCACAAACCGACTCTTTCGCCGGACCTGGCCATCCACTGCGATCTCAAGCGGTTTCTGCAAGGACTCCTGCGTCAGTGTGGAGCGGACAACTACCGTCCTGGAACTCACGCTCCGTGGCTCGCCTGGTGCCGCGAACGCGTGCGACGCTACCCTGTGGTGCAGGATCGCCAGCGCCAGCCCGGACCGCCCTTAAATCCTTACTTCTTCGTAGAGCAACTCTCGACCAAACTCGCCGACGACGATGTCATAGTCTGCGGAAACGCAACCTCCTGCATCGTGCCTTTCCAGACCATGCGGTTGCGCAAACACCAGCGCCTTATCTCCAATTCCGGATCCGCTTCCATGGGCTACGACTTGCCCGCCGCCATCGGAGCGGCTTTTGCCCGTCCCGGGAAGCGTGTCATCTGCCTCGCTGGAGATGGCAGCATTCAGATGAATATCCAGGAGTTACAAACTGTCGTTTACCATCACTTACCTCTCAAGATCTTTGTCCTGAATAACTCCGGCTATCTTTCCATGCGGATGACGCAGTCTGGATTCTTCGGCCGTCTTACCGGAGAGAGCGCCTCCAGCGGAGCCTCCCTCCCCGATATGGTCAAGGTGGCATGCGCCTATGGCATTCCGTCGATTCGCATCGACCGCCAGTCGCAGTTGGCGCAGATCGACCTCGCACTCGCGGCCGACGGGCCAGCATTGATTGATGTTGTACTCGACCCGAACCAGGAGTTCGAGCCGCGATCGCGGGCCAGGCAGTTACCCGATGGCCGGATCGTTTCACCTAATCTAGAGGACATGTACCCATTCCTGGATGAGACTGAACTAATGGACAATGTCATCAAGGAATAAGGACATTACCATACTAAGAGACCGTGCCACCGCACCGGTACGGGATCGCGGACCGGCAGGCAAGTAACACCATGACTGGCAACGACATATTCGACGAGTTATTCGTTCTCGAAGTGGCCAATAACCACTTGGGCGATCTTCAGCGCGGCCTGAAGATTATCAGCAACTATGCGCAGATCGTGCGTTTCAACAACGTTCGGGCCGCCATCAAGCTGCAGTTGCGCGACATTGACAGCTTCATCCATCGGGACTTTCGCCACCGCGAGGATATCCGCTACATCAAGAAAACGCTCGACACGCGCCTCCAGCCGGAGGACTTCGAGACCATGGTGCAAGCCATCCGCGCATCCAGCTGCATCCCGATGGCAACTCCGTTCGATGAGAGTTCCGTCGACTTCTGCTGCGAGCTCGGTATCTCCATCCTTAAACTCGCCAGTTCAGACTGCAACGACTGGGTTCTGATCGAGAAGATGGCGAAGACGAAAAAGCCGGTCATCGTCTCTACGGGCGGCTCCTCACTCAAGGACATCGACGATCTGGTCACGTTTTTCGACAATCGCAATATTCCGCTGGCCATTAATCACTGTGTTTCGCTCTATCCTTCTGAGGATTGCGACATCGAACTCAATCAGATCGACTTTCTTCGCAATCGCTATCCCCACCACACCATCGGATTTTCCACGCACGAGTATCGCGACTGGACTTCATCGATGCTCGTGGCCTATGCCAAAGGCGCGCGGACCTTCGAGCGTCACGTCGATATCCAGACCGAAGGCATGACAGTCTCTCCTTACTGCTCAGTGCCTGAGCAAGTCGATACCTGGTTCAAGGCCTTTCATCGCGCTAAGAGAATGTGCGGAGCTCCGGGAACGCAGAAACGTCTGCCTCCGCAAAAAGAAATTGCCTATCTCGACTCGCTGGTCCGCGGAGTCTATGCCAAGCGCGATCTTCCCGTGGGCCACGTTCTGCAGGATGCCGACGTCTATCTCGCCATTCCGCTTCAGCAGGGACAGATCTCCTGCCGCGAGTTGATGCGTGGCGAAGTTATCCTGAAAGCTGTGCCGAAAGATACGCCCATCATGATCGACGCCATTGACAGTCCTTATGCCAACATCCCATCGCTTACCGAACTGATCTACAACCGGGGACTGCCGGCACACTCTCCAATTGCTCGGGCCGCCAAAGCGGGCGCCGGAAACGATTGAGGAACTGAATTCGACCCGTCATGAAAAAGATCCGTAAACAACTCGAATCGTTGCTCGGCGAGACGCCGCCAGCGGCCCGTGTTCGCCAGCAGCATGCCTTCGATGAGGCCGCCGCGGGTCGACGCCGTATCGTCATTTTCGGAGCAGGCCGGTTGGGCCGTTTAGTTCTCCAGGGCCTCTCCGGCACCGATCTCGAAGCGGTTGCGTTCGCGGATAATAATCCCCGCACCTGGGGAACAATGACCGACGGACTTCCCGTGCTCTCTCCTCGGGACGCCGCCAACAAACACTCGCAAGACGCCGTGTTCGTCGTGGCCGTCTGGCATCCGAGCCGCTCCCAACTCATATCTTCGCTGCTTGATCAGTTGCGGATCCTCGGTTGCCGCGCTGTCGCTTTCCCTTCGCTCTTTTGGCGTCACTCCAGCACTTTCCTTCCCTACTTTTTCTGGGATCTGCCTGAAAATCTGCTTCAGCAAAGCAATGAGATTGCAGCCGCCTTCGAGTTACTCCATGATGACTCTTCGCGCGAGTCATTCGCCGCGCAACTCCAACTACGGCTGCGCGCGGATTTCAACTGCATCGGCACCCCATGCGCGGGCGACCAGTACTTTCCCGGCCTGTTCTCTCTGACCGCCGATGAGTGCTTTGTCGATTGCGGCTCCTACACCGGAGACACGATCCAGTCCTTCATTTCCCAGACCGATAATTGCTTTCGCAAGGTGATCGCTTTCGAGGCCGACCCTGCCATAGTGCCGGGTCTCCGAACTTACATGAACAGTATTGGCGCCCGTGCGGTTTATCACAATGCTGCGGTCGGCGCTCATAATGGCCTTGTCGGTTTCGCGGGAAACGGCATCGGCGGGGGCTGCATAGCCGACGCTTCGAGTACTGAAGTTGCTTGCGTCCGCCTAGATGATGCCCTCGCCCGCGAACACGTCTCTCTTATCAAAATGGATATCGAGGGCGCCGAGCTCCAGGCTCTTGAAGGCGCGCACGACGTCATCTGGCGCGATCGACCGGTGCTCGCCATCTGCGGCTATCACAAGCCGGATCATCTTTGGCGCGTTTTGGCCTCCCTCAAGAGTCTCGCGCCAGACTCGGCACTCTTCCTGCGTTCGCACTGCGCCGATGGCCTTGACACCGTCTGTTATGCCGTTCCTCCGGAACGTCAACTACAAGTTGCAGCTGGCAACGCCAGCAGACACCGGCCATCCGACAAGCTTAGCGCTCACGCACAAGGTTCCTTTTCATGAAAACCATCAGCGTAGTAACTCCCTGCTTTAACGAGGAAGGCAATGTCCGCGAAGTCTACGAACGCGTGCGCACATTGATGTTGGGTCTCGGACGCTACCGGTACGAGCACATTTTCATCGACAACGCGTCCCGCGACACCACCTTCACCGTGCTCAGCGAAATTGCTGCCGCCGATCCGAATGTTAAGGTTATCCGCAACGCGCGGAACTTCGGACACGTGCGCTCCCCCATGCACGCGCTCCTGCAGGCTCGCGGCGACGCCGTCATTGTCCTCATGTCCGATCTGCAGGACCCGCCCGAGGTCCTCGCCCAACTGCTCGAACAGTGGGAAAAGGGAATTCCCATCGTCATTGCCGTAAAGCACCAGAGCCGCGAATCCGCACCGATGTTCCTGGTTCGTAGACTGTTCTATCGACTGGTTCACCACATCTCCGACGACATCGAAACCTACGAAAACTTCACGGGCTTTGGGCTGTATGATCGACAAGTCATCGACCTCGTGCGCCAATTTGGCGATCCTTATCCTTACTTCCGCGGCATGATCGCCGAAATCGGCTTACCCCACACCGAGGTTCAATACGAGCAGCAACGCCGCAAGAGCGGAAAGTCCAAAAACAATTTCTACACGCTCTACGATCTCGCTATGCTCGGCATCACCAAGCTCTCCAAGGTTCCGCTGCGCCTGGTCACGTTCGCGGGGTTTGCGGGGTCCCTGCTTTCCATGCTCGGTGGCACGGCTTACTTTGCTTACAAACTTATGTTCTGGCACCAGTTCACACTTGGCATCGCACCCATTGCTATCGGAATGTTCTTCCTGGGGTCGCTCCAGCTTCTCTTCATGGGCATCATCGGCGAGTACATTGGGAACATCCACACGCAGGTGCACAACCGACCACTGGTGGTCGAACGTGAACGATTAAATTTCCAGTACGAGCCCGGGGAACCCCTCCCCCATAACGCTCTCGCTTCGGGTGCGGCCGCTGGCCGCTGAAGGACGGCACAGATCTTCCCTCGCGTCAAACGACGCTGTCGATCAGCGTAGGCCGTAAGAAATGTCGGAGGAGACCTCTGGACCAACGAACGTAACGGAGAGATTTAACGGATTCAATGAGCTTACTTACCCAAAGCGCGACCATCAGTGCCCCGTCTGAGATTGACGCAGACTCAAGTCCCTTCGTCACCGTTAGGCTCCTGCAAGCGATCTCACGGTTCGTTGAAACTCGCGGTTGGGTCGCGTTCGCGGTAGTTTCCACTATCTGTGGATGGATCCGTCTGGGCGGTTTCGCCTCCCGTCATCTTGATCACGACGAGTTATACACTTTCTACATTGCGCAAGCGCCGACGCTGAGGCAGTTACTGGAACTGACCCGCACCGTCGATCTCCATCCCCCGCTCTCTTACCTTCTCATCCGCGCCTCGTTCGCGATCTTCGGAGTCAGTTCATGGTCCTGCCGCCTCCCCTCCGTGCTCGCTTTTTTCTTCACCGCCGCGCTCGTGTTCTGGTTGGCGAAACGTAGCCTGTCCCCTCTTTATGGAATCATTTCCGTCCTGTTCTTCTGGAGCGTCCCATTCACTTACCAGGCGGACGAAGCGCGCCCATACTCCTTGCTGCTCTTCTTTACCACGCTCATGCTGGTGAGTTGGTACAAGGCCACCGAGACGCCTGACTCTAATTTCGTCTCATCCGACCGCCGTTTCGCCCTATTGACCCTGACAGTCGGCGGATTCGGACTGCTGCTTTCGCACGTTCTGAGTGCCCTTCCTTATGCAGCGTTCTTTGCGGCAGAGGTCGTCCGGTTCTCGATTCGCCGCAAACCCGACTGGCGCCTCTGGACTGCTCTTCTCGCGCCAACTATCTCTGTTCTAACTTACCTTCCACTTATCCGTACCCACTCCGGCATTTTGTTTGCCGACGAGTACCACGCCACCCCGATGCGGATAGTCAGTTTTTACTCCTGGTCAATCCGCTTCCTGCCTATACCTTTGATGTTAGTTACGCTCCTCGCCTGCTTATGGCCCACACTGCGACGACGCGCTTCGCAGGATCAATGGCAAGCAATGCCGCCGGCCCCATTACCGGCCACGCTCCGCCCGCTGGGTTTTCTCCTCTGCGGTCTCGCCATGATCCCGCTCGGCGTCGGCATTCTTTTCGCCCATACCGGTACCGCGTTCTTCGATCGATACGGAATTGTAGTAGTCATCCCCATCGCCCTGATTCCCGTTTTCCTTCTCGGCTTTCGCACTCAGCGGAACGAGATGGCAGGAGTCGCGGTCGCGCTCCTGTTGAGCGCTACACTCTTCCTCAATACCGGTGGGAAAATCTGGCTTATTCAACAACTCGGCAATCTCGCTTCGCCCACAGTCGCCCGATACGCGCTCAACGGTCTCGCTCTGCCTACGATTATCACCGGTCGCGTTAAACCGCGGGTCGCTCCTCATCTACAGACGGCTCTCGATGCCGCTCCGGCCGTGTCCAATCTTGACGTGATCGATCCCGATCTTCCTTTAGTCGCAAATACTGGTTTGACGTTCCTCGAGATCGATCGGCAGGGAGATGCGGAGCTCACAAAGCGCCTTTATTTTCTCAATGACAGACAAGCCGCTGCCTCAATCGCGCACGATACCGTATTCGAAAACTATGACCGCCTGACAGAGATCTTTCCCATCCGCGGCAAGGTCGAGCCCTACTGCTCCTTCATCAGCCAGCATCCCCGCTTTCTCGCGCTAGGCGCCTACAACCATCCTCAGGGATGGCTCCTCAAGAAACTTGATATGGACGGAGCGGACATGCACATCATCGGCACCTATGCCGGCATCACCGAAGAAGCCCAACTCTACGAGGTAACCGTCTTGAAGGCTACCTGTCCAATGCGGCCCTGATCAGACGTCAACATCCGATACGAACTGTCTCGCATCGGCTTGTACATCGAATAAAACGTGAAATGAAATCCAGGTGGAACGACTTAACACTTTCAATACTAATAACTTTTCGACCCTAACTACGGTCGCCAAAACACGCGGAATATTCCAACCAACTGGCTCTCCGGAAATTTCCGCATCACTTCCGCCCTTACCTCGGGGCTCATCTTGGCGGAGGGGAAAAACGGCGCTTCATTGATCACTACCAATTTCAGGTCGTCTGATTGCAGCGCCTTCAAAACATCCTCTGCCGGTGCGCCCCCGTCGTCGCGCGTTGCATTCTTCAGTCCGGCAAGAAAATACAGCTCTGGACAATCATTACCGGCAAACATCAATCCGTTTGGCGAATGCTGTTGCAGAAGATGAATCAAGTCCGCAAAATTCGCCGCATACTCGATCCTTAATCCCCCGGCTCGTTTCAGATGCAGTTCATCCATGCGCCCGACTTTGTGGGTCAATTCATAAATGTAATCCGGAACCAGCATAGCCACTGCAAACAGCAGATAAAATCCCGCAACTGCGGCCAGCACATAGGTCCCCGGTTGCTTCTTCGCCGTCGCCACAATCGCCACCGCGGCCAGCAACGTGAGTGGCAACGTGTAGCAAAGATAAATCGGTGCTGCGAATGGATACTGCACCAGGCCACACATCGCCGCCAGGGAGATCAGCACCATCACCCGCTGCTGCGGGAGTTCTGTTTGGCTGCCCCGCTTCCCTGCGGTCAGCACGACCGCCGCGCCCAGCAACACCACCAGCGGAGTCAGTGTCGCAACCGAATACCACACTCCGGAAACGATTCTGCTTGAGGTCGCAGACTTCACGAGCATCACCGTCAACCCCAGGCCGACGGCCGCGCCCACAAGCTTCCCCTGAAATTCGCGCAAGTACATCGCCCCCGCAACCAGTGCCGCCAATGCCAGCGCGAATATGGCTTCTTTGATTGACACGGGACGAAGCACGTCCAACCCGACCGAGCGTGCGATTGCGCTTGACGCGACGCCCGAAAAGAACTGCCCGACCGCTCCCGACTTCGCGTAAGGCGCCAGGAAAGCAATCACCGGGCTCACCACTCCGCAGACGAACGGAACCACCAACTTCAGAAGGCCGCTAAATCGTTTACGCGTTCCCGCCCCCCGCACATTTCGCTCGCCAAGCAGGATCAGCGCTACGAGCACCCCCGCTGGCAACACGAAATGGTAGAGCTCGCCAATCCCTATTCGCGCGTGAAACATGTAAAGTACCGTCGCTAAGAAGAGCAGCAGCGCGCTGGTGCTGAACACACGATATGGACCTGCGTTTTTCCTCGTCTTGGCCGATTCATGATTGGTCTGTTCGTCACTTGGTTCCTTACTCTGCTCGTCACTCTGCTCAAGAAACGCCAGAAACAGCAGTACACCTGCGATGTAGTAGGCCCCGATAACCTTGATCAGGATCGACGCGCCTCCACAAACGCCCGCCACAAACAACCATCTCGCCTTGCGTGCTTCGAGGTAGCGCAGCAAAGCCGCCGCTCCAAAGGTGGCGAAGAACAGGTTGTACCAGGACGGCATGGCCGCCGGATAATTTGGAAAACTCCAGGCCACTGCCACCAGCGTGATCAGGCCAGCTGCCAGTGCGAATGTAAAACGCAGCGCCACATAGTAGACGGCAGGAATCCATGCCAGAAAAAACAGAAACGCGCAGATCCGTAACGACAGCAAATTTACTCCGAAAACGCGAAACGCAAGCGCATGGATCACGCTCAGGCCGCCCGTGTAAATCTCTGCGAAATCGCGATGCGGAAGTTGCCCATGCATTACTCGCAGCGCACTCTGGCTCAGAATGCCGTCGTCGGCCGGCACCCAGCCACTGCTGATGTGGGCACCCACATAACCTGCCGCGATCGCGAAAACCGCACCGAGCACCATCAAGGGGACTAACCAGCCCTTGGCAGCGGCCACCACCGCGGATTCACTCTCTCTGGCCGCCAATGCCTCGGTACGCCGGTCGTGAACCCTCATTTCCACGCTCAGCATTTCTGGATTCAGGGCGGGATCAACTTGCAACCCTGGCTTCGCGGAAGTCTTATCCATTTCGCTCCTCACTTCGCTTCCAGAGCCGTCAGCCGCACCTTCGCTTCTTTGCTGTCCTGGTTCAGTTGCAATGCCCGCTGATACTCCACTCGCGCAGCGGACATATTTCCGCTCTGTTCGAACGACATCGCAAGCCAATAATGGTAGTCCCAAACCTTCGGATCCATGGCCACCGCCTGCAGCAGGTAAGGTTGCGCCTCCGCGTTGTGTCCATCCTGCAGAAGCGCGCGCCCCAGAAAATGTCTTGGAGCTGCCTGTTCCGGCACCAACTGCACCGCGCGCGACAGTAATTGTTCCGCGTCCCGGTACTGACCATCCATCAAGTGAATATTGCCGCAGTTGTAGAGTGCCGAATAAAGATTTGGTTCCTTCTCCAGAATCTCCGAGCAAAGCGCAAAAGCTCGCTGATAGTAGCCCATCTGTCCATACAATCCGGCGACTGCCGCCATCCCCATCTCCGACTTCGCGTAATCCGGGTTCACCCGGTCCAGCCATACGCGGCCCTCCTCGAATCGACCCGCGCGAATGTACGCTTCCGCCAGCGCCAGTGGGCCATAGCCATACTCCGGATGATCCCGCACCACCGACTCTGCCAGTTCAATTGCGCGATCGTGCGCACCCCGCTGGCTGTACTCTTTCGCCAGCCCCGCCACCGCATACGGATTTCCCGGATACAACGATTGCCCGCGCACCAGCAGCAGCAGATCGTTTCCCCAGTACACTTGTTGTGCAATCGAGGCGCACACATAACTACCGCATAGGACCAGCACCGCGCACCATTGCACCGCCTGCGCACTCCATCCCTTGATGGACGGCAGCCGCCGCAGCGCCATTGCCGCCAAGATCGCAAATCCGATCGACGGCAAATACATGTAACGGTCACGCACAAAATCGCCGTTGCCAAAGTTTCGCAAATACAGCGCCGGCGCCAATCCCACTAGCAACCACAACCCCGCGAACGCAACGGTCGAATTCCCTTCGCGCCGGTTCCAATACCACAACCCAACCAGCGCCGCCCCCAGCGCCACCACCGGCGCGACCACGTGAGTGAGGATTGCCCCGGTCACATACGGCGTGTAATACAGCCCCGTGATGCCAATCGGAACCAGCAACTGCCGCAGGTAAATGCACAGCACCAGCGGCAAAGTCCGAGCAACGTCCACCATCCCGTGAGTAGGATCGAACTGCCCTGTTGAGTGCAGAAGCGCGTGCTTTCGTAGCAGCGCGTAAGCCAGCGTGACTAACGCGTACGGAGCCGCCTCCATCACCGCCCCAAGAACCTTCTGCCCCCACGATGCATTCTTTTGCGCCGGGTGCAACCACGCGTAGATGGCCACCAGCGCCGAAAACATCACCGCCATTTCCTTCGTCAGCAGCGCGCACGCCAGCAAGGCCAGCGAGGCAATCCACCATGCCGCTCTTTTCTTTCTTTCGGGATTTCGCTGCGGGCTGCGCTCCGCATCGCGCCCGTTAAGAAACGCGCCGAAAGCCAGCGCGGCAAACATCGTGACCATCGTGTCCGATGCCGCGGAAATCCACGTGACCGGCTCGATGTGAACTGGATGCAACGCAAAAACTAGTGCCGCCAGCGCCGCCGTCCAGTGTTCCAATCCCAGCCGTCGCACCAGCCAAAACACTGACGCCACCGCGCCCACGTGCAACAGAACCGCTCCCAGGTGCCATCCCCACGGCCGCAACCCGAACAGCGTGTAGTTCAACATCGACCACGCCACGAACAGCGGCCGGTAATACACTTGGTGTCGCGCAACGTGGTACCACAAGTCACTGCCGAATGCTCGCGGGAGATTGCTCCATGTC
>Ga0185299_10003281_pt1 | contig 22010 bp, 20 predicted proteins | sample PaiPotPPA55metaG_FD_128002 | JGI IMG/M metagenome (GOLD analysis project Ga0185299, IMG submission 128002) | Iron sulfur acid spring bacterial and archeal communities from Banff, Canada, to study Microbial Dark Matter (Phase II) - Paint Pots PPA... ... | reverse complement strand
ACGCGAAGCGGTCGCGAAATTTGATCGAGAAAAATTTGACGTCATCGTGCTCGACTTTCAAATGCCCGGCATGAACGGATTGGACGCCGCGAAACAGATAACCCAGCGTTCCCCGAGCACGCCGATTCTGATGGTCACATTGCACGATTCTGCTCAGCTTGCCGAGGAGGCGCGAAAGGTGGGTATCCGCGGGGTCTGCCCAAAAACTAATATTGATTGCGTGGTGGAAGGGGTTACCACCGTCCTTGATGACAAACCTTACTTCAAGAACTGACGTTGTTATTCTGTGAGTCCGCTGGAAACGATCCCACGTTGCGGATAAGCCATCCGGATCAGCGTCCTTTCGGCAAACGGAACGTAGAGAAGCGCGGCGGTTGCACCAAATGCTGCACCAAAACCGATACGATCCAGAATGAGAAACGGAGCCACCGCCCACAGTTGGTCCAGAATTAGAACTCCAAGAAAAATCTTGCGGAATTTTTCTCCCAGGCGGGCATAGTCAAACCCTGCCGCCGATAAGAAATAGAGCCTAACCGGAATACCCACGCCGCCAGTAACCAGAACTGCAATCGAAATCAGCGGCGCTCCGGTATCGAGCCAGGAGATTCTCTCAATCGCCGGCCAATGAATCAACGCCTCAACATAGAAGACCAGATACATCACCTGGATGAGTCCGAATAGAGCTCGTGGGATTCCGCGATGCAAGGCGGGAATCTCTAGATCAGATTGCTTGACATTCTTCTCTAGCGCAGCCCCGGCAACAGCGGCGGCTTCCATCTTCCGCTGCGGTTCTCCCGCGTCTTCCCACTGCACCTCCCCGAGGAAACGATAGCCGCGACGAGCAACCGTCTCCACAAAGCGGGGGCTGCTGGCGGAATCGCCTAGAACTTCACGAATCTTGTTCACTGCGGTGTTGAGGCTGTGGTCGAAGTCCACGAAGGTATCGGCAGGCCACAATCTCTCTCGCAATTCCTCTCGAGTGACCACGCTGCCCGCCCGCTCCAGAAGTATGGTCAACATGGCAAAAGGCTGGTCCTGAAGCCGCAGGCGGCGGCCTTGTTTGCGCAGTTCACGCGCCCCCAGATCGGCTTCAAAAACACCAAAATGGGCGGACTTGCGGCTGGCCAGCGGAGATGGTCCCGACACGGACGCTAGTTTAGCACCAGCTTTGCTCGAGCCTTTGGTGCGGCCGTTTCCTCTTCAATCGCCGGATCACCAACGCTCAGTTACTGAAGCAGGTTCCCGAAATGCCGATGTAGATGTAAGAGAGGCATCGCACGTTCACGGACTCATTCATGAGCCTTGCCCACCCATCCGCCGTCGCTAATCCGCGTTCTGATTGCCGATGACAGGCGCGGTCATGCGCACCACGATCGCGGACAAAGCGCTCGTCTTCAATGACAAGAATGGTCGCGCATGTCTCGCGTCGCTGATCCCCTTGGGCTGTCGTGCAACGCATGAACCCTCTCTTTGAATTCCGTAAAAGCTGGGGAATTCCGTAAAAACTGGGAGTCAGTAAAAGCTCAACTCTGTAAAAAGGTTCTTGCAGGGCAGGTTCCATCGCCAAGGCATCAAACAAGTACCAGGGGTTCAATAGGTTGCAATCTGGTAAGAGGAAGGGATTCGTTCCTCACGGCGAGGCCTGTCCGGTTCGTGCCGAGACGATGGGAGTTTTCGGGAATTATTTCCTGAAGTGGGAACTATTTCTGATCATCTTCCGCGCGCCAGCAGCGTCTGTTCTGGATCCAACAGAACCTTGTGGATCCCCGCCGGCGCCGAAAGACGAAACGCGGTTTCTTTTCCTTCAGCAAAAATGTGGCCCAGGAAGACGTTCTTGCCTGCGATTGATGCGTACAGGGGGATCGCCGTCACCAGGCTGTCCGGCGCATGCTCCTGCAGGATCGTTCCGGTGACAACGGTTGCGCCTGCCTTGTCAGTAAACTTAAGTCCGCGAAGCTCGAAAGCTGGAACCGCGCTTCCATTCACCCAGCTCTCGTAGAACCAGCTCAGCGATTTGTGACCCTCATACCACAGAGATGATGGCATCTCGGACTCAAACACCGCCATCACCTGGGCGGTATTGACCGCCCGGCCCTCGTATTCCCTGCGCAGCCTGCGCAAGGCCCGCACGAACGGTTCGTCTTCGGTTTTCCGGGAACGAACTGCCCCACTGTTGTGGTCCGCATCGCGCATCATGGTCCGCAGCATGTGGAACAGCCAGGTGCCTCGTCCGTAGCTGATGGCGTTATAGGCGCTGGGGGACCGGGATGACGAGAGCCGGAGCCCAAGCGTCACCGGGCCGGCATCCATCAGCGGCATGCCATCGCGGTTCTTGGCCAGCAGGTCATCGCGGTACTTTTGCATGACCTGACGGAACTGCGCCGGACTGCGCGATTCGAGCAGCATCAACGCGCTGTAGTTGGCCAGCGCCTCCATGATCCATTGATCGCGATAACCGCGCCAGGTCACCAGATCACCCCACCACTGGTGCGCAGTCTCATGAGCAATCACTTGCTCCTCAATCAGACGTTGGTTGGGATCGCTCTCCATGCGATCCCTTTGTTGGGGACTCAAGAAAGCATAGCTGGAAAGGAAGATCAAGCCTGGCCAACCCTGACTGACCGTCCCGGGAAATTGCGTAATTGCCAGATCCGAATAGGGAAACGGACCGAAACATCGTTCGTAGAACTCGAGTGCTTTGGCCGAGATCGCACCCACCATCTGCCCATTCTCCGCTGGAGACGGACTTTCTGGCGTAAACGTACTTCCCAGCGGTCCCGCCGACCCTGGGAGTCGGAAAAAATCCGGAATCTTGGTCTCGGCAGTGCTGGTTCCAGCGAAACCCCGCTCCACGGTGCCGGTCGCATAGGTGACTACATCGACTTTCCCGGCGTGAGTCGTGGCTTGCGAATACTTGCCCAGGTTAAACCCCGCCACCGGAACCGGACGGTCCGAGACCCATCTCGAGAATTGTTCGGCTCCAGCACTTTGTGCCTCGGTGCGGCGGCCGGTCGCCACCAGCGTCCACCCCAGGGGGTAACGAAACTGCAAGTCGAAAGACGCCATCGCGAACCCCAAATTGGGATACCAAGTTCCGTGCTCGCCCACGTACAACAACCCGTTGGCTGCCTCGGAGAGCACCGACCCGGAATAGTCGAAACTCAATTCGACTTTCTGGCCAGCCTGCAGCGGGGCGGGTAAGAAAACCGCCAACGCATCGTTGCCGCGTCGCGCGAGTTGAGAGCCTTCAATAGAGGGGTTGTGGATAAATTCCACCGGGTGTCCGTCTGCGGTCACATTCTTTACCTGGAGCAGGCGGGAGAGTTCGAACAGCAACATCCGGCCTCCATCCTTATGCGCCGTGATGCTGACCTCTGCATGGGCCTCGAGATTGTCCGGAGGTTTGATCGCGGCTTGAATTTTGAACTGCGAGATCCCAACTTCCGGGGTGGGGTCTGCGTCGGCGTCGCGGTCGGTTATCACCGCTCCCGGTCGCGTAATAGCCGGAAATGATACCCACACGTTGTAGAAGTCCTCTCCGCCAACGGTCTTATGTTGCCCGGCGGCAACCTGCTCTGCCCCCAGCGAGTCATAACGAACGTCAAAAGTCCCCAACTTGTTGCCTTGGAGGTAGGCACGCAGCAAGTGATCATTGGGTGCCGATTTGTCCGCCCGAGGCAGGTCGCGGCTGAAGGAATACAGCAAGCGCAAAGCGTCCTCCTGTGCCAGATTATGGGCAGTGATGTTCCATTCGGCGGCGAATGACGCTGCATCGTCGGCAGGTCTCAGCGCCGATTGCAGCTCACCAAACACGTCGTCGTTAAAACGAAAATAGGCGGTTGAAAACTTCTCTTCCAGAATTGCCGCGCCCGTGAACAACGCCAGAGACGCCCGCTCCGTGGTGTTGGGCGGAAACAATAACAGTTCGCCATCGCCCTTGAAGAAAGCGCCCGTGATGTGGCCCCCAGCGTCCTCGGTAAAAGCAATTGTTCCGTCGTCTAGAGAAACGTGCAGCGCCGCCCGCTGGAGCGATGCTTCCCTGACCTTGTACACCCGTGCAGGATCGAGCCCGACCGAGCGTAGCTTCAGGTAGAGCGATTCCGCGGGGCCCATAGTTCGGGCAGAAGTTCGGGCCGATTCGGTGGCCGAATCTGGCGCTTGCCCCCAGGCGTGGCCGACCAGGCACTCCAGCGTCACAACCAATACCAACGCCGCCCCCCTGCTCGTTCGGACCATGACTTTGGGTACCTTCGATACCGCTTCCTGAGCATCTAGAATGCGCCTGAGTGTACTCATTTGTCATCCGCTGTTGGCTTGTGCTGGCCCTGGCCGGAACCGGAGCTATTTTTGCTTCGGCGGAGGTCATTCGCCTGAAAAGCGGCGACGTGATCTACGTTGACTCGGTCAAGGAAGGCGCGGACAAGGTCGAATACGCCATCGGCGACGACACCTACGCGATTCCCCGATCCCGTGTGCAAAGCATCGAAGGAGGAGTCCGTCCTCAGCCGGCTCCATCCCAAAGTCAGCCGGAGATCTCCTCGTACACACCCGATACTCGAATGGCCGGCGAGGGGCCAGTGCTGGAGAAGATTGTTCATAACGGCAACCTGGATCGCGTCGCCCTCGAGGCGATTGCGTCCCAGCACAACGCTGCACAAACCGCCATGGCGTTTTACCTTGCCGGCAAGGTGGACTACTTGGCTGGGAACTACAGTGATTCCCGCCGCGATTTTGAGAGGTCCCTGGAGAATGATCCGGAGAATCCGGCGATCCTTAACTACTACGCTGCTTTGCTGATCCGGACCGGCAATTCGCGACAGGCGATTCCCTATGCCGAACGCGCCGTCCGCCTGGCGCCTGATTCTCCAGACGCCCTGGCCGTCCTCGGCTACGCGCAGTTCGCAGCCGACCGCGCCAAAGACGCAATCCAAAGCTGGAAACGGTCGCTGACTCTTCGTCCTGACGCCTCGATTGTGCAAGTGATTGCGCGGGCAGAACGAGAGGCGTTCGCAGAAAGCAGTTATTCGGAACGTGAAACCGGACACTTCGTTCTGCGCTACGAGGGCGCACAGAGTTCTAACACCTTTCGCAGTCAACTTCTTTCCGCCCTCGAATCCGATTACCAGGAACTTTCCCAGGAGTTCGGCGGCGAGCCCCGATCCAGTATTCAAGTGATTCTCTATACCAACCAGGCGTTCTTCGACGTAACTCAGCAGCCTTCCTGGGTCGGCGCGCTTAACGATGGCAAGCTTCGCATCCCACTTCAAGGACTCGACTCCGTCACTCCCACCCTGCTTCGGGTGTTGAAACACGAACTCACCCATTCCTTCGTGAATCAGCTTTCGATGGGCCGCTGCCCGCACTGGCTCAACGAAGGCATCGCCCAGATGATGGAGCCGAGGGCGGTGGCGCGACCTACGCAACTCGCTCAGTTGTTCCAATTGCAGCAGGAAGTCCCGCTGTACGCGCTGGAGGGCGGTTTCTCCTCTTTGACCGAGATGCAGGCGGCGTTGGCCTACGACGAGTCCCTGGCATCGGTTCTATACATCCGCGATCGTTACGGCATGAGTGATGTGTTGCGCATCTTGGAGAGGCTTGGGCACGGTGACGCTATCGAAGCCGCCCTGCGCTCCACCATACACTGCGACTACCGCCAGCTACAGGATGAAATCCGCGCCGACCTGGCGCACCATTTCGGCCATTGATTCGAAGGCATCTTCCCCGACGCTACTTTCGTGTGCCCGTCGCCGTCACGAATGGGTTGGCGGCAGCACGGATCAGTGGTAATTTCTTGGTGCTGACTTATGGCGCCGGTTTTGAATCAACGTTCCCCGCTCATGCCCTGGAAGGATCCGCTCCAGGCAAACATCCCGCAGATCCGCGACGGGTTCATGGCCGCTGTCTATTACGGACAGCGTTGCAGCGGTGACTTCTACGACTTTCTCCGGGTTGGCCCCGAACGAGTGCTGTTTGGCCTGTTTGACGTGGCCGGAGACTTACAACGAACTCGCGCCGCTGTAGTCGCTATTCAGGAAAAGTTCCGTTCTTTAGGCGCCAGCCTGCTGGAATCCAATGATGCCAATGAGTCGGAGGTTATGCTCGAACTGTGGCTCGAGTTGAACCGGGGCTTGATGCAGACTGCAGCCGGAGTGCATTCCTGCCCTGCCTTTATCGCCTGCTACAACGAAGAACTGAGAACTCTTTGCTACGTAAATTCCGGCCATACCCCGGGACTGATACGCGACCATGACCAGATCCTGGAACTCAAGGCCACGGCGCTTCCCTTGGGTCTGTTTTCCCATTCCGTTCCTGACTCTTCGGTAGTCGCCCTGCAACCTGGCAACACGCTGCTCCTGGTTTCGAAGGGTATTGTGGAGGCCAAACGCCGGAGCGAGGAATACGGCATCGAGCGAACGAAAGAGTACCTTCAAAAGACCGCGTTCGAGACTGCCCAGGAGACCTGCGTCGGCATCCTGGCTGATGTGCGGCAGTTCATGGGTACCGCTCCCACCCACAATGATGTCACGGCGCTCTCCGTAGTCCGTTCAAACTGAGGTCCGCTCAACCTGATAGCCGTTCGAACTTGGGCTGGCTCGAACGCATGCCTCAAAGCGGGCCGCCACTGGTGTCCTCCGACTCCCAGGGGTTACAATTTTCTTGAGCTAGTTTTACTCCAGGTTTGGTTTCGGTTATGCGCAAACAACTTCTTTCCCCCGCCCTAATGATCGCCGCCATCTTGTTGCCGGGATTACTTTCGGCAGATACCGTGGTTGAGGAGATCGTCGCTCGCGTAAATAACCAGGTCATCACCCGTTCCGCCTACCAGCACGAGCAGCAGCAACTCACCGACGAGGCCAAGCAGCAAGATCCCACCCGTGGCGACCAAGTTGCCGCCCAAGGGTCCAAGGAAGTGCTGCGCGGCCTGATTGATCGGGAACTGTTGCTCCAAAAAGGCAAGGACCTGGACATCACTGCCGATGCCGAATTGATCAAGAAACTCGACGAAATGCGCAAGCAGATGAAGCTTGCAAGTATGGATGACCTGGAAAAAGCCGCCGAGGCGCAGGGCATCTCGTTTGAAGACTTCAAACAGAACATGCGCACCGAGATCATTACGCAGCAGGTGATCCAGCGCGAGGTGGGCGGACGGATTAATGTCGGCAAGGACGAAGAACAGAAGTTTTACGAGCAGCACAAGTCCGATATGGAACGCCCAGAGTCAGTCAAGCTCAGCGAAATCCTGGTTTCCACGGAGCAGGCGGGCGACGATCCCCAGAAGCTGGCCGCGGCAGAGGCCAAAGCCAACGATCTGCTCAAGCAGATTCGTGCAGGAGCCGCTTTCGAAGACATCGCCAAGAAGCAGTCTCAAGGCCTGTCCGCGGCAGAGGGTGGAGAGCTCGGCTACTTTGAGCGCGGCAAACTGGCGAAGCAGCTCGAGGATGTGACCTTCGCCATGAAAAAAGACCAGGTCTCCGACGTGATTCGCACGAAACAAGGATTCGTGATTCTGAAAGTCACCGACCACCAGAGCGCCGGCATTCCGTCTTTCGCCGAGATTGAACCCAGGTTGCAGGAAGCGGTTTACATGCAGAAGCTGCAGCCGGCGTTGCGCGAATATTTAACCAAGCTGCGCGAGGATGCGTACATTGACGTCAGGGCGGGCTATGTAGACAGCGGCGCCAGCCCGAACCAAACCAAGCCCGTAGTCACCACCGCGGCCAAGGAAACCACCGCCAAGACACTCAAAAAGAGGAAAAAGATCGGCCCATTCTAGTTTAAGCTTGGCGTGGCCCGTATCTCGAATCGCCGCCGCAACCAATTCCATGAAAGAATTTTTTCTCTCCGACTGTCCGCAATTCGAAAACAAAATCATCACTTCCAGCTTCGTGGTCTCAACCAAACAAGTGAAGCCTAAGAAGAGCGGGGAACCCTATCTCGCTCTGACTCTCACTGATCGTTGCGGACAAATCGAAGCCAAGATGTGGGACAACGTCGAGGACGCGCTTGACGCCTTCGAGCAAGACGACTTTCTGAAAATCAAAGGGCTACTCAACAAGTACAAGAATCGCTTTCAGATCACCATCCACAAACTCAGGCGCTTATCCGATACCGAAGTGGATTTTGCCGATTACCTGCCAAAAACCACTAAGGACATAGATGAATTGTGGCGAACTCTGGACGATTTCGTGAGCTCGTTCCAGGACCCGCATCTGCGATCGCTGGTGCAGGCGTTTATGTCCGACCCGGAAATCGCCGCCGCCTATCGCAATGCGCCCGCCGCCAAGACTCTGCATCACGCTTACATCGGCGGCTTGCTGGACCACGTCGTCTCACTGTTCCGCTCCTGCGATCTGCTTTGCCGCAACTATCCCCAAGTCAATCGCGACCTGCTGCTTACCGGCGTCTTCCTTCACGATATCGGCAAGATTCACGAACTGACCTACCTGCGTTCGTTTTCCTACACTACGCGGGGACAGTTGCTCGGCCACATGATCATCGAACTGGAGATGCTGCAAGCCAAGCTGGCGCAGTTCCCGGATTTTCCGTCCGAGATGAAGACGCTGCTGGAGCACCTCATCATCAGCCATCACGGCCATTATGAGTTTGGCTCGCCGAAACTTCCCATGTTTCCAGAGGCGCTCATGCTGCATTATCTGGACGATCTGGATTCCAAAATGGAAAGTATGCGCGCGCACTTCGAGCGCGAGGCGGGAAGCGACTCAAGCTGGACCAGCTACAATTCGTCTCTTGGCCGCACGCTACTAAATACCGCAAAGTACTTGAAGAAGGAAGAAGCTGCGCCCGAGGAAACCTCGCAACCCGAACCGTCTGATGCGACCGCGGCAAGTTCGCCCAACGTATCCAGCGTGTCCTTCGAAGAAGAAAAAGTCTGACCCTTGATTGCGCGGAGATACCTGTACTGCCGTGCATTGCACTTTCCGCTGCTTCTAGTCCATCATCGTCAGTCAGAGAAAAGGAGGCTCTATGAGATTGCGTATCGCGGGGTTCGCCGTAAGTTTGCTGCTGATGTTTGGCGTCGCCTGCAACAGCAAACCCAGCCAGAACCAGAATTCCGCGCCGGGGAGCGACAATTCGGCGGCATCGTCAAACAGCTCGGCACCAGAAGGCAGCCTGGCGCCAAACGGTGACCAGGCCATGTCACAAAACGCGCCCCCTGCCCCAGTCACGATTACCGTCCCGGCAGGCAAAGTCATCACCATCAGGCTGGCGGACGAGGTCGGTTCAAAGGTCAGCCAGCCCGGCCAAAGTTTTGGCGGAACCCTTGCCAAGTCCGTGGATGTGAATGGCGAAGTCGCCATTCCCGCAGGCGCCAAGGTCGAGGGTGTGGTCGTGGATGCCAAACCGCTGGGTCGTTTTAAGGGTGGAGCGCTGCTGGAGCTCAAACTCACATCAATCCGTGTACATGGAGAACGACTGCCGGTGCAAACTGCCATGTTCACCCAAACCTTGAAAGGAAAGGGTAAACGCACCGGTGTGATGGTCGGCGGCGGTGCAGGTTTGGGAGCCTTGATCGGAGGCTTGGCGGGCGGAGGCAAAGGCGCTGCCATCGGAGCGGCCGCTGGAGCGGGAGCCGGAACAGCAGGAACCGCCTTCACGGGAAATAAGGAAATCGTATTGCCCGCTGAATCGGCGGTGTCTTTCACTTTGAAGCAGTCCGTCAAGGTCACCAGGTAAATCTCATCCGGAAACTCGATACCCCAGAACTTCTCGTTCTGGGGTATTTTATTTTCAGGACTGCTTCCATGACCCCCGCCTTAGACTTCTCTCGCTTCCAAGCCATCACCTTCGACTGCTACGGAACTCTCATCGACTGGGAAACGGGCATTCTAGGAGCGATTGGCCCGATCCTGCTGTCGCACGGAGCAGAGCTAAGCGATCCGGAAATTCTTCGTCTATATAGCGAACTCGAAGCCGAGGCAGAATCCTCCCACTACCAGCCTTATCGGGAGATCTTGCGCGATGTCGTCCGCGGCTTCGGCGACCGCCTTGGTTTCCACGCTACCGATGTAGAACAACAGTCGCTCCCCAATTCGCTGGCTAACTGGAAGCCGTTCCCGGACACGGTTGCTGCCTTGCGCCAGCTCAAGACCAGGTTCAAGCTCGGAATCATTTCGAACGTTGACGATGATCTGTTCTCTGCCAGCGCGCGCCGCCTCGAAATAGAGTTTGATTTCGTCACTACCGCCGGTCAGGCGCGCGCTTACAAACCGTCACTCGACATTTTCCGTCTTGCGCAGAAGAAGACTGGTCTCCAGCCAGAGCAATGGCTGCACGCCGGACAGAGCATCTATCACGATGTGATTCCAGCGAAGTCACTGGGGATCTCGACAGTTTGGGTGAACCGCCCGTCGCCGCGGCCCGGAGCGGGCGCCGCCAAGCTAGCTTCCGCAAAGCCGGAGGTTGAAGTTGCTACCCTGCAACAGCTCGCGGACCTAGCCCCGGTGTGAATCGCTCGCGCTAATTGTTCTTGCGCGAGCCCGAAAAGGCAGTTGCCAGTCCCAAGCCCAGATACACACTGCCTGCGACGTAGCGCTGGCCGCGCAGGAACACGGGACTCTGCTTCAGCCTGTTACCCGCCGCGCTTGCCAGCAGCGCCCATGATCCGTCGCTACAAAGCCCGAGCACCGTAAATGTGAGCCCAAGAAACAGGATTTGAACAGCGACGCTGCCCCGCGACACATTCACGAACTGCGGCAGAAATGCGAAAAAGAAAAGAGCCGTCTTGGGATTTAGAGTGTTTGCAAAAACACCCTGGTAAAAAACCCGGAATGCACTGTGAGTTTCCCGCTCGACCGCCTGTGTCGAATGCTCAGGTTTGACGAATTTCTGCACTCCCAGAAAGATCAGATATGCCGCTCCGAGATACTTCACACTCTGAAATGCGATCGTGGATGAGAGCAGCAACGCCGAAAGCCCCAGAGCAGCCGCTGTCACATGTACTACGGAGCCTGCCGCTACTCCGCGAACCGACATGAGTCCGGCACGGCGCCCCTGATCGATGCTGCGAGACACGATGTAGATCACCGCTGGCCCTGGGATGACAAGCAGCACAACTGCGGCGGCGACGAACAACAGATAGTGAGACAGGTCAGGCATCTTCTTTTCTCCTGGAATATGATTAGACGTTCAGCGGCGCCATGGGTCGCTTGAAAATTTGCGGGAGTTGGAAAAGATGCCGACAGCGACTCGTATCGATCCTCTTTCTTATTTGACCGATCAGCTTAACGATCTCAAGAGCAGGGGCACGCACTTCAGCCTGCGGGTGCTCGAAGACGAGCAGGCGCCCGTGTGCACGTTCGACGGTAAGAAGGTCATCAATCTGGCCTCGAATAACTATCTCGGGCTGACCACGCACCCCAAGCTGCGCGAAGCCGCGCTCGACGCTACCCGCAAATACGGCGTCGGCTCCGGAGCCGTGCGCACCATCGCCGGAACCATGAAAATCCACATGGAATTGGAAGAGAAGATTGCGCGATTCAAGAGTGTCGAAGCGTGCGTGGTCTTTCAATCCGGCTTCGCCGCCAACGCCGGGACGGTCTCGGCGGTGCTGGCAAAAGACGACTTCATCATTTCCGATCAGCTTAACCATGCTTCCATCATTGACGGTGCCCGCCTCTCCCGTGCCAAGATTCTGGTCTTCGAGCACAAAAACATTGCCGACGCCGAAGCGAAACTCGCCAGCATCAAGAACCAGCCCGGCAAGAAGCTGCTGATCACCGACGGCGTCTTCTCCATGGACGGCGACATCGGCCCGCTCCCCGCGCTCTGCGACCTGGCAGAAAAATACGGCGCCATCATGATGGTCGACGATGCCCACGCCTCCGGCGTCCTCGGTCGCAATGGCCGCGGCACCATTGATCATTTCAAAGTGCACGGCCGCGTGGACATCCAGGTTGGAACGCTTTCGAAAGCCATCGGAGCGCTCGGCGGATATGTCTGCGGCACCCGCGATCTGATTGATTTCCTCTATCACCGCGCCCGGCCTTTTTTGTTTTCTACCTCGCATCCTCCGTCGGTCGCGGCCACCTGTATCGCCGCCTTCGAGGTCCTGGAAAACGAGCCTGAACGAATCGAGCAACTCTGGGACAACACCCGCCTCTGGAAAAAAGAGTTAGGGTTACTGGGCTTCGACACCGGCGGCAAAACCACTCCCGCGAGCGAGACGCCGATCACACCTATCATCATCGGCGACGGCAAACTGACCATGGAGTTCTCCAAAGAGTTGTTCAAAGAAGGCGTGCTGGGCACCGGAATCACCTTCCCCACCGTGCCCGAGGGCAAGGCCCGCATCCGGACGATCATGACCGCCACGCATACGAAAGAGGAGCTGCAGCAGGCATTGGAAGTGCTGAGGCGAGTCGGAAAAAGAATGGGAATATTGCAGTCTTTGGGGACGTAGGCCAACCAAGTCAGCATCGAGGAGGTTTTATGCGCTCATTATCAAAAGTCATCGCCGGACTGTTCCTTCTGGTCAGCGTGAGTTGGGCCGACGAAGAGCACCATCATGGCCTAACCGAACAGGAAGTTGGTTCGGTTCAGTTTGAAACTTCCTGTTCGAAAGTCGTCGCTGCGAGTTTCAATCGCGCCGTCGCCCTGCTGCATTCCTTCCAGTACGAGCAGAGCCGCCAGGCGTTCACGCAAATTTCGAAAGAGCGTCCTGAGTGCGCCATGGCGCAATGGGGGATTGCGATGTCGCACTATCACGGCCTTTGGGACAACGGCGACCTCGCCGCCGGCCGCCAAGCCCTCCGCAAAGCTCAGCGGATCGCTGCGGCCAATCTAAGCACTACAGAACGCGAAAACGCCTACATCGGTGCCCTGGCTGAAATCTACCTAGAAGATGGCAAGGACAAGACCGCCCACGCTCGGGCGTTCGAGCAGAAAATGGGCGCCCTACAGGCAGCGTTCCCGGACGACAGCGAAGCTGCGATTTTCCACGCTCTTTCGCTGGCCATTACCGCGCCGAAAACCGACAAGACCTTTGCCAACCAGCGCACATGCGGAGAGATTCTCGAACCTATTCTGGCCAAACAACCGCACCATCCCGGTATCGCCCACTACCTCATTCATTGCTACGACAATCCGGTGCTGGCGGAAAAGGGCCTGGCCGCCGCCCGCATGTACGCCAAGATCGCGCCCGCATCGGCCCACGCCAACCATATGCCTTCGCATATCTTTACCCGAGTGGGATCGTGGGAAGAATCCATCAGCTCGAATGTGAAGTCTGCCGAACTCGCAACCCAGGACGAAGCCGCCTCCGCGACCGGAGAAGCCCGCGACCAAAGACTCCATGCCATGGACTACCTGGAATATGCGTACCTCCAAAGCGGGCGCGTCTCACAGGCTAAGGCAGTCCTAGATGAAATGAATACGCTGAAACCCACAGCTGGCCTCACTCTGACTGGAGGTTATGCAAACGCCGCCATTCCCGCGCGCTACGCGCTAGAGCGCCGCGACTGGCAGGCAGCCGACACATTGCAAGCCGCAAGCGACACCGTTCCCTGGGCGCAGGCCATCACCTGGATGGCAATCGGCATCGCAAGCGCGCGAAGCGGGAAGCTGGACGGCGCTGCGCAAGCCGAGCACACTCTCGCCACTCTGCGCGATTCCGCCGCCGGACAAAGCCAGTACTGGTCAAATCAGATTGAAGTCCAGCGCCGCGAAGTTGCTGCCTGGATTGCTGAAAAGAATGGCAAGGCCTCCGATGCGATCACGTCAATGCGTTCCGCGGCGGATTTGGAAGAGAGCATGGATAAGCATGCCGTCACTCCTGGAGTCATCATTCCCGCGAGAGAGATGCTGGCGGAGTTGCTGCTCCTGCATCATCGCGCCGATGAATCGCTGGTCGAGTATCAGGCCGTTCTGAAAATCGCGCCTAACCGGTTTAATGCGTTGTACGCCGCCGCAAAGGCAGCGGAAGCCTCCGGAAATGCGGCGGCTGCGAATCAGTACCTTCGAAAGCTGATTGACATTGCGGTCGGAGACGAACGGCCAGAGTTGGTTGCGGCGCGTAAGAAGATGGCATCCACCGAACGAAGCTTCGTGCAGTAAGGCGAGCAACAACTTCGATGGCGGTCACCCAGCCCGGTGCACGATTCTTCCGCCCACAATCGTAGCCACCACCTTGCCCGCAAGCTGCCGCCCGTCAAACGGAGTATTGCGCGACTTCGAGCGCGACTTCGCAGCGTCAAACGTCCAGCGCTTCTTGGGATCAAAAATCGTCACGTCGGCGTGACTTCCGCGCAGCAACGTCCCACGGCCACGCAAATCTATGACCCGCGCAGGACCGGCGGTGAATAGTTCGACGATCCGCGCCAGTGACATCCGGCGGCCGGAATGAAGGACAGTGATTGCCAGCCCCAGCGCCGTCTCTAGTCCGGTAATCCCAAACGCCGCACGCTCAAACTCGATGATCTTTTCATGCGGCGCATGGGGGGCGTGATCGGTGGCAATCGCGTCCACCGTCCCATCCGCCAGCGCCACGATCAGCGCCTCACGATCCTCCGCTGAGCGCAATGGTGGATTCATTTTGAAATTGGTGTCGTAGTCGTGGATGTCCGCGTCGGTGAGCGCAAAATGATGTGGCGTAACTTCGCAGCTCACGCGCGCCCGGTTGCGTTTTGCACGGCGCACCGGCGTCAACGCCTCCGCGGTGGAAAGATGCGCCACATGCAGTCGAGCGCCGTTGAATTGCTGCGCCAATTGCACGTCGCGATCCACGATTGCCGCTTCCGCCATCACACTCATCCCGCGAAGTCCGAGCCGCAACGAGGTTGGCCCTTCGTTCATCGAGCAGGCCTGCGTGGTTCGCGTGTCTTCAGCATGCTGGACGATCGGAAAATTGATTTCGGCCGACGCACGCAACGCGTCGCGCATGGTGGTGTCGCTCAGGATAGGCTTGCCATCGTCGGTGACCGCCACCGCCCCGGCACGTTGCAGCGCGCGAAAATCCGTGAGCACAGCGCCCTTGCTGGCCTGAGTCGCGGCAGCAATCGGAAACACATTCACTATCGCGCCCCGCTGCGGCTGCCGCAACCAGGTCACCCACTCCGGTGAATCCAGCACTGGCTGGGTGTTGGGCATACAGCACACCGAGGTGAATCCTCCAGCGGCTGCCGCCGCCGTTCCCGAGGCGACAGTTTCCTTGTAACTCTGCCCCGGCTCCCGCAGATGCACATGTAGATCGATGAATCCCGGCGCAACTATGAGCCCACGAGCGTCAAACTTTTCATCCGCTCCCCCGCGAATCTTGTTGGGTAGGGAAATCTCGTGAACCTGCCCGTCGCGCAACAGGATGTCCATCAGCGCGTCCACCTTTGCCAGCGGGTCAATCAGACGTCCGCCGTGAATCAGCAGCGAACCAGGTTTACCATCTCTCGACATAGACTCAGCTTGCTTTCCCCAGCGCCCGCGCCAGCACTGCCATGCGCAGCGGCACGCCATTCTTGACTTCTTCGACGATCACCGACTGCGGACAATCCGCCACTTCCCAGGTCAACTCCAGCCCGCGAATGATGGGACCCGGATGCATCAACATGGCGTCGCTCTTCGCCAGCCGCAGCCTCGACATCGTCATCTGATACCGGGCCACGTAATCCGCGAGAGAAACCTTCAGCCCCGCCAGCCGCTCTTTTTGAACCCGCAGTACCATCACCACATCCGCACCGCGGACCGCCTCTTCGCAACTGCGAGTGATTCGCAACCCCGGCGCCAGCGTGGTCGTAATTTCTGGCAGCAGTTCCGGCGGGCCGCACAGTGTAATCCGCGCGCCGGATTTGCTGAGCAGGTGAACCGTCGACCGCGCCACCCGGCTGTGATAAATGTCTCCGACAATCGCCACCTGCAGGCCAGCAAGCTTCTTTTTGTGCCGCAGGATCGTATAGGCGTCGAGCAGCGCTTGGGTCGGATGCTCGTGCATTCCATCACCCGCGTTGATGACCGGAATATCCAGGTGGCTGGCCATCAGGTGCGGGGCCCCCGCGTTAGGATGACGAACAACGATCACATCCGCGCCCACAGCCCGCAGCGTGTAAGCGGTATCGAGCAGCGACTCGCCTTTTTCAATGCTCGATCCGCTGGAGAGAATCAGCGTAGTCGTCGCGCCCAAAGCCTTTGCTGCGATTTCAAACGATGCCCGCGTCCGCGTGGACGCCTCGTAGAATAGCAGTAGGACCCGCTTGCCGCGCAGCAGCGGCCGCGCCTTCTGCGGATTCATTTTGCGGGCAAGCTGCAGCAGCCGGTTGATCTCCGATGCCGGCATGCCTTCAATGCCCAGCAGCGATCCTCGAGCGGCCGTTCTTTTTATAGCCTGTTGTCTGGCAGCTTGCATGGTCGAATTTCAGTGCTGCTTTTCTTTCTCTACGAGTAGGACCTTCTCAGTTTCGTCCACGTCGCGCAGCAGCAGCTCAATCATCTCCTCATGCGTAGTCTGAACCTTGCGCCCGACGAACGTAGCCTCAATGGGAAGCTCGCGGTGGCCGCGATCAATCAGGACGCACAGCTGGACCTGCGTCGGCCTGCCCTGGCGAAACAACGCATCCATTGCCGCCCGAGTGGTGCGCCCGGTGTAGAGAACGTCGTCCACCAACACGATCTTCTTCCCCGTAATCGGAAATCCGATGTCAGCCTTCTGTACCACCGGCTTGGCCAGCGGAGATAGGTCGTCGCGGTACAGCGTAATGTCGAGCGTCCCGACCGGCACCGGCATCTTCTCGATGCGCTGAATCATTCGCCCGATGCGCTCGGCCAGAAACACCCCCCGGCGCCGGATTCCCACCAGGCCCAAATCCTTCGCGCCGTCATTCTTTTCAATGATTTCGTGAACCAGCCGCACCAGCGTCCGTTCAATTTCGGACGCCGACATCAACTGCGCTTTCTGGCGTAAGTTCGCCAGGCGAAGAGGCGTCTTAGAAGACATAAACGCTGCATCATACGCGGGGCAGGTGGTGGAGGGCAAGAAGGTGGGGTGGGACGGGTAGGACGGGTGGGGCGGCTGAAATCAGGCTAACGGCCCCTTTCGCCGCAGTAGACCGGCAGAGATGGCTCCTCCCAAGCCGGAAAACAGCACGAACGCCACGCAGGTAACGACAAAACCGAAAATCATCAGGACAACGAGTCCATGCGGGGAGGTGAAATACTCGAGTATCTGGCGGACCTGGGGGTCTGGGTTGCTGGCGACGGTTTGTCGGACCTTCTCAATTAGTTGGCCCCCTTCGCCCGAAGCTACGATCTGGGCTGCTCTAAGCACCCCGAAGATTGCCGACCCGAACAGTCCGGCAAGTGCTCCGAGCTTGAACCCGTCGCCCTTTGACAGTCCCTGTGTTGAGCTGCGCCTGCGGTAGAGTCGAACCGCGAGAAATCCTGCCAGCGGGGGGGCCAAGATAAGAACTGGAGGAATCAAGCTCAGGGTACCGGCAATCGCTCCGGCATTCAGAGCGGAACGCACCGCCGCCGGGCGATCGAAGCTCCCGGATCGGCGTGCGATGGGGGTCTCGGCTTCGGCTCGGACATAACTCGAAGGAGAAAAAGTTGAAGACGAGAAGCTCGACGAAGAAGCACTCGGTCCGGAAACGCCTGCCCCCACAACAACGGCCTCTGAGGATGGCTGCCGGACGGAAAAGTGGATTTGCGGCCCTCCACAACTTGGACAAAAAGGAGAACGGTCCTCGACCACCGCCCCGCACCCTTGGCAAAGATGTTCCACCGGCCTTGATTATCGCAGGCGGGCGCGCTCCCGCAAAACTTGGAGGACCTAAATGGCGTCTTCCTTGCCCCTAGTACGCACATAGACCAGAGCAAAATTGGATCCCTTGCCCTCTGGATTGATGGCAACGATTCGCTGATTGCCTTTGGTTCCCGCCTTCAACTCGGTGGTTTTGCCGTTGTCATTGCCGTCGCATTTCAGATCGTCCGAGTCACGGTCGTAGGAGTAATTCGTTCCGTGAGAATTCCGGCACTGGAGGACTTTTCCGTATTTCTTCAGTTGGTCCTGATAATAAGCGATGACCTTGGTGGGGGCGTCGTCAGTCTCATATTCCAAGGCGACCACTTTCAACCCGTAATCGCCTGCGGAAATACTCACGTTGGCGCTCTTGGAATCGTGGTCCCCGTTCTTCGGCTTCAGGCGCGCGCTGGGATACACCGGCAAACCAGTGTCGCGCGCGTCGGCGTCGTTGTTCACGTGGATGCCGCCAAACGGCGTAGTAATGTCCACGTTCTTTTCCTCCCCGTTGTTGTCTTTTTTCACGTTGACGCTGCACGCCATCAGCAGCAACAAAGACGTCGCGATAACGCAAAGGCTGACAAGTCGAGTTCGCATTGGGGATCCTCCATTTTATTTTTGCGCCGGCCGTACTATCCCTTGGCCGCGCGCTGCAATGCCAGGAATTGTCACCGGCAAATGTCCGTGAATTTCAATTTCTCCGAACAGGGCTTTGACTGCACTGGCCTCCGAAACCTGGGCGGCGGAAAAGGTGCACAGATAATTCTGCGCCTCGGGAAAATCTTTTGCCAGATACGGATTCCCCATCGCCATAACCATCGTCTTGGACGCGCCCGTCTGCAAAATCTGCCGCAGCAGGTTCGCACTCTCCTCGGGCAGCGAAACCGAGTTTCGCACCCCGCCCTCGGTCTTTGCCATCATTTTCCCGGCGGTGGGCGACGCATACACAGCCACTACGATTTTGTCTGCCTCCGCCGCAGCCCGCAGAACGCCGTCCGTCAGCACTCCCGAAAGCTGGGGGTCGGTGTAGATCACATTCGCATCCGGCACCTGCGACTTGATCTGGCGTTCGAGCACGCGGCCAGCTTCCAGGCGAACGTCGTCGGAAAACACAATCACCAGCAGATGATTGCGCACCTCTACTACGGTTTGATACGGAAGTGCGCCTGCGGCGGTTCCGGTTTTTTTCAGCGGCAAAACCACCCCATTCTCCCGCACCAGCGTGACCGCATCGTCGGCCATCTTTTGTCCGGCGGCGACGTTCTCCGGCTGCCCCACCGCCGTGTCGAGCGCTGAAAGATCGACGACTCTGGCCTTGTGCAACCCGAGAGATGTCTTGACCTTCAGAATCTTCAGCACCGACTCGTCCAACCTTGATTCCGGAATCTCCCCGCTCTTCACTGCCCCCACCATTGCGCGATCCGCAGCGTCCAGATCAGGCGGGATCAGAAGCACGTCATTGCCGGCTTTGAATGCGTCCACCGCCTCGCGGCCAATATCAGAGGCATAGAGCCGCGTGAGTCCAGCCATGTCGAGCGCGTCGGTAACGATGATTCCCGGGAAGTGGAGGTCTTTCCTCAGCAGATCGGTGACAATTTGCGGCGAGACCGTCGCCACCGACTTCGGATCAAGGGCGGGAACGGTCACGTGCGCGACCATGACGGAATCCACTCCCGCTGCAATCGCTTTTTGAAACGGCGGCAGTTCGACTGAGTCCAGCCGTGCGCGGTCTCCTGTCACCTGCGCTAATCCCAGATGCGAGTCGGTCGCGGTATCCCCATGTCCGGGGAAATGCTTGGCCGTGGTCAGCAGGCCGGACGAACGCGCGCCGCGAATGTATGCGCTGACCAGTTCGCCAACTTGCTGTGGATCTTCGCCGAACGAACGCGTGTTGATGATCGGATTTTCCGGATTGGAATTCACGTCGGCCACGGGAAAGAAATTCCAGTGGATTCCAATGGCACGGGCCTCCAGTCCCGTAATTCGGCCAAAGCTTTCTGCGTACTCAGCGCGCCCGGTCGCACCGATCGCCATCGCATTTGGAAAAGCCGTCGTCCCGTGTAGCCGGTTGCTGACCCCAACCTCGAAATCCGCAGCAATCAGCAGCGGCAATTTGGAATCGGACTGCAGGCGGTTGAGCAATTGCGCAGCTTCGAAGGGTTCGTTCCGGTAGATGAATGGCGGCTCATAGCGCACCGTCATGGCAAACGAACCAACGTGATACTTGTTCATGGTGTCGCGCAACTGCGCATACTCAGGGCTGTTCACGTTCACAAATTGCGCTCGCGTCCAGATCATGAACAGTTGTCCGACTTTTTCCTCCACCGACATCTTGCGAAGAGTTCTCTCCGCCCATTTCTCGCCATCGCGATCGAGATGAACCGGCAGGGGCTGATATTTGGTTTTGGCAAAAGCGGGAGAAAGCAGAAGGGCGAGTGTTATGAAGAAAAGTGTGCCGCGAACCATGCGAGGAGAATACCACTGAGCGGTCAGGCGGCGGATTAGCCTCGCTTCTCTATCAGGCCCGCAGCCTGTTCAATAACCCCCGGATCATCGCCGAAACCCGAGATCCATTCCACCTCCGGCTCCCGGCGAAACCAGGTCATCTGCCGCTTGGCGTAATTGCGATGCGCCTGCTGTACCGCTGCAATCGCCTGCTTCACGTCAAGTTCTTCACGGAGAAGCTGCACCACCTGCTTGTACCCGATCGTTTCCAGCGGCCGCGCTGCGTCCCCGTATTTCTCGCGAAGATTTCTAGTCTCTTCGACCAGGCCAGCCTCGAACATTGCCTCCACTCGCCGGTTGATGCGGTCATAAAGCAAAGCCCGATCCGGATCGAGTCCGATACGCAAGATGGTGAAACCGCGCAATGCATCCCGCCCGCGCTCCCACTGCTGGCTCATCGGCTGCTTGGCACTCAGCGACACTTCAATCGCGCGGACGAGCTTGGGAACATCGTTGGTATGGATTTTCTCCGCGGCTTTCGGGTCCAGTCGGCGCAGCAGACGATGCAAATGCTGCGGCCCTTTTTCTTTCGCTCGGGCACGCAGCCTTTCCCGCAAAGCTTCCGAGCGCTCAGGGCCGGGGAACAATCCGTCCAGCAAAGCTCGCAAGTACAGCCCGGTACCCCCCGCTATAACCGGCAACGCCCCGCGCTCGCGGATTTCCTGAATAACGTTTCTGGCTTTACGCGCGTATTCCCCGGCAGTGGTGTATCCAGTGGGTTCGACTTCGTCCAACAAGTGATGCCGAACGTGGGACTGTTCTTCAGCGGTCGGCTTGCCGGTCCCTATGCGGAATTCGCGGTAGATCGCGACCGAATCGCAGTTGACGATCTCTCCGTGGAAGCGCGAGGCGATTTCGAGCGATAGCGCAGTCTTACCGCTGCCCGTGGGGCCAAGTATTGCAACCAGCAGAGCACCGGGCAGAGGATCCGGAGACACTCAGCGCGCACTCCAGGCAATGAGATGCCAAGAACGTGTAATCACGAGCGCCAATATCAGAATGACGATCACGATCAGGCCCAGAGTTTCCAGACGCTTGTGTGGCGCAGGCCCACCCTGAGCGAGGCGGCGCCTCGTACTCCGGCCAAATGAAGCCCGCATGGACACGAACCTCATTGTAAGCCGGGCCGGCTGAGCGCCGAAACTCTGGCGATGTCTCCCAGCCTGAGCATCCGCATGTACTCAAGCAGTGCGTCCCCTAACAGTTCGGCCGGCACTTGATAGGCTCCAGCATCGATCTGGGCCCTCAGCGCCTTCACCCTGTCCCACCGAAGGTCAGGGAGGCTCAATGCCAAGATTACGCGATCAAACCATCAGGAAGAGAGATTTTTTCTTTCGGCAGACTGCTGGTGGCTGACGGCTCACTCGTCGGCTTACTGGTCATAGTGCAGCAGCGAGAACACATCGTACGCCTTCAGCTTTGCCCGGGGATTGAGAAAGTCAAGTTCCACGACAAACCCCAGCCCGGCAATATCCGCCCCCAGAGACTCCGCGAGCTTCGCGGTTGCCTCGGCAGTCCCGCCGGTGGCCAGCAGGTCGTCCACGATGATCACGCGCTGGCCTTTCTCGATCGCGTCCTTATGGATCTCGAGGGTGTTGGTGCCGTATTCCAAAGCGTAGTCGTACTTCTCAGTTGGCGCCGGGAGTTTCCCGGGTTTGCGCACCGGAATAAATCCCGCATTCAGCCGATACGCCAGCGCCGGCCCGAAAATAAAACCGCGCGCCTCCATCCCCAGCACCAGATCAATCTTTTTGTCTACGTA
>Ga0185299_10003280_pt1 | contig 22018 bp, 16 predicted proteins | sample PaiPotPPA55metaG_FD_128002 | JGI IMG/M metagenome (GOLD analysis project Ga0185299, IMG submission 128002) | Iron sulfur acid spring bacterial and archeal communities from Banff, Canada, to study Microbial Dark Matter (Phase II) - Paint Pots PPA... ... | reverse complement strand
CGATCTGGGCGCCACGATGGTGGTCCAAGGGAGCGTTCAACGAAAAGGTCCCGCGGTATATTTGACGGTCGTGCTGATTGACTCGAAACGCCTGCGGCAAATTGGTTCGGTGCAGGTGCAGGACGGCTCGGGAGATCTGGCGTCGGTGCAGAACCAAGCAGTCTCTCATCTGGCGCGGATGATGAGAGTGAACATGTCGGAGGCCGCGCTGATACCTGAAAAGGGTATGGCACCGAGCTCGTACGAGTCCTACCTCAAGGCCCTCGGCTATATTCAGCGCTACGACAAGCCCGGCAACCTCGATCTGGCGATCGAAGCGCTGAACTCCGCGGTGCAAACGGACACGCGTTTCGCGTTGGGCTACGCCACCTTGGGAGAGGCATATCGCTTGAAGTATCAGACCGACCACCACCCAGGCTGGCTCGAGCAGGCTGCAGTTAATTGCAATAAGGCCGTGGAGATCGATGATCGCCTTCCCGCGGTCCACGTCACGCTCGGCCATCTGAATCTGACGCGCGCGAAGATGGACCTGGCGCTGCAGGAATTCCAGAAGGCGTTGGACATCAATCCGCGCGATGCCGCCGCGGTCTCGGGGCTGGCCCGTGTCTACGAACGAATGGACCATCCCGCCGAGGCCGAAGCCAACTACAAACGTGCGATCGCCTTGCGTCCCGACTACTGGGATGGCTATACGGCGCTGGGAAATTTCTACGACCGCCAGAATCGACCGAAAGACGCCATCGCGCAGTATCGGCGCGTGATCGAACTCACGCCCGATAATCCGGCGGTGTACAGTAATCTGGGTGCGGAGAGTATAGGGATTGACGATTCCGCGGCCGAAGCGGCGCTGAAGAAATCCATTCAATTGGCGCCGAACTACGAGGCCTATTCCAATCTCGGTTGGCTGTTCATCACTCAAAAGCGCTGGAGCGACGCCACCGAGGCATTGCACAAAGCCTTGTCCTTAAATGATAAGGACTGGCGGGTGTGGGCCAACCTGTTGGTTTCCTACCAGTGGCTCGACGATCAGGCAAACGCGCACGCAGCACGCGCCAAAACAATCAGCATTCTCGAAGAAAACGCGCTCCTCAACGCGCAGGATGCGGCCGTGCAATCCAACCTCAGTACCTTCTATGCGGAGGACGAGCTCCGCGAAAAAGCAATTGCCCGGGCGGACTCCGCCTTGGCACTGGCTCCGAAAGATCCAGGCGTGCTTGCCGATGTCGCGGAAACCTATGAGGACCTCGGCGACCGAAAGCGCGCCCTGCAATATGCCCGGCAGAGTTTGAAGAACGGTGGTACGTTAAGCGACCTTCAGCGGCGTCGCGCGCTGCAAGCGCTGCTCTCTGAGCCGAGTTTCCGCTCCAACGGAAAGCAGTAAGTTTTGAGAGGAGAAAGACATGGCTACTCAAGGTGCAGCAAAAGCAAAGGCCAAAGGGAACCAGGTGCCGAGTGCGGCAGTGCCACCTATCGTCATCACGGTAACCAACGGAAATCCCGACAAAATTACCGTGACCGTCGACATTGGGGGGACCGTGCGGTTCGACAATGATGACAGCGTCGCCCACCTTGTTCGCTTGACGGACCACGACAAGCACGCAGCCGTCGACGTTCTGTTGCCCGCCGATGGCAGCGTCAGCTTCATGACCGACCCGGACGCCAAGGCGAGTGATGAGGTTGACTTCGATATTCTGCCGGCCCCCATGCAAAACGCCGCCAAAGGCTTGGCAAACTCCAGCAAAGGCGTAATTGTGGCCAGCGGCGGTGGCGGCAAGATCATCATCGGCCCCTCCGCGCCCACGCCGCCCCCACCGCCCAAAAAGGCGTCGCGCTAGTTCGGGCAAGACCTACGTTTGTGCCGCACGCTGCGCCGCTTCGGTTTGCACGGTGCAGCGTGCCTGTGCACGCGCTCGTGGCGCGACCGCAACTCTTGAGCCGCGAGCACTGTGTTCATCTGCTTGCGATTCCTGCATGTTCGCTTCGAGGTCCCCGCTAAATCGGGCAGTCGATCGCTTTGCTTTGACGAATGATCCCACGCTCGTCGGTCACGGCCGCGTAGCGGCATTTCTCATCCGAAGTGTCCTCCAGCAGCAGGTCGTAACCCTTGCCGTCCTTCGTTAGGTTTAAGCGTAGGGTCCATCCCGGCAGGATTTCGGGACCCTTTGAAAAATGTGCCGCAGCGAGTTGTGGGTCGATCCCCGCGATCCCCTCGATCGCACAGTCCGTAAATTCCTTTTTGGTTAACAACTCGTCCCAAGTGACATATGCGCCGTGCCCCATAAAATCCGCGACTTCCGCTGTGTTGATCGTGCGCAAGAGGCTTACGGCCAGACTGTGCCTAGCGTCATCGTTATCGGAAACCGAAGTATTCTGCCCGTACTGAGGAATGGCTGCGCCCAACGTAAGCGCAAGGGTCACCGCGCCAAAGAAAATGATTCGCGTTCGCATAGGAAGTTCCTCCATGACGAGAATCTCCAAGCCAACATACTACTTTTGTTAATCACCAACTCACGATGATGTTCTGCTCTACATCAGTGAATTTCGTTTTTGTACACGGTGCCGCCCTTCATCACGAACTTCACGCGCTCCACCTCGCTGATGTCTTTCAACGGATCGCCGCTTACAGCCACGATGTCCGCCCACTTCCCTGCTTCCACAGTTCCGATCTTGTCGCCCCAGCCCAACAACTCGGCAGGCACGACTGTTCCCGAGCGAATCGCCTGCATTGGTGTCATGCCATACTCGACGTAGTACTCGAACTCCTTGGCCTGGTTCAATTCCTTCCAGTCGAAGCCGCCAGCGTCGGTTCCCAGCGCGATCTTCACGCCCTTCTTCAGGGATTTTTGGAACGCTACCTTTTCCAAGTCCACCATCTTGGTCCAGTTGCCGCCGCGTCCCGGCGCCACGTAGGCGCCCACCGTAATCGTGGGAACCCAGTAGACGCCCTTTTTCACCACCTCGTCGATTAGCGCATCGGTCAGCCCATCACCGTGTTCGATGGTATCCACGCCTGCTCGCAACCCAGCGGCAATCCCATCGCTTCCGATGCAGTGGGCCGCCACTTTTTTGCCGAGACGATGCGTCTCGTCCACGATGGCTTTCGCTTCCTCATCCGTGAAGTTCACCATGCTGTGCAGCACGCCGTCCGCTTCAAAGTGGTATTTCCGGTCGGAGTAATATTTGATCCAGTCCGCGCCGTACATGACCTGCTCGCGGACCGCCTTTCGCGCGCCTTCAACGCCATCGACATATTGCACCCCAGTGGGGACTTTCAATTCCCATGAGTAGCCTAATAACGGGTACATGCCCGTTGGCGTCATCGCGCGCGTGGCCACCTGCATCCGCGGCCCCGCCACCTCGCCGTTGGCAATGGCCGTTTTCACGTCTACGTCGGCATACATGGCTCCTTCAGTTTCCACGTCGCGGATGGTGGTGAATCCGTGGTCCAGCGCGATCCGCGCGTTGCGTGCGCCCAGAATCGCGCGGTACGGCGTGGACTGTTTCAGCAGTTGCGCATCGTAATCCTCGGCGGTGATGTCGCCGTTCAGCAGTACGTGGGTATGCGCGTCCACGAATCCAGGGAGCACGGTCGCTTTCGAGAGATCGATCACTTCCACACCTGCGGGCGCACTTCCGCCGGGCGTCACCGAGACGATTTTGTCTCCTTCGATCAGGATCAACGCGTTGGTGAGCGGCGTATCGCTCTTGCCGTCAATCAGGCGGCCGGCACGTATAGCGATTTTCGTCGGTGCAGCGTCCTTCGATACAGCGTCCTTCGGTTTGGCTTGGCCGAACATCGTTGGCGTAACCGTCGCCAGACAAACCGCCAGCCCCGCAACGCAGCCCACGATTACGATCGGCCAGTTCCGTGAAATCTTCATCTTTGCCCCCTCAACGGCGGCAAAGAGTATCACAAAGCCTTTCAACCAGCCCGCCCCACGTAACCGGGCGCCCGTAAGGGGACGGCACGCCGTGCCCATCGGATCCCCCTTCTAACACCCTTGCGATGCCCGCTAGCCGCCCAAGAAGGAAAAAGGCCAACCGGTCTCAAGTCCGGTTGGCCCTTTGTTCATCTGGTTCACTGCTGCCACGGATTCAGGGCGAATCGCCCCGGTCCGTGTGTGCCCTGCCAAGCTGCAAAACCTGCTTGCCTCACCGCGCCAGTAACTCTGGCGAACTACTGCGCTGCTGCCGCGGAACCCGGACGCCGCAACGGCCGGCGAGCCATATCTTCCAGTGCGGATACGCTGCGCTTGGCCATCGAGACCGCTGGATGGCCGCTCTCGACGATGTGCTCCACGCCGACCGCCCACGCCTTCTGCATCATATAGAGGCTGGCGACCAGCACACCGAAAACCGCAAATAGCGCCGCGAAAAGCGCAAATGCGGCCACCAACTCCTTGACAAAGTACAGCTGGAACGCCCCAGCCACCCCCAAGAACCACCACATGCAGGTCCTGCCGTTACCTTTGATTTTCATAAGCTGGCCTCGGTCCCCTTTACCTATTCCCTTAGAACATCCCGCCGGGTGGACTGTGATTCCCTGCTGCGATGCTCTTGCTTGATCCGACCCGGTGGCCTGTCCGCTGGTCTTAGCCACCGCCTTACCTGTACCATTTGACACGAAGGAGCGAGCAAACGCGATGGTACACAAGACACATTTTCGCCCGTAAACTACTGTTCTAGTACCCTGAGCTACCCGTCAAAGGCGATTCAAGCTGATGAAAATACTAACCTTACTTGAAGCTCGAGTTTCGGTCGATGTTCGTCAGGTGTTCGCCTGCCCCCCTGTGGAAAACCCTGATCGCGGGGGCAGGGAGACAAACGCCCTTGGGAGACATCACAGACCGGACCGAAAAAGCGCCGGCAAGAATGCCAGTGCTACCAGTGCGGCGGTGAGGGCCTGCGGTAGGCTGTGGCCTAAGTGCTTGGGTATCAATGGGATTCGGCCTTCCGATGCCTTAGGGCCGCTGGAGAGGATTCTGCAGCCGCCCAGACTTCGATTAAGGATCGCGTCCCGGGCAGCCCTAGGCCCCGAGGGCTAAGTGGAATGCGGGCAAAGTACTCGAACTTATTGAAACGTAGATAGTTAGGTCAAAATCCGTGGTGTGCAACGGTAAAGCTCAAGTAAGGCCACGACCATTACATCCCGCAAGTCTTTCGTTCTCAGTTACCCTTAAGCGCGTAGCCCACATCGAAGGGTAACTTGCCATCCACGCGAAGCACTTTGACCGCGCTGTTGATCGCATATACGTCCACGATTCCCACGGCCCCAGGCGTCTCTTCCACCGTACGCAATAAATCCGGGTCGTTATCGACAATCTTAATCAGAATTCGCGACTCATTCAGTTTCGCCAGCGCCGCCTTTAGGTCGGCCGGAGCCATACCGAACAGCTTCTGGATCGCCGGATGCAATTCTGGCGTGCCGGGATCGGTCATGACCAGGGTGAAGCTCTTCCCATCCACCCAGGTCTTCTGGGTTCCCTTGCACAACTTCGTCAGCTCGGACAGCTGCACATCCTGCAGTTTGGCACCCGCGGACATGATCACCGCGATGTTCTTCGCCGCCGGGAACGCCGACAGTGCCAGGAGAGTCAAAAATGAGGCGGCCGTAAATGCAAGCCGCTGGCCCCAGATCTTTCGATTCATACTTCGCACGTACCTTTCGGAGAGTTTCCTCGAAGTATCGTTAGGCGCGCCGAGAGGCACAAGTGCCGCTTTCGCGTCATGTGTCTAAGCGTGCGCCCTCCGCTGGTTTGTAGCCAATCGGTCATCTCTTTTGCCAAAGCACACACCTGTCCGTGAGGCCAGTATCGGCTGAAGACGCTCGGACGATACGTTGACCTCGGACCCAACAGGTTCCTCATTTTTGACAGGAGCGTATTTCATGAATCGCTTTGCCGTGCGCTATTTGCTGTTCATTTTCCCATCGTTGTTTGCCGTGCACGCTGGCGCGCAGCAGCCTCCCGCCGCCCATGTGGAGCAGACCGGGCGCAAAGAGGCCGTGCCTGCGTCATCGGTCGCTCCGATCGCGCCGATCAACCAACGCCAGCTCTTCGGCTCCGTCCCAGTGGCCACCAAATCGGACGACGCCCGCAAGCTGCTGGAGAAGGCCATCGACCAGTACGAAAACGTGCTGCTTGACATGTCGGTGTCCAACGCTCACCTGGCGGCCACGAAAGATCCGCACTTCGCGCTCGCGTACGCGATGTGGTCTTATGCGGCCAATCGAAGCCAGCCGAATCTGGAAGCTCTCAAGCGGGCCAAGGCCTTGGCCCCCAAAGCCACCCCCGATGAGCAGCTGCTCGTGAACTGGCTGGTTGACGTTCAACAGGGCGAGAATCTTGCCGCCATCGGCGCCATGAACGATCTGCTTGCGCGTTTTCCGACCGACAAGCACGTCCTGTATCTCACCTCGGAATGGCTATACTTTCAGCAGGACTACGACCGTTCTCGCAAGATGATGGAGAGGATTCTCGACATCGATCCCAATTTCCCTCCCGTGTTGAACATGTTGGGCTACGCTTACATCGAAACCGGCAATCCCGACCCGGCCAAAGCCGTTAATTTCCTGCAGCGCTATGCCGCGCTGGAGCCCAATAACCCCAATCCGCAAGACTCCCTGGGCGAAGTTCTGCGCTATGCGGGTGACGATCAAGCCTCTCTCCAGCATTACGCGGCGGCGCTGAAAATCGTCACCAATTTCTATAGCTCGCAAGTCGGGATTGGTGACACGCGGACGCTGATGGGCGACTACGCGGGCGCCCGCTCCGCGTACGATAAGGTCGGCGCAACTACTTCACGCGATCGCCTGCACGTGCAATTTCAGAAAGCGCTGGTCTCGTTCTGGGAGGGCCAGCCGGAACAAGGCCGCAAGTCTCTGGACGTGCTCGTGGAGCAGGCCCGTCGCGAGAAGGAGCCAAACGCGCAATTTGAAATTGGATTCGGCCGGGCGCAGCTTTCGGCCAACCCTGTCAGCGAGCTCGAAGGGTTGCGTGCCCTCGAAGTGTCGGTGCAAAAGCCGGTACCAGGCATGAGTGAGCCGGACCGCAACATCTCCCTTGCTTCAGTTCTGCGCGAGGAAGCCCGCATCGCAGCTGCCATCGGCCAGGCGGAAGTTGTCCAGGAGGCGATCTCCAAGCTCGAACGCTGCGCGGCCATCACCCGCGACCTGATTGTCGAGAACAACTACGAATCGGCGCGGGGTTACGCGCTGTTAGCGCAAGGCGACTTCGCCAACGCTGCCGACGAGCTGGCCGCCGACCCGCACTCACCGCTGGTGTTGCAGCAGCTCGCGTTGGCGCAAGAAAAGCTCGGGAACAACGCCGCGGCCGAATCCATGCGGAACCGACTGAAATATCTGCGAGCACCTACGGTGGAGTGGTACCTGACGACGCACGCGGCTGCGCCCGTCACGGCAGCCGCACAGTAAACCCGCATCCGGCGGGCAGTGCCCAGCACGCGTCTGCGTGCAGGGCTTTCAACAAAGCGCTGCGTCGCGGCGATCACCCGCGACAATGCCTATTTCTAAGGGGTTACAACTTCGCTTTGCCGAAGTTCACCCGCAAACCGGTCGATAACAACCTGATCGTTGCCCTTGAGTCCCATCAGCGGATTGCTAATATAGTGGTCGCTGTAGGTCAACTGCCAGCTCAGCCACGTCTTCAGCTTGGTCGCCGCGGTCGCATCGAGCTGAAAGCGATACTCCCCGTGTTGCTCACATTCGGATAGAACGAGAATATTTCGCTGAAGGTCGTGCGGCCATTTAACTTCGCGTCAAACTCTTCCCCCGCCACGATCTCAGCCGTTTTCCGTGTCGTGCTCGTCAAAACTAACGGCGGATTCGGCGAAAAATATTCCTGCTCGTAGTCGGCGCCAGCAAACAGATCAAACGTGGTATTCGTGGTCTTACGTACGTGGTAACCGGCGCCGCCGCCCAGCACGTTCCTGAGGTCCAAATGCTGGAACTGGTCATATTGAAAATCTGTGAACGCAAATACAAAGATGCGCTCGCTCAAATTCAAATCCGCGCGAATGCCGCCTTGGATGGCGTGCGCGGTGGTGCGACTCGGCGGCGTGGTGTTGTCGTTGGCGTACACCGCCGTCGTATAGACCGAAATCTTATCCCGCGGCGTCTCGCGTACCGCTTTCGCCGCCAAGGTATAGCTCAGGGTCGACGAGTTTCCTCGCGTCAGACTGAGCCCGGTATCCAGCAAGCCCCTCCACAAATCCAACAAATGGGGATTCTTCAAGCGGTCAGCTTCCTCGTCGTACGCCTTTTGCGCGGCATCATTGCGCACCGTGACTACGGCATCCTTCGGCGCCGCTATTTCTCCGGTGGTGGTCGTGGTCACTTCGAATTTACCGTCAGCCGTGGTCACGGGTCCCACCACCGTCTGGCCGTCCTTCAGCGTCAGGTGCAGCGATTCCGGAGCGACGATCGACGTTACGGCGTCCCAGTGCACCATCACATCGCCCGCAAATTCCGTTTTGATCAGCAAGACCGTTTTGGTCTTATCGTCGGGCTTGGTATCCACCATCAGAATGGTCCCGGTGAGGCGATCCCCATTCTTCAAGGTCACTTGATCGCCTCGCGCGCTCACCCCTAGCAAACACAAAACCACCCCGCAAAAAGCAGTTCGCCGCACAGTGTTTCTCCTTTACGTGGCTCTCGTCCGAAGAATTGGCCCGGCCCCTGCGGACACCCGTCGCAACCACCACGTTTACCGCACCCCAGGAAAACGGCGCAGATTAGATGCGGACTCTTACCGGAAAGCCTTTCCAACGGAACGAAACCCCGGAATCACCCACCCGTTTCCCGACCGTGGCAGGCTTTCACTTTCGCCTTCAGGTATACTCGGTCGTTCTTGGCAGGGTCGATTTTGAGCCAGCGGCCGTATCAAAGGCCTATCTGGCGCGGAGAAATGACTATTTTGAGGCCTCGGCGACTTGCTCTTACCCTCGTCCCTTTTCTGCTCGTCTGCGTCGCATGCTCCCAACAACCCTTCCCGAAAGAGCCGTCGGCCGCTGCCCAACCCGCTTCCACGTCACGGCCCACGATCGTGTTCATGACCGACTTCGGCACCGCCAATGACGCGGTCGCTATTTGCCGAGCCGTGATCTTCGGCATCGTCCCAGAAGTCCGCCTAACCGACATCACTCATCAAGTAACGCCGTTCTCCATCGAAGAGGCCTCGCGGTTCCTCCCCGCCGTAACCCCGTACTATCCCGCCAACACTGTCTTCCTGACCGTAGTTGATCCCGGCGTAGGCACCTCCCGTAAAGCCATCATCGCCAGATCCAAAAAAGGCCAATACTTCGTGGCGCCAGACAACGGCGTCCTAACTCCCACGCTCGACCGCGACGGGCTCGACTCGGCCCGCGAAATCACCAACCAAAACTGGATGATCCAAGCTCCGGTGTCCTCCACCTTCCATGGCCGCGACATCTTCTCGCCCGCGGCAGCCCACCTGGCCGCGGGATGGGACTACCACCTGGTAGGCCCCGCACTGCCCGAGCTAGTCCGCTTAACCGCGAAAACCGCCAGGGTCACTGACAAAGGCATCGAAGGCGACCTGATCGGCCTGGACGACCCCTTCGGCTCCCTGATCACCGACATCACCCGCGAAGACTTCCAAAAACTAGGCTACGTAATCGGCGATAAGGTCCCCGTCCAGATCAACAAAAAGCCCCTAACACTACAGCTGGGCAAAACCTTCATGGACGTTCCGGTGGGCGACTCTCTGCTGTACATGGACTCCCGAGGCCGTTTGGGGGTCGCCGTAAACCAGGGCAACTACGCCAAGAAATTCAACGTAGAGGTCCCCGGTACAATCTTCATCCCCACCAAACACAACTCCTTTCCCAAGGTAAAAAAACCTAAACTCACTTAGAGAAGAAACCTAGAGTGATGAAAACGAAATGCCATTGATTGAAGTGCGTAGATGTGTCCGTAAATCGGTAGTACCAGCAGAGAAAATAAAACACAGCTAGACCCAATGAGTCGCTACCAATGATTCTTCCGCTTCAACCTCCCTCCGTCGCCACCTCGCCCAACTCCGCCTTAATCTCATCCCGCCGAGCCGTCCACGCCTTCAACGCCGTAGCAAACGCAATCAAGATCGCCGTAGCAAAATTAGCCAACACCACCGCCTGCGCATGCATCAACACGCCATACGCGAGCCACAAAAGCACGCCCAACAAATAGAGTCCCAACATGCCATAAGACAAATCCCGCCCGCCCTGCTTCCAAATCTTGGTTACCTGCGGCACAAAAGCAAACGTGGTACAAAATCCACCAAATGTTCCCAAAACCAAAATCCAATTGTCCGTAGTCATAGCCGACCCTCGGTCCTTAAGTCATTCATCGCCACACCGACAAGGATACCCGCTTAGAACGACCGTGAAATTTCCCGAAAACTTCCCGCTCACAGTTTAACAACGCCTTCGTTACCCACGCATGAATCCTGGCGAACGGTTTCATCTCAAAATTTGATGGTGGTAACGGTCCATCTCAACTCATACTTCACTTCGCTTCAAAATATAGTCGAGACCCCCGACCCGGAACCACCGGTATCCATAGGGTTCCAGCAGCAGGCGATGCTTGCCTGACGCATCTGCTTCACTGTTGTCCGTGGAAAGCAGATTCACAAGGCAGGCCGAATCCTCCACGCCCACGTCGAGCGACACCTCCCGTGGCATCGCACTTAGGTTGTGCACCACGGCTACGGAATTGTTCCGCCAGTCATAGCGAATCGCCAGCACCTCCGGCGTCCGCGTCTGCAATATCGAGAAATCTCCCCAGCCGACCTCCGGCGCTTCCTTGCGCATGCGGATCATGCGCTCCATCCAGTTCATCAGGGAATTGGGATCGCGTCGCTGTTGCGCGACATTCACATGCTCGAATCCGTAGGGGCCTCCGCTAATCACGGGCAGAATCGGTTTGTCACTCTTCGTGAATCCGCCGTGAGGTTCCGTGGACCACTGCATCGGCGTTCGCGCGCAATTGCGCTCGGGAAGCCGCAGGTCGTCACCCATGCCAATCTCGTCGCCATAACGTAGAACCGGTGTGCCCGGCAGTCCCATCATCAGACTGTACGCAAGCTCCAGTCGACGGCGATCGCCCTGCAGCATCGGAGCAAGACGCCTGCGAATCCCGCGTCCATAAAGCTGCATATCTTTTTCGGAACCTAATGCCGCAAACACGGCTTGCCGCTGCTTTTCGGTTAGCCGCCCCAGATCCAGCTCATCGTGATTGCGCAGGAACTGTCCCCACTGCGCCGTGGGCTCCGATATCTTTGTCGCCTGCAACGCCTTCACCAGCGGACCACTATCGCTGGTCGCCAGCGCATAGAACAGGTGTTGATTCACCGCGAAGTTGAACATCATCTGCAGGCGTTCGCCGGCCTCTCCGAAATATTCCATATCCGTTTTTGGCACGACGTTCGCTTCCGCAAGGATGATTGCGTCGCCCTGCCGCCACGACAGAAATTCCCGGAACGTGCGCAACATGTCGTATTGTTCCGTCGGCCCTTTTACGTCGGCCCCCTTTTTCGCGATCACGAACGGCACCGCATCCATTCGGAACCCGGACACGCCCAGTTGGATCCAGAAGCCCATGATCTTCAAGATCTCCGCCTGCACTTCAGGATTGGAAGTGTTCAAGTCCGGCTGGAAATCATAAAATCGATGAAAGTACCAGGCCCGCGCCACTTTGTCGTAGTTCCACGTCGACTTCTGCACGCCGGGAAACACCACTCCGTCATCGGCATGTTTCGGCTTCCTCTTCGACCACACATACCAGTCGCGATACTTCGATTTTGGGTCGGAGCGTGCCGCTTGAAACCACGGATGCTTATCGGAGGTATGGTTCACGACCAGGTCGATGATCACGCGGATGCCCCGCTGCGAGCATCCATGCGTAAACTCGACAAAGTCGCCTAGCGTGCCGTAGCGCGGATCGACGCCATAGTAATCCGCGATATCGTACCCATCATCGCGAAAAGGAGAAGGCTGAAACGGCATAAGCCAAATCGCGGTCACGCCAATGCCCTGAAGATAGTCCAGCCGGTTCATCAACCCGCGAAAATCCCCGACCCCGTCGCCATTCGCGTCCATGTAGGTAGAGATCGAGAGGCAATAGATAATCGCGTTCTTGTACCAAAGATCGTTAATCATGCAAGTGGTTCGCTTTCGAGTGAGTGTGCAGCTAGATGTAAGACGAGAGATTCGTCACAAAAGTACGCGAGCGTAGCATTTTAAAAGATTTCAAGCCTGCAGGCAGCGGCGGTTTGGTTAACCTCTGGGCAAAAAGCAGATCCCTCACCGCCGCGAAAAAGCCGCGGGGATTCGGAATGACAAACGGTGAGGTATGTGGTCTGGATGCCACCAGACGCATTGTCATCAACGTAAGACGCCCCACAACACGTCCTTAAAGCGACTGGATCGATTGATTCGACTCGAGGAGTGTTCCTGACGTTACTCTGCGGGATCTACAGCTGCAAATGCCGTTGCACCAATTTCCTCAACTTCTCCCGGTCCTCATCCTTCATATGCACGAATTCCACGCCGTTACCTTCGGGCCCGATATTCCTGACCACCGCCGTAAAATGAATCTTGCGCAACCCCGTCCGAATTTCAAGCTTAATGGAATCGCCCACGGTGAGCTTCTTCGGCGACTCCAGATAAGCCCCGCCGAGGCTGATGGTTTTCACGCGCGCCATACTAGCCTGCGTCCCATCGATTTGCGCCCGAAGCGGAGAATCCAGCGGCACCCGCGCATAACGCCGCGGCACCACAAAGTTGATGCTCGACTGTGCCGCCGCGTCAAACGCCGCGCGAACTCGCGCCGATGACGGCCGCTCCTCCATCATCGCCAGCGCATCTTCCGCCGCCGCCCGCAACCCGGAAGGCTCCGCGTAGGTAATCCCGTCGCGCTTTTCCGCCAGTGTCCGCAGCATTTCCGCTGCTTCGTGCGCCCTCATGCGCCCCAGCGCTTCAATCGCCTTGATGCGCACGAATTGATCGCGCAGAATTTCGTGCCCGCCCGCCGCAATTTCCATCAACTGCGGCACCGACGTATTCTCCTGCGCTAGTCCGATTTGATCGATCATCATCGGCACCACCAGCGAGTGCGCATCCGCCAGCAACGCCGAAAACACAAACGCCGCGCTCTGCGCCGACGCCGCATTCACCGGCCGCGACAGTTCGCTCACCGCTAAGTCCTGCAAGCTCCACTCCCAGCTCGTCAGCGCTCGGGTAAGCCCGCGCAGCAACCGGTCCGCATCCGTCGCGCCGAGCAGCTTGATCGCCGCGCTCACCCGTTGGCGCCGCGAATCGTACAGCCTCGCCTCCAGCATGTTCAGTACCGGCACGCCAATCGTGCGCAGCAACCGGGACATCGCTGGCAAGAGCTCCGAACTTTTCGGCTCGCTCAGCAGCAAGGTCATACGTTCCAGCAATCTCTCCGGATCGCGCTGCAACAGCCGCGGCAGCGCCGCATCCAGCGCCCGATTCGCCAACGCCGCGTCCACCAACAGCAGCCAGCGATCTTGCGCCACTAAACGCCGCGCCAGCGCCGCCATGTGATCGTGCTCGCGGTCCTTCGGCGCTCTTTCCAATCCGTTGAGAATTCCCTCGAATCCCGCATAGTCGCCGCGATTCACCGCGATGCGTCCCAGGGTCTCCAGGAACGCCGCCAGCAGCGCCGCCGTTTCCGGCACGGTCTCTTTTTCCAGCGCCTTCAGTGTTCCGCCGCTAAGGTCCTCGGGCAATTGGTTTGGCCACAGCGATTCGATCACCGCCGTCAATTCGTTCAACCCCGCCGCCACCGAGCGCCGCGCTCCCGCATCCTCGCTCTCGACTCGCCGCGCGTAGTTCAACAGGATGCTGCGCGCCTCCCGCCGGGGCGCGTCCGCCCCGGCCTCCGCCAACTGTGTCAACGTTTGCCGCAACGCCACGATCGGCACGCACCACACATCCGGCCCGCGCATCACCGTGGACTTCTCTCGCGGCGGCAACTCCAGCCAGAAGCGTTCCATCAATTTTTCGCGGTACGTCTCCGTTGACCAGGTCGTCGCAAACGAAGAAAGATGCGCCGAGGCGTGCGGCCCGGCATACTTCCCCGCATTCACCAACACGCCGCCCAGGCGGTGCAGCATCGGCCGCACGCCAGTCGGCGTCAATGTTCCGGCGGTAAATTCCGGTCCCAGAAATTCGAAAATCAGGCTCTCCGACAAACGCAGCAGGTACGGCTGCGGAAGCTCTCCCTCGCGCGGCGCATATTGCGAAACGCAACTCAGCAGCAGCCGCACCGTGTCGCGGCTGGCCTCTTCCATCGCTCCGTGGATCGCCCGGGCCGCTTCTTCCGGCGAAAGTCCGCGCGCCGACTCCAGTGGCGGCGTCAACCGCGACAGCAAGCTCAACGCAGCCACGAGATCGTCGATCTCCGGCGACTGAATCGGTTCATCGCTGCTTTCGCGCGCCGAATGTCCACCATACGCCACCAGGGCCGCGATCAGGCTCGCCAGCACCGAATCCACTCTTCGCTCTGTCTGTGTGTTGACCGAAATACCTTCCACTCGGTTCTCCGCCAGCAGCGCCGGCCACCGCGTCGCGGCCGCTCGTTTCACGCTGTCTTCCGATGTTAGCAGCGTTGCCTTCACCAGTTGCGCCAGCGTGTCCAGTTCGCCTACGTGGAACTCCCGGCCAAATGACAACGCATGAATTCCAGCGCGTTGCAACTCCTTCGCCAGCACCTGCAATTCGCCCTTGGTGTCGGGAAGCAGCGAATCGCTGAGCATCGGCGCCACCAGCCCGCCGCGCTCCACTCGAATCTCCAACCCTTTCGACACTGACGCGACCCTGTGCAACGATTCGTAGGCGTCGTCCAGACTCTGTAATGTATGCGGATGGTGCCGGTCGTACAGCCGCGCCGATCTCAGCAGCAAATGCAGTCGGCGGAGCGCGCGATCTGTTTCATCGACTCTTGCGTCCGTCGGCGAATCTTTTCGCGCGCGCGCCATCGGCGTCGCGGGCACAGTCGCAACGCCAACACTCTCCGCCGGTTCGGCTTGAGATTCCGAACCGGGACGCTGCTTGCCGAGGGCTGCTGGGACGCGAAGCACCAAGTTTTTCCTCACTTGCCAGGCAGACTAGAAACGCGTGGCCACAACGGCGTAACCGAGTTCAGGTACCCGGAAACGCCACAGCGCCGAGGGAACCCACATATAGTCCAAGCACGCCGCCTGCCCACAAGAGCCGCACGTAAGTCCTTTCGCTTCAGCGGCAATGCAAGATAGTCCTAGAACTATTAAAAACAAGCCGTTACAAAACGAAACAGCACGGGTACCCTATGGCGGCGGGGGCAAGGGAGAGCTGTCATCCCGAATCCGCGGTTTTCGCGGGTGAGGGATCTGCTTTTTTGCCGTTTGCGCCCGCCAGCACCTAAGAAGCCACTAATCCTCCTCTGTCCAGTACTCAATCGGCACAGCCTCCACCTCGACGCCCTCGAGCTATGCGACCATGGGTACTTGCGGCGGCGATAAACCCGCCTTTGCATCCGCGAATTCGCGGTCCAACTTGGGAGGCCAAATGGCAGACGCCGATTTGCGGCCGATGACTCTCGGTGAAGTCCTAGACCGCACGTTCAACCTCTACAAAAACAATTTCTGGTTGTTCGCGGGCATCACTGCTCTCCCCTTTTCCCTATTGTTGATTGCTGAAGTGGCGGTCGTTGCTGCTGGTTCCCTGGGCGCGAAGGCCCCAGCCACCCCCGCTCCTCCGCTGTCTCCAGGCACTTTGGGCGGAATGGTCGACGGTGGAGCGCTGGTCATGCTTTTGTATTTCCTGATGATCGGCGCGGCCCACGCGGCCACCGTCTTCGCCGTCTCTGATCTCTACTTGTCGCGCCCCGTCTCCATTCGAGGATCGCTTTCCCGGGTGGGCTGGAAAGTCTTTCGTGTTATCGCTCTTTTTTTCTTGATCGGCTTAATCATTGGGGTTGGCCTGCTTATCGCGGTGGTGATCGGATTTGTAGTCGGACCGGCGTTCATCTTTCTGGGCATCTTGCTGATGTTCGTCCCGGCGATCATTCTCTTCTGCCGCGTCGCCGTGGCCGTTCCGGCAGCAATGCTGGAAGATTTGGGAGCAGTTCGCGCGCTGGAACGCAGCGTGCATCTGACCAAGGGCCACGTAATGCAAATCTTCGTGATTTTCCTGCTCGTGGTGGTGGCTACCTACGTGGCGATTCTGGTGCTGCAGATGCCATTGCTGATACTGATGATGGCTTCCGCTGTAGCGCACAAAACGCCTCCTTTTGGCTTGCAGGTTATGCAGCAACTGGCCGCGTTTGTTTCGCAAGTGCTGGTCGGCCCCATTGGCACCATTGCGTTTTCGCTGATGTACTACAATCTGCGCGTCCGCAAGGAAGCCTTCGATATTCAGCACCTAATGGCATCGATGACCTCGAATCCCCAGCCAAATGCCCCCTCGGTCGCGTAATTCCGGGATGCTCACAAACCAGCCAGCTCTACGGCACCGTTGTAGCGGCCGCCTTCCGAGGCGGGCGCTTTTTCCGCTGATGGGCGCCCTATTCGGTTACGCACTACTTTTTGGGTCCCATGCCGCCGCGCAAACCAATCAGCCGCAGACGGAACTAGACGTAATCTCTTACGAATCCGAACTGAATCGCGTCGTCGAATCCGTCAAGCACTCGGACCAGGTCCCGCGACTCCGAAAATCGCTGCCGCGCGCGTGGCCAGTGCAGGTGGGCGACAAGACCGTCGAAGTATCGACAGCCTGGCTCGCGGCCGACCTAAAGAAAATGGATGAGGATCCCGCAAACACCGCGTCGCTCACCCAAGAAATCACCTCTCGCCTAATGTCGATGCGCCACGCTGCCGAAGGGCTCCAACAAGGAACCGCGCCGGTCAATCTCGACGCGGCCCACTCACAACTCGAGAAAATTCTCAGTGGACGCGAATTCGGCGCTGCGCAAGGACCCAGCCAGTTCGATATTCTGAAAGCACGTATCGCGCGCTGGATCAGCGAATTGCTGTACAAGATTCTTCGGCGCCTGCACTTGGGAGCAAAGGCGGGCAACGCGCTCGCGTGGATCATCGTCGGCATTGCTTTTCTGGTACTCGGCTACTGGGTTTGGAAAACGTTGTCGCCATCGACTCGCAAGCGGGATATTGCCGAAGGGTCAGCAACAGAGTCGAACGACCCGCGCGAATGGGCCAGAGATGCGCTGGCAGCCGCCGACCGCGGAGACTATCGCGAGGCCGTGCATTGCGCATACTGGGCCGCGGTCGTGCATCTCGAAACACTCGGTGTGATGAAGCGCGATCGCGCCCGCACGCCCCGCGAATCTTTACGCCTACTCGACCCGCATCCCAACGAACGAAACCTGCTGCGCGAATTTACTCGCCGCTTTGAATTGATTTGGTACGGCTACCGCCCCGCCTCCGCCAGCGATTGGTCCGAGGCGCGATCTCACCTGGAGAAAATGGGATGCCTCACGCCCTCGACAGCGGCGACCGCAAACTCCTGATCGGCGCCGGCGTGATGCTGGCGATTTTGATCGTCGCCAGCGCTTATCTTTCTCCCAAGCAAAGGTCCGCGGCTTCGGCTTATCCATCGAGCTACTCGGGAGACTGGGATGGCGCAAAAGGCCCATTTCTTTTGCTCCAGAATCTGCATTATCACGTGGAGCGCTGGGAGAAATCGCCGACCGAGACCAGTGGAACGCCGAGCCACGAAATATTAATCCTCGCGGGGCCGACGCAAACTCCTTCGCCTGAAGAGAAATCCGCCATCTTTGATTTTTTGCAGCAAGGAGGACGCATCGTGGCCAGCGGCGCTGGCGCCGCCAAGCTGCTGCCCGACGCGCCACCACTTTCGGAGAGTTACGCAATCGAGGAAACCACGAAATTTCCCGCGTTACTTCCTTCGCCGCTGATGCGCGGCGCCCCGGAAATCAGCATGTTTCCTCCGGACGATTGGCAGCCGAAATCGGCTTCGCAGCTCGTCGTCTATGGAAACGCGGAAATCGCCGCGGTCATTACCTATCCAGTGGGCAAAGGACAAGTCATCTGGTGGGGCAATTCCGCTCCGTTAACCAATGGCCGGATTCGCGAATCGGGCAACCTTCCGCTGTTCCTGAATTCGATCGGGCCGCCCGACGGAGTTCGCGTCCTGTGGGATGAATATTTTCACGGCGCGCATGGCTCGCTGTGGAGCTACATCGCGCGAACTCCTTTGCTCTGGGGAGCCCTGCAATTTGGAATGGTATTCCTCGCCATCGTCGCAACGTACTCACGTAGGCAGGGACCGATCAGCGTTCCAGCGAGAGTCTCGCGCTTGTCGCCACTGGAGTTTGTCGAAACGCTCGGTGACCTCTATTCTTCCGCTCACGCGGGTTCCGCGGCCGTGCGCATTGCGAATCAGCGCTTGCGCTTTCAGATTACGCGCCAACTAGGTCTTCCTCCGAACGCTCCCAATGCCGAACTTGCCCGCAGCGTCAGCGCCGCTTTGGCGTGGAACGAGCCGGAAATTTCCGCTACGCTCAGCCGCGCCGAGAACGCGATGGCCGCCGCGAAAGTCAGCGACGCGGATACGCTGCAGCTGGTGCAGGAAATGTTCGACTACACAAGCCGCCTGGAATTGCGGCGCACTCGAACCCAGGAGAAGCCACCCGCATGAACAAGGCAACGGAATTAGCAGCGCATGTCCGAACCGAACTGGGCAAGGCCATCGTGGGGCAGCACGAATCGCTGGATCAACTCTTGCTCGTGATGCTGGTGGCAGGACACGCCTTGGTGGAAGGCGTTCCGGGTTTGGCAAAGACGCTCGCGGTAAAAGCTTTGGCGCAAATTTTCCAACTGAAATTTCAGCGCGTGCAGTGCACGCCGGACCTGATGCCCGCGGACATCCTTGGCGCAAACGTCTTCAATCTTTCGACCAGTTCGTTCGCGCTGCATCGCGGCCCGATCTTCACCGATCTTTTGCTGGTGGACGAAATCAACCGCACGCCGCCGCGCACGCAATCCGCACTTCTGGAAGCTATGGAGGAAAAACAGGTCACCATCGACGGCACGCGCTACGAGCTCTCGAAATCCTTCGCCGTTTTCGCCACGCAGAATCCCGTCGAATTTGAAGGCACCTACCCGCTGCCGGAAGCGCAACTCGATCGCTTCCTCGTCAAAATCCGCATCGGCTATCCCGACGCCGAGCAGGAAGCGCAGGTCCTGCAGAATTATCAGGACGGTTTCGATCCGCGCGAGCTGCAACGCCTGAATTTTTCCACGGTGCCGCTGGAAGTTCTCCTGGTAGCGCGCCAGGAAACTGCCGCCGTTCGCGTCGAGCCGGCCTTGTTTCGCTACATAGTTACACTGGTTGGGCGAACACGTAATTCCGCGGCCGTGAGTCTCGGTGCCAGCCCACGTGCGGCGATCAGCCTGATGCTCTTCGCCAAAGCGATTGCCGCAACCGAAGGCCGCAATTACCTGATTCCCGACGACATTAAAGTTGCAGCCCCGCCGATACTTCGCCATCGCCTCGTTCTAAAGCCCGAAGCCGACCTCGAAGGCATGACCGCCGACCAAGTAGTGCGCGAAATCGTGCGCTCCGTCGAAGTCCCCAAATGAACGATCTCCCGCATCTGGTCCCGGCGACGACGCGCGGATTCGGCAAGTCTGCTAAGCGCGTCTCTTTCGCGTTTGGCCGGCGATTCTTCCTGCTGCTGTTAATTGGTTTGGTGTGGCTCGGCCCTGCATGGAACGACTCACGCTATGTCTACGCGATGCTTTTTTGGGACGTCGCCGTGTTAGCGGCGTGGAGTTGGGATCTTCGCCGCCTTCCACGACCCGCTCAACTCGATGTGAGCCGCGTTTGGAGCCAACCTGCGCAACTCGACGTCGAAGCGCAAGTGGCGCTTGAGCTGCGCAATATGAGTGATCTCGCGATCACCGTGCAACTCACCGACGACGCTCCCGCGAGTTTTCAATGTGGCACGCCGCAACTCGAACTTACCGCGCCAAGCAAGCAAACCGCGGCCGCAAGTTACGTGGTGCGCCCAGGCGAGCGCGGCGACGCGAAATTCGGCGACGCGTATCTGCGCTATCAGACCGCACTAAAGATCGCGGAACGCTGGGCCGTCGTGCCTCTCGGTCAAACGGTCCGCGTCTACCCGAACCTAGACGAATCCAAGCGCGACACGATTTACCTAATTCGCAGCCGCCAGATCGCGATGGAAAAGCGGCACCAGCAGCAACGTGGTCAGGGCCGGGAATTCGAGAGTCTGCGCGAATATCGCGAGGGCGACGAGTGGCGCGACATCTGTTGGAGCGCCACCGCTCGCCGCGGAAAATTGATCAGCCAGTCGCACCGCATCGAGCATAGCCAAACCGTCTGGATCGTGCTCGATGCCGGCCGGTTGTTGCGCGCCCGCGTTCTGGGGCTGAGCAAACTGGATTACGCTGCCGCCGCCGCGCTGTCGCTCGCGCAAGTCGCGCTCTATTCCGGCGATCGTGTCGCGATGCTCGCTTACGGCCGCCGCATCCAGCAGCGGCTGCCCGCCGGCCGTGGATCGGGCCACGTTCGCGCGCTGCTCGAAGGTTTAGCCCAAGTAAAGGGAGAGGAGCTCGAAGCCGATCATCAACGCGCTGCCGAAGTCCTGCTCACGTTCCAAAAGCGGCGCAGCCTGGTCGTCTGGCTCACCGATCTCTCCGAAACCCCTGCCACGCCCGAGGTGATTGAGAGTGTTTCGCGTCTGGCACATAGGCATCTTGTGCTATTTACGGTGATCGGCCAGCCGGAGCTGCGCGAACTCCTTCGCGAGCGTCCAACCACGCCCCGCGAAATGTTTCGCCACGTAGCCGCGCAAGAAATCGTGCAACGCCGTGACGTCCTACTGCGCACCCTACGCCAGCAGGGAGTCCTCACGCTTGAGGTCGACCCGTCGCGCCTGTCCTCCGAGGTAGTCAATCAATATTTAGGCGCCAAAGAACGCAGCCTGATCTAGTGCCGCACCCGCGTCTAAACCCCGCCCTCTCCCAGAGGGCAGCCAAAGGGAGCCTCCCGCTAAACTACGCGGCATGCTCGCGGACTTGATTGATGGACATTGCAGACGAAACCCCGGTGGGCTTTCGCGCCAAATAGAACAACAACAACGTAGCCAATCCGCCCGCCAACAAGAATTTCACGTAAGCGGGCAATGGTGTCGGCGAAACAAATGCCTCTACAACGCCCGCCACAACCAGCAGCGGGATCGTCCCCAGCACCAGCCGCACGCTCCTTGCACCGGCTTGCACCAGCGAATCGCGCCTCGGCAAATTTCCGGGAAACAGCAGCCCCTTCGCGATTCCAAGTCCCGCTCCGCCAGCAATAAAAATTGCCGGCAATTCCAGCACGCCGTGTGCCGCCACAAAACTCCACAGCGACAGACTCATGCCCTCGCGCCAGCACGCCACCGCGACAACACCCATCATCAATCCATTCAGCAGCATCATCCACACCGTGCCAATGCCTGCCGTAATGCCCATCGCAAACGCAGCGAAGGCCACCGACATGTTGTTGGTCATGATTCCGGTCGAAGCCAGCGGCTTTACCGTCACGATAGAGTCTGTCCACATCTTGTGATGTTCGATCGATTGCATCATCGACGGACCCAAAAAATAGCGCGAGAAGGACGGATCGCCCACGCCCAGCAATACTCCTGCCAGCCCCGCCACTAGAAACAGGACGAACGCGGTCAGCGTGTCGGAAAATGTCTCGCGAAAAATTGCGGGAAATGTGTCTTTGTAAAATGTCCAGATGCCCCCGCGATTCGCGCGCCGTCCCATGTAAATCAGATTGTGCGCGCGCCCCAGCAACTGATTCAGATAGATCGCCAGCTGCGTGCTGGTTGGATCTTCACGCACCGTCGACAAGTCCGAAGCAGACTGCCGATATAATAGTGCCAACTCCTGCAACTCAGACGGCGCGAACGCGGTTACACTCTTGCGTCCGCTCGCGGTTA
>Ga0185299_10003279_pt1 | contig 22020 bp, 18 predicted proteins | sample PaiPotPPA55metaG_FD_128002 | JGI IMG/M metagenome (GOLD analysis project Ga0185299, IMG submission 128002) | Iron sulfur acid spring bacterial and archeal communities from Banff, Canada, to study Microbial Dark Matter (Phase II) - Paint Pots PPA... ... | reverse complement strand
TGCCGGTGGTGTTTTCTTTCTTGCGGCGGCCTAGCCACTCTGCGCGGGGTTGGGGGACGGTGTAACCGTTGCTGCCGTTGCCATTGGGAGACGTCATGATCGGACCAGCCTTTGGGAATTCGGTGAGTCTTGATTATAACCGTCGCGAAGGGGGATGTAGCGTGTAGCAGATCCGGGTCAAAGGCTTTAACCACAGAGGGCACGGGAGGCACAGCGGCTTCATAGGCCTTCCACGGTTGTCCTTCCACCGGTTGATCATCGTGAATCGTTCGGCATAGAATCTCACGCATTCTTCTGAAGGAGAAATTTCTCATGCGTATAGTCCGGCTGGTGTTGGGCTTTTTGCTGGTGGTGAGTGCTCTTAGTTTTTCGCAGACTGCTTCTTCGACCAAGCCTGGTCCGGGATTCAGTATTGACAATCTCGATAAGACGGTCGATCCCTGCGTGGATTTCTATCAGTACGCTTGCGGGAATTGGATGAAGAATTCGGAAATTCCTCCGGACCAGTCGCAGTGGGTGAGCTTTGTAGAGTTGCATGAACGGAATCTGGATATTGAGCATGGCATTTTGGAGAAGGCTGCGACGGGCGGAGCTAGACGAAACTCCATCGACCAGAAAATTGGCGACCTTTACGGTTCATGCATGGATGAAAAGGATGTAAACCGCGAGGGAATTGCGGCGGTGAAACCGGAGTTGGAGCGAGTGGCGGGGGTGAAAAACAAAGAGGCGCTGATCGACGAGATCGCGCACATTCACTTGATCGGGCCGAGTCCGCTGTTCAGTTTTTATTCGAACTCGGATATGCACAATGCGGATCAGGTGATTGCTTATATCGATCAGGGAGGGCTGACTCTTCCGGATCGCGATTACTACGTGAAGGAAGATAATCCCAAGATGAAGGAGATGCGGCAGCACCTGGTGGATTACGTCACCGAAGTGTTTACGCTGGCGGGGCAAACGCCGCAGCAGGCGGGCGAATCGGCGCAGACGGTGCTGAGGATCGAAACGGCGCTGGCGCAGGGTGCGATGGACCGTACGGAACGCCGCAAGCCGGAGAATCGCGATCACAAGATGAGCCGCGATCAGGCGGTGGCGCTGGGAGCGGATTTTTATCTCAACCGGTATTTTGCGGCGGTGGGCGCGCCTCCGTTTACCCAGCTCAATGTGACCAATCCTGATTTCTTCAAGAAGGTGAATGGGGCGATTGAGTCGGAGCCGCTCGAGGCTTTGAAGACTTACGTGACCTGGCACGTGCTTAACTCGGCCGCGCCGTGGTTGTCGCAGCCGTTCGTCGATGCGAATTTCAAATATCAGCAGGCTCTTACGGGGCAAAAAGAAATTCAGGCGCGATGGAAGCGGTGCGTGAATCTTACGGACCGTGAACTCGGCGAAGCTTTGGGTCAGAAATACGTCGACGCAGCGTTCGGTCCCGAAGCCAAGGCGCGGATGCTGAAGATGGTGGACGCGCTGGAGAAGTCGTTGGATGAAGATATTCACGATCTATCGTGGATGAGCGAGGAGACGCGGAAACAGGCGAAGATAAAGCTGGAAGCGATTCGGAATAAGATTGGGTATCCCGAGGTCTGGCGGGATTATAGTTCGGTCGCGATCAAACCGGGCGACCTGCTGGGCAATGTTCAGCGCGCCAACGAATTCGAGGCGAAGCGCCAGATTGCGAAGATCGATAAACCGCTGGACCGCAAAGAATGGGGCATGACGCCGCCAACGGTGAACGCGTATTACAGCCCGTCGTATAACGAAATTGTTTTTCCCGCAGGGATTCTGCAGCCACCGTTTTTCGATCCGAAAATGGACGATGCGGTGAACTTTGGCGGGATTGGGCTGGTGATTGGACACGAACTGACGCACGGATTCGACGATCAGGGGCGGAAGTTCGATCCACAGGGAAATTTTCATGACTGGTGGACGAAGCAGGATGGCGAGGAATTCGAAAAGCGCGTGAGTTGCGTGGCTGACGAGTACTCGAACTTTGTCGCCGTGGATGACATCAAGTTGAATGGCAGGCTTACTCTTGGCGAGAATACGGCGGACAATGGCGGGGCGCGGATTGCTCTGGCGGCGCTGGAGCACATGATTGCCGACGACAAGACGGGAAAAGAAGCGCGGAAGATCGACGGGTATACGCCGGAGCAGCGGTTCTTTCTAGGTTTCGGGCGGGTGTGGTGCGAAAAGCGGCGTCCGGAAGTGGCGCGCATGCGGGTGCTGACCGATCCGCACTCGCCGGGGAAGTATCGCGTGAACGGGGTAGTGGAGAACATGCCGGAGTTTCAGAAGGCTTGGGGTTGCAAGGCGGGGCAACCGATGGTGGCGGAGAATGCCTGCCACGTCTGGTGAAGTCTGGTCGGGGCGGCGGAATCTAAAGTCAGATGCCAGCCCTGTCTTTCCAAAATCGGAGAGACAAGGGCGGGCATTTTTCACTGTTCAGAGCTCTGGCGTGGCGATAGCAACAGTCGTTCCCGTTGAACGGCAGATGTTTGGACGCCTCCGGCTGACCGGTCAGCAGCACTGCGCTCTGGAAAAGGTCGACACGAAGCGGCTCTTCCACGGTTGCTCCTGCGCGCAATTCGCTGCCGCGCGCGCAATCTCGGCCCTGCGGCAGGCAATTCATGCGTGCGACGCGTAAAGAGCTGGTGAGATTACACCGGGCACGCGACCGGGGCAGTGTTCGATAACGCTGGCTAAGCTTTCGCGAGCTTGAAACCTTTGCGGCGTTGGTCGCTGTAGCGGTGGAGCGCGTCGAGGATGATGGGGTACGCTTCAGTTGGGGGCCGGATCTCATCGACCTCGACGGCCTTGCCTTCGAGCTGTTTGTAATCCTGAAAAAAGCGACGCAGCATGAGCAGGCGGTGGGGCGGCATTTCCGAGGCTTCGCGGTAGGAGTTGAACTCGGGATCTTCGGTCGCTATGGCGATGATCTTATGATCCTGCTTGCCGGCGTCGATCATGGTCATCAGGCCGATGGCGCGGGCGTGGATGATGGTGAGCGGAACGACTGGCTCCTGGCAGAGGACTAGAACGTCGAGCGGGTCGTCGTCTTCGGCGAGCGTCTGCGGAATGAAACCGTAGTTTGCCGGATAATAGACGGCCGAGTAGAGAATGCGATCCAGTCGGATGAGGCCGCTGGATTTGTCGAGCTCGTATTTCACGCTGGAGCCGAAGGGAATTTCGACGACGCAGTCGAATTCCTGGGGAAGCTTGTCGCCGGGAGTTACGTCGTGCCAGGGATGGATCATAGGGGAACGAGGCTCGCTTCATTTTAGCGGACGCGAACTGAGTTTGGGTTGATATGCCATAAGGAGCTAAGGACTTTAATCGCTGAGAACGCGGGGGCTCGCGGAACGCAGACAAAGGCCGGGTGAGTGGATCATCTGCCTTCTCAATCTTGATTCCGCGGGCCATGACGAGTAAAGTTTGAATGTAGACCTACGATTGGAATCCATGTCTAGCCAGGTCAAGACTTATCTAAAGTTCGGGGGAGCGACCGCGGTGATTCTGCTGCTGCTCGGCTACCTCGCTTATACCGGTGTGCAGGACAGCAAGAGTTATTACGTCACGATTAAAGAGTTGCACAAGATGGGCGATGGCGCTTACTCCAAGAGATTGCGAGTTGCTGGAAATGTTCAGCCGGGGTCGATTAAGCGCAAGGGAACGCACGTGCAGTTTGTGTTGATGGAAGAGGATCAGACGCTTCACGTGGACTATACCGGGACGGAGGCGCCGCCGGACACGTTCAAAGACGATTCTCAAGCGCTGGCCGATGGACGATTTGATCGCGACGGCGTGTTCCATGCCAAGCAGTTGCAGGCGAAATGCGCGTCGAAGTACGCTCCGCAACAGCCAGGGGCGCCCGGTGGGACGCCATCGGCTGAGCCTGCCAAGAGCGTGACACAGGTGCAACCAGGTGGCGGCGCCATTTCGAACTGAGATCTCTACTTTCTTAAACGGGCCATTGTTGTTTTCTTTCCGCACTCTCCAAGGCAGCTACAAGCTCGGTGCACGGATTACGATCCTCCAGTAAACTCGTGGCTGAAGCAATCGTAGTCACCGGACGCCTGTGACCAATCCTGCAATTCCTGTCGTCACTGTCAACAACGTCGTTAAGCAGTTTGGGCGCTTTGCCGCGCTGCGCGGGGTGACGGCTGAGTTTGATGGGGGACGCTTTCACGCGATTCTGGGAGAGAACGGAGCAGGGAAGACCACGCTGTTGCGGGCGTTGGCCGGGTTAACTCAGCCGACTCGAGGAGCAATTTCGATTTTTGGGAAGAGTCCGCGGGCAGCGTGCCGCGAGATTGGTTATATGGCTCATCCGTCGCTACTTTACGACGAGATGAGCGGGATGGAGAACCTGCGCTACTTCGCGCGGCTTTACGGGATCGCGGGCGACCAACGCTGCGAAGAGGTGATTCGGTCTGTCGGACTTGATCCGGCGTTGACGCGCCCGGTGGGACAGTATTCGCAGGGGATGCGGCAGCGGATGTCACTGGCGCGGGCAATTCTGCATAATCCGCGGGTGCTGTTGCTGGATGAACCTTTCTCCAACGTCGATGCGCATTCCGCGCGGGCCATGGTTGTGCTGCTCAAGGGCATACGCGATGAGGGGAAGACGGTTTTCGTGATTACGCATCAGGCGCAGTTGCTGGAAGGCGGGGCCGACGAGTTTGTCTGGATGCAGGCGGGGGAGATTATTGATCGAACCTCGAGCTTGGCTCGGACTGTAGCTTCCGTTGAGGGCGTTCGATGAATTCACTGTGGGGAGTGACTCTGGCGACGCTGGTCAAGGACATCCGGCTGGAGTGGCGGTCGAAAGACGCACTCAATTCCATGCTGTTTTTTTCGTTGCTGGTGGTGGTGATCTTCGTATTCTCGTTCGATCCGCTGGCGGAGGAGTCGCGGCATATCGTCGGCGGACTGGTGTGGGTGGCGTTTTTGTTTGCGGCAGTGGTGGCTCTGAATCAGACTTGGGCGCGGGAGTTGCGCAATCAGGTGCTCGATGCTTACCGGGTTTCTCCGGCTCCGGCGAATGCTTTGTTTCTGGCCAAAGCGCTGGGGAATTTTATTTTTGTGAGCGTGCTGGAAGCGCTGATGACGCCGCTGTTCGTGATTTTTTATAACCTGCGAGTTGTGGGTCCGGCGTGGCAGTTGATCCCGATTGCGGCTTTGGGAACTTGGGCGCTGGTGGTAAATGGGACGTTCTTTGCCGCGATGTCGCTGCGCACGCGCAGCCGCGAGATCATGCTGCCGCTGCTGCTGTTTCCCATTTCCATTCCTGCCGTGCTGGGGATGGTGGCGGGAACTACAGCGATTCTAACTGGCGAGAATTCCGCGCACTTCTACATCGTGTTGCTTCTCACCTACGATGTGGTGTTTACTACAGCTTGTCTGGCGCTTTTCGGAATGATTTTGCACGCGGAATGAAACGGCTTTTCCCCATCCTGTCGGTTCTCACGGCGATTTTTCTCGCCTATGCCCTTTACCTTGCATTGAGCAAGGCAACCCCTACCGATGCGCAACAAGGCGATGTTTATCGCATCATTTATTACCATGTACCTTCGGCGTGGACGGCGTTTCTACTGTTCTTCATTAATTTCATTGCGTCAATTCAATATCTGGCTAACGCGAAGCCTTCAACACGGACTGCCGCGAAATGGATCGTAATTGCAATCGGCGTGGTGGGAGTGATCGGATGTTTTCTTCCGCAGGTGCAGCGATTGCTGCCTACGGGCATGCGACCGAGCGCGGTGGCGACGACGGTGCTGGCGATTCCGCTGTTTTATTTCTTGGTGGGAAAGTTTTTTCCTGGGGAGCAGCTCGATGTACTCGCGGTGACGACCGCCGAAGTGGGCGTAGTGTTTTGCACGATCGTGCTGGTCACAGGGCCGATCTGGGCGCGGCCGGTGTGGGGGATCTGGTGGGCGCCGGGGGATATTCGACTGACTTCGACGCTGGTGTTGTGGCTGATTTATGTGAGTTATTTGATGTTGCGGCGCTTTTCCAACAGCGCGCAGACGCAGATGCTGGCGGCGGCGTTGGCGGTGTTCGGGGCGCTGGACGTGCCGCTGGTTTACTTTTCGATTTGGTTCTTCCGCACGCAGCATCCGCAGCCGGTAATTGGGGGCGGCGGATCGATGGATCCGCGCATGTTGCGGGTGCTGCTGATCAGCTGGATGGCGTTTCTTTGCTTTGCATTTCTGGTGTGTTGGTCGCGCTTCCGGCTGGGGCTGTTACATCGCGAAATTGAAGAAGCGCACGCGATGGAATCGCTGGTGGGGGCGGGAGTGGCGGCGAAGGCCAGCCTCCCGCTCAGTCGGAGTTCAAGATGAACGCTGTTAAGTTTCTCTTTGCCGCTTACATTGCGACGTGGGTGATTCATGGTGTCTATCTTGGCAGCCTGGTTCGGAGATTCGGGCGACTGCGCCAGCAGTTGAAGGAAATCAAGGCTTCCGGCTTCCGGCATTCGGCTTCCGGTTTCTCCCGGCAGGATTGAAAGTATTTTCTTTCGCCCCTTCGGGGCTTATCTCATTTCTTGCTTGTCTCCCAGGGCATTCTGTCGCCGCTTCGCGTCTGGATCCTAATCTGAAAAACCGAGAGCCGGAAGCCGAGAGCCGGAAGCCGCTCTTCAGTTTGTGGCTTTCCATTCTTTTTGCAGGGCGGAGAGGAAATCTGGGGCGCCGTTGGAGCGCAGAAATTGGTAGTCTTCGATGATGGCGGCGGTGCCGACGCGGGCCGAGGGAAGAGGACTTTCGACGCGGATGACGCGGGCGGTGAAACGGACGCGGACGGAGTCGGTGAGAGTGACGTGAGGAGGGAAGGTCAACGTGACTTCCAGCCTGGTGCCGGCTGAAACCGGGCGGTCGAGGTAGAAGAAGACGCCGCGGGCGCTGACGTTCTGAGTTTCGGTGCGAACCTCGTCCGCGCCTTCGAGGTGGACAATGGCGGGGAGGCGCATGTCGAAGCGCCGCATCATCCGCCGGTCCTGTGCATCCGATTGCATGTTAGAGCGCTCGGCTGGGAGCGTGTCGTACTGAGAAAAGCGAATACTGCCGACGGCAAGTCGACAGAATCTCATTGACTGAGTTTTGACTGGATGCGGCCCTAGTAGCATCAATGTATAGAAACATTTGTAGTTTGCAACAGCAAAATGCCAGTTGGAGCTGATTCGGTTAATCTGTCCGGAATTCCGAACAGAACTCCTGGGGGGAGCCGTGGGAGGACGCAATTGAGCGCAGGGCTTACCCGAGCAAGAGCAATCCTCCTGCCATCAGGGCTGGTCAGGCGTCATAAGTCTTGCGCAAAGAATAAATGGCTTAGGCGGCGCCGAGCGGTGGGGGGCGCAATTCAGGCAGGCGATTTGCGCAGAGAGGATCATCTTTTTCCATTTCTACCGATCATCTTTTTCCATTTCCACCGACCGTCGAGAGCGGATGGCAACTTTCTTTCACCCACTATTGTGCCAGTGCGGCATCTTTCCGCATACTCGGTCGCATCTGACGAATTTTGAGGCGATCCCAGGGATCGGCGGTGTGCCCGCGAGATCCCTTCGGCTTCGCTCAGGGCAGGCTCTTCACTTCGCCTGAAAAAGGGCCTTGGTCAGGATAAGCTGCTGTCAGGGGGGAAGTCTGGGGCGCTTGACTTGTCTATCCGTCAGATGTTTAAGTAGTTATTTAATTTTTTCCGCCAGTTTTAGTGATCAGCAAGCCCCGGTCAGGTTCGTCGGCGCCTAGCTATATTGACTTGTGCGCCGTTTCTAATCTTCCCACTGCTCTGAGTGATAGCGATCTGTACAAAAGAGCTGTGCCACAACGATCGAATAACTGGTTGGACTGCCTTGGAGGAACGAGTGAACGTAGACCGCCGTTGGTTGGGTACATCCGTGGAACGTGTTCGTATTCTGGCGGCCGGGCTGGTGCTGCTTGGGGCAGGATGCGTTGTTCTCGTAGGGGGTGCCCGATCGCGTCAAGCCGCCGCGAACGTCGCGGCCCAAACTCCGGCGATCAAAGCGTCAACGATTATGCCCGGTCTCTTCGGGACAGCGCAGGACCTCTCGGGCGATATAAATGCCGAAGCACAGTCGCGGGCGCGTTCGCTTTTCGACGGGTTGCCGCTCATTTTCGAACCGAACCAAGGACAAGCCAATCTCGATCCCGCCGATCCGCGGGCGAAGTTCCTGACTCACGGTTCTGGATACAGTCTGTTTTTGGGCCCCGAAGGGGCGATTCTTAGTTTAGTGTCTCGAGAGCGGTCCAAGCCGCAGCTGTCGCGGCGGGACTCGAGAAGACAGGCGGCGTCTCAGACTCGCGTGGAGTTGGTAGAGATGAAGCTGGCGGGAGCGAATCCGCATGCCAGGTTAACGGGCGCCGATCTTTTGCCGGGGAAGAGTAACTATCTTCTGGGGAACGATCCGGCGCAGTGGCGGCAGGGTGTACCGCAGTTCGCGCGGGTGCGCTACGAAAATATTTATCCCGGCATCAATCTGTTGTTCTACGGGAATCGGGGACGGCTGGAATACGACTTTCAGGTCGCGCCGGGATCGGATCCGGGGCAGGCTGAACTTGAATTCACGGGGGCGAAACGACTCGAGCTGAAAGATGGCGCTCTGCTTATTCACGGCAGGAATGGCGAGAGCGACAGCGTTCGGCTCGAGGCACCGCGGGTCTATCAGGAGATGGGCGGGAAACAGCAGGCAGTGGAAGGCAACTTTGTTCTGCGGGGCGCAAACCGCGCCGGGTTCGCGATTGGGGCGTATGACCACTCGCGCGAATTGGTGATTGACCCCATCCTGACCTTCTCGACTTATTTTGGCGGGAGCGGCGACGAGCATTCCACCTCCGTTGCGGTCGATGGAAGCTTCAACATTTACCTGACGGGCTCGACCACATCTCCCAATCTTCCGACAGCGACTGGAATCTTTCAGACGACGCTCAATGGCGCGCAGAACGTTTACGTTGCCAAGATCACGCCGCCTCTGGGATCGCTCGTGGCGACGCTTGATTACGTGACCTATCTTGGAGGCAACGGTACGGACAGCCCGGCGGGAATCCGCGTGGATGGGGGGGGGCATCCGTTCGTAGCGGGCACAACTTCTTCGAGCAACTTTCCGACAACCCCGCTGACAGCCTATCAAACGGCGCCCGAGGCGGGAAGCACGGGCACTTCGCACGTCTTCGTGACCGAGTTGAATATCAGCGGCACGGGGTTGCAGTATTCGACTTATCTTTCCGGGAATGGCACCGACATTGCCAGCGGAATGACCATTGATACCCTGGACGACATTTACGTGACGGGAACGACCACGTCTTCCGACGCCGCCAGCACTACGGACCAATTCCCGGCGAGCACGCTGCCCCAGGCGCTGCCGTTTCAAACCACTCCGCGCGCGCCCATTCAGTTCTTCGTAACCAAACTGAACCCAAGCTCGAACCGGACCGGCAGCATTTCCTATTCGACCTATTTTGGCGGAGCGAACTTCGAGACGACCACGCCAATTGCGGTGGGCGGCGGGATTGCAGTGGATACGAACCTGAACGTCTATTTCACGGGCACCACGAACTTTATCTTTTCAGGATGCTCGGGATGCAGCAGCACAGATTTTCCTATCTTGAATCCGTACCAGCCCTGCCTGGATCAGCCGCCGCCGGGTCCCATCACCGGTCCTCCTTCGTGCGCCACTATCGCGAACACCACGGACTCGGACGCGTTTGTGGCGAAACTCAATCCCAACGCCAATCAGGGAGAGCAACTGATCTGGTCGACCTATGTGGGAGGGAGCGGGACGGACTCGGGGACGGGCGTTGGGCTCGACTCGGGAGCGGCGAACGTTTATATCGTCGGAACCACAAACTCCACCGATATTGGGACGAGCCCCACTACCGCCGTTACGTCTGCCCCCTTTCAACGCTGCCTGGATGCTCCGAATATCGCAGCAGGCACGGCATGCCCGACCACCTTCAATGCGACTCCACCCCCGAATGACGCCTTTGTAGCGCGCCTGACGAATCCGACGTCCACCGCAACGACAACGACTCCCGCTAACGTGGCGCTTAACTATTTCTCCTATTTGGGAGGGAGTAACAACGAAGCCGGACTGGCAATCACCGTGGATACCGGCGCCGGCGCCCTGGTGACGGGCTGGACCCAATCTCCGGATTTCCCCGTGCTCCCGAAGTCCAACTCCATTCAGAGCGCGCTCAATGGGCCGCAAGACGCGTTCATGGCCAGGCTGAACACGGCTGCCGGAGTCGGACAGACGACGGCGGGATCCTGGGCCAACTATTTTGGCGGAAGTGGCACTGACGAAGGAACAGGGATCACCCTCGATGTCAACCAAAACGCGTACGTCGCGGGTGATACCAACTCGACGGACCTGCAGGTCTCGAAGCCGCTGCAGACGACGAACAACGGCGGTTACGACGCTTTTGTCACTCAACTGGGAACAGCCGTGAGCTTGTCGATCAGCGGAGTGCTGACGCTAGGCACGAACCAGGTCTTCATCAGCGCGGGGAATCAGGCGACTTTCACCTACACAGTGACCAACAACGGCCCCGATTTGGCGAACAGCATAACGCTTCTGGACAATCTGAATACTTCGATCACCGGTGTGCCGCTGACGTTTATATCGGCCAGCACCAGCGCCGGGACCTGCGGCGGGGCATCGACCAATGCCATCGTGAGCTGCAGCTTGCCCTCGTTGCAGTCGGGTTCGACGGCGACGGTTACCATTGTGCTGACGCCCACTCCGAACAGCCAGGGGTCGGAGGCCTTTTTCAATGGAGGGTCTGTGCAGGTGACTGGGCCGGGAAACATTGTCCTCGCCCAAACCTCCGTATCGGCGCAGATGTCCGATTTTAGTCTCAAAGTAAATCCCAGCAATAACAGCGTGGCTGCGGCAGGGGATACGGCCACCTATCAAGTGCAGCTGACGCCGAATCCGGTTTACGGAACCAGCATTTCGCTGGCTTGTACCGGTTTGCCTCAAGCTTCTTCGTGCAACTTCACCAGTAACCCCGTCACACTGCAAGGCCCCGGCTCGTCCACGCTGAATATTACCACTACCGCGCGGCCTGTGGTCACGCCTGCGGCAAGTTTGCTGACGCGACATTTTTATGCGACTTGGCTAATGATTCCGGGACTGACTCTCTTGGGGGTGGGAATGGGGAACGGGCGGCGCCGGCGGCGCGTCTTGGGAATATTCCTGCTTTGCGGTATGTTCGCGATGCTTGTGCTATTGCCGGCTTGCAGCAGCAAGGCCACACAAGCGCCGGTAAGCGGAACGCCACCGGGGAACTACACCATTACAGTTACAGCGACGTCCGGCACGGATACTAAGAGCCAGACAATTTCGCTGTCAGTTCCGTAAAGTTGGGCTGCAAAAGACCCATCTCTCGCAACGGAAGCGAGAAACCGAGTGCAGAGGAGTGCTTTACGCTCCCGCCGACAACTTGTGATGGCCCTTCGCCTCGGCAATTCCGTACTGGCGGATTTTGTAGAGCAAGGCTTTGTAGCTGATCTGGAGAAGGCCGGCGGCCTGCTTGCGGTTCCAGTTGGTTTGTTCCAGAGCCTGAGTGATGGCTTGCGCCTCGGCTTCATCTTTGGCGGTTCGTGCCAGGGATTTCAAGCCTCCGCCGGATTCTCCTCCGCGAGACGCGGCGTCGCCCGGTACTCCACCGGTGCCGTCGTTTCTGGGCAGCAGTTCGGTAACGGCGAGTTTCTCATCCCCGAGAATCAGATAGCGCTTGAGGAAGTTATTCAGCTCCCGTAGATTGCCGGGCCAGGAATGATTGTGGCACGCCTGCAGTAGCGCCGGAGAAAGCGGGAGCGGTGGCCGCGCGTAACGCTCCGCCATCCGCGACATCGAGTGCTTGAGCAAGATCGGGATTTCTTCCTTGCGCTCGCGCAGGGGAGGAATCTGCATGGTAAATGCATTCAGGCGGTAATAGAGATCTTCGCGCAGGCGCTTGCTGGCGAGAGCTTCGGGAATGTTAATGTTCGTTGCCGCCAGAATGCGCACATCCACTTTGATGATAGAGCGGCTGCCCAGGCGGGAGAACGTCTGATCCTGTAACACGTGCAGCAGTTTTGCCTGCAGGAGCGGGGGCATTTCGCCAATCTCGTCGAGCAGAATTGTTCCCCGGTTGCATAGTTCGAATTTGCCCGGCTTCGCATGGTTCGCGCCGGTGAAGGCGCCTTGTTCATAGCCGAATAGTTCGCTCTCCAGAAGGTCGGCCGGTACCGCGGCGCAGTTGACCTTGAGAAAGGTTCGATGGGCGCGCTTGGACAGCTTGTGGATCAGGCGGCCGAGAACTTCCTTGCCGGTTCCGCTCTCGCCCAGCAGCAGTACCGGGATATCTACATTTGCGACCAATGCGGCCTGGGAGCGAATCTTGCGCATGGCGGGGCTTGCGGCGATGAAGAATACGTCGTCTGCAAGTTCTTCCACTTCGCCACTGTAAGTTTGTTTTCCCTGGCCCAGGCTGAGGTCAATGACGGCGTCCAGTTCCGCTTTCTGAAAGGGCTTGGTGAGGTAGTCCTGTGCGCCCAACTTCATGGCGTGCACGACTTTGCGAGTGTCGTTGACGCAGGACAGCATGACAACTTTGACGCCGGGCTGAAGCTGGCGCAACTGCTCTAAGGTTTGCAGGCCGTCGATGCCGGGCATGAGCACGTCGAGCAGCACGAGATCCGGCTGCAGTCCCTTTTCAACGCGCTCCAGGGCTTCCTCGCCGGTGGTCGCGGTTTCTACTTTATAGTCGTCCACTTCCAGCAAAGTTTTGATGTAGCGGAGCATGCCGGGTTCGTCGTCCACCAGCAGGATTTTGGCGGTTTGCTTCATCGAGTTTTCCCTTTGCTGGCGCCTGCGACGGCCGGTTTATATGGGATGAGGAAAGAAAATTTGCAGCCTGCGCCGGCATCACTCTCAACCCAGATCTTACCTCCCATACCTTGTACCAGGCGGCGCGCGATGGCAAGACCTAGTCCCATACCCTCGTGATTTTCAGTGCTGGGAAGACGGAAAAAATCGTCGAACACTTCCAGATGATACTCCGCGGGAATTCCGGGACCGGTGTCGGAGACGCTGACCTTGACGGAGTTGGGCTGAGATACGTTTTGCCGGCGGCGTTCGTCGCTCGAAGGCTGAGCCGCCGCGCGGCGTTCCCACATATGCGGCTCGGCGTGCAGCCAGACCGTTCCGCTGGTGGGCGTGAACTTGAAAGAATTCTCCAGCAAATTCGAGATCACACGCTCCAGTTTTGGGGTATCGAAGGGGAAAACAGGCAGTTTATCGTTGGCCAGAAAGTAAAGCGCCAGCCCTTTTTGCTGAAAGCGATTTGACCACAAGCGGGAGACTTCCGACAGACATTCGTTGATGTCGCCGGGCTCGAAGTGCATGTTCAGTCCACCGGTTTCGAGGGCGCTATAAGTAAGAAAGTCTTCGATGAACTGCTGCAGACGTTTTCCGCTGGCCTGCATATCTCGCAAGACTTCAAGTTGCCGGTCGTTGAGCGAGCCCAGTTTTTCGCTGTGCAGCACCTCCACGTAGCCAATCAAGATCGAGAGAGGGGTTTTGAGATCGTGGGCGGCGGAAGCGAGCGCATTTGTGGTTCGCTGTGCGCGCTCCCGAAGTTCCTTATATTCCTGCAACAAGTTCTCAGGGCTGGGCAGATCGCCATCAGGGCGGACAGCAGCAGCGGCTGGCATAGGATCCGAGGTTCCTCCCGCGTCAGAAACTAACGCATTCTTGTGGGCAGAAGCCATTAAGGACTACGTGGGGAGGAGATAAAAACCCGGCGCAAGCGAAAACGCCCGGTGAGTAAAATCGTAAGGCAGGGCCAATTCGTTGTCAACGAAAATGCAATGAAATTACCCAAGTATAGCAAAACCTTGCACTTTGAAGGGGCTGGCCGAGCGATTGAGGGTTTTCACGGTAGCGAACAAACGACGAATAAATTGCCGTTGATGTCCTGCAGCTGTGTGGGTTTCGCAGTGGGAGTTGCCCGGCTTGCAGGATTATGCCCTGATTTACTACGCTATTTACCCTATCTTTGGCCCCTCAGATGCTCCCAATTGAGAATTATCGTGGTCGGGAGCGGTCTGCATGAATGGATCGAGGGCGGGGACCGAGCGGCGAAAGTGGGCCAGACTGCCGCTTGCGATACCAGTTTTTGTGCGCAGCCGTGACCGGAAGGGTAAAGAGTTCCTGGAGTTTGCCACCGCCTTGAACGTGAGCGCTGGTGGCATGCTGGTCGCGGTCCGCCGGGTTTTGCCCGCAATTGCCCAAATTCGGCTTGAGATTCCCAGCGCACCCGTGGCTGCCTTGGCCATGCTACCGAAAACGTCGCGGGCTCTACGAGCCAAGACTCTCCGCACCACCCCGGCCGAGGGGTACTACCTTCTCGGGTTGAAGTTCGCGCGTCCTCTGCTTCTCTCCGATCATCCGGCAGCCCGGAGGAGGAAAGTCGCCTCCGCGGTGTGAAAATGTTTGCGCATAGACGCACCCCTCGTGTTACGCTTTAGATCACCCTTTGACAGTCGAGGCAGGCTAGGCTAGTTCCTGGGTAAGTTTATAGTAATCAATAACATAATGATTTAAGGCCTCCCGCCAAGAAAATAGAAAGCTTTTGGTTCTCGGGATGCAACTGCAGAATCGTGCACGACACTCCCCCAAGTTGGTAAAACAACCATGACAATTAGCAGCGTGAGTACGCTTGTTCAGCCTTTGGGAGAGATGCCGCCGGATGCGATCGTTTTTGGACGCACCGAGGCCATGCAATCCGTCCGCGACCGTCTAACCAAACTTGCCGGCGCCAACGTTCCGGTGCTGATCCAAGGAGAGAGCGGGACGGGCAAGGACATTATCGCGCGCATGATTCATGCAGCGTCACCCTGGCGCAGCGGGCCTTGGGTGAAAGTGAATTGCCCGGCAATTCCTGGCACGTTGCTGGAGAGCGAGCTCTTTGGCTACGAAAAAGGAGCGTTCACCGGGGCCTATGGAATGAAGCCGGGCCGGGTGGAAATGGCGCACCGGGGTACGCTGTTCCTGGACGAGATCTCTGAGTTGGATATGGCGTTGCAGTCGAAGCTGCTGCAACTGCTGCAGGACGGACAATTCTGCCGGATCGGCGCCCAGGCGGACAAGAAAGTGGAAGTGCGCGTGGTTTGCGCGACCAACCGCAAACTGGAGCAGGAGATTGAGAACGGCACGTTCCGGTCAGATCTGTTTTACCGGATCAACGTAGTGAATCTGCACCTGCCGCCGCTGCGCGAGCGGGCGAGCGATATTCCTGAACTGGTGGCATATTTCCTGGAATATCACAACCGTAAGTACAACTGCCGGGCGCGGGCGCTTTCGAGCGAGTTGATGTCGGATTTGCGCAAGTATCACTGGCCGGGCAATATCCGGGAGCTGGAAAACCTGGTCAAGCGTTATGTGATTCTGGGCAACGAAGACGTGATCGCGACCGACCTAGCGCCGCGGGACGCGAGCTTTTTCAATGCCGAGATCCCGCTCGATGGCCAGATCAATCTGAAAAAAATAACCCGGCAGGCGGTGCGGGAGTTAGAACGAAAAGTCATTCTGAAAGTCCTGCAAAATCATCACTGGAACCGCAAGCAGGCAGCGCGTGCTTTGAGCATCAGCTACCGGGCATTGCTGTATAAGATTCGCGACGCAGGCCTCCCTTCGAATCGCATTGTGAAGCGGCGGGAAGCCACCAGCCCCAAGCAGGAAATTGCGGCGGACTAAGCCTGGTAGTTCGTCGGTAGCGAGCATCGGATTCTGCCTTGATTTTGCGTTGTTGCGCAGACATTTTCACTTTTGTCTCTTGCCAAAGCCTATAAGCCTGGGATAAGTTCTTATGTTGCCATGTCTTGCGTTAGGGCAAGCTTTGGTACTTGGTGTGCACCTGACCAAGAGCGCTTTAGTCTGTTCTTCGCTCGGCTAAGGTGCAAGCCACGCGTCATTCGTCATGAAGACTCGGGCGGAGTAACTCCTAGGAGATGTAACATGAAGAGAATCCTGGTCCTTGCTGTATTGGCACTGGCCCTGCCAACGGCAGTGTTTGCCACTAGCAGCATAGAGTACAGTAACAGTGGCGGAACCTTAACGGCTTCAACCACAGGCGGTCTGACACTGAGCGGGTCCGACCTGACTGTAATTCGCAGCTTCCCAGGGGGCACCCCGATTACGGGGGCCAACTTGGGCAGTGTTGCTTTCTCGACTGGTGCACTGACGAGCGGTTCGCTGGCTCAGGGCGGCGTGTTCGCGCCCGGCGGAACGTTTACCATCACCGGCAATGGCATGAACGGAGCCCCTAGCGGTGTTTTGTTCACGGGAACCTTTTCGGGCCCTGTGACCTGGACACTAATAACCAACGCTGACGGAACCCATAACTACACCCTAACTGGCAGTCTAACTGGAACGACGACGTCTGGATTTAGGACCGTCGGTACGACGTTCCAGTTAACAGTCAACACCGGCAAGGGATTTTTCGACGATTCCGCAACCGTTGGCAGTGGAGACACGAACATCGTGGTTCCCGAACCAGGCTCGCTCGGCCTGCTTGGGACCGGGTTGATCGGTCTTGCTGGAGTGGTTCGCCGCAAACTGAAGGCGTAAGCTTTCTTTATGCTTAACTAAAATAAACCCCGCCGCAAGGCGGGGTTTTTGTTTGAGTGACCGAAGTCAGGATCTAACCGCGAAGATCAGACAAAGCCTTGCGGGCGTCGGCGTTGTTGGGACTGAGCTTCACGGCTTTCTCTAACTGTTGGCGGGCCAGAGCGGTCTGGTTGGTTTTCTGATAGGCGAGGCCGAGGTGGTAGTGCAGGTCCGCGTCATCAGGGCCGCCGCGCTTTTCGGTAAGGCGCAGCGCTTCCTGGAACTGACTAATGGCGGACTGGTAAATTCCTTTCTGATAGTAGGCCCAGCCCAGAGTGTCGGCGGCATTGGGAGAGTCCGGCATGCCGCGACGTGCTGTTTGGGCCATGCCCATGGCGACATCCACGTTCCCGCCTTGCTCCAGAATCACATACGCCAGGTTATTGGAAGCGAGGGGGTTATCCGGCGAAAGAGCTAGAGCCTGCTGGTAAAGGGATTTGGCCTGATCCCAGTTCTTTTTCGCCTCATAAAGTTCTCCGCAAAGGATATAGAAACCGACCTCTCGGGGATTGTCCTTGATGGATTGCTGATAAAGAGCGAGAGCCTGATCCACGGAACCCTCCTGGACCTGCACCTTGCCCAATTTTTCCAGGGCATCCACGTTATTTTTGTCGAGTTGGATGGCCTTGCGCAGGTTGGCCTCGGCACCGGGCAGGTCTTTTTTGACGTTAAAAAGCGCCGTGCCTAACAGATCGTAGAAGTTGCTATTGTTGGGTGATTTGCCGATTTGAGCGTAAGCGGCGGCGATGGCCTTGTCGGACTGTTTCTCCGCGACGTAAGTATTCATCAGGCCGCTTAAACCTTCGGCGGAAGATGGATCCTTGTCGAGGGCCTGCTGGTAGAACTTTTCGGCATCGACGTAATGCTTCTGCACCAATTGAATGTTGCCCATTTGGATGAAGGGGGCGGGGCTTTGTGGCGCTCGCGAGGCAGCCTGCTCCGCATCCTGCTGCGCATCGTTAAATTTCTGGTGGGCCAGTTCGGCAATGTCTTTGAGAATGAATCCGTCCGGCGCGCCAGGTTCAGCCTTGATGATCTGCTGGGCGGTTTGCAAAACGGCTTCGAGGTCGCCCCGGCGCAGTTCCAGTCCAGCCAGGGCGCGATGCGCGTCGGTCATCTCCGGACGAATGCGCACAGCTTCGCGCCATTCCGATTCTGCCCGGGTCTCATTGTGCTGTTCCGCGAAGGCGTTTCCCAACTGGTAGTGCGCGACCGCGTTCTCAGCGTCGGTGCGAAGTGCGTTTTGCAGCGAATCAATAGCGCCGCTGGGATCATTACGGCGGATTTGCACCTGACCCTTGTAGATCAGAGCATCCACGTCTTTGGGATTGGCTTTGAGGATTTCGCTGTCCAGCTTGGTGGCTTCATCGAGACGGTTTTTAAGAATCAAGAGCTGGATGTAGTTTTTCTTGACTTGCAGATCTTTGGGGTGGTCGTGGTTGAGCGAAGTGTACTCGTTGGTGGCTTTGTCGAGATCGCCGGAGGCGAAATAGAAGTCGCCGAGCATGCGATAGCCTTCCGGGTTATTGGATAGATCGTTTTTGGTTTGGCGGAGGAAGGATTCAACATCCGCTTTCTTGCCTTCCTGCATCAGAAGGCGGGCGTAAAGGGCGCGCGGTGTCGGACTCTTCGGATCGACATCGATGGTGCGTTTGAATTGTAGTTCGGCTTCGGGCAAACGGTTGCGGGCTTGATAAAAGCGCCCCAGTGCCAATTGAGTGTTCATGGACTTCGGGTCGACTTCGGTTGCCTTCTTGAAGGTGGCCTCCGCCTGGTCAGGCAGGTCGGAGCGCAGTTGCAGAATTGCGAGCACCAGATAGGATTCAGACCGATTGGGGTCAGCGGCGATGGCCTGCTGCATCTCTTGCATAGCGGCGGCGATATTGTTTTGTGCCGCGTCGTAGTTGGCCCACGCCTGGTGCGTATCTGGGGTGTTGGGCTGTTTTTCGCGCAGGATGTCGAGGTGTATCTTCGCCTGCTTGAGCGTCTCTTCCACTGGACTGCCATCGGGATTCCTGACCGTGTCCAGAAGGTTGGCGAGATCGGTGTGGGCGCGATAGTTATCGGGAGCGAGTTCGACCGTACGGCTTAGCTCCTGAAAGGCGTCGTTGCTGTCCCCTGCCTTGAGGTAAGCCTGGCTGAGATCATAGTGCGCCTGGGCGAAGCGGGAGTCGATCAGAATGGCATTGCGAAACTGGATTACCGCCTCCCGGTATTTGCCCTCGGCGGCATATTTTTCACCGCTGTCCAGATATTTCTGTTTACGAACGTTGGGATCTCGCGAGCAGCCCGTGCACGTGATGGTGAACAGAGAGCAAGCCAGTAGCAGGCGGACGGAAATCGAGCGGGTCATATAGCATTCTCCAACTGCGGACGCGGCCGACAACAAGGGAAGTCCGCAAAGCATTCATGATACTGCACGGTAATGGCGGAAAACAGTTACTGGAGTCATACGTGCCGGGCGCTCGGCGGCGAAAGCGTTGAGCTGCGCTCGAGGACGGCCGAGGGCGGCTGTCCCCACATGGATCTTTCCGTCGCGGCATTGCGAAAAATTGAAGTCCTCAGCGAGGGATGTAGCTATGGAGCAAGGGCATAACGTCGCCGGCGAAAGGAAGGACGCGCTGCTGCGCCTGGTCGGCGGTTTCGCCGGGGAGCATGGGAGTGGTGATGCGGACCAGGGCGCCGTCGCTGCGGTTCAGCTTGATGGAATCGGCGACCAAATAGAATTTGGCCCAATACTCGCTGGCCACGCCGCGATTATGGGCCCAGAACCAGTACAGAACGAGTTGCCGCGAGTCGCCTTTGGCGATGAGGTATCGGTTGGCGGGAAAAGGTTCGTGCCCGGGCATGGCCAGCGTAACGTGCTGGTTCTCAATCGGCGTCCAACCCGAGCCGGGCAGGCAATGCTGCGGAGAATGGATGGTATCGCCGGCGCGCTGGCTTCGGAAGTAAGCGATGAACAGGTCGATATATGGCGTCTTTTGCTGGTTCTGATAACTCTGGTTCTGATAGATGCGGAGAAGGAAATCGCCGGGACCGAGGATGTTGAGGACGTCCTTGTCGATGGGAACGTCAGTGCCACTCCAGCCGCCTAGCTGCTGGGGAAACTGCTGCAAGGGAAGACGCGGCGGGAAAACCTCGGTGCGGGCGCGGGCTTGCAGAAGGACGGCCGCAGCGGCGATGACTCCGGCCACCAGAACGAAACGCAGAGTGGAATCCTTCATCACGTTCTTGATCACGACTGGCCGCCTTTCTCGGGAGACAAAACGCGGATCAGTGCGTGCAGTGCGTAGAGCATAATCAACGAAATCACGAAGATGATCCAGCCCCAGGAAGCGTGAAAGTAGCCTTCAGCCTTCTCGGCGTCCCAGTACTGCACCAGCAGGCCGGTGCCGATGATACGGATGCTATTGGCGGCTACTGCGATCGGAACGGAGGCGAGCGCAAGCAACCAGCGCACCCAGAGACGCTTTTCCATCAAATATCCGTAGATGATCGCGAGCGCCACCAGCGAAATCAGGGAACGAATGCCGCTGCAGGCTTCCGCGACTTCGAGGGCCATGGACGGAAGGTTGATCACGTTGCCCTCGCGCAGGATCGGGACTCCGAACATGGGGAGCACCGTGGCGGCGACCTTCGATGCCAGCAGCTGCAGAGGAAAGGTGATCTGGTTGAAAACGATGGTGGGGATGGGAATCATCAGCAGCAGGAAGGCCCAGGGGAAGAACACCGCGCGAAACACATTCCATCCGAGAAAAAGAATGACAACTCCTGCCAGAACCAACAGAAGGGAAGAGCGGTCGAGGAAAAGCTCCGCACCCAACCGGCCTACGATGAGAACCCCCAGACCCGCCATGACTACGCCCAGACCGGCCCAGGATGGCTGAGCAGTGATACGGGCGAGACGATCCCGCTCCTGCCAGATCACGAAGGCGGAAAAGAGTGGAACAAAGAATCCATGAGAGAAGTTCGGATCGTTCCACCACTGGCCGACCAGGTGGGCGAGAGTAGACCAGTAGAGCCATAGAGAAAGGCCCCCCAGAACACCTGCCTGCCAGATTGGAATAGGACTCAAGGAGCCGGACTGCGGGCGCACGGTTAAGGTCTTGGCTGAGGGCGCGGTTTGCAACTGTTGATTCACGGAGAAGTTGGAGAACTTCGAGAATAAGCGAAACAGTGCGGCGGCGCAACGCAAACTCAGGTCACCAAAGTTGCTGACTGATGTCCACTTTTGGCCAAGTCGGCCGGACTAATGTGCGCCATTTGGCGGATCCGTTATCGGTAATGACGCTCCTTGCGGCCTTTGCGGCGTTCCTGGCGCGGTCTGCGGTGAAGTGCGAACTGCGCAAAGACGAGCCCTAACTTCGCCGAGACTATTAGAGGGAAACACGCCAGAGTGTGAAAAAGTTTTCCCACAAGTCCCTGCTAATTCTTGAGACTTGTCTAGGTGAGCACCCTGCAAGTTACCTTCGTAGCTATAGTTAATGGTTCTAAACCATTGAAAACAAGGAGTAGAATGGTTTACCCAGATTGGCTGGGGTCTGCGAAACAGTGGCAATCGCCGTGCTGTTATAGCGGTGGGGCCGCAGCCAAGAGTGAGCAAAAAGTCTATCCGAGCAGAAAAGGGAAAAGTGGGTAAGTTATTACCTAATAGTGCCTGGGGGAAGGATCCAGCCGACGAGCGGGTGGGACTGGCGTTTGTCGAAGGCGTGAGCGCGAGCATGCGTCCGGTGGAAGCTGTGATCCGGGAGTTGGCGCAGAGAGATGTTCCGGTTCTAGTGCTGGCGGAACCGGGCGCGGGCAAGCATGCCACGGCACAACGTATCCACCAGATGTCGCAACGGAGCGAGCAAGCTTTCCGATGGTTTCAGTGTTTAGGCCTGAAGCCCGAAGATCTGGAGCTTTTGCGCGGTCCGCGAGCGGTGGAACCTGGCGCGGGCACAATCTATTTGGCGGAATTGGCCGATTTGAATGGGGAGTGTCAAGACCGCCTGCTGGAAGCGCTGCCTCAATCTCATGCAAGTGGCGCGGCGGGCAACGAGCGAGCGCGGCTGATTTTCGGCAGCGCCCGGGACCTGGAGATGGAAGTGAAACGTGGCCGGCTGCGGGAGGATCTTTATTACCGTATCAGCGGCGTATGTTTGAGGCTGCCTCCATTGCGCCAGAGAAAAGAGGACATTCCCTTCCTGATTGGGTACTTCCTGCGAAAGTATGCGCGCGATTTCCGCCGTGGCGTTCCTGACTTGAGCGCGCAGACGCTGCGTTTGTTTCTGGATTATTCGTGGCCAGGGAATTTGCGGGAATTGGAAGATGCGGCGCGGGTGCTGGTGGCGCTGGGTGATGAGGAGGTG
>Ga0185299_10003276_pt1 | contig 22058 bp, 11 predicted proteins | sample PaiPotPPA55metaG_FD_128002 | JGI IMG/M metagenome (GOLD analysis project Ga0185299, IMG submission 128002) | Iron sulfur acid spring bacterial and archeal communities from Banff, Canada, to study Microbial Dark Matter (Phase II) - Paint Pots PPA... ... | reverse complement strand
GATCGTGCCAAGCGGACAAACCATCCTGGATCACTCTCTCCTCGATGGCGACCAAATCCACGCCATGTAACTGGGCCAAATCCCGCAGGCGCAAGTTGAGGCGGTTGATGAAACTGGCGGGCGACCCAGCGAGGCGGTGCTCGTTGCTTCCGACCACGCTCGGCAAGTTGGGCATGATGGTCTGCTGCAAAACCGCGCAATGAAACTTCGTATGCGCGAGGCTCCAGCACTCGGTGAGTCTGTCGCAAATCCTTTCCAATTCCGCATCGGCCTCTGCCACTCCGAGCCCAGTATGCACTTGGGCGGTGACGTGGCGGCTGACGTGGTGAGCCACGGTCGTTACGTCGCGTTTCAGATGGCCGAGGTCGCCATCTCCCGGCATTTGTTCCGCGACATCCGCCGGCTGATCGCGGAACTGCGGCCGCCGCCCGTTACATCGACAGCGTAGGGCGTTCGATTGTCATGCGTTCGCTCCAACTTGCAGGAGAGGTGCGTCTCGATGAGCGAAAATTCGACACGTCCCCACTCTGAAAAGGGCGTCGGCCCGGCCCGACGCCCATCGACAAGGCGCATTGGCGCTTCAGGATTGCGCGACAAGCCAAAATGGCGCAGTATGAGGCTGAAACTAGCGGCTATCTGGCGGATGTCGGTTAGGAGTCAAACATGTCATCGAAAATTGTTCTCATCAGCGATGGGCTCGCGTTTAAGGTGCTCGCGGGATCCATTCTTTTCTCCTCGCCGTTTCTTGCGTCGAAGGCAAGTTTTGCGCAAGCGGCCGCTGGTGGCGCGACTACGTCGATCGAACAAGGTTCCGAGGCACACAAAGCGTTGAAAATGGAGGAGCCGTCATTCGACACGCGTGAAGAGCGGTTGAAGGCGAAGCCTTTGGACTGGAACTCGACGATCGGCAAGCCCACGCCGCCGCGCGCGCTCTCGCCTGCCGAGGAAGAAGAGCTACGGAAAGCGCCGCCCGGATCGACAGAGGGCGGCGCTGCGCACCCAAACGCGAATGAAGAGGCCCGCAAGCTCCACCCTAATGATTGGCGGTAATCCGACTGATTGATCCCGATTAACGGAGGAGACTGCAAATGCTTGCCAAAATGTATTTTTCCGGGCGCGCGCATTTTTCGGGGCGCTCCCTTTTGACGGCGGCGGCCGCAGCCGCACTAGCGGCCCTGGCCCAGGCGGATTCGGCGTTGGCGCAACAGCCGCCCGCCGACATTTTCACCCAATATTGCGAGAATTGCTCGCCCGACAATCCGCAAACGCCGAACGCGATTGGCAAGCTGTTCCTGAATGGCGGCTACTGCTCCGCATCTGTCGTGAGCGGCAAGAACATCATCGTCACGGCAGCGCACTGTTGCTGGGACCGGACAAAGAATACCTGGATAGGCGGTTGGTCCTTCGCACCGGCGTATAACAACGGCAACGCTCCCTACGGAGTGTTCAAGTGGGCTCAGGCGAGGGTTCTGAACAGTTGGATCAATAACGGCGACTTGGAGTCCGACGTTTGCCTTATCGCGCTGCAAAACGACGCAGCCGGTCACGGAGTGACGTATTATACTGGCTGGCTGGGGCGCTCGTGGAACTACCCGAGCGAGCTAAGCATGCATTCGCTTGGCTACCCAAACAATATCGGCGGCGGCAACACGCTCGAATTGTGCGCGTCGGAAAGCTTCAGCGCGGGATGCGGAGGCTCGGGGATATTGAACACGGGCTGCTCGATGACCTTCGGCTCAAGCGGCGGTCCATGGATTCGCGACTACCGTTCGGGCAACCATGTCGATTCGGTCGTTCACGGCCCGTCTTGCGCCGGGACCTTCGGCAAGACCTTCAACGGCGCGCGTTTCACGAGCAGCAACATTGTGCAACTCTGCAATGCGCAAGGTTGCTGACGAGCACGCTACGTAGAAGTGGCGCTCCAGTTTTTGGCCGTCGAGCATTTCGCTCGGGGGCTTACCCTGTGGATAGCCGTTAAGGCCCTGCGGTTTCCCAAATTCGTAGCCCGGTATTTGCGCGCCAATCTGCGAGGAAACCCGCTCGGCGCATTTTTGGGCTTGTGGCGACCCTATTGTTTCCCGTGAGGTGAGGCGACCGGAAATCTCTTGAGGCGCCGTGTCCGCGACCAAGATCCTTTGGGGCCAGATTCTTATCGTCTTTGCCATCGTGCTCGCGACCACATGGGCGGCGACGCAATGGACAGCCTGGCGGCTCGGCTATCAGCCCCAACTCGGCGATCCCTGGTTCGTCATTTATGGCGCGCCATTCTATCCACCGCCGGCTTTCTTCTGGTGGTGGTTTTCTTTCGACGCCTATGCGCCACGGATCTTTCTCGAAGGCGCGATCATCGCCGCCTCGGGTGGTTTTGTCGCGATCATTGGCGCGATCGCCATGTCGGTCTGGCGGGCGCGGGAAGCCAAAAACATCGTGACCTATGGCTCCGCCCGTTGGGCAACCGACACTGAGATCCTTGCCGCCGGCCTTCTCTCATCTGACGGTGTGGTGCTGGGTCGATTCGGACGCGATTATCTGCGTCATAATGGTCCGGAGCATGTGCTCTGCTTTGCGCCAACCCGATCCGGCAAGGGTGTCGGCCTCGTCATTCCGACCCTTCTGACCTGGCCGGCTTCCGCTATTGTTCACGACATCAAGGGCGAGAACTGGACCCTTACAGCGGGCTGGCGGAGCCGGTTCGGCCGCGTGCTGCTGTTCGATCCGACAAATCCAGAGTCCTCCGCGTACAACCCACTGCTGGAAGTCCGGCGCGGCGACTCCGAGGTGCGTGACGTGCAGAACGTCGCCGACATTCTGGTCGATCCCGAAGGCGCACTGGAACGCCGGAACCATTGGGAAAAGACGAGTCATTCCCTCCTGGTCGGCACGATCTTGCATGTTCTTTACGCCGAGCCAGATAAGACACTAGCCGGTGTCGCGAACTTCCTGTCCGACCCGAAGCACCCCATCGAGACGACTTTGCGCGCCATGATGACGACGCCCCATTTTGGTGACAGGCCGCATCCGGTCGCGGCGTCGGCTGCACGTGAGCTCCTGAACAAAAGCGAGAACGAACGCTCCGGGGTGCTCTCGACCGCCATGTCCTTTCTCGGTCTCTACCGCGATCCGGTGGTCGCGAAAGTGACGCGCCGATGTGACTGGCGAATCACCGATCTCGTTGAAAATAATCGGCCGGCGACGCTCTATTTCGTTGTGCCGCCTTCCGACATCAGCCGGACAAAACCGCTGGTTCGTTTGATCCTTAACCAGATCGGCCGCCGCCTGACAGAGGAATTGAATGCAAAGAGCCGCCGGCATCGCGTCCTCCTCATGCTCGACGGTTCCCGGCACTCGGCCGTCTTGATTTCTTCGAATCGGCCTTGGCTTTCATGGCGGGCTATGGCCTCAAAAGCTTCCTCATCGCCCAGAGTCTGAACCAGATCGAGAAAGCCTATGGCGCCAATAACGCCATCCTCGACAATTGCCATGTACGCATCGCCTTCGCGACAAATGACGAGCGGACTGCCAAGCGGGTCTCGGACGCGCTCGGCACGGCGACTGAAATGCGCGCCATGAAGAACTACGCGGGCCATCGGCTTTCGCCGTGGCTCGGGCATCTCATGGTCTCGCGTCAGGAGACGGCGCGCCCGCTGCTTACGCCTGGAGAGGTGATGCAGCTTCCGCCAAGCGACGAGCTTGTACTCGTGTCCAGCGTGCACCCGATCCTCGCCAAGAAGGCCCGCTATTATGAGGATCGACGGCTACAGGAGCGAATCCTGCCGTCGCCGTCGCTGGTCGACTTGGTACAGAAACTGCCGGCAGCACGCCGTGACGATTGGAGCGCTTTGCTTCCGGTCGCGGTGGATCCGAAACTGGAAACTGGCGGACCATCTGGCGACGATCTTGATAATGCCGGGATCCGGCGTGAGCCAACGCTGCCCGAGCATGAGGCTATTGCGCCGGATTCACCGCAACTGTCCGATCCTTTCGCGATCTTGGTGGACGAAACTGATGACGTACCCGTGCAAGCAAACATCCTCCGGCAGCGGATGCGGACCGTCGCGCGGCAGGCGGCGCTCGACCCCGGCGATGATCTCGGGCTGTGAGGCGGCATGAAGGAGCAATTTACGGTCTATCTTGAGCCAGACCTGATGCAGGCCCTCACAGAATATGCAGAACGGCGCGGCAAGCCAAAATCCCTCGTCGCCGAGGCGGCCATCGCTGCGTTCCTGTCACCCGACGCCTCTGAGCGTAAGGAGGCGACCTTGGCGCGGCGCCTCGACAGGATCACCCGTCAAATGGAACGATTGGAACGCGACGTCGGGATCTCCGTCGAGACCATCGCTCTGTTCATTCGCTTCTGGCTTATGGCGACGCCTTCCCTGCCTGAACAAATCCAAGCCGCTGCTCGCGCCAAGGGCGCCGAACAATACGAAGCATTCCTGCGGGCGCTCGGCCGACGGCTTGCTAAGGGGCCCGGCTTCATCCGGGAAGTGTCGCTAGACATCGGGGAACCTGGTGCCTCACAGGCCAATCTAGGAGAGAATTTGGCAAAGAGCCCCGAATGAAAGGGTAACTATGCGCGCCAAATGCGGTCGTTCCCGACGGGTTGGAGCATAAAATATCGTTGAGAGACTCTACATGTTTCTATGTGATGGGACTCCTACGCCTCCAAGTCGCGCGATTGGACCCAATACAACCTGCAGTTTCTGCCGCCACTGGCGGACGGTAGCAGCGGTGCCGCAACTGAGGCGCCGGACCGGCGGCCGCGCGGAGGGGTGCGAACGGCCATCCACGAAACAGGGGATGCACAGAGAATGTGAGGTGCTATATACCTTTAATATAAAAAAGTGTTTCCGACTCGGAACACGACCAAAGGGCGGTTCCTTCGGCAATTGTCTGTAGGCGACCTGTTTCGCATCATGTGCGGAAAATTGTCTATTCCACGAAAGAGCTGCTCCGTTGCGAAATAGTTGTTCAATGGCTCATTACGTGGTTCAATAACTTGGGAGCGTGACCGAGGAGGGGGAGTTGGCGGAGCGGGGAACAAGCCCGCGGGGCGAGCAACGCGGCGCCTCCGACGAAAAATTCGGCGTCACCGCACCGTCGATCACCCTTCCGAAGGGCGGCGGGGCCATCAGCGGGATCGGTGAGAAATTCGCCGCCAATCCTGTGACGGGCACGGGCTCGATGACGGTGCCGGTGTTCACGTCACCAGGTCGGTCCGGATTTGGTCCTCAGCTTTCCTTGTCCTACGATTCTGGCGCCGGCAACGGTCCGTTCGGATTCGGTTGGAACTTGTCGATTCCGTCGATCAGCCGAAGAACGGACAAGGGCCTACCGAAATATTTCGACGCTGAAGAGTCCGATATCTATATTCTTTCTGGCGCCGAAGATCTGGTTCCCGTCCTCGTCAATCACAATGGACGATGGGAACGCCAGCCTTTTGACTCCCCCGCAAGCGAGCCTGGCTACCTTGTGCAGCGCTATCGGCCGAGGATAGAGGGCCTCTTTGCGTGCATCGAGCGCTGGACCGACAAGGCAACTGGCATCAGCCATTGGCGCTCGATCTCCAAGGACAATATCACCACGATCTACGGCAAGCGCGATGACGCCAGGATCGCCGATCCGGCCGATAAGACCCGCGTCTTCGCGTGGCTCATTTGCGAAAGCCATGACGACAAGGGCAATGCGATTTTGTACAAATACAAGCCGGAGGATGACGCCAACATCGACAGGGCGGCCCCCTATGAGAGAAACCGGCTGATAGCGAAGCAATTCCCTCAGCGGTACTTGAAAAACATCCGCTATGGCAACCGCACGCAAAGGAAGGCCGGCGAGGATTTGGCGTCCCGCGACGACTGGCTGTTCGAGGTAGAGTTCGATTATGGAGAACACGACGAAGCCGCGCCCACAACCACGGAAGAGCGTGATCGTGCCTGGCCGGTGCGTCAGGACCCGTTTTCGCTCTTTCGATCGACCTTCGATGTGAGAACCTATCGGTTATGTAGACGGGTCTTGATGTTTCATCGTTTTCCGGATGAGCTTGGAGGAACCGCCGATTATCTCGTTCGATCGACCGACTTTGAGTACAAGCCGAGCTCGGTCGCGTCTTTCATCGCCTCGATCACCCAGGCGGGCTACGTGCAGCGTGACCGAAGCTACACCAGGAGAGCCCTGCCGAAGCTCGAGTTCAAGTACACCGAGGTCCGGGTGGATGAAACGGTCTATGAGATCGACCCGGAGAGCATCAAGAATTTACCCTACGGCGTCGATGGGACCCGTTACCAGTGGGTCGATCTGGACAGTGAAGGATTGACAGGCGTTCTGACCGAACAGGCAGATGCCTGGTATTATAAGCGCAACCTCGGTAATGGCACATTTGGCCCAATCGAACAGGTCGCGCCGAAGCCGTCCCTGGCGGCGTTGAGTGCGGGGCGTCAACAATTGCTCGATCTCGCTGGAGAAGGCCATTTGGACCTTGTCCAGTTCGACGGTCCGATGGCGGGCTTCCACGAGCGCACGCCCGAGGGCGGTTGGGAGAGTTTCACCCGGTTCAAGTCCGTCCCGAATATCAACACCAAAGATCCAAACCTCCGTTTCGTGGATATCACGGGTGATGGCCATCCGGATATCCTGATCTCCGAGGATACAATCTTTACTTGGTACGAATCGCTCGCGAAGGATGGCTTTGCGCCTGCGAGACGCTCCCCCAAGAGCTGGGACGAGGAAAAAGGTCCGAAACTCGTTTTTTCCGATCCTACCCAATCTATCTTCCTGGCCGACATGGCTGGCGACGGCCTCTCGGATATCGTGCGCATTCGGTACTCCGAGGTCTGTTACTGGCCGAATTTGGGTTATGGCCGGTTCGGCGCGAAAGTGACGATGGGCAATGCTCCGGTTTTTGAAAGCCCGGATATTTTCGATCCTCGGCGCATCCATCTCGCAGATATCGACGGCTCGGGCAATTCCGACATCATCTACGCCGGTCACGCCGGCATCTCGCTTTATTTCAACCAGTCCGGAAATTTCTGGAGCCCGCCCCATCGGCTCGGACATTTTCCAAGAGTCGACAGCCTCAAGTCCATCGCGGCGACAGATCTAAAGGGCAACGGCACCGCCTGTCTTGTCTGGTCTTCTCCGCTCGCATCGGACGCGCGCCGGCCGATGCGCTACATCGATCTCATGGGCGGTCAAAAACCCCACCTCCTCGTCTCGACCACGAACAACATGGGCGCCGAGACAAAGGTGCAATACACGGCCTCCACCAAATTCTATCTGGAGGATCGTCAGAAAGGCCACCCCTGGGTGACGAAGCTGCCGTTCCCAGTTCATGTCATCGAGCAAGTTAAGAACTACGATCTCGTCTCGAACACCAAACTCGTAAGCACCTATCGTTACCGCCACGGCTATTACGACGGGGTCGAGCGCGAATTCCGCGGCTTCGCTCATGTCGAACAGAGTGATGCCGAGTCCGTGGCCGGAGAATTCGACCTGCCGCCAGTCGTGACGAAGACCTGGTTCCACAACGGCGCCTTCCTCGAAGAAGGCAAGCTCGAGGCCTATTTCAAGGACCCGGCCAATCAGGAATTTTTTACCGGCGATGCACAGGCGGTCTTCCTGCCGGACATCGATCTGCCGCCGGACCTCACTGTCGATGAAATGCGCGAGGCCGCGCGGGCATTGAAAGGCAATATCCTGCGCCAGGAGGTCTATGCCGCCGATCACTCGGCCAAGGGGTCACTCCCCTACAGCATCTCCGAGCGCAGTTACAAGCTGACCTGCCTGCAACCGCACGGGCCGAACCGCCATGCCGTCTTCTTCAGCCATCCGAGCGAAACCATCGACTTTCACTACGAGCGCAATCCGGCCGATCCCCGCATCAGCCATGCGTTGACCCTCGCGGTCGATGATTATGGCAATGTCCTGAAATCTGTCGCCATCGGCTACCAGCGCCGCCTCCCTCTCCCTGCCTTCGACGAGCAAAACAAAACCCTCGCAACCCTGACCGAGAGCCAATACACGAACGCCGTCCTCGAAGACGACGCGTATCGGACGCCACTCCCGGCCGACGTCAAAACCTATGAACTGACAGCGCCAACGCTTACGGGCGCGACGCCCTTGGATTTTGCGAAAGTCGACGCCACGGCGGCGTCTGCAAGCGAGATCGCCTATGAGGCTCAGCCGACCCCCGGCCAGACGCAGAAGCGCCTCATCGAGCAGCTGCGCACGCTCTACCGGAAGAATGATCTCTCCGCCTTGCTCACGGCAGGAAAGGTCGAATCCATGGCGCTTCCCGGCGAGAGTTACAAGCTCGCGCTCACTCCGGGGCTGCTGGACATTTTCCAAATCAAGCGCGCGGAACTGACGACGATTCTCACCGGATCCGAAGGGGGGTACCGCAATCTCGATAAAAATGGCCTGCTGTGGATTCCTTCCGGCCAAGCCTTCTACTCACCCACTCCTGGCGATCCGGCGCCGCAGGAACTTGCCTTCGCGACGGCGCATTTCTTTCTCCCGCATCGCTTTCAGGATCCCTTCGGTAACGACACCGTCGTGGCCTATGACGGCAAGTACGACCTGCTGCTCGTGTCCACGCGCGATGCCGTCGGCAATGAGACTGCTGCCGAGCACGACTACCGCGTGCTCCAGCCCAAAATAGTCACGGATCCGAATGGCAATCGTACGAAGGCGCAGTTCGATGCCTTGGGTATGCTTGCCGGAACCGCGTTGTGCGGCAAGGATGAGGCAATCGGGCCGGTTGAAGGCGATTCTTTCGTCAACTTCACACCCGATCTCACCCCGGCGCAGATCAAGGCCTTTTTCGATTCCACCGACCCCCGCGCGCTCGCCATCACCCATCTCGGCACAGCAACGACCCGCATCCTCTATGACCTCGAGCGTGTCCCCGTCTGCGCAGCTTCCATCGCACGCGAGACCCATGTTCACGATCCCGGGGGAGACCAAACCAAGGTCCAGCTGCATTTTGTCTATTCCGACGGCTTTGGACGCGAGGCGCAAACCAAGGTCCAGGCCGAACCCGATCCAAGCTCCCCAAAAAAACCCCGCTGGGTTGGCACGGGAGAAAAAGTTTATAACAACAAAGGCAAACCAATCCGGCAATATGAGCCCTTCTTCAGCCCGAATCCCCAGTTTGGGATCGAGGCATGGGGCGTGAGCAGCACGCTTTTCTATGATCCCGTGGAACGCGTCGTCGCCACGCTTCATCCCAATCACACATTCGAAAAAGTGGTCTTCGACCCGTGGCAGCAAACGACTTATGACGTCAACGACACGGTGACCTTCGATCCGAAGACCGATCTGGACGTCGGCGTCGAATTCTTCAGCCGGCTACCCGACGGAGAATATCTGCAGACCTGGTATCAGCAGCGGATCAATGGCGCCATGGGGCCGGAGGAAAAGGCCGCGGCGGAAAAGGCGGCCAAGCACGCCGATACGCCCACCGTCGCACATCTCGATACTTTGGGCAGGACCTTCCTGACCATTGCCGACAATGGCAAGGATGCGAACGGCAACGACCAAAAGTACCGGACACGCACGGTGCTCGACATTGAGGGCAACCAGCGCGAGGTCATCGATGCCCTCGACCGCGTGGTCATGCGCTACGACTATGACATGCTCGGAACCAAGATCCATCAGGCGAGCATGGAAGCCGGCGAGCGCTTCATGCTGAACGATGTGACCGGCAAGCCGATCCGCGCCTGGAACAGCCGCAAATATATTTTCCGCACCGAATATGACGCCCTGCGCCGGCCGCTCAAATCCTTCGCGCAAGGCGGGGATCTCTCCGAGCAAAATCCCAAAGTGATTGCACAGGAAATCCTTTTCGAGCGCACGATCTATGGCGACAGCCCCGGCACGGGCCTCAACGAGTCGCAGCAAAAGCAGGCCAATTTACGCGGTAAGGTGTTCCGGCATTTCGACGGCGCGGGCGTCCTCACAACCGATCTTTACGACTTCAAGGGCAATTCTTTGCGCGGCACGCGCCAGTTCGCAAGCGATTACAAGAACGCGCCCGACTGGTCCCAAAACCCGGCCCTTGAGATCGAGACTTTCGCGGGCGCTACTGCCTATGATGCGCTCAATCGCGCCATCGCGGTCACCGCGCCGGACAAGAGCATCTATCGCCCAACGTTCAACGAAGCCAATCTTCTGGAGACGGTCGACGTCAATCTGCGCGGCGCAGCGGCGGCCACACCGTTCGTCACCAATATCGATTACAATGCCAAGGGCCAGCGCGCGCTCGTCCAATATGCCAATGGCGCCGCGACGGCTTATGACTATGACGACAAGACATTCCGCCTCGTGCATCTCAAGACGACGCGCGCGGCGGGCGGGAATGGGGTCGCCGCACAGATTTTTGCGAACGCCGCCACGGTGCAGGATCTGCGCTATACCTATGATCCGGTGGGCAATATCACGGAAATCGCCGATGCCGGGCTTCAAACCGTCTTCAATGGCCAGCAGGTCGATCCGGTCTGCCGCTATACTTATGACGCGCTCTATCGGCTTGTCGAGGCAACGGGCCGCGAGCACATCGGCCAATCGGCTTTTGAAGTGCCTCCGCTAAGCGGCAATTATCGGGATTATCCGTTCGTCGGCGCGGCGCACCCAAACGATCTTCAGGCGTTGCGCAATTATACCGAGCGCTATGATTACGACCCAGTAGGCAATTTTCAGAACATGGTTCATCAGGCGACGAACGGCAACTGGACCCGCGCCTATACTTATAGTGAAAGCAGCCTCATCGAGCCCGTCAAGAAGAGCAATCGCCTGAGTCAGACTGCGCTGCAAGCGAACAGCAATCCGCCTGCTGAGCCGTACAAGTACGACGCGCATGGCAACATGGTGCGGATGCCGCATCTGCCTTTGATGCAATGGGATTTCAAGGACGAGCTCGGCGGGACGTCGCGGCAGGTGGTGAACGCGGGGGCGCCCGAGACGACCTACTATGTCTATGGCGCGGGCGGACAGCGGGCGCGAAAAATTACCGAGCGGCAGAATGGCACGCGGAAAAACGAGCGATTTTATCTAGGCGGCTTTGAAGTCTATCGCGAGTTTGCCGCGGGCGGCGCCGGCGCGCTGGAGCGCGAGACGCTACATGTGATGGACGACAAGCAGCGCATTGCTTTGATCGAGACCCAGACGATCGACAACGGCACTCGGGTCGCTTCTCCCACGCCGGCGCAACGCTATCAATTGGGCAACCATCTCGGCTCGGCGAGCCTGGAGCTCGACGAGGCGGGAGGGCTGGTTTCCTACGAGGAATATAGCCCCTATGGCAACACGACCTTTCAAGCGCGTAGCGCCGCCGAGGTGAGTCTGAAACGCTATCGCTATACAGGGAAGGAGCGAGATGAGGAGAACGGATTCACCTACCACGGGGCGCGCTATTACGCGCCGTGGTTGGGAAGGTGGATGACTACTGATCCTATAGGTTTAGTGGATGGCACGAATCGATATGCATATGTAAGGTCCAATCCAATTCGCTGGCAAGACCCCAAAGGACACCAATCGGCTCCAACTCCCAGTGATCAGATGTCGCCCGAATTGAGCGCTGCATGGGAGGCAGCCGAACAGGCCCATTACGACCAAGCTTCGGTAACTAGACTAGTCGAAGCTCAAAATAGAGATCTCGAGAGGCGAGGGCAATCACAATGGACTCGGAAAGGTGTACTCGACCGCGCAACAGTGCGTATAAGTGCTGCCGTAGCACGAGGGCGTGAGGGGGACTATGGCACCGCCGTTGCGCAAGGCGCAGCAGGGCTAACTGAAGCCATAGGCGTCGGTTTCGGGCTTTTCGGAGACACGAAACGAGGCACTGCAGCGCGAATTGTATTTCAGGTTACTGTCGGGTGGGCTATTGGGCGGTTTTTGAGGGGCGCCGGGGGGTGGCGGCCCGAAAGCACCACACCAGGGGGAGGTACACCAGAGCCGCCCACTGCTCCATCAAGACTGTCGGGTGAATCTACACCAGCGCCGGAACCACCACCCACTCCGCGAGCGCCCGCACCCGCAGAACCGCCCGCTCCGCCAGCGCCACAAGCGCCGGCTGTTCCGTTGCCCGCACCTGCAGGACGGGCACCTATTTTTGCCGATACCGATCTTCTTGTTTATGCAGCAGAACGAGGACATGGTGCTGCTTTGGCTGAGATTCGTGCTGGCCTAACTTACATTACCCCCAATCAACTCAGAGAGTTCCTAAATGTGGCAACCCGAGCGCAAGCTGCGGCACGTCGAGCATTCCTCGCGCGAGAAAGCATCCAAGTATTCGGTGGCCCACAGGCAGGACGACTGGCACAGACAGCCGAGTTCCAGCGGATTTTTCACGCTGTGTTGGCTGCGGGCCAAGGTCGTGGAGATGCCGCGCTGGCCGCATTTGCAAAAGGCACAGGTTTCGAAGCAGTAACTATGGAACGACGCCTATCCAACCTGCTTATATACACCCTGGGGAAATTAGGAGTTCCGATTCGGAGAGTGAAGTAGTATGAGCATGTACAACATCTTGAAATTTACGACTCGCTGTCCGCGATGTGGGAACATAGCCCCGATGGAAGCTGAGTTTCGCTTCGGTTTGCTCAATCTTGACGTATATGAACTCGGCGACACGATTAGGTGGAGTGTCAATGGACATGGCCTTCGATTCCCAAAACGGCGACCGGAAAACGGGGATTACATTGGCGAAGGATATGTTGAGTGCCCCAAGTGCCATAAAGACTTCTGGATCAAGATTGTCGTCAACAGCGATCGAATCGAGCGTGCCGAAGTTGATGTCGGTAGACTCGGTTATATAGTGCGGTAGGGCTACCGAGATATTCGCAATTCATCCTCCGACGAGGTCGAAACTACAATCGGGTGGGAGCTGGAAGTCTCGTTACAGGCGGTATCGGGTGCCAGGCGGAATTTACTTTTTGCAAGCCCTGCATTTGGCGAGTAAGCGGCCGCGCTACGCCTCGGAGGCCGTGCGAGCGGTGCGCAATGCCTTCTCCCGCTATCTCGACTTCCCCGCCGCCGATCTCGACCGGGCAACGGCCGTCAAGACACTCGACGCCATGGCGCGAAAAGGAAGCGCGGCGATGGCGGCGCGAACGGCAGCCTATGGCAAAGCCGCTTACGGTTGGGCCGTGAAGCGCGGCGCTCTCTCAACCAACCCCTTCTCTAACTTGCCGGTCACGCCCACTGTGAAGCGTGAGCGCGTGCTGTCCGATGATGAACTCGCTGCTATCTGGCGTGGGACGGCGGGCGCTGGGCCGTTCAACGGCATTGTTCGCTTGCTCATTCTAACTGGGCAGCGGCGCGAGGAAGTAGCAGGCATGACATGGACAGAATTGTCCGATGACCTTTCCACTTGGACCATTCCCGCCAACCGGGCCAAGAACGCCGCAACCCATATCGTTCCCCTGTCTGCGCCAGCGCAAGAATTGCTGCGCAGCCTTCCCCAATTTGGCGAGCTGGTCTTTCCGGGCCTTCGCGGCCCCTTCAATGGCTGGTCGAAGGCAAAAGCGGCTTTGGACGTGAAGTCCGGTGTGACGAATTGGCGTCTTCACGACCTGCGCCGCACGGCCGCGACGGGCCTACAGAGACTCGGGGTTCGCCTCGAAGTGACGGAGCAAGTTCTCAACCACGTCTCGGGCAGCCGCGCTGGTATCGTCGGAGTTTATCAACGCCACGATTTCGCATCGGAAAAGCGCGCTGCGTTGGAAGCTTGGGGCGAACACGCGCTCGCCATTATCAATGGGTGCGCGGCCATGGACAACGTAATCACACTGACAAAACGGGCTTGAAGATTTTCGCGCCGGCAGGCGCAAAAAGAACCTCGCGGATAGGTCCCCCGACAAATCCGGCGCCGCGCTCCCGGCGCTCGGAATTGTGGACAACCCCAAATGCTGCTCGAAGACTTCGCTCTGGGGGAGGCGATACGCGAGGGATTGGAAACGCCGCCCGCGAGTCGCAAAGATGTCTTTGATGTGATCATTAGTGCTTCGCCAGCACCCCGTTCGCCTCAACGAGGATTGTGCCAGGTCCCTCATCGACAAAGCCGACTTCCACATGGCCGCCCGCTTCAAGCCTCAGTGGCTTCGGAAAGGTGAGATGGAGGGTCTTCTTAGGCTCGACGTATATAGCCTCAAGTCTCCACATAGCAGTGCCGGTTTCAAGATCCGACGCGTCCCTCCCCGCGATGTCGACTCGTCCCAAGGTGCCTCCGGTCTGCCCAGGAAAATAGTTTATAGTGAGCGTAGCGACTTCCAGAGTGTGATCCGCAGGGACAACCGAACCATCACCTGCAAAGCCCTGAACCCAAAACATCTTCACATACTTGCCGAAGTCCACGCTCGTCGGCGAATAAACCTGTAATTCATCCATATGCTACCTCCTCTGCCCAGCCACTCTCCCATTTGGTATTCATAGAAACGGTGAATTCAACGGTAGGGTTCCAGGCTCCCGAAGGGGCCTGTCAGCGTCTCCGGCCGGAATTTGGTCGAAATGGCCGGCGAGCCATTGGATCTTTTCAGCCACACGTCTGGCGATTGCCGCATCAAGGCGGGACAGATCCTCAAGCGCTTGAGGGGTAAATTCGACGCCATAGCTCAAGCGAGATTGAGCCTGCGTTTCACCGACAAGCCTGCGTCGGATAGCACGCAAGTGTCAAAACCCTGATGCGGGAGAGACGCCTTATTATTACCTATTCTCATTCATTAAATTTTTTTTCGCTCCCGTTAAAGGTGGTGTAAACTTGAACAAAGGGCCGCCTTGCCTAGGCTTCGGAAGGCGAGTGATCGCGTCCAACCGCGTTCGATTTCAGGGGGAGGCATGGCAGGGGTGGGGACCGTCGCGTTACGCGCAAGCGGGCTGGAACTCAGCACGCCGCGTGATTTGTTTCGCCCGATCCCACGAATAGGGGTCGCCCTGGCCCATTGCCCGGCGCACACTCGCTACCCCGACAAAAGAATCATCGACATCTCTGCAGGAGACGACCGGGCGCGATGTCATCGCATTGCTCGAAGGATCTCGCATGGCGCACCCACGGCGACAGAGCCATGCCCGCCGTACTCGGTGTCGTCTAACCCGATGGGACGACTTAATAAATGACTTAGTAGCCAAACTGCCAAGCTCTAATAAGGAGAGGAAGCAAATGAACGACACAGTCAAAGTCTATGACCAAGCATGGGGCACGGCTCTAGCCGCCAAAATTAGCCTTCAAATCAAGGCCGAGGTGGCCCAATGGGCTCGAATCCGAAAGGACCCCCCACTCATTCCAATCGTTCCGGGCACTTCGCAATATGAAGATGTCGTCCAAAGTTTCAGGGTAATTGCGGGATCACCGCTGAGGATCAAGCCGTCCGCCAAGCTTGCGCCGATTAAAATATCGGTGGCGTTCCAACTCGCGCAACAGCAATTTGCTGATGAAGCAATCGCCGCGCAGGCCGCAATGCAACCCGCGATGGACTTGGCGTTCATAGAAGACGCGATCATTCTGCAAGGCCCACGAGCAAGCGAGTTTTTCAAAGACAGTCCGCAAATCAAGGATGAGGATGAGACCCTCGCCGATCAGGAGGGACTATTTAGTGAGCCGCCAACTCCAATCAAAGAGGGCAAGTCCATCGTGGAGAGCATTCTCGAAGGCATTAAAGCGCTTAACGACGCTCAACAACACGGGCCCTATTGCGTCGTCGTTTCTCCCGACCTGCATAAGGAAGCGATGACTCCGATACCTGACTCCGGAATCCCGCAAATCGCTCCGATCTTGCCGCAACTACGGGGCGATGGTTTCCGCCTCAGCGAGGTGGCACCACCGCGGACCGGGGTGATCTTCTCTCTTGGCGGTGGGGCATTGGACTTGCCCATTCCGTGGGACGCGCATGTCGAATTCCGATCGGTGGAAGGCCCGGCGATTTTCGTGGTTGTGGAGCAATTTCGGTTGCGAATCAATAACCCGAGAGCTGTGGTCACCCTCAGTTGATTGCGCCGACCGGTCGGCTCCTGAGTATATTGAGGGACAAGCAAGTTGCGTAGGAGTTTTGCTTCCGCAAGACCAAAACCAGTGGGAGAGACGCTAGCGCCATCGGAGTGAAGGGGTTCTGAAAATGCAGTATGAACACGATGGGATGACGCTGTGGTTCGGCACGCCTGACGCGCCAGCGCCGGGTGAGGTGGTTTCCGCAGGCAAGCCCACGTGTATCACTATTGGAATCCGACCTCAGGATGCCGGCCATGTAGTGAAAGTGCTTTATCGGGTCAACAACAGCCCGGAGAAGCCACAGGAAGTAAAAGCCAACTGGATTCGGTCAGATTCTTCAGGGAAGTGCCAATATTACCGGGCCGATCTTCCACAATTTCGGGCCGGTGATAGGGTGGAATATATCGCCGTCTGCCACTGTGCCGGCAGAACGGTGCCATCCGAAGACGATATCAAAGGTGGCGGCCCCTCATTCCGCGTCACGGAAGCAGCCATCGAGTCCCCAGGTAAGGCGCCTTCAAGCCAAACTGGGCCGGACGCCGCAGAGGGTGTCGAGTGTGCCACTCAGGCCACTGACACAACAATGTTCGGCGGAAATGGTCCTGGGATTGGCGGCCCGGGGCCGGGCAAATTGCCCTTCGGCGCCCGCGCGGAATCCGGCGGCGGGACCGTTCCCGCCATGGGGGTTGCCAGCACTGAAAGCCATACCGAACCGGCGGCAGCCAATAAGAGCGAACCGGCCGCGACAACTGCCGCCACTCTTCCAAACCACGAAATCCGAATTGAAACGCTTAATGCGGTCTTGGCTACAAAGGAGGATCAGCAAGCGGTAGAGACTGAATTTCTGGCGGCCAAGGGGGATTGGACCGCTGCTCTGGCAAATTTGAAGGACAAACTTCCGGAAGCTTCTTTCAAAAAAGTAGCTTTGGCGCAGTCGCTGGCGGATTGGTCAGGCGATAACGTTCACGTGGTCAAGGCGGTTCTTGCCGCGCAGCCGGATCTAACGAGCCTGCGCGATCTTGCGTTGCGCTTCAACGTCGACAAACTCGCCGCGCTCGTGGATCCCCTAGCCGTACCGGAAACCACCCCTGGAGCGACCGCCGAGGATAAACAAAAGAACTTCGCCGTGGCCTTGCGGCAGAATCTCTTTTTGGCCGAACCCACCGCCGTGATCCACCGGATGGTTGAGGATGCCGAGATACCGATTAATGATCTTTCGGTACGCGCAGGCGTCACCAAATTTCTGAGTAACCGGCCCGATTTCAATATCCGAACGACATCAATTTACACGGCCCTAAAACACCCCGAGTCGTTCAAAGATATTGCGGACGAACATCGCGGCGCCGTCATAGACCACTTGAAAATTCTGCAGCGGGTGCAGGCGATCAGCCCGGCGCCGGAAGCCGTTCCGGCGCTGATGAAGGCCAATCTGACTTCCGCCTTCCACGTAGCGGAAAAACCCGAATCGACGTTCCTTAGAGCCTTCAGCCCGGCGCTCGGCGAGGAGACCGCGCGTTTGGTCTATACGTACGCCATCAATGTGGATATCCGCAACACGCAAGCGCTGACCACCATGCGCCAGACGATGCGCGGCACGGGGCTGGCCATCATCGACGGCAAGCAGACGCGGAGCGAACGCGTCGCGGCGCTACAACAGGTCACCGATGAGAAGGCGGTACCGCTCAACCTGTCGACCTTGTTCGGCAGCCTGGATTATTGCGAGTGCGACGAGTGCCTCTCAGTCTATAGCCCCGCGTCCTATTTCGTCGAGCTGCTGCAGTTTCTGCGCAACAACGACCTCGACCCGAACAAATCGAACACGGGACAGAAAGGCATCGCCGGAACGCCGCTCGAAAAGCTCTTCCGCCGCCGCCCAGACCTCGGCTGCCTGGAGCTGACCTGTGAGAACACCTTTACGGTGCTGCCCTATATCGACCTTGTCAACGAGGTGATGGAAAGTTTTGTGGTCCATGTGGGCGATTATCACAAGGACATGAACATCCCGAAACAAGTGACGCTGGAAACTTTCAATGTCGAGGGCGAGACCACGAGCGAGCTGCTGGCGATACCACAGCACGTGAATTACGACACCTATTGCATCCTAAAAAGCGCGGTCTATCCCTTCACGCTGCCGCACCATCAGCCGATCGTCGCGACCCGCATCTTCCTCGATTACCTCAAGACGAGCCGGTGGGAACTGTTGGACACCTTCCGTACGGCCCACGAGGTCTGCGCGAATCTCACACTAAGCCCTGACGACGAAAAGAAACTCCAGGAGTTACACAAGACCGTCCAGGACAGGGCGGTCGACGCCGAGTTTCTGGGGTTGACCCAGGAGGAATATATCATTCTGACGAAGGAAGCGTTCTGGCCGAAAGAATATTTCGAAATTACGCAACAAACGCCTCATATCGACAAGAAGGTATACCAGGACAACATCGGTGTCCGGCAGGTCTGTGAATATTATGGTTATATCCCTCAGCTTTCAGATTGGCCAGGGGCAAGAGTTTGTGATGGGGACATGCTCAGCACGGATGAAGACCCGAGACAAATCGGGCTCACATTCGTCAAGCAGCAATTTCTGCCGCGCACGGGAATTCAGTACACGGATTTGGTTGAGCTGCTGAAGACGCAGTTCATCAACCGAAACTTCCCGCAGGGCCAGGCCCTGACGATTTTGGAAAGCATACGTTTCAGTTACCGCTTTCTGCAGACGCTGCTCGTAGAGAACCCAGACCCGCAAAAGCGTTTCGGCAATTTGATCGCATTTCTGGAAAAATATCAGCCTATGGTGCCCTGGATCATCGCGTGGCTGCACCCCGATCCGTGCAAGCAGCAGACGGTGGACTTGTGTGCCGAGAGGGAGGATTTCCGGAATTGGGTCTACTGTTACTTCGACCGGATTGGACAATTGATCGTGTTGGAATCAGGCGAGGGCCCGCAGCTGCCGATCGAAGGCCAGCTATTCCGAATTAACAGCGACGATAGTCTGACCTCCGTTGGTAGGTTGCATAAAGACGGAACAATCGTGGACACGAACAATGATTCCATTGGGAATGTCACGTTCGACGGACACGTCCTGGCTCGCAATGGTGACCCTTTCTTGAAACAGTACGGATTTCAGCAGGTTTGGGTTGATGACGGACAGGGCCAACACGTTCGCCGCTGCGGGTACGGCAAACACATTGACTTTATTGGCTTTATAGGTGGCAGGAGCGAACTATTTTCATGCGACGACTATGATAATCCGGTTACTTGGCTGCCTCCCCGCGACACCTGCGACCTCGAAAAGGTCCGCCTAATCCACCTCGATGGATCAAGCCTCACGGTGCCCGAATATGACCGCATACACCGTTTCATCCGCCTCTGGCGCAAGCTCAGTTGGACCATCGACGAAACCGACAAGGCGTTGATCGGGTTGGGCGCGGTCCTAGGGGCCTCGATGGAGCCAATTACCTGCAACTACGTAGATTTCACCGCTTTTACTCGCGCGGATGATGTCACCACGTTCGAGTGCGGAAACGGCCAAGCGACTGATTTGGTCTGTCCCGATATACCTCAGGTCGAGTACGACATCACGCCCGGTTTCCTCCACCAGCTGGTCGCCGTACGAAAATTACTCGACACTACAGGACTGCCATTGCCGAAACTGCTGGCCTTCTGGGCCGACATCAGCACGGCCGGGGAGAAGTCCCTCTACACGAAGCTCTTCCTAACCCACAACCTTGTCGCCATCGACAGCGTGTTCCAGGCCGATGCCAACGGCAATTACCTGACGAAGCAGCCGCCGGAGAAGATTACGGGCCACATTCCGGTCTTGATGGCAGCCCTCAAGCTGAAGGCGGACGATATCGCCGCCCTCATGAAGCTCGGCCAGAAGCTCGGCCAGATGCCAGATGATGCCCCTCTGACTTTGTCGAATGTTTCCTTTCTCTATCGCTACAGCCTGCTTGCTAAAATCCTGCACACCAGGGCCTCGCTCCTACAAGATGTCATCGATCTTTTCGGTGACCCATTCAAGAGCGCCTGGGATACGCTCACGCTCCTCGAAACATGGGGCAAGATGGAAGATGCGGGATTTACCTTCCGCCAGCTCGATTATCTGATCCTAAACAAGGACGATCCATTGCGTCCGATTGCTCCGTCACAGAAGAAGATTCTGCAACTGACCAAGACTCTTTACGACGGATTGAATGCGATCGATCACGATCATCCAGACGTCACGCAACCAGCCGATGCCACTTCGGATCGGGTCCGCTCTGAAACAGGCTTGCTGTTCGAGCAAAAGGTCGTGGAGCAGATTATCGGCTTGCTGGAAGGCACGTCGGTTTATACAGTTTCAGGGCTTCCTACGCTGACGATCAACCTTCCGGATACGGATCCTCTCAACAAGAAACTCAAATACATAAAGCCGAAGGATCCGTCGTCGAAAACAGGTTCCATACAAATAACGGGTCGGCTCAAGCCCCTTGAAGAGAGCCAGGCAAAAGGGCTTTCAACCGATCCGGGTTGGGCCAATGCCATCGACTGCGCCGGCAAGCAGCCGATGCTCTTCTTCAACGATGTCCTATTTGGCATTTTCCCTGACCAGGCCGGGGCCAAAACTTTGTTGGCGGGTGATTTCGCCGATCCTACAGATCCAACCGATCCGACGAAGAACTCGGCGCCCGGCAAGCGCTTCTACTTCCTCCAGAAATTCCTGCCGTTTCTCCGCAAGCGGCTAGCGGAACGGCTCATCGTCGATACGCTCTCCGGAGCGGCCGGGCTGCCGAGCGACATAACCAATTTGCTTCTTTCCGACATTCTCGTTGTGGGCGCCGACAAAAAGCCAGCGATGGAGGCGCTTCAAAGCATCAAGAACCAGCCGTCAGGTCCCTCAATGGGATGGAACGGCTATCTCATTCCCCCTGCAGATGCAGCCTATACATTCGTCACGAGCGCGGACTCGCAGCCTGCGGACTTGTCTATTGGAGGCCAGCCAGTCTCATTCTCACGTGAGCCGGATGATCCCTCGATCTGTACAGCTGATCCTAAGCCGCGCTGGTCGAGTGCTCCGCAACCGCTGAAAAGCGGCGTGTTGTACCGATTTGCTGTCGCCGATCGGGGCGCCGACGACCTGAAGTGGAAGACAGCGACCTCCCCATTGGCCCCCATCCCGAGCTCCGCCCTTCTGCCCGATTACTCCTCCGAGGGAACGCGCCAAGCATTCGTCGAACTTTATAAGGCCGCTATCGTCATCAACGGCTTCAATCTGAGCGCGGACGAAGCAAGCTATTTCCAGAATCACAATAGGGATAAGGATGATTTCAAAGACTTCGACTTCAACACGATCACACTTGAATCCTGGAAGCGGCTACAGGCTTATACCGATCTTCGCAACAATCTGCCCCGGACGGACACCAGGCTCATCGATTTGTTCCAATGGGCGAACCACCCCGACGCGACGGCACTGAGCAAGAAGATCGCGGCGGCCACGGCTTGGAAACAAGACAATATCGTCACACTGATCAAGGCGGACCATTTCGATCTCGACCGGCCGGAGGCGTTCCGCAACGAGGTCAATCTGGTCAAGCTGCGCCAAGCCATTATCGTAGCCGAAAAGATCGGTGTGGACATCGGCCGGCTTTTCGAGTGGGCGAAGCCTGGATCGAAATTCTGGGATTGCCACAAGATCGCAGAAGACATCCGCAAGGCGATCCGCGCCCGTTTCGATGAGGATGTTTGGGAGCAGGTCGTCAAGCCGCTGAACGACCAGCTTCGCGAACACCAAAAGCAGGCGCTGATCGCCTATCTGCTCGTGCAGCAGGACCTGATCGATTGGGGCGTTATCGATGCGGATAGCCTGTTCGAGTTCTTCCTGATCGACGTGCAGATGGACTCCTGCATGCAAACCTCCCGCATCAAACAGGCGATTTCCAGCGTGCAATTATTTATCCAGCGCTGTCTGCTGGGCTTGGAAGAAAGAAGTCGGATTGAGCACGGGACATTGAAGATAGAGATCGGCGTGCCGAACAACGCCATCGACCGCGACCGCTGGAATTGGATGCAGCGCTACGGCTTATGGGAAGCCAACCGCAAGGTCTTT
>Ga0185299_10003274_pt1 | contig 22064 bp, 21 predicted proteins | sample PaiPotPPA55metaG_FD_128002 | JGI IMG/M metagenome (GOLD analysis project Ga0185299, IMG submission 128002) | Iron sulfur acid spring bacterial and archeal communities from Banff, Canada, to study Microbial Dark Matter (Phase II) - Paint Pots PPA... ... | reverse complement strand
AAACAGTGGTCAGGCGGGATGTCACCTAAACGTCCGATATAACTCTCCTCGTGTCATTCCGAGGAGCGAACGCGACGAGGAATCTGGGTTTTTCTGGCTGCGGCAAGAACCTAGATCCCTCGCGCTGCTCGGGATGACAGTAAGCGAGGGTGTTGATAATTCGAGAGCGACATTTTTGTAGCGAACTGCCGTGACTAGCATGCTGCTTTGCTAAGGTAGTCTGCTTATTGAACCATCGAATCAAAATCATCGGCGCTGGTTTAGCGGGATCGGAAGCGGCGTGGCAGTGTGCGCGTCGTAGCGTTGCGGTTGACCTTTTCGAAATGCGGCCGGTGCGCTCGACCGCGGCGCATCAAACTGGCGACTTCGCTGAACTGGTCTGCTCAAATTCCCTGAAGTCTGACACGGAGAACACCGCGCCTTGGCTGCTGAAAGAAGAAATGCGGCGCGCGGGATCGTTGCTGATCGAAATTGCGCGGAAGTGCGCCGTCCCCGCTGGACATGCGCTGGCTGTGGATCGTGCGGTATTTGCTGCTCGCGTGACAGAAGCAATTTCGCGCGAGGCGCTAATCACTATACGGCGCGAAGAAGTTTCGCAGATCGACGAAAATCAGATCACGGTTATCGCAACCGGGCCGCTGACTTCGGATGCACTCTCCCAGGAGATTGGCCGTATCTGTGCGACCAGTCTAACCGATAAGACCACGCGGGCAGGAATGCCCGCGCCACACAGTCTTTTTTTCTTTGATTCGATTAGTCCGATCGTGGAGGCCGATTCCATCGATATGGCGAAGGTGTATCTTGCGGCTCGCTATGACAAAGGCTCGGCCGACTATATTAACTGCCCGATGACGAAGGAGGGATACGATTGTTTTTACGATGCGCTGTTGGCCGCACAGTCGGTCGAGGCTCGTGATTGGGAGAAGCTGAATTATTTTGAAAGTTGCCTGCCTATCGAAGAAATCGCGCGTCGCGGACGCGACACGCTTCGCTTCGGTCCCATGAAACCGGTCGGCCTGAAAGATCCGCGCACCGGACGCATTCCTTATGCGGCCGTGCAGTTGCGCCAGGAAAATCTGCGGGCGGATTCTTACAACCTGGTCGGCTTTCAGAATCATTTGAAATTTGGCGAGCAGGCGCGCGTTCTGCGCCTGGTTCCTGGGCTGGAGAATGCGCGCTTCCTGCGCTACGGGCAGATCCATCGCAATACGTACATCAACGCGCCATCGCTGCTCACTGAAACTTTGCAGATGAAGCAACATCCGCAAGTGTTGTTTGCCGGGCAGATTTGTGGAGTTGAAGGATACGTGGAATCAATCGCGACCGGGCTCATGGCAGGAGTTCACGCCGCCGCATTGGCTACAGGTGCAGAACCTGTCCCGCCTCCTAGAGCAACCGCGTTTGGATCGCTCACGAACTACATCACCCAGTCCGACCCCAATAAATTTCAGCCGGCTAACATAACATTCGATCTGCTGCCGCCGCTGGATCGGAAAATCCGCGACCGCCAAGAACGGCATCGCCTGCAATGCGAACTAGCGCTAAGAAAATTCGAAAATTGGATGGAGAAAGCCCGGTACAGCACTGTATAGACGTAGCTGGCTACGTCTATTTTCCACTCGTACCTCTGCCTTTCCTGCGAACAAATCCTCACCCTGCCGCGTATCACTAATCAGGAGCTTATACTGTCGGGCTTACGTTCCGCGAGCCGACGCGTCCAAGAACTGGGATGGTTCTCAGCGATCTCATCGGCGACGTTCTACGCACTCTGTGGTCGCACAAGCTGCGTACGTTCCTGACAATGTTCGGCATAGCATGGGGGATCGTTTCAATCGTGCTGATGGTGGCCGCAGGCGAAGGCTTACGCAAAGGACAGGAAGAGCAAGCCCAGACTCTGGGCAAGGACGTAATGATTGTTTTTCACGGCCGCACCAGCTTGCAAGCCGGAGGAACGCGGGCAGGCAGGGCGGTGCATTGGGAAGATCCAGATGTGGCCGCGGTGCAGGCTGAGGCCGTGGACTGCGAATATGCGATTCCTGAGCTTGAGCAAGAAGATGTGCGCGCGCACAGCAATTTCAATAACGCAGCGTTCCTGGTCGCGGGATCGCAGCCGCCATTCCAGGAGATTCGCAGCATCGGTGTAGGACAAGGGCGATTTTATGACTGGGACGACACGCGCGAGGGCCGCCGCGTGGCCTTTCTCGGCAGCGACGCCGCCAAGCAACTGTTCCCCGGGCGTAATCCTGTGGGTGAGAATGTCTACCTCAACGATTTCCCCTACGTCGTGATCGGCGTGATGTTGAAAAAGAAACAGGATTCCAGCTATGACGGGTGGGACGTAAATAAAATTTTCATTCCCTTCGGCGCCATGCGTCGCGACTTTCCCGATAAGCCTCCCGAGACCGCAACTACCTTCGATCAGCTTCTCGTAACGCCGAAGTCCGTTGAAAAACACGAGGCCTGTAAACACGAAGTGCGGACGGCCCTGGGACGCATGCACAATTTCGATCCGCACGATAAAGAAGCTTGCCCCATCTGGGATACGGTGCAGGAAGCGCAAGCTTTCCGGCAGATGACCGATGGCATGAAGTACTTTCTCGGCGCCGTCGGGATCGTGACATTGCTTCTCGGCGGCCTGGGCGTGATGAACGTGATGATGGTCGCGGTGCGCGAGCGCACGCGTGAGATTGGCGTACGCAAAGCCCTGGGCGCACCGGCCCACACAATCTTGCGGCAATTTTTCCTTGAAGCGCTGGTAATTGCGGTCTTCAGTGGCGGCATTGGATTGGGCGTGGCTTACGGAATGTGCGCGCTGGTCAATTTACTGCCCATGCCGGATTTTTTTGCGGGCCTGCTGCCGACATGGAAGTCAGGCTTGTTGTCTTGTGGATTGCTCGGAGCCACAGCGGTGCTGTCGGCGTTGTATCCGGCGAGGAAAGCAGCGTCAGTGGATCCGATTCAAGCGTTGAGATTTGAGGCTGGAGGATAGAAAGGCGTCAACCACAAAAGACATGAAGTAACACAAAGGTTTAGGAACACGGTTTCCTTTGTGTACCTTCGTGGTCGATGCTTCGGGTTCCGCATAAGCGAAAGCTATGCTAATCGAAATCATTCGCGAAGCCTGGATCGCACTGAAGCGCAACACGACGCGCAGCTTGCTGACGATGCTGGGCATCGTTTGGGGCATCACAACCGTGACGCTGCTTATCGCGTACGGAAGCAGCTTCCGAAAAATCCTTGTGAACGGTTTCGATGCGTTCGGAAAAAGCGCCGTCATCTGCTGGCCGCAACAGACCAGCGAGCAACCTGGCGGACAGCGTGCCGGCAAGAAAGTTGTTTTCGAAAAAGCCGATGTCGATATGGTTAAGGAAACGGCACCTCTGGTGAAACACGTTTGCCTCGAGACTGAGCACCGTCCGGGAATTGCCTATGGCGACAGAATGGTCGGGACCGCGGCCATTCGTGGCGTCTGCCCAGAATATGGAGAAATGCGAAACGAGGTTCCGTCGGAAGGCCGCTGGATCAATGCCAGCGACGAACTAGAACGGCGGCGCGTTGCTTTTCTCGGTGGACGGGTACGCGAGCAACTGTTCAGCGGCCGTCCCGCGGTGGGCGAATCCGTAACTATCGGTGGAGTGCGCTTTACCGTGATTGGGGTCATGGAGCGCAAGATTCAGCTCAGCAATTATTTCAGCAGCGATGACGACTCAGTCTGGATTCCCTATTCCGCGGCGGGTGATCTCTGGAATACGAAGGATGCGCAAGTGTTGATTTTTGCACCCATAGCGCCGCAATTTGAAAAGAAGGCCATGGCGCAGGTGCTCGCGGCAGTCGCGACGAGACAACAGTTCTCACTAACCGATCCGAAGGCGATACAGATGTTCGGACGCGACGAATTTCGTCCCGTCATTGACGCACTCACTATTGGATTGCAGGTACTGCTGACTTTCATTGGCACGCTCACATTAGGAATTGGCGGCGTCGGCGTGATGAACATCATGCTGGTATCGGTCGATGAGCGTATTCGCGAGATTGGTCTGCGTCGGGCGCTGGGAGCCAGAAAGCGTCATATCAAACTGCAATTCCTCGCTGAAACTCTGCTGATCATGATGCTCGGTGGCGCCATCGGCGTTCTGTTGTCTTATGCCATCGCCGCCGCCGTCGGCACCTTGCCACTTATGGGCGCGCTGTTCGAAGACGAATCAGGCAAGGCTGATATTCATCTGCAAATCTCATTGATGACAGTGACGCTTTCTACTATCGTGCTGCTGATCGTCGGCGTGATCAGCGGATTGGTGCCCGCGCTGCGCGCTTCGAAACTGGATCCGGTCGAGGCACTGCGGTACGAATAAAAAAACCGCTCCGGATTTCACCGATTAAGATTACAAAATTTGCCACATCCGCGAAGATCGGTGACTGCTTTACAAATGTCCTCGGATAGCTGTACCTTGCAGCCAGTCCCCCTTACTATTTTTGCGAGGTGTCCGCTTGCCGATTTCTGCAATCGATGCCATTGGTCCCGCCTTTCAGCATACGAAAGAGCAACTGCTGCGCCCTTTCCGAGCGGCGCAATGGGCAAAGTTGGCATTGGTTGGTTTTCTGGCCGGAGAACTCAGCTCGGGAGGATGCAATGGCGGCAATTTCCAAGTGCCAACCCGTCCCACTGGCGGACATGGTTCCCTGGGATCGGTTTTGCCCGGCGTTGATCCCGGGTTGTTTGCGGTCTTAATCGCGATCCTCATCCTGGTCGGCCTAGTTTTTTGGATACTGTTCGCGTATGTCAGCAGCGTGATGCGCTTCATCCTCTTCGACAGCGTTGTCACCAAACGATGCGAAATCGGACGCAGTTGGTCGCGCCGGCACGGTGATGGCCTACGTTATTTCATCTGGCAGATTCTTTTCACATTGGCAATAGGCGTTGGTCTGACTGTCCTAATCGGAATTCCGGCTGCATTTGCCTTGGCCGTGGGCTGGCTCCAACATGCCAAGCAGCATATGCTTCCACTCATACTGGGCGGAATGTTTTTGTTCTTTGTGGTCATGGGATTCATAGTACTGTCGCTGGTGGTTCACGTTTTCACCAAGGACTTCGTTGTACCGCAAATGGCTCTGGAAAAAATCAGCGCCATTGAGGCGTGGCGCAGGCTGTTGCACATGCTAAATGCAGAAAAATCAAGCTACGCCGGTTACCTCGGCATGAAGATCGTTATGGCCATAGGAGCCTCCATCGTTGTCGGCATTGTCACTTTTATTGTGCTTCTCATTTTGCTGATTCCGGTCGGCGGGTTTGGGGTCATCGCTGTGATGGTTGGCAAGACCGCCGGCCTGACTTGGAACCTATACACAATTACACTGGCGATCGTGATCGGATGCATTGTGCTTGCGATACTTTTGTATGTCGTCTCTCTGATTTCGGTGCCCGCGATCGTATTCTTCCCTGCTTACTCGATTTACTTTTTCGCATCCCGTTATTCGCCGCTGGACGCGTATCTGCGTCCGCCGCTGCCGATAGTTCCTCCGCCCTCGCCTTTGTCCCCGTCGCTACCAGAACCGGCCGGATGACTTTCTTAAAACAATGCAATGGAAGGTGTTTGTCATTGTCGCTTTGCTGTAGATGACAACTTCTTAATGTTACTGTTTGCCGTGATCGTGCATCCATAGGGAAGCATCGTCTATGGACGCACTTGAAATTGGGTCATAGGGCGGTCAGACTGCTTGTTCCACTCAGGAAAGTACCATGAACAACGGCGAACCTTTGTGCCCTGTTGGGATAAAAAACAAACCACCAGCCATTCGATTCCGGACTTTGCGGCGTGCTGATGGTAGCGTGCGAAGAATGACTCCCGGTGCCAGAATTTTCTTGATCGGCACGGCTGTGCTTGTTCCCGCATGTACTTCCCTGCTTCTCTCGCAGACGCTTAAATACTCAAAGCCCCCCGACCCAAAGAACGGCGAAATTCTTTATAAGAATGGCTGCATCGCGTGCCATGGTAGCACGGGAAAAGGCGCACTCCCGACGACCATCGAATTCAAACTGCCTGACACCTTTCCAGATTTCACGCGATGCGATCAGACCACGGCGGAAACGAACCTGGCATACAAAGACGTAGTCGTCCACGGCGGGCCGGCGCGCGGCTTGTCCCAGATCATGCCGGCATTTGGCGAATTGCTCACGTCAGAACAGATTGACGACGTAATCGCGTACATGCGCGAGTTCTGCACCGACAAACGTTGGCCCCGCGGAGAACTGAACCTGCCGCGGGCACTGGTGACTGAGAAGGCGTATCCCGAAGACGAGGTGGTGATCTCGACCGCTATGAACGTTACCGGCGCCCCAGGCGTTACCACCGATATTATCCACGAGCAACGATTCGGCATGAACAATCAGATCGAAATTGACGTGCCGATCAACTCACAAGACCAGAATCACGCCTGGAATAGCGGCTTGGGGGACATTACCTTCGCGGTGAAACGGGTGATGTTCTCAAGTCTGCGTACCGGATCCATTTTGGCTTTGCAGGGCGGAGTACTCGCTCCCACCGGGAACAGCAAATATGGATTCACCAATGGGACGACGACGTTCGAACCCTTCGCTGCATTCGACCAACTTTTTCCCAGCAATACGTTCCTGCAATTTCAGTTAGGGGCGGATTTGCCTCACCGCACGGATATCACGCCGCAAAGCCTGTTCTGGAGGGCCGCAGTTGGGCAGACGATCGCCGGGGACCATCGTTTAGGACGATTGTGGTCTCCCATGGTTGAGTTCCTCGCCGTTCGCGACCTGAAGGATGGAGCGAAAACGAATTGGGATGTCGTGCCGGAAATGCAAGTCACCATCAGCGCCAGGCAGCATGTTCGCTTCGACCTCGGGGTGCGCACGCCGGTTACGAATACTGCCGGCCGTGACAAGCAGTTGGTGTTTTACCTGCTTTGGGATTGGGCGGACGGGAAGCTGTGGGAGGGCTGGAAATGAGGCTGCACCCGCCAGCTTTACTACTGCTTTCAGCCGTATTGTTCGCATGGTCGACGACCGCGGGGGCCGCTTCGAAGGACAAGAATCTGAGCACGGAGTTTCGGACTTCGGACCGTTGCGTCGCTTGTCATAACGATTTGAAGACCAGTTCCGGAGAAGATATTTCCATCGGATTCGAGTGGCGCGCCAGCATAATGGCTAACTCTTCCCGCGACCCCTACTGGCAAGGAAGCGTGCGTCGGGAATCGCTTGATCATCCTGAATCGCAGGCGAACATCGAGGATGAATGTTCGGTTTGCCATATGCCCATCACGCACTTGACGGCGAAGTCGGAGGGGCAAAAGACAAAGATTTTTGCCCACCTTCCGATATCGTCGTCGGACCAGGAGCATCGCGCGGCGGCAGATGGAGTCTCCTGTTCGGTGTGCCACCAGATCGAGAAACAGAGGTTGGGAACCAGCGAAGCAGACAATGGGAATGTTGTTATCGCAAGTGCGGAGAATAAAAATCAGCGGCCTGAGTACGGACCGTTTGTGGTCGATACGGGACATCGGCGCGTAATGCAGTCATCGACGGGCGGCTTCGTGCCCGAGCGAGGCGATCAAATTCGCGACTCGGCGCTGTGCGGCAGTTGTCATACTCTGAAAACCAAAGCATTGGGTCCGGGAGGAACGGAAATCGGCAGCCTGCCCGAGCAGATGCCATATCAAGAATGGCTGCACAGCGACTACCCCGGCAAACAAACCTGCCAATCGTGTCACATGCCTGAAGTTCAGGAAGCAGTGCCGATTACCGCTTTGTACGGGCAGCCGCGTGCGGGAATGCATCGTCACGAATTCATTGGCGGAAACTTTTTCCTGCAGCGCATTCTGAATGGTCACCGGGACGATCTCGGCGTAACCGCGCTGCCGCCGGAACTTTCGTCGGCCTCCGACCGCACGGTCGACTTTCTGCAGACGCAATCCGCGCGAGTGAGTATTCGAAATTTGCACAGTACCGCCACCGGGCTTTCGCTGGAGGTGCTGGTGGAGAACCTTACTGGACATAAACTTCCGACGGCCTATCCATCGCGCCGCGCCTGGCTGCATGTAGTGCTGCGCGACAACAATGGACGAGTCATTTTCGAATCGGGCGCGCTCAACGCCGATGGCTCTATCGTCGGCAATGACAACGACGCAGATCCATTGCGATTTGAGCCGCATTATCGAGAGATCAATAGTCCCGAGCAGGTGCAGATTTTCGAGCCGATCCTGAAAGACGGGCAAGGAAAAGTGACCACCGGACTTCTGTCGGCGATTGGATATTTGAAAGACAGCCGCATCCTGCCCAGCGGCTTCGATAAGAAAACCGCCGAGCCGGACATTTCCGTTGTCGGCGAAGCCGCCGATGATCCAGACTTCAACGATAACGGTGCGCTCACTCGCTATGTGATTAACTCAGGCGGCGCGACGGGACCTTTCCACGTGGAAGCGGAACTCTGGTATCAGCCCATCGGTTTCCGCTGGGCTCACAATCTCGCGCCGTATCGGGCGATGGAACCGCAGCGCTTCGTCGGCTATTACGAAACCGCGGCACAACATTCGGCGATCGTTCTGGCGAGGGCGGAAGCGAATCGGTGAGAGGCTTTCAATCGCGGGCCCGATTCTTGATCCAAATCGGCGAACCCACAAATCCGAAGGCATTGCGTAGCTGATTTTCGAGGAAGCGCTGGTATGAAAAGTGAAGCTTCACCTTACGGTTGGTGAAGAGTACGAAGGTTGGCGGAGATACTCCCGCTTGTGTCATGTAATAGATTTTCACCTGCTGGCGTGCTGGAACGGAGGCGCGCTCGAAATCAACGTACTTTAGGAAACGGTTCATTTCAGCTGTCGGAATACGCTTTCGTCGCTCCGAAGCAACCTCCTCCAGCATCGGCAAAATCTTTTCCGTTCCCTTACCGGTGGCTGCCGAGACGAAAAGCACCGGGGCATAGCTCAAGAATTTAAGGTCGTAGCGAACTCTTTGTTCGTACGCTTCGCGATCAGCCGGACTTTTGCTTTCGCGAATGCGAGCCGCCTTTGATTCGCGCCCCGCTTTCTTTTGACCGCTTGTCACCAAGTCCCATTTGTTTACGATGACTATGACCGAGCGGCCGCTCTCGTGGGCATAACCGACGATGGTGGCATCGAGCGCGCTCACGCCCTCGGTGGCGTCAATCACGAGGAGCGCAATATCGGCGGCTTCGAGATGCTTGCGCGCCATCACCACCGACAGCTTTTCCGCCATGAGATGAGTTTTGCCCTTGCGCCGGATTCCAGCCGTATCGATGAAGCGGAAGCTTTTTCCGTTGACCTCGACAACCTCATCGATGGCGTCGCGAGTTGTGCCCGGGATCGGCGATACGATGGCACGAGAACTTCCAGTGAGCCGGTTCAGCAAAGTTGACTTGCCAACATTCGGGCGACCGATAATTGCGACTTTGACTTCCTTGGGTTCGGGGGTGATTTCGGGTTCGGGCGCGTCCTGAATCTCCTGACCGTGCTCGCCGGCTTCAGGTTCAGCAATTTCGGATTCGTCGGCTTCCCTGCTCGCAGTTTCAAGCCCGAGAGCCTCAAAGACGCCTTCGAGAATGTCGTCCACGCCACGTCCATGTTCGGCAGAAACCGGAAATATCTTTCTTATTCCGAGGCGGTGGAATTCGTCGATGAGAGACTGCTGTTTGTCACTGTCAATTTTGTTGACTGCGAGAAATAACGGCTTGCCGCCGCGGAGCAACAGGCGAGCGAGGTCAAGGTCCGGCGCTGTCAGTTCGCTGCGGCCGTCGACCACTAGAATGATCGCGTCGGCCTCTTCCAACGCCACCTTAGCTTGACGAAAGATTTCCGCCGGAATGAAATCTTTTTCGTCGGGCTCGATTCCGCCCGTGTCCACGATACGAAGACGATGTCCACGAAAGTGAGCCTCGCCATAAAGCCGGTCGCGAGTAATTCCAGGCTCATCGCCCACAATGGCGCGCCGTGATCCGACAATTCGATTGAACAACGTCGATTTCCCGACATTGGGCCGGCCAACAATGGCGATGGTCGGAACGCCAACCGCGGCCGGAGCGCTCATCGAATTGGAATTAATTCGGGTCAAAGGTTTCAACAAAGATTATGAGGGGACAGCTATTATAGAGACTCCGTGGCTCCCATCCCTCAGTCCGCTTCTGCAGCCGCACCCTCTGCACGGAAGCATGAAGTCTCGCTCTACCAGTTCTTCGCGCCGGGAGGCGTGCTATCGCGCACCCACCCCGCATACGAGTTTCGCCGTGGACAGCTTCAGATGGCACAATCCGTCGAGCAAGCCCTCGAAGAAAAACGCCATCTCATCGTCGAGGCCGGCACCGGAACTGGCAAGACTTTAGCTTACCTCGTTCCCGTAATCCGCTCCGGCAAGCGCGTAATCATTTCGACAGGCACCAAGAACCTGCAGGAGCAGCTCTTTCACAAGGATATTCCATTTCTTGAGCAAGCGTTGTTTCCAAGCGGCGAGGGTCGGCTGAATGTCTGTTACATGAAAGGCCGTAACAATTACCTGTGTCGAAAGAAGCTTTACGATTTAACCGGGCAACCGGTGCTGAGCGGACTGGAGGAGATTGAGCATTATCGCGCCATCGCGGCATGGGAGAAGGCTACGCAGACGGGAGATCGCGCGGAATTGGCTGAGCTACCCGAGGCCAGCGCGCTCTGGCACAAAATCGACGCCCGCTCCGACGCCTGCACTGGCCAGAAGTGCAGTTCGTTTGATAAATGCTTCATCACGGAAATGCGTCGGCGGGCCATGGAGAGCGATATCATCATCGTCAACCATCATTTGTTTTTCGCTGACCTCTCCATCAAACAGCAAGCTGAATATGCGCCCGACGCAGGTATTTTGCCCGAAGTGGGCGCTGTCATCTTCGACGAGGCGCATGAACTGGAAGATGTGGCTGGCAGTTACTTCGGCGTTTCCGTCAGCAACGGACGAGTGGAAGAACTGTGCCGGGACGTGGAGGCATCGCTACAGCGCAATCACATGCTTTCGGCGCAGGTTTTGGGAGCGCTGAAAAGCTTGCGCGAGCGCTCGATGTTTTTCTTTGCCTTGCTTCCGCAAGGGGAGGGTCGTTTTTCCTTTGAGAATCGCCGCGATTTTCTCGAGGAAAACGGCGAGGAATTCATGGCATTGCAGCAATCTTTCACTCGGCTGAGATCAGAGTTGGAAAATCTGCCGTCCAAGCCAGAGGAAGTTTTCAACTTTGCCAGACGTGCGCAGGAACTTCAGGTGCAATTTGGTTTTCTCATGGAATCAGAGGACCCGAACACAGTTTTCTGGATCGAACGGCGGCGCGGTGGACGTGACAAATTCAACGTTTATCTGCAGGCTACGCCAATCGATGTGGCGCCGATTCTAAAAACTTGCCTGTTCGACAAACTGGAGTGCGCCGTGCTGACTTCAGCTACGCTCGCCGTGGGCGGCGGTTTCGAGTACATGAGAAATCGCCTGGGCCTTGACCACGCGCGCGAATCCGTTCTACCGTCGCATTTCGATTACGAAAATCAGGCGCTGTTTTATGTCCCGCCCGACCTCCCTGACCCGCGCACGCCGCAGTTTGCCGCCAAGGCTGCCGATCGCATCCGGCGCCTGCTCGAAATCACGCGTGGCCGGGCATTCGTATTGTTCACCAGCTACGCGCAGATGAATGACGTCTACCAGCGCCTGCTAGGCGAACTCGATTTCCCCATGCTGCTGCAAGGCGACGCGCCCAAAAGCGCGCTGCTCGAGGAGTTTCGCCTGACTCCGAACGCGGTCCTGTTCGCAACTTCATCGTTCTGGCAGGGCGTCGATGTTCAGGGAGAGCAACTTAGTTGCGTGATCATTGATCGTCTGCCTTTCGCCGTTCCGAGCGATCCGGTTGTTGCGGCACGCGTTAAGTCCATCGCTGCGGAGGGCGGCAACGCCTTCTTTCAGTATCAGGTACCAGCGGCGGTAATAACTCTGAAACAGGGCTTTGGACGCCTCATCCGCTCGCTCCACGACCGCGGTCTGCTGACATTGCTCGACAATCGCATTTTAAAAAAAGCCTACGGACGCATTTTCGTCGAGAGCCTGCCAAACTATCGCAAAACGACTGAATTGGCCGTAGTCGAGGAATTTTTTGGCGCGGCGTAACCTGCCAAAACCTCAAGCAGTTAAGGCCATAATCCCCATCCAGCCCATCGACGAACCTGATGCATTAATATGTCTGAACCCGGCATCAAACCAAAATGAAAGGGCATTGGATGCTCAAAAAAGCAGGATTGTTAGTTGCGGTATTTTTCTTCTTTACTTTGTCGGCCCTCAGCCAGGACAGAGGCCATTTCGACGCCAGTTTTAACGCCGCGCTGGTTCTCACTCATCCCTCAAGCGGAAACGGGATTCAACAAAGCGCGACCATCGGCTCCGATTATTTCGGAACGTTTCGATTTAAATTTAAGCCAAAACACTCGCTCCTCTTCAACTACGGCAGGGCTACGAACTCTCAGATTTACCAGTCAAACTTTGACTTTCATGTTCTATCGAAAACCACGGAATACAGCGGCGCTTATATGTACACTTTGTTTCAGAAGCGCAAGTTCCAGCCGTTCGTGCTAATCGGTGCAGGGGCGTTGAGTTTCAACCCTCAGAGCACCTGGTTGTTTCTGCCAGATTTTGTCGTCGGCGTTCCTAATCGCGTGCCCGCCAACTTAAACGCAGCCAAGCAGACTGAAGTCATGTATCTGTTTGGCGGTGGATTTGATTATCGCCTGCCATGGAGGCTTGCACTGCGCCTGCAATATCGCGGTCTTTACTACAACGCACCCAGTTTTAACGTGAACGCTGCTACGTCGGAAGGGTCGGTGAACCTGGCCACCGGAAGCAAAGGGTACATGTCCGAGCCGTCCGTTGGGCTAGTTTTCAGATTCTGAAGAAGCCACGCACGGATTTGCACGAATCACAATTGAAGAAACATCCGTGAAATCCGCGGCTGCTTTTTAGGAGTTCAGCGCTGCCTTGCGTAACTTACGGCCTTCGGCCAGCAAGGCCATGGAGTGCATCAGATTTTGCAGGGTGACGATACCGATCAGGTGTTCGTCTTCGACCACTGGAATAATGCTGAGATTGCGGGCCGTCAACTTCCGGAACGCCGAGGCCAGCGATTCCTTCTTCTGCGCCACTTCAAAGATGCGATTCATCACCGCCTGCACGTATCCGTTGCCTTCCGCACGCAACGCTTGCAGGATCTTTTGTTTCGAAATGACGCCCACCATATCGCCGCCCCGAATGACCGGAAAATCGTCTTGCAGAGAATGTACGGCTTTCTCCAAAGCGTCTTCCAGAGTATCGGCTGGAGACAGCGTTGCGAAGTAGGTCAGCATAATGTCTTCCAGCCGCACAGTTTCAAGCACCGACTGAAAAACAGCCGACCGCTCCTCCAGTTGCGCTGCGATAAACAGAAAAAAACCGATCATGGTGAGCCAGATATTCCACAGCATGCCCACCAGCATGAATAAGGTTGCGAATGCCTGGCCGATTGAGACCGCGCGCCGCGTGGCTCGCACAGGATCCATGGTGCGACTGAAGACGGCTCGCAGCACCCGACCTCCGTCCATTGGATACGCAGGCAGCAGGTTGAGAACTGCCAGCCCCATGTTCGACCAGACCAGGCTGCGAGGCAGGTTCCCGGAATAAACGTATGGCTTCGCGAAAAGGTGAATCTGTGGGGCGAAAGCCAGCAGAATGCCCGCTGCAATAGCAGCAATGAGAATATTGACCAAAGGCCCGGCCATAGCGATGCGGATATCCCGCCTCCAGGAAAGAAGACCAGACTCCAGAGGACGCTGGGTTTCATCGAGCAGCGTAACTTCACCGATAGGCAACAGGATAATCGCTTTGGCAGGAACTCCGGCACGCATACCCACCAGCGCTTGCCCTAATGCATGCAATACAATACTGCCGAGAATAATTCCCACCAGAGCCAGACCGCGGCCGGGATTGGCTGCACCATGCGTTGTTGACTCAGTCAGCCAAACGAAGATGAGGAGAAAGAAAAATGTCAGATGGATGCGCAGTTCGAACCCGAACACACGACCTGCCGGAATGGACCAGTTCCTCATGCGAATCTCGACACCCTCCTCTCTCTATATTCTATATAGTTAGACGCCGCAGTGCCTGCCGGAGATGCGACGGCGATAATCGAAAGTACTTTAACTGGAGTAAGCGGTGTGACTGTGTGGGACAACCGCTGACGCCTCGTGAAACAGCGATGAGAGTGATAGCAGGAAAATATCGGAGCCGTCGGTTGCAGACACTACCCGGCCTGGAACTTCGTCCAACGGCAGATCGCGTGCGCGAAACATTTTTCAACGTGCTCGCAGCCGGAAATCCAACGGCCCTCGAAGGAACGGCTTGGGTCGATCTCTATGCGGGAACGGGTGCGGTTGGCATCGAGGCCATCAGCCGCGGCGCAAGCATGGTTCACTTTGTGGAATCGTCCGAACGTGCGGCGCGCCTGATCAGCAAAAATCTGGCATCGCTCGGAATCGACGCAGGCTTTCAAATCCTGAAGCAGGATTCGATTCGTGCGCTCCGGGCGCTCAGTTCTAATGACACCTTTGCAGATTTTATTTTTCTCGATCCTCCCTATGAGATGGAAGAAGCCTACCAGCAGGCGCTGGAAACGCTTTCAAAATCAGGACTGCTAAAACCCGAAAGTATTGTGGTCGCGGAACATCGGAAAAAATATGATCCCGGAGAGGCTTTCGGATCGTTGCGTCGTTACCGGAAGTTAGTACAAGGCGACGCGGCGCTGAGTTTCTATCGATTGGCTTCTGCTTGAATGTCATCCAAAACTTGATGTCATCCCGAGCGTAGCGAGGGATCTCGGTCTCGGCGTAGTGGCGAAACCCAGATTCCTCGTCGCCTTCGGCTCTCGGAATGACAGAATTCGGTGAGGGGTCACATCAGAATTTCTTTAGTGCTCCGCACAATTGGATGCTGCATCTCTTGCAGATCGTTCTTCACTTGGTTGAGCCCGTAGACGCATTGCTCGAAGTGGCTCGACAAGTTGGCGAACAACGGGGCGACCTTCGTGTATTCGAAATGTTCGAACTTGGAGACTATGTAGTAACTTTCTTTTCCGGCCTTGATCCAATCGACGAAATTTTCCGTCCGGTTACGGCGCAGGCGGAAATGGTTGATGCTCTCCGGAAACATTCCGGCGAAGAAAAGTGTGTAGTCCCCGATGTGCTTGCGTACCTGGCGTTCGCGATCGAAAGAAGGCGCGGGTCCGTACACGGGGTTGGATTCCATCATCATCTCGCCCACATCGGTGATGGGTTGGTCTTCGCTGTTGCGAATCTTAAACAACTGTTCTACTTCGCAGAACTCGGCCATCAGATGCGCGACGTAGTTAACGATTTGCGGGTCGCGAATCCCAATTTCCTCCGCGTAGTGCCGGCCCACAAGTTCGACGAACAACTGTTGCAGCGGATGCGTCTCTGGAATCATCCTGTACACCCCCCGAAACCCGCTACCCCGGCGGGTTCTTCTGCTGCGCGATTTTTATCGCGTCTGGTTTGAAAACGCAAGTAACTTTTGTAAGTCACTGCGTATTCTTTTTAATTAGAGTGCGCGTGGCTGCACAAAGGTTTTCCAACTCGACTTGTTGGCACACTTGTGACTCCGCTGCCAATCGCCGCAGCCCCCCAATTACAATATCGGCCAGAGAGGCATTGGACTCTAATGCAACGTCAGAACATTTCCAGTGGAACACTATGGGAACCGATTGTCGGTTACTCGCGTGCAGTAAAAATAGGGACTTACGTGCATGTTTCCGGGACTACGGCGACCGACGAATATGGCGAGGTCGTTGGCGTTGGCGACCCTTATGCCCAAGCCGTACAGACTCTGAGGAACATTGAGTCAGCATTGCAGAAGGCTGGAGCTACATTGAAGGATGTAGTGCGCACGCGAATGTTCGTGATCAACATTGCCGATTGGGAAAAGATCGGCAAAGCCCACGGCGAGTTCTTCCGCAACATTCGTCCTGCGACGTCAATGGTACAGGTCAGCGCGTTGATTTCTCCGGAGATGCTGGTAGAAATAGAAGCCGACGCAGTGATTGGAGCGTCCGCGGCGTAGAATGCGCTGGGCATCGAGCTAGGAGAAGAAATCGTGGTAGAATCTCTGCCGTTTTCGAAGTCGAGGATGAGATGCTGAATTAACCCAACGCTGGAGAGGAGTATCAATGAAAAATCTGGCAGCCGGTTTGTTGATGTTGCTCCTCATCACCAGTTCGAGGCTGCATGCACAGACCAAGGCGGACGAAGAAGCCGTTCGCAAGTTGCCGCAGGCTTTCTGCGACGCCTGGGCAAAGCACGATGGTCACGAGCTAGGAAAGATAATGGCTGACGATGTGGATTTCGTAACGGTGGCGACTGTCTATCTTCATGGCAGAACCGACTTCGAGAAATTTCATGTGCGATTGTTGAGCGGGCGCTTCAAGGATTCAACCATCACCCCATTGGAAACCACAGTACGGTTCCCGCATCCAGAAATGGCTGTTGTTCATTGGAGCTGGAAGATTGCTGGCGATAAGAATCCCGACGGGACACCTCGTCCACCACGCTTCGGAATGATGACAATGGTTGCCGAAAAACGGGGAGATGCTTGGCCGGTTAAAGTTGCACAGAACACCAATGCCATGCTCGGAACGCCACCCGAACTACAGGACATCAAGACTCCAATCCCGTTACCTGGGGCGGAGGTCAAACCCTAGTGTTTCTGCATTTGATCCGCGGATCAATCGAATGAAAACTTCTTGGTGCATCCTGCTCTTCGCCCTGGTGCTCAATAGCGTCGCCCAGGAAAACAATGGCAGTCCGATGTTGCATCCGTTCACCGTCATCCGCGCTGGCGCGCTCATTGACGGCAAATCCGACACTCCTCGCCATAACCAGGTCATCATCCTCCGCGGCAATCGTATCGAAAATATTTCCGACGCAGCCTCCGCGAAAATTCCCGACGGCGCAGTTATTATCGATCTTTCCAACGCAACCGTCCTGCCCGGCCTGATCGATTCGCATACACACATCTTTCTGCAAGGCGAGGAGCCGGCGCAGGGCGGATACGATGTGAACATCCTTAAATATCCGCTGGCGTTGCGGGCGGCGCGGGCAACCGTTTCCGTGCGCCGGGCGTTGGAGCAAGGTTTCACCACGTTGCGCGATCTCGAAACCGAAGGCGCGGGTTACGGCGACGTCGGCATCAAAGCAGCCATCGAGGGCGGCTACATTCCCGGCCCTCGCCTGTTCGTTTCCACCCGCGCAATTTCTACAACCGGAGGTTATCCACTCGAAGGCTATGCGCCCGAGCTCGACATGCCCACGGGCGCGCAGTTGATCGACGGGCCGGTCGAGGCTCGCAAGGCGGCCCGCGAGCAACTGTCACATGGGGCTGACTGGATCAAGGTTTACATGACTCATCGTTCGTGGGTGGGAAAGAAAGGTGAATTGGTTTCGCAGCCCACGCTGACGGTCGAGGAACTGAAGGCGATTGTCGACGAGACTCATGGCTGGGGGAAGAAAGTTGCCTGCCATGCTTATGGTGGGATTGGATTGCATCGCGCGCTGGATGGCGGTTGCGACTCCATCGAGCATGGGCTCGATCTCGACGACGCCGCCATCGCACAGATGCTCAAACAAGGTACTTGGTACTGCCCGACGCTGAGCGCGTACTACCACGATTGGGCTCCGGGGGACACTCCCGAGGGTGAGCGCGACCGAAAACGCGTCGCGGTGCATGAAGTTTCGTTTCCTAAGGCACTGCATGCCGGGGTAAAGATTGTCTTCGGTACCGACATCGGAGGCATTCCGTGGAGCGAGCCCATGGCCCAGGAATTCCCCCACATGGTCGAGCTCGGCATGTCTCCCATGGACGCCATCAAAAGCGCCACCTCACGCGCCGCCGACATGCTCGACATGCAAGGCCAGATCGGCGTGATTGCGCCGGGGGCCTATGCGGACATCATTGCCGTGGCGGATGATCCCGTGCGTGACATTAAGTCGCTGCAAAACGTCGGATTCGTCATGAAAGACGGCAAGGTTTCCCGCAATGAAAATAAATGATTCCCACCTGCCATTTTTTGTTTGACGTATGTACTTGACACGCGCCGCGCATGCGTCATAATGCCCTATCCTTTCCGTGCGTCCCTGCATTCAGCGGGAAGCGCCGCACAAGCTCATGGCCCAGCGGAGGTGAGTATGAACGTACTGAATCTATGTGATCCCGAAGCAGCAGCGGTTCCGGTGGAAGCAACTGTAGCTGACGCCATCCGCAAGATGCTCGACTTTCATGTGGGAGCTGTCGCAATCATTGACAGTGAGCGGCGAGTCGCCGGAATCTTCACCGAACGCGACGTGTTGCGCAAATTTTCTTTGAGCGGACGCGATCCCGACCAGACCCCGGTTCGCGAGCTGATGACCACTCCAGTGGAATTGGCAACTTCGCAGACTGGTCCTGATGAAGCTTTGGTCACCATGGTCGAACGCCACTTCCGCCATCTTCCCATCGTCGACAATAATGGCAAGCTCCTGGGCATGCTCTCGATTCGCAACGTACTGGAATGGCGGATTGATGATTTGAACCGCGAGGTAGGCTCGCTCGAACAGTATGTCAGCAACGACGCCCCCGGCGGAGACTAGATTGATTTCATGGAAGCCTGACATTGTGCTGCATATGGTGGCAATGGGAGAGCGCGATGCCGAAGCGGTAGTGCGCGTGTTCACAGGAGTCGCGCAGCGGCTGGGGGTTCCCAGCAGCGGCGACGTGTATCGAGCTTACGGAGTTTTGATCGGCAGCGAGACTCAGAGTCGTCCATCAGAGCTGATGCGAGGTTCGGACGCTAGCTAAGCTGGTGGGATGGCGAGGAGAAATTGTGGCGTTTTTGCGGGAATCGCTTCCACATCACTTAAAAGACGCCTATCAATACGCGCAGGATCTCGCCTACGACATCAGCCGCATACGCAACGAACTCGGCTATAAGGAAATCGTTTCGGTGATGAAGCATTGCGGCAAATCATTGCGGCGCTGCGAGAAAATCCGCGTACAATCGACCGTGTACAGTACGACTACGCCGCTGAAGACGTGGCCTTAACGTCCCGCCGGATATCAGGGCTTGCGTGTTAGTATCAAATTCAAAGCCTGATGAACCTGCAGCAAGTTGATATGTTGTTTCAGCTGATCGTGTTTTTATTCGCGATCAGTATCCACGAATCGGCGCACGCCTGGATGGCGAGCCGCCGCGGCGATCCGACTGCGCGCATGCTGGGCCGAGTCACGCTGAATCCTATAAAGCACATCGATCCCGTGGGCACAGTGTTACTGCCGGTCATCGCCATGCTGACTCATCTGCCGGTGATTGGTTGGGCTAAACCTACTCCTGTCGATCCGCGGAATTTCAAGAATCCAGTGCTTGATGACATCCTCACCTCGGTGGTGGGGCCGATTAGTAACTTCGTGGTGGCGTTCGGCGCAGTGTTGGCTTTGATTTTCGTTGCGCTGACCTCACAACTGGGAGCGAGCATTGTGCATTTGATTCCGCTCGTATATCCAAGTCACCTGGCTGTCCTCGCCAATCAGACTGATTCGTTTCTCATGCCGGTCAGCGTGCTTTTCTACGAATTGATGGTGATCAATGTTATTCTCGGCGTCTTCAATCTGATCCCGGTTCCACCGCTTGATGGCAGCCACGTGCTGCGCCACTTTCTCTCTCCCGGCGTGCTGCGGATTTATGACACAGTGGGAATGTTCGCTCTCATGGCCCTGGTATTTTTAGGGGGCGGAATTTTGGGCAGGCTGATCTTTCCCGTGATTGGTATTTTTAACTCCATTCTCTTGAGAATCTGATGACATCTGGGTCCAAACAAGGTAAGCGTGTGCTCAGCGGGATGCGTCCGACAGGAAAATTGCATTTAGGCAATTATGTCGGCGCGCTGCAGAACTGGGTGGGCATGCAGGATCAATACGAATGTTATTTCTGCGTAGTCGACTGGCACGCGCTCACCACCGATTACGCGGATACGTCGCGAGTAAAAGAAAACTCGATCGAGGTTTTGTTTGACTGGCTGGCTGCGGGACTTGATCCTGAACGCTGCACTATGTTTATGCAGTCCCACGTTCCCCAACATGCGGAGTTGCACCTTCTGTTTTCCATGATCACGCCGCTGGCCTGGCTGGAACGCGTGCCTTCATATAAAGAGCAGCAGGCGAATCTTACGGAGAAAGACCTGAACACTTATGGTTTTCTCGGATATCCTTTGCTGCAGGCGGCGGACATTCTTATCTACAAAGGGAATTTTGTTCCCGTGGGCGAAGATCAGGTGCCGCACGTCGAATTGACTCGCGAGATTGCGCGGCGTTTCAATATGTTTTACAAACTCGACGGTGCAGCGGTTTTTCCTGAGCCGCAGCCGTTGCTGACACGCACGCCGAAGTTGCCGGGAACCGATGGCCGCAAGATGTCGAAATCATACGGAAACACCATCATGATGGCTGATCCTGAGCCGGTGGTGCGGCAGAAACTGAAAACCATGGTTACGGATCCGGCTCGTGTACGGCGCAACGATCCGGGTAATCCTGACGTTTGTCCAGTCGGCGACTTGCACAAGATTTTCAGCGACAAGGCTACCATCGCAAAAGTATATGAAGGTTGCCGTTCGGCTGGCATCGGGTGCATCGAATGCAAAAGCTGGGTTGCGGATGCGCTAGTTAACATCTTGAATCCCATGCAGGAGCGGCGTAAGAAATATGAGGAGAATCCGCGGCTGGCGTGGGATATTCTGGAAGCGGGCTCGGCGCGTGCAAGGCAGGTTGCCGAGGCTACGATGACCGAAGTGCGTGAGGCTATGGGTATTTCGCTGAACTACGAACCCTCGCGGATTCCTCAGGCTTCGAAATAGAAAATGAGAGAAGAAGCAAAAAGCGCTTTCGACGGTACCGCGGCATTGGATCTTGGCCCCACGCTGATGGAAAATTCTGCTCCGCATGAGCAACAAAAACGCACCAACGACGAAAGTGATTTCCCTTTTGCCGTTAGCGTGGCCGACGTTTACGAAGGGCCGCTCGACTTGTTGCTCCAGTTGATCCGCAAACAGGATATTGATATTTACGATATCCCGATCGGCAAAATCACCGCGCAATATCTGGCCTACGTGGAAAAACTGCGCGAGTTGGACGTGAACGTGGCCGCTGAGTTCATCTACATGGCCGCGGTTCTGATTCACATCAAGTCGAAAATGCTGCTGCCACGAGATCCTGCTGCGGCTTCGGAAGCTCAAGATGATCCGCGCGCCGAACTGGTTAATCGGCTGATTGAGCATGAGAAGTTTAAATCCGCGGCGCAGATGCTTTTGCAGAAACAGCAAATCGAAGATGCAGTCTGTTCGAACCCGGCGCTGAAAGAGTTTCGCGATGCCGAAGGCACAGAGCCGGAAATGGCAGCGGACGTCATCGACCTGGTCAGGACGTTTCAGCAAATCATCGACCGAATGCGCAACCGGCCCATGATTCAGGTGGACGAAGAAGCCGTCACCGTCGGGCAGATGATCGAGTATTTGCGCCGGCGCTTGTCGATGGAAGACCGGCCCATCCGGTTGAAACAGATGTTGCGCAACGTCGAGTCAAGGCAAGCACTGGTTTGCATGTTTTTAGCCTTGCTCGAAATGGTGCGGCTGCAAGCCATTCAATTGCGGCAAGACCGCTTGTTTGGCGAAATCCTGCTACGCAAGCACGTGGGCTTCGAAGCGGTCATGGCAGAGCAGGCCGCGGTACGCGACGATTGGCGGTAGCAGCACTCGGAGGTCAGGAGCCATGAGCCTTAAAGCCAAACTCGAAGCCATTATTTACGCGGCGGAAAACCCGGTGACGTTGGATCAACTAATCGAATTGGTCAAGGAGTCGGTGAGCAACGAAGGCGCTGCCAACGGCACGGAAGTCAAGTCGCGCGTGCGTCTCGCCCTGGAGCAACTGATTGTCGACTACTACGCTCCGGATCACGGTATTGAGATTCGTCAGG